>Ga0315289_10001870_pt1 | contig 32696 bp, 30 predicted proteins | sample YL17G11_40_MG_FD_203452 | JGI IMG/M metagenome (GOLD analysis project Ga0315289, IMG submission 203452) | Sediment microbial communities from Yellowstone Lake, YNP, Wyoming, USA - YL17G11_40 | ecosystem: Environmental > Aquatic > Freshwater > Lake > Sediment | place: USA: Wyoming | collected... | reverse complement strand
TCCGTCCCCGTTGGATAAGCCTCCTCGGCATCGAATCGCCCGGCCTTACGGCGGCCCCCGCCATCGCCCGGATGGTCGCCGACATGATCGGGGCCAAAGAGGACCTTATCGTGCGCCCCGACTTCAATCCCGAACGGCCGCCCGTCCCTCATTTCGCTCACCTGCCCGACGCCGAGCGCGCCCGCCTCGCCGCCTCCGACCCCGACTGGGGCGAGATGATCTGCCGGTGCGAACACGTGACCCGGGCCGAGGTCCTGGCCGCCCTCCACAATCCCTTCGGAGCTCGAAGCCTAGACGCGGTCAAGCGCCGCACCCGCTGCGGCATGGGCCGATGCCAGGGCGGCTTCTGCACTCCGCGCCTCGTCGATCTCCTCGAGGGCCAAGGCGTCCCCGTCGACCGGATCACAAAGAGGGGCGGCGCGTCCGGCCTGTTTCAGGGGAGGATCAAATCTTGAGCGCGAGACGATCCCTGAACCCGGATGCGCGCGTCCCCTCGTCCGCCAGTGCCCATCTCGATTCACTTCCCTGCAGACACTTTGCCACGCCCCACGCTCCCATTGCCTCCGCACCAGGTCCCGTGCCACTCCCGGCCGACGACATGGCCTCTCCCTCCTCGGTTTCCCTGCCTCCCCCCGACGCACATGACCTTGTTCCCGAGCGCCACGACGTCGTCGTCATCGGCGGCGGCCCGGCCGGCCTGGCGGCCGCGATCGGCGCCAGGCGCGCCGGCGCTTCCCGTGTCCTCGTCCTCGAACGCGACCGTCGCCCCGGCGGCATCCTCAACCAGTGCGTCCATGACGGCTTCGGCCTCTTCCTCTACAAGGAGACGATATCCGGGCCGGAATACGCAGAGCGTCTCTCCGAGGACGCCGACCGCGCCGGCGTCCGGTTCCGGACCGAAGCCATGGTCCTCGACCTCGCCCCCGACCGGACCCTCCGGGTCAATTCGCGCTCCGGCTACTCTCTCCTCCAGGCCGACGCCGTCATCCTGGCCATGGGCTGCCGGGAACGGACGCGCGAAATGATCGGGATTCCCGGCACGCGTCCCGCCGGCGTCTTCACGGCCGGGAGCGCCCAGAACCTGGTCAACCTCCAAAACCTCCAGATCGGTGCTTCCGCCGTCATCCTCGGCTCGGGCGACATAGGCCTCATCATGGCCAGGCGCCTGACGTTCGAGGGGACGCGCGTCCGCGGCGTCTTTGAGGTCCTTCCCTGGCCGAGCGGCCTCGAGCGGAACGTCCGCCAATGTCTCCTCGATTTCGGGATCCCGCTCGAGCTTTCGAGCACGGTCATCGAGGTCCGGGGACGCGACCGCGTTTCCTCGGTGGTCGTCGCGAACGTGGACGCCTCGCTCCGACCCATCCCCGGCACCGAACGCGAGGTCGCCTGCGACACCCTGCTCCTCTCGGTCGGCCTCATCCCGGAGAACGAACTTTCCAAGCGGGCCGGGGTCGAGCTGTCGCCGCTCACGGGCGGCGCCCTCGTCGACGAGACCTTGATGACGTCCGTCCCGGGCATCTTCTCCTGCGGCAACGTCCTCCACATCCACGACGTCGCCGATTGGGCGTCCTTCGAGGGGCTCGCCGCGGGAAAGGCCGCTGCCGAGTTCGCCGCCGGCCGCGCCCCGTCCGCGTCCTCCGAAAAGGTCCGCCTCACTCCCGGCTCAAACATCCGTTACTGTCTGCCTCAGTCCCTCCGCCTCGGGACCTCAGGCTTCGAGCTGAGCTTCCGGGTGACCGCTCCCGTCCGTGACGTCTGGGTCGAGGTCCGGGGCCGCGCCTCAGGAAAATCGCACCTCCGGGAGAAATTTCCGCGCCTCGTTCCCTCCGAGCTTCAAAAGGTCACGGTCTCGCCCCCGGCTGCCGAGGACATGGAGGTCTCCTGCCATGACTGACCGGCTGACCTGCATCCTCTGTCCGTTGGGCTGCGAACTCGAGGCCGAACGTGCCGGCGATGGTCTCGAAGTCCGAGGGAACCAGTGCGAAAAGGGCATAGGTTTCGCCGAAGAGGAGATCCTCCATCCGATGCGCAACCTGGCGACCTCGGTCCCCCTCCGGGGGACGGCGTCCCAAATGGTCTCGGTGCGCCTCAGCGGTCCCGTCCCGCGCGACATGATCTTTCCCATCCTGGCCGAGATCGCCAAACTTCGCCCGGAGCCTCCGATCCGCCGCAGCCGGGTCCTCATCCCGAACGTCCTTGGCACGGGCGCCGACGTCATCGCCACGCGTACGGTGAAAGGAAACGCCCCATGAGCCGTTTTGCCATCGGGATCGACCTCGGCGGCACCAAGGTCGAAGCCTGTCTCATCGACGAAACGAGGGTTCTTCTCGCCCGCAAGCGCGTCCCATCCGAACCGCGCCTGGGCAAAGATCGCGTCATCTCGAACATCCTGAAGCTTATCGCCGATACCGCCGGAAGCCGCGTCTATGAGGCCGTGGGCATGGGGACTCCGGGAACCTACCATCCGGGGAACGACATCATGTACGGGGCGCCGCATACCCCTCTTTACGAGAAGCCCGGACTGGTCAGCTCGCTCCGGGCGAAGCTTCCCGTCCCCTTGATCGTCGAGAACGACGCCAATTGCCTGGCTCTGGCCGAGTTCTTCGAACAATGCCACGGCCGTTATCATTCGGTCATGGCCGTCATCCTCGGCACGGGCATGGGATCGGGACTCATCCTGGATGACCGGCTCTATCGCGGCCCTCGCGGCAACGCCGGCGAGATCGGGCACGCCTCGATCGACCTCCACGGCCGGCTGTGCGAATGCGGCCGGACCGGCTGCGCCGAGGCCTATCTCTCGGGCCCGAGCCTCAGCCGGCGCTACAAGGATCGGACGGGGGAGTCCCTAACCCCCCGGGACATCCACCTCAAGTTCGAGCATGGGGACGCCGACGCCCGCGCTCTCTTCGAGGAGAGTTTCCGGATCATGGGCGAGGTCTTCGCCAACGCCGTCAACATGCTCGATCTCGATGCGATCATCCTCGGCGGCGGCGTGTCCAACATCCCCCTCTGGTACGACCACGTTCCACCCTACCTCCACAAATGCCTTTTCGGCGTCCCGGACCGCCATATCCCCATCCTCAAGGCGAAACTGGGCGACTCCGCCGGCGTCCTCGGGGCGGCCTTCCTGGCCCTTCGCGAAATGGGGCTCATGGAATTCTAACGAATTTGAAATCCCCGGCTGTTCCGGGTACAATGCCCTTAAAATCCTGAATCAAGGGAGAGCGGAAAATGGCAAAAAAGAATCTGGCGATAGGTTGTCTGGTCGTCCTGGTGTTGGCCGCGGTCCTCATCTTCTCGGCCGGGACCGGGACGTACAATATCCTGGTCAAGCTCGATCAGGGCGTGAGGGCGCAATGGGCCCAGGTCGAGAACGTCTACCAGCGGCGGGCGGACCTCGTCCCGAACCTGGTCGAGACGGTCAAGGGCGCGGCCAACTTCGAAAAATCGACCTACACGGCCGTGACCGAGGCCCGGGCCAAGGTCGGCCAGATGAAGATCGACGAGAGTGTTGTGAGCAATCCCGAGGCCCTGGCCAAGTTCCAGCAGGCCCAGGACGAGCTGGGGGGCGCCATCGCGCGGCTCCTGGTGGCCGTCGAAGCCTATCCCGACCTCAAGGCGACCCAGAACTTCCGCGACCTCCAGACCCAGATCGAGGGGACGGAGAACCGGATCACCGTGGAGCGCCAGCGGTTTAACGAAGCCTCTCAGGCCTTCAACACTAAGCGCCAGAGCTTCCCGACCGTCCTCATCGCCGGCATCTTCGGCTCGCGGTTCGCCGAAAAGGCTTACTTCAAGGCCCTGGCCGGGGCCGAGACGGCTCCGAAGGTCCAGTTCTAAGCTTTGTCCAAGAATCGTTCGGTCCCCGTGTTCCTGGGGTCCGCCCTGCTTATCGGCTTGGCGGGGATGGCTCCCGCCCAAAGCGCGGACATCCCGAGGTCGCCCGACCGCTGGGTCACGGACAAGGCCGGGTTCCTGTCCGCCGCGATGGTCGATGAGCTTGATTCCCGGCTCGAAACCTTCGAGCGGACGACGGGACGCCAGATCATCGTCTACATCGATAAGACGACGGGGGGAGCCCCGCTCGAGGATTGGGCGTCGAAGGCGTTCCAAGCCTGGAAGGTCGGCCGAAAAGGCCTGGATGACGGCCTGGCCGTCTTCATCATGGCCGAGGACAGGAAGGTGCGCGTCGAGGTCGGCTATGGAATCGAGGAACTCGTCCCCGACATCACCGCCGGTCGCGTCATCAACGATATCATGGTCCCGGCCATCCGGAACGGGGAGAACGACGCGGCGGTCTCCGGGGCCGTCAACGCGTTCCTGCGGGCGATCGCGGGGGAAGGCGAAGCGGGCGCCGGGCGGGGACCGGGGGAGGCGCAGTCCCCCTCCCGGGCGAAGAGCGGGTATTCGAAAGGACAAAAGGTCCTGTCCGTCATCGCGGTCGTCTTCTTCCTGATCCTGTTCATCACCAACCCGCGCCTGGCCTTGTGGCTCCTCTTCAGCCTTCTCTCCGGGGGAGGCGGCGGCCGGGGCGGACGGGGGGGCGGTTCTTTCAGCGGGGGCGGCGGCCGGTCCGGAGGAGGGGGAGCCTCGGGCTCCTGGTGAAGAGAGGGAGGATATGATGCTGGGTGCGGGACGCCGGAAACTGCTGAAGACGATCGATCAGGAGCGTGTCGTCGCCGCCATTCGGGAGGCCGAGCGACGGACGTCCGGAGAGGTCCGGGTGTCGGTCTCGCCGTTCTTCTGGGGGAGCGTCCGGCGCGTGGCCGAGCGCGCCTTCGACCGCATGGGGATGACGGCGACGAAGGACCGGAACGGCATCCTCTTCTTCATCGTTCCGGCCAGGCGCCGGTTCACGGTCTTAGGCGACGGGGGGATCCATGCCCGGGTGGGGCAGGATTTCTGGGACGCCCTGGCGGCGGTGCTATCGGAGCATTTTAGGAAGGGCGAATTCACGGAGGGGCTCGTCCGGGCCATCAGAGCCGTCGGCGAAAAGCTCGCCGAGCATTTCCCTTATGACGCCGCCACCGACGTCAACGAACTTCCGGACGAGGTCGATTTTTCGCGTTCTATAAAAAAATAGCTCGTGTCGTTCTTAATTGACTCGCCGGGCGGCCCTCCAATGATGTCCGGAGTTTTCCGGACGGTTCTGTTGTCCGCGCATTCAATTTATAGAAACTACCGGACATCTTCAAATGCCCGACGCGCAGCCAAAATTGCCGATAAGATTTTTTCTTCTCAAGCGAAGACGCCGACTTCCTAAATCGGGGACACAATACCAATTTCCGAATAAATATATCTGGGGATTTTCCCAGGGGAAATTCATGAAATTCGGAAATTGGTATTGTGTCCCTGATTTTATGCAGGTGGATGATGATTACGCTCGCTTGATGTTCGGTGCGCGCGTCCGCTCTGCTATTATTCAATGAGCAGAAAGGCGTACCGGTTCATTTCCTGCTCGTAATCCGAAAGAACTTGGATCGGGTATCCGGCGGCCCGGACCGTCGTGAAGACGTCCACGGCCAGGGCTTCGGGGGTCGGCCGGGCCTGGTGCGGTTCTTTGCAGGTCGACCGCCTGCCCGTGCAGGTTTCACAGAGGATGCAGGAGTCGAGCATGAGCATGAAGGCCTTGGGGTGTCCTGATACGAACACGTCGCGCTCGAGTTCAAGGAGCGTCCGGCCGACCTCCTTCGCCCAGAAATGGCGGTCCTCGGGCTTGGCGAGCTTCTTGGCGAAATGAAAGACCACGGCCTCCGAATACTCCCGGAAGAAGCGCTCGCACTCCGGGACCGGAGGGACGTTGGGAGGACAGGTGGCGTTCCGACCGAATTCACCACAGCCGAACGTGCACTTCATCCGGACCCATTGGGCGACGACGACCGACGCCGGGTCGATCCAGCGGAAATCCGCGAAGCCGCGATTACGGAACATGTCTTCAAGGATTTGTTTTGGAACCATGATTTCCCCTCCGGAGGAATCTTATATCATCGGCGCGAGGGTCCGTCAATGCGCCGGAAGCCGTCCGCCGCACCCGTTCGCGCCTCGCCGAAATAATCCGGAATATATATCGAATGGCAAGACCCCATTCGTCGCGTGTCCTTGATTTTCTCCGCCCGGTTTGACTTAGGTTCTTCCTATGCGTTAGATTGGGGCGCGGAGCGAACATGAACAAACGAAGCGTTCTCCAGAGGGTCTGCCTTGTTTTTTTTATGGCCGGGACAATCCTTACGGCGGCCTTCCAGGAGGGAACAGGGCGGGCGTCCCGCTTGACCTACAGACGGAGCGAGGCCATGATCGCCATGCGCGACGGCGTCCGACTGCACACCGTGGTCTACGCGCCCGAGAACGCGGGCGGACCCCTGCCCTTTATCCTGAACCGGACGCCCTACGGGGCGGGAGGCGACGAAAAGGGACATCCCAAGCTCAGAGGGAGCTATAAGGAGCTCGCCGACGAGGGTTATTTCTTTGTCTTCCAGGATATCCGCGGCCGCTATGGCTCAGAAGGCAAGTTCGTGATGATGCGTCCGCCGCGCGACAATAGCGACGCCAATGCCGTTGACGAAGGCACGGACACGTTCGACACCATCGCCTGGCTCCTCGCGAACGTCCCCGGAAACAACGGCCGCGTCGGGATGCTCGGCGTCTCCTACGACGGCTGGCTGACGGTCATGGCCATGCTCGACCCCCATCCGGCGCTCAGGGCCGTTTCGCCGCAGGCCTCGCCGGCCGATATGTACATGGGCGACGATTTCTTCCACAACGGCGCCTTCCGGCTGAGCTACGGTTTCGAGTACGTGTCCAGGATGGAGACTTCGAACGTCGATTTTCACTTCCGGTTCGACAAGTACGATACCTACGAGTGGTACCTCGGGCTGAGGGCCTTAGCCAACGTGAACGCGAAGTATTTCCAGGGGAAACTGCCCACCTGGAACGATTTCGTCGCCCACCCGAACTATGACGCTTTCTGGAAGAAGATCGCCGTGACCCCTTATCTCACGAGTGTGACGGTGCCGACGCTCAACGTCGCCGGCTGGTGGGACCAGGAGGATTTCTACGGTCCGCTCGCGATCTACAAGACGCTGGAGGCGCGCGACGCGGGGCACAAGAACTTTTTTATCGCCGGTCCATGGAACCACGGCGGATGGGCGCGCGACGGGAGCTCCCTGGGGAGGATCAAGTTCGGAAGCGACACGGGGCACTACTTCCGCGAAAACGTGCAGGCGCCCTGGTTCGCCCATTTTCTCAAGGACAAAGCGCCGCTTGAGCTGCCCGAAGCCCTCGTTTTCCAGACCGGGGCGAACCGGTGGATGTCCTACGACGAATGGCCTCCGCGCCGGACGTCCAAGGAACGGAGACTTTACCTCCATCCTGGCGGGACGCTGTCTTTCGATCCCCCGGGCAAGGACGCGGGAGAGGAGGCCGACAGCTACGTCTCTGACCCGACCCATCCCGTTCCTTACAGGATGAGGCCGGTTGAAGCGACCTATGACCCCCGGGGGTCGGGCTGGTACGCGTGGCAGGTCGAGGACCAACGCATCGCCCACTTGCGGCCGGACGTCCTGAGCTGGGAGACGGGACCGCTCGGGGAGGACGTCGTCATCACGGGGGACATCTCCGGTCACCTCTTCGCTTCGACGACCGGAACGGACGCCGACTGGGTCATCAAGTTGATCGACGTCTATCCGGAGGAAGATGCGGCCGATCCGGGGATGGGGGGATATCAGCTCATGATCACGGGCGATGTCGTCCGCGGTCGGTTCCGCGGCGGGGTCGAGAGGCCGGCCGCGGTCCCGGCGGACAAGGTCTGCGAATATGTCATCGATCTTCACCAGAAGGACCACCGCTTCCTCAAGGGGCACAGGATCATGGTCCAGGTCCAAAGCACTTGGTTTCCCCTCTATGACCGCAATCCTCAGCGGTATGTCGACAATATCTTTTTGGCCCGTGACTCGGATTTCCAGGCGGCGACCCAGCGCGTCTTTGGGACGAAAAGATTTCCGTCTCATATCGTTATGCGTGTCGCGGAGCGCTAAGGTATAATCTTTATATGCAGCTGCCGCACGGGACGAGCGAAAAGGACACGATCGGCCGGAAGCGCTTTTCCGTCATCCTCTCCCGTCCCGAAAACTTCGAGAACGTCGGGCTCGCGGCCCGGGCCATGAAGAATACCGGCTTCAGCGACCTGAGGCTGGTCGGGATCGAGAAACTGGGACCGGAAGCTGAGAGGACAGCTATCCATGCCGGGGGCGTCCTCAAGAAGGCGCGATTCTATTCCGACCTCCCGACGGCTACAAAGTCCCTGCACCTGGTCTTTGCCGCGACCGCCCGCTCCAGGAACACGTTTTCCATCCTGACCTTCCCGGAAGCGATAGAGACGATCTTCCGGTACCCGCGGACGACGCGCATCGGTCTCCTCTTCGGGAACGAGCGTACCGGACTGACCTCTGAGGAGCTCGGCTCCGCCAATTTTGTCTTCTCCCTTCCCCAGGCCTCGCGCCAGCCTTCCTACAACCTGGCCTCGGCGGTGCTGCTGACCCTCTTCGCGCTCTTCAGCCGGTCCAGGGGACAGGTCGCCGTCGGCCCGCTCGAACCACGGCCTATTGTCCGGGGCGCCCAGGACGAATGCGTCCGGATCATCCTGATGAAGCTCGAGAAAAACGGATTCATTCACGGCGGGAACAAGGCCCATGTCACGGAGATGGTCGAGGGCCTTTTCGGGAGGCTCGCCCTGACCGACAAGGACAAGCGGTTCCTCATGGCCGTCTTCAACGCAGGGGCCAAATGAAGTTGGGGTCAAACCTACAATCTTAACAAAATTGCCGCTCTTGGCCCGCGTTTTGTTAAGATTGTAGGTTTGACCCCCATGAAAGGAGAACGTACGATGGCTGAAAAAGACATCATCGTCAGGTTCGGCGGCGGGCTCAAGGTCGACGCCGAGTACCACGGCTTCACGATCAAGACCGACCAGCCCTTCCACCAGGGCGGGGAGGGGAGCGCCCCGGCGCCGTTCGACCTCTTCCTGGCCTCGCTGGCAACCTGCGCCGGTTTCTACGTCCTGGCGTTCTGCCTCGGACGGAAGCTCTCGACGGACGGTATCGACATCTCCATGGGGATGGAGAAACACCCGGAAACCAAGATGATCGCGAAGATCACCATCCGGGTCGACCTCCCCCTGGGATTCCCCGCGAAGTACAAGGACGCCATCGTCAAGGCCGTGGACCACTGCGCGGTCAAGTCCCATATCCTCAAACCCCCTTCCTTCGAAACAATAGTAGGGGTCAAGTAAAGTAGGGGTCAAACCTACAATCTTAACAAAAGGAGAACGTACAGCGGCAATTTTGTTAAGATTGTAGGTTTGACCCCTACTTGATTTGATGATATAAGTTCCGCTGAGGGGCCGGATGACTATCCGAAAGCTCAAAGCGTTTATCTCGGGGCATTATGAGGGGTTCATCCTCAGTGCCGTCCTCTGCGGTATCCTGGCCATCGCCTTCCTCGTCCGCTACCAGTTCTCTTTTCTTAACTTCTTCTTCCTTCCCGTCATCCTGGCCGGCTATTACCTCGGCAAGCGGAAGGGCGTCCTCCTGGCTACTCTCTGCGTCCTGCTCGTCGCGCTCTATTTCGTCTTCGAGGAGAAAGTCTTCGGAGGCGCCGTTCATCTCTCCTTCGACGAGCTCATCAACGTCATCACTTGGGGTGGTTTCCTCATCCTGACCGGCGGCATCCTGGGAGCGGCCGCCGAGCAGAGAGAGAAGAAGCTCCAGAACATGAAGCAGGCCTACGCGGGGATCTTAGCCGTCCTCCTCAAGTACCTTGAGGTCGCGGACGAAAAAGAGACCCGGTCGGTCCGCATAGCCCGCCTGGCCGGAGGGATGGCCGAGAGGGCGGGCCTCAACCGTCGGGACGTCGAGAACATCAAGTCGGCCACCCTCCTCTGCGAGGTTGGAGAGCTGAGCTCGAGCCTGACGCTCTTCGAGGACGTGGCGAGCTTCATGGGGCTCGAAAAAGGAAAGGGGCCGGGGCTGACGGACAAAGAGCAGGTCCTTCTGAAAACGACGGCCTCCCTCATTAAGGAGATCGAACCCCTCCTGGAGGGCTATTTCCAGAATTATGTGCGGGATATCGAGTCAACGGACAAGTTCCTCGGGGGGATCCCCCTCGGGTCGTCCCTGATCGCCCTGGCCGAGCTTTATGACAGGATCATGACCCAGGGGGTCGCCCACCTGGGTCATTTGGAGATTCGCTCCGTCCAGGACCTTCAAGCCCTGAAAGGGCGTGCGTTTTCCGAACAGGCCATCCGGGCCCTGCCCGGGCACTCGTTTTGAAATCCTACCGGTTTCAAAGAACGGATCTGTCCTCATCATGAGGGGTATCAAGGGCCGGACGGAAGCCGGCCTCGTTTTAGGTCTCGACCTGGCAGGCTCGCCGCGGCGACCGACCGGCGCCTGCCGTTTTGCCAAAGGCCGGGCGCGGACCAGGCTCCTCTGCGCTGACGACGAGATCCTGGGCTATGCTCTGGAAGAAAGGCCCGCCCTCGTCGCCATCGATGCGCCCCTCATGCTCCCTCCCGGCCGTGCGTCCATCCACGACAGGAACGATTCCCACTACCGGGTCTGCGACCTGGAGCTCAGGCGGCGGAAGATCCCATTTTTCCCCATAACCCTGGGCCCGATGAGGGGCCTGACGGAAAGGGGGATGCTCCTGGCCCGAGAGATGGAGCGGCAGGGTCTTCGCGTCATCGAGATCTATCCCGGCGGCGCCCAGGACGTCTGGGGCATCCCGCGGGCCGCCCGGGACATCGAAGCCCTCCGGCGCGGTCTCCGGACGCTGGGGGTGAAGGGCCTGAGGAAGGCCGCTTCGGACCATGAGTTGGATGCCGCGACCGGCGCCCTGGTGGGAAGTCTATTTTTGCGGGGTGAGGCTGAGATCTATGGGAATTTCATCGAAGGGGCGATCGTCATGCCCAAAGACGCTGGTAAACTTCGGGGAAACAAAAAATAACTTCTTATAGTTCTCTCACGTTTGGTGTGGGCCGGGGGGGGGGCTTGGACTGTTAGTCTTCCTGGAGCGTTTTTCGATGGTCGTGATGGGAGGGCATGGGGAAGGGCTGCAGCGACCATGCGGAGATCAGCCTGAGACGAGCGTCCGACGAGGGTAGCCGCAGGCCTCCGATGGATCAAGGCTCCAAGGATGGGTTTGCTTGAGCGTGTTAATACAAACACAAAAAACGTTACAACGCATGAACGGCACTGAATGCCGTCCTCGAGCCCCCGTAGCGGAGGGGGGACCCGTCGGTTTTTTCGACGGGGGGAACCGACGGGACTGGTTCCCCGGGGGCCGGGGGAGCGAGGGCGGCTTCAGGCTGTTTAAGGTCAGATGTAAAACTAATTAATGCGTTTTAATGCGTTCGTATTAGATTAGCCTGGAGCCTTGGGCCTGAGGAGCCGAGAAGGATGGTTCACCAAACTCAAAAAACCGATAGCTATTTGTTGACGACGATCCGGAGCGACCTGGGGAGGACGCGGAAGGTGACCTCGTCGAGTTCGCCGAGGACCTCGCCGTTGTATTGGACGGGGAGGGCCTTCCCCCGGATGATGAGCTTTCGGGCCTTGAAGTGCCTCTGGGTCCGCTGGAAAAGCCCCAAGTAGAGCCAGGCGAAGTTGAGGAGGTACTCAGCGGGCCCCGTTTCCACCAGGGTGACATCGAGGTAACCGTCCTGGACGTCGGCCTTGGGGGCCACTCGCCAACTGTATCCAAAGAAGTTCGTCTTGGCGACGATGCAGTCGAAAAACCGGGACTTGAATGTCTTCCGGGCGAAGTGCCGGCCCCGGTCGTCAACCCCGTCAATGAGCTCGACTTCCTTTTCTTCCAAGGGCAGTTTGAACATCTTCCATACGGCGAGGAGGTGTCCGAGCAGGCCCTGGACCGGGTGCCGGAGCTTTTCCTGGGTCACGCCGGCCGTGGCCCCGACACTGGCGAAGCCGGCATACCGGCCTTCCACTTCCATGACGTCGGACCTGACGATCTTCCCCTTGGACAGGACATCGATGGCCTTCTTAGGGCTCTTGGGGATGCCGTAGGTCTTGCGGAAGGCGTTGCCGCTCCCGAAGGGGACGATGCCCAGGACGACCTCGTTCTCGCGCCCGGATTCGAAGATGCCCTGGAGGATGTCGGCGATGGTGCCGTCCCCGCCGATGGCCACGATCATCCGGGAGTCGCCGCAGGACTCTTTGGCCAGTTCGACCGTATCCGTCCGGTCGCCGCGGAGGTCAAAGTACCGGCCGGGGAGCTTCCTTTCGAGGACCTTGCGCAGTTTTCGGCTTCTGATCCACCTGTCGTTGGCCGCCTTGGGGTTGATCAGGCATGTGGTCAGGGGACCCGGCTTTATTTGGCTCATGGTTTTTCGAAGACGTTTATTTATAGCATCTTGAGAAGGATGTGTCAAAAAACGGTCATTCAGCTCTTTTCCCCCTCTTCAGCACTTTCCGCAGGATGGGCAGGTTGGCCGCGGCGATGAGGACGGCCATGAGGATGACGAGGGCGTAATCGGGGAACTGGATGGTCCTCGCCGCCAGGGCCAGGAGGTACATCCGGGGGGCCCTCGAGGTGATCACGGCCAGGATGTACTTCACGATCGGATAGCGGGCGACGACGACCAGGAACCGGAAAGGGTAGAAGGGGATCGGCGTGAACCCGGCCACCCAGAGGGCGGCGAAGGGCGCCTTTTTGAACAGGTTGACCGTTTTCTGGACGGCCCTGCTCTCCAGCATCTTCCGGAACACCTTGAGGTCGGCCACGTACTTGAAGACCGTGTAGTTCAAGACCTCGGTGATCGCCGTGCCGGCCACGGAGATGAGGGCCACGGTCAGGGGCGAATAGAACTTCCCGAAGTAAAGGAGCACGGGCTCGTGGGGGACCGTGGCGATGATGAACTCGGCGGGGAAGCAGTAGAGGAAAAGGACCCAAAGGCTCTTGCTTTCCCGGAGGGAACTCGAGGTCAGCCACCAGACGAGAAGGCCGGCGACGAAGGCGATCTCGACGGCGAAGATCAGCGCCTTCGTCCAGCCCGGCACGGGCTTGGCCTTGACCTCGGGGACGGCGCCGAGATCGCCGAGATTCGCCGTCGGGTCGTTCATGGGCAACGGTTCTCAGCTTCGAATGGACCTCAGGCCGTCGGCGATCGCGTAGCGGGCGGGTTTTTCGGTGTTGGCCCGGATGCTCGTGTAGCAGAGGGCGCAGTCGTTCGTCTTCAGGAAATCCCGCAGCATCTCCTTCCGACTCCGGTACTTGCGGATGATCAGGCCGCAGGGGGAGATGGTCCCGTCCGGGTTGACCACGAAGAATCTCTCGCCCGCCCGGCACCCCTCCACGGCCCCGTTCGTGAAGTATTCGGGGATCCGCTGCAGGACGTAATCCGAGGTGAAGACGGTGTCGTGGCGCTTCTTGAACTCCCGGATCTTTTCCAGCACCTCGCGGAGCTCGCCGATCTCCTCCGCCGGGATCATGTATTCTTTCTTGCGGGTCCTGAGGAGAGTATAGGAGCTGAAGTTCATCCGCAATCCCCACTCCCGCGCCAGCTCCGCCAAGGGGGGAAGCTCGCGGAAGTTGTCCCTCTGGATGACGCAGGAAAGGGTGATGCCCGAGTTTCGGACGTCCTTCAGTTCGAGGGCCAGGGTCCGGATCTTCTGAAAGAGTCCGGGGATGCCGCGAAATTCGTCATGGCGCTCGTCCGGATAGTCGAGAGAGAGCGAGATCTCGTCCACTCCGGCTTCGCGGAGCCTGCCGTATTTCTCGCGGGTCAGAAGCGAGCCGTTCGTGGTCAGGACGATGAACGGCGCCTTGCCGGGACGCCGGAGCGCCCGGACGACCTCTTCCACGTCCTTCCGGAGGAGGGGTTCGCCGCCCGAAATCTGGGCGACCACCGGCTTGAGCTCCCGGGAGATCCTGCCGAACTCCTCAGGCGTGGCCTTGTCCTCAGGCGCGGACCCGCCGAGGTGGCAGTGCTTGCACCGGGCGTTGCAGTTGTAGGTGATCTCGAAGGAGACACAGAGCGGCCGCCTGCGGACATAATTGGCGGCCCCCCGGACCGCCAGGGACAAAGAACGCATCGTCGGGCTCATTGAGTATGATCCTCTTTCAATTTGTCGATCCGTAACAGTCGTCGGATCGAATACACCTTCACGCCGATGAGACCGAAGGCGAAGACCGCGGCCGCGGGCCACAGGGCCGGCAGGAAAATCAGGACGAGCGTCACGACCGTCGAATTCGCGAACTTGCCTGCCGGGCTGAAGTTCCAGGCGTAGACCGTCCGGTCCACCTTATAAAAATAATTAGGGGAAATGATATCATATTTCAGGAATTGATGGCTCAGGTAAAAGTCGACAAAGGCGAAGTCCAGGATGTAAATCGCCGCCGCGATCGAGAGGGCCGGATGGAAATGGATGAAGTTGACATAGAAGAAGAGGACCTCCACCCGGTCGGCGATGATGTCGATCTCGGCCCCCAATATGGTCTCCTGCCGGGCCTTCCGGGCGCAGAACCCGTCCAGGAGGTCCCCAAGCCAATGGATGCCGAGGCCGATGAAGTTCATCGCCGGGCTTTGCCGGACGACCGCCAGGACGAAGAAGACGAGCGAGCCCGCGAGCCTGAGGAGAGTGATGACGCTGGCTTCGCTGAAGAAGCTCCGCGGGTCCCTGGGCTTGAACGGTGGCTTCATTTTTCCGTGACAATAACGATATATTAAACGCCGGCGGAATTCAAATTGAAAGAGGCATGGACTTCCTGACCGATCGGAATGTTTGTGCTATAATCTCCGCTTCATACCAAGGAAGGTGCGAACATGGTCCGCCGGAACGTCAAGAACATCAAGAACGTGACGGCCGCATCCGTCTCGATCATGTTTTCGATCGCGGCGCTTTCTTCGTGCCGGGCGAAGTTTGATGAGAGGGGCCTCGAAGCCCGGGCGAGGGAGATCCACGGCCGCGTCCTGACCGTCGACACGCACTGCGACACGGCCTTTAATCTGCTCAGAAAGGACTGGAAGATCGGAGACCGCCACGACCCCGCACTCAGGGAGAGCGGCAAGATCGACCTTCCCCGCATGGTCGAGGGCGGGTTGGACGCCGAGTTCTTCGCCGTATTCGTGGGCCAGGGTCCCCGGACCCAGGAGGAGAACGCCAAGGCCAAAGAGAAGGCCTTCGCGGTCCTGGAGGCCATCCATAAGATGGGCCGGGACTATCCAGGACTCATCGGGCTCGCGTTCTCTCCGGAGGACGCGTATCGGCTGAAGAAGGAAGGCCGCCGCGCCGCGTTCATCGGCATGGAGAACGGCTATCCCGTCGGCAGGGACCTGTCCCTGCTCAAGACCTTTTATGACCAGGGCGTCCGGTACCTCACCCTCTGTCATTCCCGGGACAACGACATATGCGACAGCTCGACGGACCGTTTGAACTCTCAGGACGAGGGCCTGAGCGAGTTCGGGCGGCAGGTCGTTCTTGAGTGCAACAGACTGGGCATCCTGGTCGACGTCTCCCACGCTTCGGACCGGTCCTTCGCCGACGTCGTCAAGGCCGCCCGCGCTCCCGTCATGGCCTCCCATTCCTGCTGCCGGGCCCTCTGCGACAATCCGCGCAACCTGAGCGACGACATGCTGCGGGCGCTGGCGGCGAACGGCGGCGTCATCCAGATCTGCTTCCTCTCCAACTATGTTAAAAAACCGCGGCCGGACCTGGAGAGGGACCGGGCCATGAAGGAGCTCGATTCGAAATACGGGAATTTCCGGGAGATGAAGGACGAGGCCGTCCGCGAGAAGACGCTCCAGGAATACGAAGCGGTCATGCAGAAATATCCCCAGGACAAAGCCAACATCAGAGACCTCGTCGACCATATCGGCCACGTGTCCAGGGTCGCCGGCGTCGACTACGTGGGGATCGGCACGGATTTCGACGGCGGGGGCGGGGTCATCGGCTGCGACGATATCAGCGGCATGATCCACGTCACCGAAGAACTCATTCGACGGGGCTATTCCGAAAAGGACATCGCCAAGATCTGGGGCGGGAACTTCATGCGCGTCTTCCGGAAGGCCATCGAAGTCTCCAGCCGGCTTAACGCGAAATAATCACGTCGGCCTCTGACCCGTTGGCCGTGTAAAAATAATTTACACTTTTCCCCATGGATCGCTGTCTTAGGCCAGACCATATCATGGACTATCTTGGCATGAAGATTGCTCTCTATCCGGCCTGATGTATTTCTTTGGCGTTTTGGGTATGATCTAGGGAGGCCCATGCGCGTTTGCTCCAAGGTCGCCTCGTCCCTCTTCGCGGCCTTCACTTTGGCTTCGATCGCCTTTCCCAGTGTCCCCCCGCAACAAAATGCTTCGGGAAAACCCAAGCTGGGCGGAACGCTCAGGGTCAAACCCTTCAACGACGTCTTCCGGCCCTCGCTCGATCCTGCCGTCGAGTCCACCTTTTTCCTTCTGGAGCAGCTCTACGACGGCCTCGTCCGTTTGGACAAGAACTTCAACATCATCCCTTCGCTGGCCGAATACTGGGTGATCTCGGGAGATGGGAAAAAGTTCACTTTTTATCTCAGGAAGGGGGTCAAGTTCCATCACGGCCGCGAATTGACGGCTGACGATGTCAAGTTCTCCCTGGAACGCCTGGTCCAAAAACAAACCGGCCTGCTCTACTACCAGTTCTTCATCACCAAGGTCGCCGGCGCCGAAGAATTCCGGGAAGGGAAGAGCCCGGATGTCGCGGGGTTCAAGGCCCTCGACCGCTACACCTTCGAGATCGACTGGACGGACCCCTATGTTTCGGGCCTCTACCTCCTGAGCATGTCCTTCTGCAAGGTCCTGCCCAAGGAGCTGGTCGAGGCCCAGGGCAAAGGCTTTTTCGGGAAACCGTCCGGGACAGGGGCCTTCAAATTCGGCTATTGGCTGAGGGATACCCGGCTCAATGTCGTCGGCATCCGCCTGGAAAGGAACGACGATTATTTCGGCGAACTCCCTTACCTGGACGCCGTGGAATACAGCCCCTATTTTACCTTGGACCAATTCGAGGAGGGGAACGTCCACGTCGTCCCCTTGCGGTCGGAGGGATTGGCCTCGGCCCCTTACCAGGTCCTGGAGAACGATTCCCTCGATATCTTTTTCCTGGGCATGAGCTGTAACATCGGGCCCCTCGACAGGAAAGACGTCCGGCACGCCCTGGCCCTCGCTCTCGACAAGCCGAAGATCGCCCAGGCGGCCCTCTCCCTGGAGTCCGTCCCCCGGGTCATTGACAATTACATTCCGCCCGAACTGCCGGGGTTCTTCCCCCTGGAGGGGGCCGGCGGAGCGGACCTGGGGAAGGCCCGGAGGCTTCTCGCCGGGGCCGGGTTCGGCGCCGGGCAGGGGTTCCCCGAGCTCTATGTCTATTTCGCCAGCCCCAGGGGAGAGGCCCAAAACAGGCTTTTCAGGGAGATCCGGGACCGGCTCGAAGCCCTTGGGATCAGGCCGGTCATGAAGCATTACCGGTCACTCGATGAATTGAAGTCCGTGGCGGCGCCGCACCTGGTGATCATCGAATGGCTCATGGATTACCCGGACGCGGAAAACATCATTTTTCCCCTATTCCAATCCCGGTCGCTCTTGAATAAAATGTACATGGGTTATTCGAATCCCCGCTTGGACAGACTCCTGGGGGCGTCCGAGATCGAAGCAAGCTGGGAGAAACGGATCGGGCTCTTCAGGCAGATGGAACAGATCCTTCTCGAGGACGTCCCGGCGGTCCCGCTTTACCGGGTCAAGCGGCGCCTGGCCGTGCAGCCGTTTGTCCGGGGCGCGAAGGCGCCGCCGCTCGGCAATTATATCCTGGATGTCAGGGACGTCTGGCTGGATAAATGAGATGGACGCCGTGAAATTGAAGATCACGCTCTATGCCCGCATCCTGTTCTGGATCACGGTCCTTCTCATTTGCCTCGTCGGCATCATCGTCTTTGTCATCCAGCGGAAAGAGGTCCAGACGATCTCCCAGGAGACCCGGAACCGGGGGATCCTGACCGCCCAATACATCGCCAACCTGAACTTGAGGTCCCTGGTCCTCTGGGATGAGGAGACGCTCCGGCGGAACGTCGAGGACCAGGCGGACGACAAGCTCGTCTACATCGTCTTTTATGACCGGAACGGAAAGCCGCGGGCGGCCAACCGGTTGGTCGAAGGTCTCGATGAGATCACCTGCTGCAGCCGCCTCCAGGAGGACGCCAAGCCGGACAGCTTTATCATCCGGCCGAGGGACGTCGTTGTCCGGAACAGAACGCTCAGCGTTCTGGAGATCGAGCTTCCCGTCTTCGTGACCGGGTCCCCGTCCAAGTGGGCGTCCATCAAGATCGGACAGTCCCTGGAGGACATGCGGGCGGACGTCCGCAGGACCAGGCTGGTCCTGATCGCCATCGGTTTCGGCGGACTCCTGATCGGCATGCTGGGGTCGGCGTTCCTGGCGAAAAGGATCACCCTGCCGTTGCAGGAGCTTGTGGAGGGCACGATCAGGATCTCCAGGGGCGACTTCAGCCACAGGATCAGGCTGGCGTCCAGGGACGAGGTCGGGAACCTTGCCCGAAGCTTCAACGAGATGACGGACCGGCTCCTCGAGGCCAGGGAGAATATGGAAGCCGCCAACCGCAGGCTCGTCCAGGCCGAAAAGCTGGCCTCGATCGGCAGGCTTGCCGCCACCATCGCTCACGAGATCCGGAACCCCCTGACCTCGGTCAAGCTCAACATCCAACGGATCGCCGAAAGCGAGCATCTCGACGAGCTCGAACGGGAACACCTCAACCTGTGCCAGGAAGGGGTCGGCCAGATCGAGAAGTTCATCAAGGAGCTCCTCAATTTCACCCGGGCCTCGGAGCTTGTCCGGGACAGGTTCCCTATCGAGCAGGTCATCGAAGAGTCCCTCAAGATGCTTAAGGATGGCTTCGGGCAGAAAAAGGTGATCGTGGAGAAAGCCTACGCCCCGGGCCTGCTGCCTGCCAATGTGGACGGGGACAAGATGAGGCAGGTTTTCCTGAACATCCTCCGTAACGCCTTCGAGGCGGTCGAGAACGGGGGAAGGATTAGTATCTCCTTGGCCCTGGCCCAGGAGAACGGAGGCCGGAAATACCTTGTCAGGATCTCCGACAACGGCGCCGGCATCCCGGAGAAGGATTGGGAGACGATCTTCGAGCCCTTCTTCACGACCAAGGCCTCCGGCATCGGCCTGGGCCTCGCCAATGCGCGGAAGATCGTCGAGCAGCACAACGGGTCCATCAAGGTCGCCAAGAAGCGGGGGAAAGGGAGCGCCTTCGTCGTCACCCTCCCCTGTGAGGAGGAAAAATGAAATCCATCCTGATCATCGAAGATGACAAGCTGGTCGGCCGGACGCTCGCGTCCCATCTGACCAGGAAGGGCTACGAAGTGTCCCTGGCGGAAAACGGGGCGACCGGGATCGAACGCTATAAAGAGATCTGCCCTGACCTGGTGATGCTCGACATCCGCCTTCCGGACGCCAACGGCCTGGACGTCCTCAAGAGGATCAAGGAGGAACCCCGGAACGCGGTCTTCCTGGTCATGACGGCCTACGATGATATGAAGACGACGGTGGAGGCGATCAAGTTCGGCGCCTTCGAATACCTGGTGAAGCCGCTGAACTTCCTGGAACTCGACCTGACCATCGAGAAGGCCTTCCAGGTCCGCGCCCTGGAGGACAAGGTCAGCTATCTCGTGGAGGAGAAACAGAAGGAATACACCATCGATAATCTGGTCGGTCATTCGTCCCGGATGAGGGAGGTCTTCAAGATGATCGGGTCGGTCGCCACCACCCGGACCAACATCCTCATCCAGGGGGAGAGCGGCACGGGGAAGGAGCTCGTGGCCAAGGCCATCCACTACAACAGCCCCTTCCGGGAGGAACCCTTCATCGTCATCAACTGCTCGGCGATCCAGGACACGCTCCTGGAAAGCGAGCTCTTCGGCCACGCCCGGGGAGCGTTCACGGACGCCGTCTGCGAGACAAGGGGCAAATTCGAGATCGCCGGCAGGGGGACGCTCTTTCTGGACGAGGTCGGCGACGTCTCGCCCAACCTCCAGTCCAAGCTTCTCCGGGTCATCGAGACGAGGGATTTCATGAAGGTCGGTGGGGAAAAGGTCCTCAAGACCGAGGCCCGGATCGTCGCGGCGACCAACCAGAACCTGACTGCGCTCATTGAAAAAGGCCGGTTCCGGGAGGACCTCTATTACAGGCTCAAAGTCGTGGAGATCCATCTGCCGCCGCTCCGGGAGAGGAAGGACGACATTCCGGACCTCGCGGCCTACCTCTTGGAGAAGATCAACCGGGAATTGCGCAAGGACGTCAGGAAGGTCCCTCCGGATGTCATGAAGCTCCTGATGGAGATGCCCTGGAAGGGAAATGTCCGGGAGCTGGAGAACGCCCTGACCCGGGCCGTCATCCTGGCCAAGGGAGACATCATCCTCAAGGAGAACCTGCCCATCGAGCCGCCCGATCATAAACCGTTCAACCGGGACCTCGTCCCGCTCAAAGATGTCGAGAGAAGCTACATCCAGCATGTCCTCGCCGCCACCCACGGCAGCAAGACGAAGACGAGCCAGATCCTCCGGATCAGCCGTCCGACCCTCGACAAGAAGATCAAGGAATACGCGCTGGATGTCCCGCCCCTGTAAACCTTATTGTCCTTCGTGTAAACATTTCCTGCCTATAACCGGCCTGATCAGGAAGGGCGGGGCCTCTTTTCTCTGATGGTGCGGCGTCCTCGGATTGGCACGAAAAATGCTTAAATATGCGGGTGGGATGAAGAAAGGTGCCAAGATGCCGTGTAAAAAGATCGTGATCGTCGATGACGACGAATCCATCCGTAAGACGTTCTTTCTGATCCTCAGCAAGAAATACAATGTCTATCTGGCCGGAGACGCCGAAGAAGCCCTGGCCCGTTTCCGGAACGCGCCCGTCGATCTCATCATCACGGACCACAAGCTCCCCCGCATGGGCGGGATCGAGCTCATCCGGGAGTTCAGGCGGGCCGGATACTCGGGGGAGGTCATCCTGGTCTCCGCGTTCCCGGACCTCATCCGGCTGGATGAGCTCAACCGGATCTCGATCAGCCGGTTCTTCGTCAAGCCGCTGGACCTCAAGGCCCTCAACCGTTCCATCGATGACCTGCTGGAGACCCGGGAGGCGATGGAAAAGAGGGCTTAATGGCGCTTCATCCGGGAATCGCTTGAAATCGAAGCCTTCGATTTCCGAGATGTTCAGGGGAGGACATAGAGAAAGGGCTTGTTCCCGGCATGGGAACGTAAGGGGGACCCGTAAATTAGCTTTACGACAACCCGGATCCTGCCCGCTTTCGTGCCGGTTCCCCTGGGGGGACGGGAGCCGGACAAACTGGCATAAAATATGCAGTACGGGAGATGTGAATGATCGAGGAGGCCGGCCATGATGAAAGCGGTGATCGTTATGATGATTATGATCCTGGCGTGGCTGTTCATTTCGTAGGATGCGCAATAAAAGCGCTTTCAAGGCGCGCTTGAAGATGAAGGTAAGCCGTCTTATATAGATTTGGCGAACCCTCCCAAACCCCTCCTTCCTTGTTCTTGTTTCGGGGCGAGGCGGCAGCGTAAAGCCGGCCTCGCCCCGAACTTTTTCCAGGTGAAGTAGGGGTCAAACCTACAATCTTAACAAAAAGCAGTTTTCAGAGTTTTTTGTTAAGTTTGTTAAGATTGTAGGTTTGACCCCTACTTCCAATCCCCCATGGAATATTTCCGCCGATTGGATTACACTCGAACGATGAAGGAATGCCAATGAGGAGAGGACGCTGAAGGCCTTTTGGGTTGCCGCCGGGTGCTCCTTCGCTTTTCTTCTATATCTTTTGATCGAGCGTCTGACCCTTGACGCCCGGCTGCGCCGGATTCCCGTCCGGATCTGCGTCACCGGGAGCCGGGGAAAATCGAGTGTTGTCCGCCTCATCGCCGGGGCCCTGCGGGAGTCCGGGATGAGAGTCCTGGCCAAGACCACGGGTTCCCGGGCCGCGCTGGTCCTCCCGGACGGAAAGGAGCGGGAGGTCCGGAGGCGGGGGCTCCCATCGATCCTCGAGCAGAAGCGGGTCGTCCGGACGGCGGTGCGGCTCGGTGCGAAGATCCTGGTCACGGAAATGATGAGCATCCGCGAAGAATGCATGTCCGCGGAGTCACGGCGCCTCATCAGGCCGAATATTCTTGTCCTGACCAACGTCCGCCTCGACCACCTCGATCTCATGGGCCGAAGCCGGAAGGAGATCGCGGCCTGCCTGGCCTCGGCTTTCCCGGTCCACGGAACGGTCATCCTTCCCGAAGAGGAGTTCTTTCCCATCTTCGAGCGAAGGGGGAGGGCCCTTGGAACCAGGCCGATTCTTGCCGGGAAAAATGTCAGCGGAAACATAGACCCGACCGCTGCGCTTCCTCATGAAGAGTTCGAAGTGAACGTTCGGCTGACTCTCGAGACAGTCCGGGAGCTCGGCGTCGGGAACGAGACGGCCCTTCGCGGCATGGCCGCCGCCGCGCCCGATTTTGGGGCCCTCAGGATATGGGACGCGCCGAGGACCGGGGCCGGACCGGCGATGTCCTTCGTCAACGCTTTCGCCGCCAACGATCCCGGGTCTTCGCGCGAAGCCATGGATCGGATCATGGACAGGCCGTCCCTCTACGGGCGGGCCTTCGTCGGTCTCCTGAACCTCCGGGAGGACCGGGGGGACCGGACGCTCCAATGGGCGGAGGCACTCGAGAGGGGAGAGTTCGACCGCCTGACCCGGGTCGCTGTCATCGGCGGCCAGGCCCGGGCCTTCGGGCGCAGGCTGAAAAAGCGGTCCGGATGGCCGGAAGGCAGGCTCGTCATCCTCAAGGAGCGGACGCCTGCCGGGATCTTCCAGGGCCTCGGCCGTCTCGCGGACGGGCCGGTCGTCGTGATCGGATTGGGGAACATCGGGGGATTGGGCAAAGGGATCGTCGAACACTGGGAACGGACGGGGGCGGCCCATGGTGTTTGAAACGCTGCTCATCGGGCTCCTGCTGGCGCTCCTGTATACGGAGCTCGCGGAGATCTCCCCGGGCGGGCTCGTCGTCCCAGGCTACATGGCCCTCTACCTCGACCATCCGTTGAGGGTCCTGGCGACCCTCTTCGTCGCCATCATGGCCCTCCTGGCCTACAGAGGGCTTTCCCGTTTCCTTATCCTTTTCGGCAGACGGAGGTTCGTTCTTATGATCCTGCTCGGGGCCGTCCTGGCCCAGGCCTGGTTCTTCCTCCTGCCGCATGTCTTCCTCGGGTCCCCTGAGCTGCGTGCGATCGGCTGGGTCATCCCCGGGCTCCTGGCCGGCAGCCTGGAAAGGCAGAGGCCCCTGCCGACCCTGGCCTCCCTGGCCACGGTATCCATCCTCACGTATTTCCTCGTCCGGTTTGTTTCCTGGTTATGAGAAAGACGCTGCGCTCTTCCCGCCTCTATTTCGCGGCCGGGCTGAGCCTCCTCTTTTTCGGCCTGTTCAAGTTCTTCCCATCCGACGCGCTCCCCGAGCGGGTGACGATGGTGAGGGCGGCGGAGATCATGGCGGCCGCCGAGAGGACTCTGCTGGAATGCCGGGAACGAAAAGGGCTTCCCTCCGATGCAGCGGCCGATCCCAACCGGACGGGCCTCGTCGGCGTCGAGACCTCTCCGATCAGCACGACCCTGGGAAACCTCGAGGCCAAGCGGACGACGACCAATCCCAATTGTGCCGGGCTCGTCGTGAGATTGTTGAACGAGGCCCGGGTGAAAGAAGGGGAGGCCATCGCCGTGGGCGGTTCGAGCTCGTTCCCGGGGCTCCTCCTGGCCGTGCTCTCCGCCGCCAAGGCCATGGACCTCGACGCCCTGGTCATCTGCTCGTTGGGCGCGTCCCAGTGGGGCGCGAATGACCCGCGTTTTTCCTGGCTTGACATGCATGGCTGTATCGCCGGAGCGGACGGCGCCAGGGGAAGGACGATCGCCCTTTCTGTCGGCGGAGAAGGGGACACGGGCCGGGACATGAGCGAAGAGGGACGCCGGTTTCTCCTGGGCGAAGTCCTGAAGAGCGGACTGCCGCTCATCGAAGAACCGGACCTGGAGCGCAATGTGGAGCTCCGGTCCCGGCTCTATATGGAGAACGCGCGCGGGAAAAGGATCGCGGCCTTCGTCAACATCGGCGGCAGCTGGGCCAACATAGGGACGGACGCGTCGGTCCTCGGATTGAAGCCGGGGTCGACCAGGGTCCGGGACATCCCTCCGCCCGGACGCAGGGGGATGATCCAGGAGATGGCCCGGCGCGGTGTTCCCGTCATCCACCTCCTGAACATCAAGGGGCTGGCCGCGCGCTACGGCCTGCCCTGGGACCCGAGCCCGCTGCCGCGGCCCGGGGAAGGGGAGGTCTATCGCCGTTCCCCGGGCTCCAACCCGTTCGTCATGACCCTCATCGGGGCGTATGTCCTTCTTGTTGTTCTTGCCTTTTTTTTCGACGGCGGTGAATTCTTTCAGGAAAACACTTGACACACGAGGATTATATCAATACCTGTCCCGGACAATGATGCTGACGACGCAGTGATAGCGCTCCAGGCCGTCCTTGTCCTGGCAGAGCCCGCGCTCGAGGATCAGGATGCGGCCGTCGTAATCCTCCCATCTGTAAGAATTGACGTCCGTGAGTCGTCCGGTGATCGCGGCCAGTTCCTTGACGCCCGTCTTGACCTCGGGCAGGCCCAGATAGGTCAGGATCCTATTTACCGGTTCGATGTCGGTGATGTGATAATTCCTGCCGTTCGAGTCCAGGGTCAGCTTGAGCCGGGGGCCGACCCCGAGCAGGGAACCCTCCTGACCTGTGGGCGCGGGAAAGGTGTATCGGACGTACTTGGCCCCGCTCGTACGTCCCTCGTCCTTGACATAGGCGAGCGCGAGGGCCTTCTCGGGGAAGACCGTCTGTTTGATGTCCTTCCATGATATCGTCTGGAGCTTCGTCTGTTGGAGATAGAGGAGGACCACGCCGAAGAAAACGGCCATGAGCAGGGCCCGGACGAGCGTTTCGAACTCCTGTTTGACCAGGATCTTGACCAGCCAAACGATGGTCAACCCAAAAAGGACCATGACGATGATTTTCAAGGTTGCTGTTTCGATCATCGATGGACTCCCTCAAACCCATGTTCCGGGCTCATTATAACTATTCTATCAAGGAAGCCCGTGTCCAGTCCAGTTTTTTTGAATAGCGATTTCCCTGATTCGCGAATTGACATAAGCCAAACGCTTGGATTCCCGGGCTTATTTGTGATATATTGTTGGACTTTATAGCGGCCTAGATGGGGGTCTATTCGGACCTCTGGTCTCATACTAATTTCCCGACCGCTGGAGATGGAAAGATGACGAACACGATCTTCTGGTTGGCTCCGCTGGGCGCGGCCTGCGCCCTGTTCTTTGCCTGGTTCTTCTACCATCAAATGAAGAAAGAGAGCGAGGGCACCGAGCACATGGCGAAAATCGCTTCCTATGTGCGCAAGGGCGCCATGGCTTACCTCAAGCAGCAGTACAAAGTGGTCGGGCTTGTTTTCATCTGCCTCGTCATCCTCCTGGCCTTCATGGCCTTTGTGCTCAAGGTCCAGAACAAGTGGGTGCCGGTGGCCTTCCTGACGGGCGGCTTCTTCTCGGCCTTGTCCGGATACTTCGGCATGAAGACGGCGACTTACGCCGCGGCCCGCACGACCAACGCCGCCAAGAACTCGCTCAACAGCGCACTCCGGATCGCCTTCCGCAGCGGGGCCGTCATGGGCCTCGTCGTCGTAGGGCTGGCCCTTCTGGACATCTCCCTCTGGTTCATCATCCTGAGGCAATTCTATCCCCTTACGGACGGCGGCCAGAACCTGATCCTCATCACCACGACCATGATCACCTTCGGTATGGGGGCTTCGACCCAGGCCCTGTTCGCCAGGGTCGGCGGCGGCATCTTCACCAAGGCGGCCGACGTCGGCGCCGATCTCGTCGGCAAGATTGAGGCCAACATCCCCGAGGACGATCCGCGCAACCCGGCGGTCATCGCCGATAACGTCGGCGACAACGTCGGCGACGTGGCCGGCATGGGCGCGGACCTCTACGAATCCTACGCCGGGTCCATCCTGGCGACGGCGGCCCTCGGAGCTTCGGCCTTTCTGGGCCGCGGCGACCTCCAGCTCAAAGCGGTCGTTGCCCCCATGGTCATCGCGGCCATCGGCACGCTCCTATCCATCTTCGGGATTTTCATGGTCAGGACGAAGGAAGGGGCCACCCAGAAGCAGCTGCTCGGCTCCCTGGGCCGGGGTATCAATACCAGCTCCATTCTCATCGTCGTTTTCTCCCTGGGCGTCATCAAGGTCCTCGACCTGCCGCTGGGCATCTGGGGCTCGGTCGTCTGCGGACTGGTCTCGGGCATCGTCATCGGCCGGGCGACGGAGTACTTCACCTCGTCCTCTTACAGGCCGACGATGCGCATCGCGGACAACGCCAAGACGGGCCCCGCCACGGTCATCATCGCCGGGTTGGGCACGGGCATGATGTCAACGGCCATCCCGGTCCTGTCCGTCGTCGTCGGGACCCTGTTGGCCTACCTTTTTGCCGCTCACTTTAACATGTCCAACGTCGGCCAGGGCCTTTACGGCATCGGGATCGCCGCCGTGGGCATGCTCTCGACCCTGGGGATTACCCTGGCCACGGACGCCTACGGGCCCATCGCCGACAACGCCGGCGGCAACGCCCAGATGACCGGCCAGGCCAAGGAGGTCCGGCAGAGGACCGACGCCCTGGACTCCCTGGGCAACACCACGGCCGCCACGGGCAAGGGGTTCGCCATCGGTTCGGCCGCCCTGACGGCTTTGGCCCTTCTGGCCTCTTACGTCGAGGAGATCAAGGTCGGTCTCGTCCGGATCGGCCACACGACGCTCCAGTTCGCCGACGGCCTCAGCCTCGAGACGGCCAAGGCGCAATTCCTCGATTTAATGCGCTACTACAACGTCACGCTGATGAACCCGCTCGTCCTGGTCGGCATCTTCCTCGGCTCCATGATGGCCTTCTCCTTCTGCGGGCTGGCCATTACGGCCGTCGGCAAGGCCGCCGGCCGCATGGTGGACGAGGTGCGGCGGCAGTTCAAGGAGATCGCGGGCATCATGGAGGGCAAGGCCGAGCCCGACTACGCCCGCTGCGTCGAGATCTCGACGCGGGGCGCCCAGAGGGCCATGGTCTTTCCTTCGCTCCTGGCCATCATCGTCCCCTTCGCCACAGGAGTCTTCCTGGGCATCCCGGGCGTGATGGGGCTTCTCATCGGCGGCACGTCGACGGGCTTCGTCCTGGCCATCTTCATGGCCAACACGGGCGGCGCCTGGGACAATGCCAAGAAGTACATCGAGGAAGGGCACTTCGGCGGCAAGGGCTCGCCCGCCCACCACGCGGCCGTCATCGGCGACACCGTCGGCGACCCGTTCAAGGACACGGCCGGCCCGAGCCTGAACATTCTCATCAAGCTCATGAGCATGGTGGCCATCGTCATGGCCGGTCTGACGGTCGCCTTCTCCCTTTTCAAGCGATGACGAAAGAGCGTCGCAGGACGTACCGAAGGGACCGTGACCTGGGCATCGGGTGATGCCGCGCGGAGGCCCGGCCCATGGCGCGAGGGCCCCGTCGTTGCGCAGGAACATGCCGGCCGCAATGGATGACGCCGTGAGGAGGAAGATGAAGGTTTCCGGTACTCGATGGGCGGCGCTTCTCTTGACCGGGCTGGCGATCTGGACGTGGGGCTGCCGCGGTCCTAAATCCGGCATCGAGCCCGTGACCGCACAGGAGATCGAATCGCACATCCGGTTCCTTTCGGATGACCTCCTCGAAGGGAGGGCCGTTGGGAGCAAAGGCATCGGTATCGCGGAAAACTACCAGGAGGACCTTTTCAAGACCTTCGGCCTGGAACCGCTGTTCGGCTCGAGCTACCGCCAGGTCTTCTCCCTCCGGGGGGCGCAGCCCGACAGGAGCGCAAGCCTCGAATTCACCTCCGGGAAGGTCAGGATCGTCCCGGCGATCTTCGACGACTTCGTCGTGAACACGGAGCGGGAAGACCGGCCGGAAGAGGTCATCGGGGAGCTCGTTTATTGCGGCTACCTCATCCAGGCCCCGGAGCGGAACTGGGATGACGTCAAGGGCGCCGACCTCAAGGGGAAGGTCCTGCTGTGCGAGATCAACGAACCCGGGAACGTCCCGGTCGGCATCTTCGACGGCGAGGACATGACCTATTATGGGCGCTGGACCTACAAGTTCGAGAAGGCGGCCGGGCTCGGCGCCGCGGGCGTCCTCATCATCCACAACACCAAGGGCGCGGCTTACGGCTGGGATGTCGTCCGGAACTCCGGGGCCAAGGAGACGTTCTTCCTGACGGACAAGGGCCCATCGCTCTATTTCCAGGGGTGGCTCAGCGGGGCCGCGGCCGAGACCGTCTTCAACTCCGTCAAATTGGACCGGGCGGAGCTCCTCGCCGGGGCCGAGACTCCCGTTTTCACGCCCGTTCCCATGGGGCTCAAAGTCAAAGTTCTCCAGAATCCCACGTTCCGGACGGTCTCGGCCCAGAACGTGGCGGGTGTCGTCCGGGCGAAAAGTGCGGAAGCGAAGGACCGCTATATCATCATCTCCGCCCACCACGACCACCTGGGGAAGGACGGGACGCTTGCCGGGGACCAGATCTACAATGGCGCCGTCGACAACTGCTCGGCGACGGCGTCCATGCTGGCCTTGGCCGCTTTTTACTCCCAGAGGCCCGAAACCCTCAAAGCCAACCTGGTCTTCGCTTCAGTGACGGCCGAGGAGCACGTCCTGCTTGGGTCCGACCACTTCGCCCGCCACCTGCCGTTTCCCGAATCCTCCGTTCTGGCCGACATCAACCTTGAGATGACCAACGTCTGGGGCGAAACGGAGGACGTGTTCGCCATCGGCGCCCGGCACTCCGACCTGGACGAGCTCTGCCGGCAGGCGGCCGATGCCCTCGGCCTCAGGTACACGCCCGAGAGGAACGGCGAACTCGGATTCTTCTTCCGCTCCGACCAGTTGAGCTTCGCCCGGGCGGGGATCCCGTCCGTCTGGCTCCATCAGGGCATCATATCGAAGGGGGCGGACAAAGGATTCGCTGATCGGAAGTTCGTGGAATACCAGAACTCCAAGTGCCACAAGGTCACGGACGAGATCGGGGACGACTGGGATTACAGGGGCACGCTCGAGATCGTCCGCTGGGCCCAGGAGATCATCAAGCGGCTGGAGAACATGCCCGATCTGCCTCAATTCAAACCGGACAGCGCCTTTCACAGAAAAAGTCCATCTTCCGGTTTTGCAAAATGATTTTTTTGTGTTAGGATTACGCTCGATGGAGAACAAAAACCTTCACAAGAGTTCTTCTTTTTCGGATTTCCTGAAACCTTCCCAGATCGTCTTCGATCTCAAGACCAAGGACAAGGTCGACGCCATCGAGGATCTCCTGAACATCCTGGTCAAGCAAAAGCTCGTCGCCAACAAGAAGCTCACCCTCACCCGCATCATCGACCGCGAGAACCTGGAGACCACGGCCATCGGCGAGGGCGTCGCCCTTCCCCACGCCCGGGTGGACACGGGCGGCGAGATCGCCGTCGCCGTCGGACGGTCGGAGAAGGGCATATCCTTCGACGCCGTCGACAGCAAGAAGGTCCACCTCATCATCCTCGTCGTCTGGAATCCCACCCTTCCCGGCCTATTCAACCACCTGTTTGCCGGCCTGGCCCGTTTCCTGATCAAGCCCGAGTTCCGTCAGCGGCTTTTCCAGGCCAAGGACAAGAACGATCTCTTCAAGGTCCTCTCGGAGATCCAACTCCTTCTTCCCCACCACGAGGACAAGATCATCAGCCGGGCCAGCCTCCTCAAGAAGCTGCAGGACCTCGAGGTGAAGAAGAGAAAGGCGGCGAAGGACCAGCAGAAGGAGCTCCACAAGCACGCCGGCCTCATCCGCGAGGAGCTTGACGAATCCCTGCTCACGCGCTTCGACAGGCTGATGGAGAGGTACGGGTTCGCGGTGGCCGAGGTCGTGGACGGCGTCTGCCAGAGCTGCAACATCAACATCTCAACCCAGATGTTCTCGTCCATTGAAGGCAGCAACGACATCTACGTCTGCGAGAATTGCGGGAAGTACCTGGTCTACGGAAAGAAAAAAAAGAAGTAGTCCGACAACAGGGCTGCGGTTCTGGAATTCATTCGATCGCCGTGGTCACGAAATTCGTTGGGCTCAGGAGCTTGAAGACGGGATAGGCTTGGTAGCCGCGTCCCCATTGGGCGACGACGTACCGGTCGAAAAAATTCCAGGCCAGGAGCCCGTCGTCGCTCTCCGGTTCCAGGAGGTAAGCCGCCAGAGCGCCCAGCGGCTGGGCCGTCCGGACGAGGACGGTCCCGGCGGGGAACTCCCTCGTCTCGGGGGCGTACTCGCCTTTGACCGTGTTCATGCGGTGCCCTTGGTAGGGCTGGTCGGCCCCCTTGATCTCTTTGGGGAGGAAGACCTGGACTTCGAGCTTCGCCGGCGTTTCGAGCCGCTCCAGAGAGATCCCGTGCTGGAGGAGCTTCCCGACGACCTCGGCATCGGCGGCGGGTAGAAGATAAGCGAAGGGGAAGCGGACGCCCCGCTTGACCCGATAGTCGGCGTAATAGGGGATCGTATAGGTCTTTTTCCGGTCCGTCCTCTTCATCTCGGGCCAGGTCCCGGGCCGTTCGATGACCGCGGTCTCGTATCCGTGGATGGTGACCGGCTCGTCAAGCGGCCGGAGTTCGTACTCCACCCCGAACATATCGGAATCTGCGGGCGCCAGGCCCTTCCGGACCGTCCGTTGGTCGGCGTCGGCCACCAGACGGGTGAGCTCGTCGGCGTGGTCGGCCGCATAATCAAGGATGGCTCTCAGAAAAAAGTAGTTGCCGAGGACACGCGTCTTGAAGTCCGCATGGACGTAGTTCTCGTCCAGGATGGACAGCCGGTTCCGGAGGCCGACGTAATTGGTGACATATCGGGGTTGGGGCTCGAAGGTCTCCCAGCCTTTTTCCGGGGCCTTCCAGTCCCGGAAGCCGCCGTAGGGAAGGCCGAGCGTTCCGTACTTGCCCTTCATGATCCTGTTGACGGCCGGAAGCATTTCCTGGCGCTGGAACTCAAGGAGGGGGAGGTCGCCGTTCGGGTTCATGGGCCAGGACCAGGTCACGGTCTCCTCATGGAAGGCGCCGTCCGTGGTGTGGCAGTCCACGACGAGTGCGGGGTCCCAGCGGGTGAGGACGTTCCGCACCAGGCCGCGGAGTTCCGGGCTCTCGAGCTTGATGGAATCGCGGTTGAGGTCAAGGTTCTGGCCGTTGGGGCGGACGCCGACACCCTGCTCGGGGCCCGGCTGGTCGCTCCGGTTCTCAGGGCTGATCCTCTCGTTGCCGTCGGCGTTGAAGATCGGAGCGATGAGCAGGATGAGCTTGTCGAGATAAGGGGTCTTCGGGTCGAGGACGATGTCCCGGAGGAGCATCAGGGACGCCTCTTTTCCCTCCACCTCGCCGGCGTGAATGTTGGCCTGGATGTAAACCACCATCCTTTTATCGGCTTTGAGCCCGAAAGGGGAGAGGGGGGCCGGTTTTCCCACGACCAGGAGGGGGACCTCCCGGCCTTCCGGGCTCGTGCACAGGGTCTCGACCCGGACGAGCGGGCTGAGGCGCTGGATCTCCCGGATAAAGGCCATGACGTCCGCATGGCGCGACGTGGCCTTGTAACCGGTCGCTTCCGCGATGGTCTGCGGCCCCTGCTGGGCGGATAGAAGGCCGGCCAAGACCGTCAGGGCGAGGGCGGCGACTAAGATCCTTCGAGCGTTCTTTCGTTCGGCATTCATGACCTTTTCCTCAATCACCAGGATGGATAAAGGATACAGCATTTTCTTTCGGGTGAGAAGGAATTCCGGGTATCATAAGAAGTCGATGTCATCGCTTGAGAAGAAAGGATTCTGCCGGTGATTTTGGGGCGTGTTGACAATCTTCGGCCGTTCCATGAAAATGGGCTTGATCGAAAAGGCGTGCGAATGTCGGATTCCAGCGTGGCCACGAACAAGGAAGAAGCCCTGCGCCTCCGGATGGAGGGCCTCGGCATTTTCGAGAAGGACATCGAGGAGACCTTCATCCGCTCCGGCGGCCGCGGCGGCCAGAACGTCAACAAGGTCGCGACGTGCGTCCGGCTCAAGCATGTCCCCACCGGGGTCGAGGTGAAATGTCAGACGGAACGTTATCAGTCGCTCAACCGCTTCATCGCCCGGCGGACCCTCGCCGACAAGATCGAAAGGATCATCCTGGGGAAGAAGAGCGAGGCGGAGCAGAGGATCGCCAAGGTCCGCCGCCAGAAGAGGAAGAGATCGAAGAGGGCCAAGGAAAAGATGCTCGCGGATAAGCGCCATCAGGCCGACAAAAAGAAGGCCCGAAGCTCACGGCCGGGCCCCGACGACCTCTGAAACCAGGCTTTCTATCGAAGGACCGAAAAACGCCCGCGGATGGCGTCCCTCAACTCGCGAGCCTGATCAGGGTCTTGAGCAGGAGGTTGGCGCCCTTCTCCAGATCTTCCCACCGGATGGCCTCATCGGGTGCGTGGCTCGTCCCGTCCAGGCAGGGGATGAAGATCA
>Ga0315289_10001869_pt1 | contig 32702 bp, 23 predicted proteins | sample YL17G11_40_MG_FD_203452 | JGI IMG/M metagenome (GOLD analysis project Ga0315289, IMG submission 203452) | Sediment microbial communities from Yellowstone Lake, YNP, Wyoming, USA - YL17G11_40 | ecosystem: Environmental > Aquatic > Freshwater > Lake > Sediment | place: USA: Wyoming | collected... | reverse complement strand
ACCGGTGAAATCCAGGCCCAGGTTAGCCTTGCCCATTAGAATCAGGGCGAAGGCGACAATGCCGAGTGTCAGCAGAATGCCGGAGAATACAAAGGCGTATCTCCTGTTGCCAATGAAGTTTATCTTGGTCTCTTTTAACAGTCTCATCATGGCAATCTACTCCGCTAAATGGAAAGGGTCTTGTACTGCTTGCGAATATCGAAAACCGTCTTGGTCACGAATATGGCCGTGAACAGCGAAAGCACAATCCCGACCGACAAGGTAACTGCAAATCCCCTGACGGGGCCGGAACCGAATATGAACAAAAACAGGGCCGTGATCAGTGTCGTCACGTGTGAGTCTATGACGGTCAAGAGGGCACGGTCGTAGCCGGCGTCAATGCCCGCTCTCACGGTCTTGCCGGTGCGAAGCTCCTCCCGGATTCTCTCGAAGATGAGGACGTTGGAGTCGACCGACATGCCCACCGTCAGGATTATCCCCGCGATTCCGGGCATGGTGAGCGTCGAGTTGACGCCGGGTATGACCATGAAGGCCAGGATGAAAAATGTATTCAGCACCACGGCGAAATCGGCGATCAGCCCCGAGGTCTTGTAGTAAATCCCCATGAAGAGGACAACCAGGAGGATGCCGATGAACGAAGCCACCTTACCCTTATTGATGGAATCCTGTCCCAGCGCCGGTCCGATGATGGTGCTCTGCAATATTTCCACGTTGGCTGGAAGCGCCCCGGCCTTGAGCATTGTAGCCAGAAGATAGGCGTCGCTGATGTTGGCGTTGCCGCCCATACTGATCTGGCCATGTTTCGAGATTCTCGATTGTATATCCGGTGCCGATTCGACGCGGTCATCGATGACGATCCCCAGAGGATCGCCGATATGCTTGCCGGTCAGGCTGGAGAAACGCCTGGCGCCGTCGGCATCAAGCTCGAACAAGACAACCGGCTGGCGCATCTGATCGTAGCTTTCGCGGACCGAGACGAGCGATTCCCCGGTCATTTCTATATTCTTATTGAGGACATAAAGCTGCTGGAATTGGCGGTCGCCCCGTTTCTCGGGCCGCGTGGCCCATGCTAACTGGTAATTCGGGGGAATAATCGCCCGAACTTCGGGCATGGCCAGGTACTGCTCGGCCCTGCGATAATTATCCATCGTCACGTAATATGAGCGCCCGCTCGGGTCGGAGAGCAGCGCCGAGAAAGGATGCTTCAGGGCAAAATCCTCTTCGCTCATCGTCTCCGATGTGTCCTTCTCCCCCTGCTCGAAGATGCTGGCGGCGGCTGACGAAGTGGTGTCGGTTTGTCCTGCGGCCAACGGTTTCGCCTCGGTGGCCTGCGGATGCTCGGCGGCCTGTTTCAACGCCAGAACGGAGTCGATGGCGGCAACCAGCTTCTCCGTTTCCTCCGCTGTCCTCAAGAGCTTGAACTGCAATTGGGCCGTGCTGCCGATCAAGGCTTTGGCAGTGTCGATATCGGTGTAGCCCGGCAAGTCGACCACGATTTGATCGACGCCGGATTTCACGATTTCCGGTTCCGTGATCCCGTACTTGTCCACTCTCAGCCTTATCTTCTCCAGCACCTGGTCCTGGATATTAGTCGAAATCTCGCCGCCCCTGGGATTCTGCACCTGCAGGACCATATGGACGCCGCCCTGCAAATCGAGACCCAGGCGCATGGCCTTGGATTTGAGCGAATAGTATTTCGCGGGATCGGTCTGCCTCAGCCCCTGTTGCTCCTGTCGGCTATAGGAATAAAAGACCATCGTGGGATACAGCAGTATCAACGACACGATCAACGCCACCCCAATGACGATAATCCAGGTTATCTGTCCTCTTCTCATTCTCCAATCTCCCCAATGGTAATTGACTGGCCTCTTTTAATACAGACGGGGAATATAATCCCAAGCCGCATGATGTCAATCATTTTAATGAATCGTCCTGGCTCAAATCATATGGCGTCACGGCATCGGAGACGAGGGTCCAATAGCATTCAAGCGCAAGCCCGAATTTCCGTCAAACAGGTAATACCGCCCGGCAGGCCTGAGTTGCACGATTTCGCCGACCTTGATTCCTCCGGGCGCCACCACTTTGAGACGCTCATCTCCCACGCATTTTACCAGAAGCAGTTCTTGGCGGCCCAGGTTTTCAATGGCGGCGATTTCCCCCGATATTTCACCGGAATCCGAAATGGCCATGTCCTCGGGACGTATGCCGAGAACGACGCGGCCCGGTTCGAACTTCTCGGCGCCCGTCAGTTTCAATTTCATTCCCCGCGATGACACGAACAGTCCCTCGCGAATCTCGCCCTCGATCAGGTTCATGGCTGGAAATCCCAGGAATCCCGCCGTGAAAAGGTCCGGAGGATTTTGATACAATTCCTTCGGCGTTCCCGAGGAGACGATTCTTCCGTTTTTCATGATGAAGATGATATCGGCCAGGCTCATCGCCTCCACCTGGTCGTGGGTGACATAAATTGAGGTGCCGCCGACTCTTTTATGAAGCGAAAGGATTTCGCCGCGCATACGCATTCGCAGCTCGGCATCGAGATTCGATAGAGGCTCGTCATACAGAAAGAGTTTTGGTTTGCGCACGATCGCCCGTCCCAGCGCCACACGTTGTCTCTGTCCCCCCGAAAGATCCTTGGGCTTGCGACTCAGCATCGCGCTCAGGCCCAGCATCTCTGCCGCCCACCTCACCGCCGTCTCTCGCTCCCCTCTGGGGATTTTCCTCGATTTCAAGCCGAACTCCAGGTTTTGCCCGATTGTCATATGCGGATAAAGCGCGTAGTTCTGGAAAACCATGGCGATGTCGCGCCGCTTCGGCTCCCAGAAAGTGATGTCATTGCTGTCGAGAATCATGGAGCCGCTGTCGGGGGTCTCCAGGCCGCAGATGAGGCGCAGGAGCGTGGTTTTGCCGCACCCGGACGGCCCCAGTAGAACCGCCATCTGGCCAAGAGCGACATCCAGGCTCACATTATCAACCCCAATAACGTCATGCGAATAGACCTTGCGGATGTTTCTCAGCTCCAGCTTCATGCCCGGCATTATACACTACACGGGGCGAGCGCTCAAAATAATTTTACGGTCTCAAGCGGATTTTTCGGGAAATATTCCGGCAGAATCGGGGTTTTATCTATGTGAAGGGAGGCAATTGCAGGGCTGGATTTCTTGCTTGTTTCTCTGACGCACCTCCTTCAAGGAAATCAGGGGTGCTTATCCCGGCGGCCATCGGGGATGACCGCCGGTTTTATCATAAGATTTGCTGAACGTTCTCATGCGGCTATTATTACAACTGCTGCCAAATTTACGGGTATAGAACTCTACTTCAAATAGATTAACTTGATGGTATTGGAGCGTTGGGACGACTCTGTTGCTTTGGACCCGTATTGGGCCCTGGCAAAAGATATCCCACTAGATACCTTTTTGCTGGATGCATCAGTGGCGTCCCATTTTATTCTCCCCTCATTTTCACCTCCTGTGAAAAAAGTTCTGATCAATTGGCCTTTGATGTCAAATATCCTTATCTCACCTCCTCTCAGGTTGGAATAGGTTATGATGGTGCTGGAATTGAAGGGGTTAGGATAAGCAGAAATCGAAAATCGGACATCCGCAGGCGCCCCGGACCCATTGATCCCCGTCCCATCGGGAGTATACTTCTTGTAAAATATGCCCATCGGAATCGAACCATCCGGATTTTCATACCAAACTACACTTATTCTGCCATTATCAATTGATACCCATGGAGAATAAGATTCTTCGATTGTCTCAGTTAACCTGTATTCGCCTGTCCAACTCACGCCCCCATCGTTACTTCTATTGAATACGATCTCATGGGATACATCCTGGTAGTATCGCATATCCGACCATACGGCCACCAGCGTATCCTGCGCGAAATCGATGCTGGGAAACCAAGCCGTATGCGGGCTTGAAGCCATGGTCTCAAACGGCCAGGTCAAACCGCCGTCATCTGAAATACTCGCAAAGATATCGCCATGGAAAGCGTATTGGTAAAATCTGTAATCCATGTAGCCGGCCGCCAACTCACCTGTTGCGTGGTTGCAAGCCACGCATGCATCCTGCGACCCAAACTCATTGACAGGGGACACCCAGATCGGGCCCCACCAACTCTGCCCCGCGTCCGTACTTCTATAGGCATTTATGTTGTACAAATTTCCGTGAGCAGAATCTGGCAGATTGGGATACATGATTATTAAGGCGCCAGAACAATACCCCATAATAATTGGTTGCCAAGGAGCACTAAGGGGATGCCCCAACGTAATCTCGTCGCTCCAGGTGTGCCCGTAATCATATGAGTGCATGGCTCGGAGAGGACTTAACCCTGTGGAATCATCTCTATAGCTATAATAAGCCAAGAATATGGAATCTCCCGCTACGGCGGAGGCTGCGAAATTGAAGCGGCGGGGATTCTCCGTCCACACGTAGGTGGGTTGGCTCCAATTAGCGCCTTCTGCCGAGGTTGCAAAGGCAATTGAAGTCAAGCCGTCTTCGTCATAGTCCATCCAGGTGACCAGGACGCCGTTTTCGGCCAGATTCAGATTAGCATACGACCCTGTGTGGGCGAGCTCCGTCAAATTAACGAGCGAATCCCAGGTTGCGCCGCCGTCGGTGCTCCTTATATACGAGACATTGCCATATATTTGGTTCCAGGCCACGTGCACGGTGTCGTTGCGGGCAATCACCTGGGGGTGGATTTCATTGCCGCGGTAGGTTAGGCGCACGTTCTCGCTCCAGCCGGCAAGAGTAATAATGGGAAATAGAAAAATCGATGCACAGATACAGGCGGCGATTTGGGATATAATGAATTTAAAGCACATCCGCCACACAAAGGCCTCCTGCTATGTAAAGGGAGAGCAAATATCCTACGTATAAATAATGCTGCAATTTTCGACTTGTCAATAGATTTTTGTGAATTTGCTGTTGACTTAAGTATCATATACCCCCTACAAAGCAGCAGTCTTAAAACGATTTTTTTAACCTTTCACTCGGAGGGTTGTATGAATTGGAAAAGGGTTTGGCTGGTCGCGCTCCTGGTCTTCATCGTCATGCAGATCACCGATTTTCTTATCAACAGCGTCATCTTAAGCGGCGTCTACGCGGCGCCGGGCGTCAAGGAGGCCTTCAGGGACATCAGTGTAATCATGGGCTACTACTGGGTCATGCTGATCACGGGAGCGGTCTTTTCGTTCTTCTTCGCCCTCATCTTCGCCAAAGGGTACGAAAGCCGGGGCCTCATGGAGGGTATCCGCTACGGGTTCTACATCGGCATGATGTTTGTTTTTGTGATGGCCTTCAATCAATTCGCGGTCTACAACATCCCCTACTCGCTGGTCTGGTACTGGATTATCCTGGGCATAATTCAGACGATCATCCTGGGTATCGTTGCTGCCCTTGTCTATAAGACCAAATCGGCCCCTGCCGCCGCAGCCGCAGCCTGAGAGCATTTTCCGCGTCGCGGACGTCCGCCCAGGAGCGGGCGTCCGCAACACTCCTGGCTTTTTTCCGCCCCACAAAACTGTTGCTTTTGTGAGAAGCCGAATATATTTTGGCGTGTTGTTCTTTTTAAACACCAAACCGCTCTCCACAACGGGAGGACCAGATGAAACTCGCTTCGGGGATTTTGGCCATAATCGTTTTGGCCTCGACAGCTATCGCGGGATCGATCGACCCCAATCTTGAAATCAAGATTGCGGGCGCCGACCCCCAAGAGCTTTTTCCCACACTCATTTTTATGCGCAACCAGGTCGATGTGACGGCCATGAAACATCATCATGACCTCATTCAAGCGACTCGGGCCCAAAGGCATTACGATGTTGTCTCGGCCTTGCAAAGAGCCGCCTCGGAGACCCAGCCCGACATCCTGAATTACCTGGGTCAAGTCAAGAGCAGCGGCAAAGTCGGCTCTTACAGGGGCTTCTGGATCGCCAACATGATTTACGCCGAGCTGACCCCGTCCGAAATCAGGACGGTCGCCGCCCGCGACGAGGTGGGCGTGGTCTACTCCGATTTCAAAGGCGAAACCATAAAACCTATCCTCGACTACGGCCAGCCGCCTCCGGTCATAGCCAGGATCGAGCCCGGTGTCAAAGCCGTCCGCGCCGACAGCATGTGGGCTCACGGATACACCGGCCAGGGGCGCCTGGTGTGCAACATCGATACCGGAGTTGAAGGCAGCCACCCGGCCCTCGTCCAGAGATGGCGCGGCAACAACGGCTACCCTCCGGAACAAAGCTGGCTCGATACCGCCGATCCCAGCAACACCTTTCCCCATGACGAAGGCCAGCACGGGACGCACACCATGGGCACTATCTGTGGCCGCAGCACCACCACCTCCGATACGGTTGGCGTCGCCATCGACGCCCAATGGATTGCGGTCCGAGCCGTAGATGTCACCGGCGGCAATATCGCCATGGGTTTCGAATGGGCGGCCGATCCTGATGGCAATCCTAATACGGTCGAGGACGTTCCCGATGTGATATCCAATTCCTGGGGCTCCCTGCCCCAGCCGGGCAACGAATGTCCTCCAGACTTCTGGTCATTGATCGATGACTGCGAGGCGGCGGGGGCCGCCGTGGTGTTCGCCGCCGGTAATGAAGGTCCCGGGTCCCAGACCCTGCGCATTCCGGCCAATCGCATCACCACCCCCTACAACTGCTTCTCGGTGGGCGCTATCAACGGTAACGATCCTACTTACCCAATCGCAGATTTCTCGTCGCGAGGGCCATCGCAATGCGACGGACAGACCATAAAGCCCGAAGTAGTCGCACCGGGAGTTAACGTCCGTTCATCCGTGCCGGGTGGCGGCTACCAGGGCGGCTGGAGCGGCACCTCCATGGCCTGCCCGCACGTGGCCGGGGCTATCGCCCTCCTGCGCCAGGTCAATCCCAATGCGTCCGTGGATACCATCAAGTGGGCGCTGATGCAGTCGGCCAGAGACCTCCCGTTCAACAACCCCAATGGCGAAGAAAACATCTATGGCTGGGGCATTATCGATATCAACGCCGCCAGGCAGATACTTCCTGCCATCGACGCCCCCTATATATTCCCCAATGCGGTATATGTCAGCGAGCCGAACGACAACTATCCCGATCCGGGGGAGACAGTCAACCTCTTCATCAGGTTGAAAAACACCGGTCTCGATGCCAACAACGTGGCGGCCGTCCTTTCCACATCAGACTCTTACGCCAGCATATCCCAGGACTCGGCGTTTTATGGCGCTATCGCAGAAAACGACACCGCTGTTTCATCCACGCCTTATATCGTTTCATTCAGCGCCAACACCCCGCCGGGAAGGCTTATCTTGTTTAGTCTTCTGATTACAGGCGATGGCGGCTACCAGGTCACCAAGGTCGTCAACCTGCGCGTCGGCCACCTCGCCGATCTGGCGATCATGACTCACAACGTCGGCAATGTAGATTACACCATTACGAATTTCGGCAGATATGGCGTTCCCCCGGATGGGCTTGACGGGATATGGAACGGCCGCGGCTTCAGAATGCCGCGAACCGGCACCAACTATCTCTTCGAGGGCGCCATATTGATAGGCGACGGATCCACGAGGGTGTCCAATGGGGCTCGCGACGAAAACCAGACTCCGGGCGATGATTTCGAGCCCATTACCGATATCGACTCGCTTCAGCCGGGGCCGTTCGGCGATCAAGAATATGCTGCCGTGCTGACCGACCAGGGCGCCGACAACCCCCTGGAAATTCAGGTCACCCAAAGGTCATTTGCCTTTGCCACCTCTCCCGATAACGACTACGTAATCACGGAATACGTGATAAGCAACGCCGGCTCATCGGCAATTACCGGATTGCTGGCGGCGCACTATGAGGACTGGGACATTCCCTGGGGCTCCCCGACCGACCATGCTAATTTCGACCGCGCCAGGAATCTCGGCTACCAATACAGCAGCAATACATACCGGGGCCAACAGGTGTTATCGAGTCTCGGAGTTTTTTCATTCAAGGCCCTCGACAATACGAACGAAGTCTACCCGCCGCACATGACGATGTCCGATAAGTGGGATTACATGAACGCCGGCACCAGCGATACCGCCATAACCTCCCCCATGGATGTCTCGATCATGATTACCACGGGTCCGTACGACATCAACCCCGGTGATTCGGTTATCGCCGCCTTTGCAATCCTGGGCGGCACCAGCCTGGCGGATATTCGCGCCAACGCCGACGCCGCCATTGCCAAATATGCCACTCGCACCAGCGTCAACGGCGATATCATATTCGTGCCCGAGGATTTCAGTCTGGCCCAGAATTATCCGAACCCGTTCAACGCCACGACCACGATTAAATTCAATACCGTCCAAAATGGCCGCGTGCAGCTCGAGACATTCGACCTGCTTGGCCGACGGGTGGCCGTGCTCTTCGATGGCGATCTAACGGCCGGCATACACTCCGTGGTCTGGGATTGCTCCAATCTCACATCGGGGATTTACTTCTACAAGCTCAGCAGCGATGTCAAGACAGTAACCAGGAAGATGACTCTCTTGAAGTAGAGAGATTTCCAGTCACTTGTAGCCGGGGACCCCTGTGGTCCCCGGTTCTTTTCTGTCTGGCAAACAAATCCAGGTGGCGTCAACTCCCCGTAGTTGAGGCCTATCTCGGGGTCAGTCAGACTGTCATACAAATACTTTGGGTGACCGTCGGCAGCAAGCTGCCGACCTACCGAATCCTCGTCTTGGGGATCCGTATTCTTGGGGGTCAGGGCTCGCCCTGACCCGTATGCCGGGGATCATCTTCTGGGTGTCAGGGCTTGCCCTGACCCCTAAACATTTTGTTCTTGACTTTAGTGGATATATCAATAGATTAAGGCTGGTGGAAGTCTAATTCCCCGGCATGGCGATGGGGGGCGGAGAGGATGTCATTATGCGGCCAGCCATCTTGAGCACACTGTTATCAGTTGCATTCTTGTATATATCATCTCCCGCGGAGCAGGCGGTCCCGCATTATTCACCCGATGGCGATACAGCTTATTTTGGCAATAATGCAATAGTTAGAGCTAGGGGTATTGAACAGGCCCCACCCGCCCCGGCACTTTTAGGCACTGCTCCCGACAGCCGGATAGCAACAGTCTGGGGGCCTGAAGTGCGAGTAACCGATTATGTCAATCCTGTATCCCCCGCATTGGCTGTCGCCTTCAACGGCGACACCATCTTCGTGAGTTACACGGTCGACGTCGGCTGGGGGAACGCCCCCTTCCTGACGATGACTTCCGACCGGGGAGAGACTTGGGGTCCGCCTTGGTGCATCACCAACGACGACACCGCACAAGATGCTCGATACACAGCCATGGGCTGGTATGGCGGACGGATAGTGGTCACCGGCACCACCATCTGGAGCGATGACCACCCTTATGTCAACTACGACTCCAAGTACAGCAGCAATGGGGGCTACGCCTGGAGCCAACCCTATTTCTTCCTGGCTCCCTACTGGCAACCGGGGGTGGGCCGTAGCGGCGGGCTGGCGCTCGCCGATACTTTCCTCTTTGCATTCGAGCACGGGGAATCATGGATGAGGTACAGAGTCGATTCTCTCAAGACAGCCGCCAGCTTTGACAATGGTAGTTCGTGGGGACCTTTAAGGCAGGCAGTTCACCTCAACAACTATAATTACTGGTTTTGGCTCCGCCACAGCATGGGCAGGGTCCACCTGCTTTACCAGTACAGTCCCTATTACACCGAGGTTTATTATAGCCACAGCGACGATTGGGGGCAGACCTGGATTGAGCCGTTGCTCCTTTCGGATGGCATCATCGATCATTCCCAGTGGCCAGGGCTTTTCGCTTCGCCTGAGGGCCGGCTAATCGCCACCTGGTTCGACTATAAATACGGGGCTGGCCCCTCCGGCTTTACCGGGGATATCCTCTATCGGATCAGTTCGGACAACGGGGAGACTTGGGGGCCCGAGCTACGCTTGACGCAGGATCACACAGCTACGGCCTCACAGTCCTTTGTCTTGCGAGACCATATTGGGGTTGTTTGGCAGGACCACCGCTTCGGTTTTTTCGCCCCCGAGCTCTACTTTGCCGAGTCTTCCGATATGGGTCAGACCTGGGGCGAGGAGGTGCGGCTGACGGATGCACCTGGATTCCGCGAAGAGCAACGCCTCTTCCTAAGTCGTGATGCATCGGACCTCTATCTATTTTGGAGAGACGCGCGGGACAACCCGCCTTCAAGCGACGAGATCTACTTCCGGAAAGCCGATGTCGAAGTGGGAATAGACGAACACGAACAGTGGGGACTTCCGGAGAAACTTAGCCTGAGCGCTTATCCCAATCCGTTTAACTCTTCCGTCACCCTGATACTTATCAATTTCAAAGGAGGTGAGGAAACAATTGAGATTTACGACCTGGGGGGCCGCTTGGTGAAAAGTATTGATGTTGGTGATGGGAAAGCGATTTGGGACGCCACAGACAACTCCGGGCAAAAAGTATCAAGTGGATTGTATTTTGCAAAGGCAATTGCCAATACGCGCGTAGCCCATGCTAAACTTTTGTATTTGAAATGAGGTCCCGTAGGTCGGTAGCTTGCTGCCGACGCTTTTGTATTGCATGAAGAAAATAAGGATAAACGCCGAAATCTATGCTCAGGAAGGGCGTGCCTGCCACGTCACGATTTGCTCCTTCGATGCTCAGCCAATATTCACAAATGACGCCTTCACGGTTCATTGCATGAAGCTGTTGGAGTCATTATGTCACAAGTATGGAATCTTCATATACGCCTATTGTTTCATGCCGGATCATTTGCATACGGTAATCTCGGTCAGAGGCGGGAAATCGATCATAGACTTAGTTCGGGCATTCAAGAGCAAAGCCACGATAGATTCCAGGCGCTACGGCTATCAGGGGCGTATTTATCAACCGAGATTCTATGACCATTTCGCCAGGACGATGAAAGATTTGGAGAATGAAATCAACTATATCCTGTTAAACCCGGTTAGAAAGGGGCTGGCCGCTGAGATTGGTGATTACCCGTACAGCCGATGGTTTGTTTGAATGTCGGCAGCAAGCTGCCGACCTACGGGGCTTGTAGATTCCATGCCGCCCCAGTCTCAAAAAACAATCAAACTTCTGCTGCTAAGATAACTTCAATGGCCTGGAGGTCTGCCGCTCAGGGGAAAATACTCTCACTGGCGGGCGCCTCTCACTTTTCTGAGCACGCTCAGCATCTCGTCGTGGACTCTCCCGTTTGAGGCCACGATGTCGCCTTTGAATATGTCATATTTCCGGCCCTTCCATGATGTCACTCTTCCCCCCGCCTCTTCCACCAGCAAAACCCCGGCCGCGATATCCCAGGGAGAGAGTTTCTGTTCCCAATAACCATCGAAGCGCCCGCAGGCCAGATATGCCAGGTCCAGGGCCGCCGAGCCGGCGCGCCTTATGGCTCGCGCAGCCACCGCAAAAGCCGAGAATTCCGGCAGGTTTGTCTCACCCGATACTCTGATATCGTAAGGGAAACCGGTCGCCAGGAAAGCGTCGTCCAGCTTAACCGTCCGCGATACTTCGATCGGCTTGCCGTTGAGAAATGCCCCGCCACCGCGCTCGGCTGTGAAACACTCGTCGAGATTGGGATTGTATATGCATCCCGCCAGGATTTCGGATTCCTTGACAAGCGCGACCGAGACGCAGTAGACCGGAAAACCGTGAGCGTAATTGGTGGTGCCATCCAATGGGTCCACCAACCACAGGAAAGGGGATTCTCCGCCCGCCTCGGTCCCCTCTTCGGCTTTGAATCGATGGCTGGGAAAGCGGGCCGAGATCATCTCTCTTATAATTCTTTCCGATTCCCTATCGGCATCGGTCACGATATTTATTGCGCCCTTTTTTTCGATAACAAGCCGCTGTCCAAAGCGCGCTCGCAAGAAGGCCCCGGCCTTGGTGGCAGCCTCCACTGCCAGATCCAGATACTCGCTCATGCCACCTTACCGACGATTTCCTGGTCCTTGTACTGCAGCTGATAAAGCTTGTAATAGATGCCGCCCAGGGCCAGCAGCTGGCCGTGCGTCCCTTGTTCCTTTATCATCCCTTTGTGCATGACGATTATTCTATTGGAGTTCTTGATGGTCGAAAGACGATGGGCGATTATTATCGATGTTCTTCCCTTGAGAAGCTTCTGCATGGCATCCTGAATGAGGATTTCGGTCTCGGTATCCACAGATGACGTGGCCTCGTCCAGAATCAGGATTGCGGGGTCGAAGGCCAGGGCCCTGGCGAACGCCAACAACTGCCTCTGCCCCACAGAAAGGTTCGATCCTCGCTCGCGGAGAACATAATTGATGCCACCGTCGAGCTCGTGCACAAACTTCTGAACCCCTACTGTCTTCAGAGAGCTCTCGATATCGTTGTCGCTTATATCTTTGTTCCCCAGCCTGACATTGCGCGCCACGCTCCCCGAAAAGATGAAAATATCCTGCAATACCAGGGCGATGTTCCTCCGGTATTCCTTGATAGGGAGCTCCTTTATGGAAACCCCATCGAGCTTAATATCCCCCCTGCGAAAATCGTAGAAGCGCAGAAGCAGGCTTATTATCGAGGTCTTGCCGGCTCCGGTCGCCCCCACGATGGCAATCCGTTCTCCAGGCTTGATATCGAGATTGATGTCCCTCAGAACCCACTCCTCGTTGTTGTAGGCGAAGCAGACGTTTTCGAAACTAATGGCGCCGCGAATGTCGCTTACCACTCTGGGCGAGAAAGGGTCCTCTATGTCCGGCCTGGTGTCGAGCAGCCTGAAGATTCGTTCCGATGAAGCCATGGCTTGTTGAAGGATGTTATATTTCTCCGAGAGATCGCGGATCGGCTGAAAGAAACGGTCGGCGTACTGGATAAAGGCCACCAGAGCGCCGAAAGTCAAGGCGCCGCGGATTAGCTGGCCCCCGCCGTACCAGACAATCAACGCCAGGCTGACAGCCCCCAGCAATTCGACGACCGGGAAGAAAACCGCGAAATAGAATACGGATTTTAGATGGTTGTCTCGCAAATCCGCGTTTATGGAATCGAATTTATGAAACGTCCTGTTCTCGGCCACAAAGCTCTGGACTATCCACATGCCGGCGATATGTTCCTGCAGGAAAGCGTTGAGCTTGGCGACCCTGGTCCTGATGCGCCGAAACGACTCTCTGACCTTGCTGCGGAAAATGACGGTAGCCACGAACAGGAACGGCACCACGACCATGGTGACCGCCGCCAGGCGCCAGTTCAAATAAAGCATCATGCCGATTATCCCGAATAAGGTTATGATGTCGCCGAAAATCGCCACCACGCCGGACGTGAAGAGTTCGTTCAGGGCCGAGACGTCGCTCGTGGTGCGCGTCACTAAACGCCCCACGGGGTTTTTATCGAAGAACGAAAGGCCCAGGTGTTCGATATGCGAAAACACTTGCATTCTCATATCATACATCGTTTTCTGGCCAACCCATTGAGTGATGTAAACCTCGATATACTGAAAAATAAATTGAACGGCCATGACCGCAATCAGTATCCAGATTATGCCCTGCAGTCCCCCTATATTCTTTGTTTGGATATACCTGTCGATTGCAATTTTGGTGATGTAGGGCCCGGCCAGATCGGCCAGCGAAGCCAATATCAGAATCGCGATGGCTAACGCAATATGAAGGCGATAAGGCTTGAGATATTTCGACAGGCGTTTCATCAGGCGCGCGTCGTAGGCCTTACCCAGTATTTCCTCTTCTTGCCCGTAGCCGTCGAGTGTCATAACTCAGTTCCCGTAACCTTCCCCGCAAATGCCATATGTAACGCAGACTTCGCCGCCCAAGGTGCCCGGCGGATAACGGATTTTTGCATCCCCAGCGGCGGTTTTCGTCCCCTCATGAGCAATTTTCGCGTCTTTTGCTTATCCGATTTTGACGGCATAGCCGCCAATATATAAAGTTGAAATTCGATGTCAATTTGTTTGGCGTCGGCAACTTCTACCAATCGCCGAAGTCTCGATCAGGATCCCTAATTAGGCCTGCTTACTTCGGAATCTCTAATGGCAAACGGATATCGACCACGGCGCCGTGGTCGTTGTATATCTTTATCGTTCCCCGATGCTCATCTATGATTTTCTTGGCCACCGCCAGTCCCAATCCGGTGCCGGTTTTTTTCGAAGTTATGTACGGCTGCCCAATATCGTCGAGCTTCGCCTGCGGAAAGCCCGGTCCGTTGTCTTTGACGACAACAGCCAGGGAGTCATCCTTGAGCCCCGCTGAAATGCTCACCAGCACTATCCCCTCGACTGCCTCCGCCGAGTTTTTTATCAGATTAACGAAGACCCTGGTCATCATCTGCGGATCGAGATAGGCAAACGGCAGGTCGTCGGGGATATCGATTTCCAGCCTCAGATTCTCGAACGACTCAAACATACCGAGCGTCCTCTTTACTATCTCTTTGAGCGAGCATTTCTCAAGCCTCAATTCCGGTTCCCTGGCGAACATGGAAAACTGCAGCGCCAGGTCCTGCAGAATCGTCATCTGCCCTTTGATAACATCCAGGGCGCTCGCGGCTCTGGCGGCGAAGTCGCTGGGCCTCTCCTCCATCATCTTCGACAGACGGTATAGCTCGACCCCAATGGGAGTCAGCGGATTTCTTATCTCATGCGCGATCCTTCGGGCAACCTCGCGCCAGGCCGCCAGGCGCTCCGCCCGCAAAAGCCTCGATTGGTTTTCCTTGATAGCGGCGGACATAGAATTGAAGGCCTCGGCCAGCCTCGAAAATTCGTTTTCGCCGGCCATCATCACCCTATGATCATAATTACCCGAGGCGATGACCCCGACATCGGCCACAAGCCGCTCTAATGGTTTGGCGAGTTGGCGGCTCAGGAGCGCCGAAAGCACCAGTCCCACGGTGACAGAGAACAAAATCGCAATCAGGGTCACGGCGGTCAGGAGTTTCAGCGAAAACGCCCTGTATATTCCCAGGCTGGCTGCGGCTGAAATCCGCCTGGTCAGTTCCTGGCCGGAAGCCACGTATGCGGCAGGAAGCAGGACACCGCAGCCCCGAGCCAGAGAGGAATCACCTTCGCTGTAAGTTAGGATAAATACTCCCCGGCCCTCCAGGTGTCCCAGCCCAGGTTTAAGGGGCAGCGATTTCTTCAGCGTCTCGGCCTCACTCGCCAGGGAGTCCGAGAAGACGGCCAAGGCCCGCTGGTTGCGCCATAGGTAAGCGAAATCCAATCCGTTTTCGTCGACCCAAGCTCTCAACGCGGCCTCATCTTTCCAGTGCTCGGTGCTTCGAAGTCTCTCTTTCAGGAGATTCCCAATTGCCGCCTGGGTCTGTTCGACAACGCCGCCTGCTAACTCGACGGTTTGCTCCAGGCCGGAGGCCCCCACATGTTTCAATGTCGAATTGAGCAGGTACGCGGAGGTCAGCATGACAGTTAGCGATGGCAGTATTCCCACGGCAAATATGAGCAACGTGATTTTCCCTCGAAAAGGCATCTCGCTTCGATTAAAACATGGCAACCGATTCGTGTCAATGAGCAAATCGTCTCCCGACCTCGGGCAATTACCACTTGACTCATATTATGTGCTTTTGTAGCCTTAAGCCGTGCAGGACAGGTTGCTCAAGTATGAGGAATTATCGTCTCAGCGTCTGGCCAATCTTGACCGCGATAAAACGGCATTCTTCGTGCCGATCTCCCCGTTGGAGGGGCATGGACCGCATCTTCCCCTGGGTGTCGATTATTTCAACGCTGTCTTTTTTGCGGAGTCAATCGCCAGGATTACCCTTCAGAGACGACCCGACTTCCAGGCCGTCTTGATGCCGGGCATTCCTCTCGGCACCGGTGTTTACCGGCAGCCCGGTTCCGTTCGCATTTCCAGTATCTCGCTCTATGACCTGGTCAAAGGGCTGGGCGGATCGCTCGCGTCCTGGGACTTTCGATACATTTTTCTTCTTTCGGGCCACGGTTCTCCAAAACATATAGTCGCCATCGATTCCGCTTGTCTGAAAATCTCCCGCAAGCACAATATCAATATGCACAACCTTTCCGGCAGCCTGGCTATCCGTTTTCTGAAAGGGGAATTCACGGAGAGAATCTCTTCCCTGATGCCGCGGCCGTTCACTGACGAAGACAGAGAACATTTCAAAACCGATATTCACGGCGGCTGGTGGGAAACATCGATGATGCTCCTTCTCCGCCCCGATCTGGTTGACGTTGATTACGCCAATCTGCCGAGCGTAAAAAAGGACCGGAATAATATATCCAGCGGCTATTATGGTTCTCCGGCGCGTGCCGATAAGGCTTTTGCCGAAGCCTCGATAAAAGTCATGGCGGAAGAGGCCGCCAAAATCGTGGAGCGAATACTGGCGGGTGACGGCAAACCTACCGATACCATCTCTCCGCTTCACAAGATGCTTCCCTTGCGTCCTCACTTTCGGCGCAATTTGACGGCTATCTTATTGGTGTTCGCGGTATTAATAATCTTTCTAATCGTCGCGCTCACTTAGGACTCAGGGAGCGCAACCTTGAGCATATTGGGTGCTCCCAGCGAGTCAGGGACACTTCTCTCGGATTCATTCTGGACATTAAGTTATTGTAACCAAAGCCGATATAAGCTCCATAGGAGGAGTTGCATAATGATGCGAACACCTACTGGGCGGACATCGTCTGTAAAGGCGTTAAATAAAACATTCATACTGCAAACTGAATTCCTGATCAAGCCGCGTATGCGCATCGTGACATCGGTGGCTTTGGATGGCCAGATCATTCACAAGGTCGAGCGAACCTACGACAGTCAACTGGAAACCGAGGAGGATCTGAAGCAGGCCGAGTCAGCCGTCGTCGCCCAGCATCAGAACATTGCCAGGAAGATGCAAACCAACGGCGCCGAGTTCATCAAGCAGACCCGGTCCATCAAAATTTCCCCCATCGACCGCCTGACTCTTATCCCCGGGGTTTCGGCGGTCTCCGATGTCGAAGAGAAGCTCTCGATCAGTAATCCCCACAGCGTCTATAAACAATCGAAATCGATCTCGGATATAGCCGATGCCATAACGGTCTCGACGAAGGTGGGGCCTCTTAAGACGGCGGCCATAATCTCCGAGGACGGGAAATTTGTCTTGTGTCGGGCCGATGGGAAAACGTACATGCTGAGCCTCAAGCCTGAAACCGATTTCAGGGATGTTCTCGGCGAGGCCATGAAGGAATGAACAGGATTCTCTCGAATATCAGGTCGGTGCCGGGTGTCTGGGGCACGCTGGCGATAGATAAGAAACGGGCCCTCACTTATCAGCTTCTACCCTCGACTTACAACGCCGAGACCGTAAAAAGCATCGCCATACCGACATTGAACCTGGGACAGACTCTCGAAAAAAGCGTCCTCGTCGATTTCTTCTTCGAAAACGGCAAGGGCCGTCTTTATAGCAGGCCGGAAGCGATGGTGCTTATTCTCGGCCGAGTCGATATGGATTTCGATATCCTGGGTTCAGTTTGCAAGGAAGCGGTTCCCGCCATCTGCCGGCGGTTCGCCAGGGCCGAGCTCATGGACAACACCCCCAGCCCCAGCGGCGCGCCCGCCGTCAGTTTCGAATTCCTTCTCAAAGCCATCAACATCGTGGCCTCCAACGTCCAGCAGAAGATAGGCGCCTATCTTGTCACCAAGCATCTGCGCAACGCCAAGGACGTCCTGGTCAGCAGGTATCCGTTCCTCTCCACGGTTACAGTCGACAACAACGGCAGCGCCTTCATTATTAAAGGATATACACCGCACAAAGGAAACGATCTCCTTCAGGGTTTCGCTCACTGGGCCAACACCTTTATATCGAACTGCGCCAAATCCACCGACAAGCTCAGCGCCGCCGATATCCTGGAGCTGACTCTGGAAATCAGAGAAAAGCTCGAATTGACCGGCTTCTACCAGCTATATGCGGACATAGGCATATAGGATTCATTCCACCTCAAGTCTGCCGTCAATTATCTCAATAGAGAACGAGCCTGCTCTGTGGAGAAAATTTCCAGCATTCGCTTGGTATTGCCCACTACGCGGCCAAGCCTTATTACGCCGACGGCCTCCTCAGGCCAGTGGTTTTTAACAACACGTTCTTCGGCGATCCCAGCATGCATGTCTGGACAAACGACCCTGGCCGTTTTAGCGTTGAATGTGTGGATGCAGTTTATCGCGACCTGGTTCAGAATCTCACCGTTACTGTGAGGGACCAGGTGACACAGATTGGATTGGCGAATGTGCTGGTCACACTCTCCAAAGGTGATGAAGTTTACGGCAGGGGGTTCACTGACGTCACCGGCAGAGTTTATATCACTATAAAGCCGGGGAGCGAAGGCATAATCTCGGTAACCGCCGACAAGCCGAATTTCTACGCCTACCAGGATTCCATAATGGTCGACACCTACTGCGATGACGCCCTGGCTGGAGATGCCAATGGCAACGGAGTACTCAATGGCGTTGATGTGGTCTTTCTTACCAATTACTTCAAAGGCGGCCCCCATCCACCTGACTCCTGCATGTGTGGCCAGGCTTTCTTATACCACGCCGCCGATGCCAACGGCAACTGCGTGCTCAACGGTGTCGATGTCGTCTACCTGACCAACTACTTCAAGGGGGGCCCGGCGCCGTTCATCTGCCCCACCTGCGGACAGAATGGGCTCCTTAGACGCGACGTTCTTCATCCCGTCGCGCCCGCAAGCAAGATTGAACAGTAATTTGGTGAACTGAAGGTGAAGGCTCCAGGCAATGCAAGTACTCATGCAAAATCGCTTGTATCCTGGAGCCTTTATGTTATATTGAAGCGAGACACAGCGGATACCGAGCGAAAGGAGTTCTCATGCGGTACTTAACCATATTTCTTTGCACGCTTCTGCCGGGGGTCGTCATGGCCATAGAAGTTTCGGGGGATGTTTCCGGTGTCTGGGGACCTGACGACAATCCCTACCAGGTGGTCGGCGACCTGAGGGTGCCCAGAGAGTCAACTCTTGCCATTCTCCCCGGCTGCCGTATCGAGTTTCAGGGGCATTACAAGTTCGTGGTCGACAGCCTGGCAACCTTCTCGGCGGTTGGAACCGAAACCGATTCGATTATCTTCACCAATGACGACACTCTCACTGGCTGGCATGGCATAAGATTTATGTGGGCTGCCAGCACTAATGAACTGGCCTATTGCCGCTTGCAGTGGGGTCGGGCGGCGGGGGTAAATCCCAACGACACCCTGACTAATGGGGGCGCCGTTTACGCTCTTGGCACATCCCTTTCCGTGAGCAATTGCCGTTTCCAGTTCAATCGCGCCTGGGAGGGGTTTGGAGGATGCATCTACGCCGAACAGTCTAACCTCTCGGTCTCAAATTGTGTGATGGAACACAATCGCTCAGGGTGGGGTGGAGCTGCAATTTACGGCCTATATTCTCAGGTCGCAATCACAGGGAGCACCTTCGCGCAAGATAGTACCTGGTATGCCCTCGGGGGTGAGGTAGGTGGCGGAGCTATAGGCTGCGTTCATTCCAATGTCGAGATAACTGGAAACGTGATTAGTCGCAATTTCTGCGGCATGTCTGGGGGAGGGATAATGGTCCGCTTCTCTAACTCGATGATAATGGGAAATGTCATAAGCAGCAACGAGTGCTGGGACTTTGGCGGGGGCATCTACGCTCGCGGACCAACTATCGCGGCCTACAACCAGCTTTATGGAAATTACAATTTCGCGTACCCTTTTGCCAGCGGCGGCGGCATCGCCTGCGGTGACAGCGTCACCCTGATAAATAACACGATTGTCGGAAATTACTCTGGCTATGCCGGCGGTGGGATCTATACTTGGGCCGCCGCCCCAATAGATACTTTCAAGAACAACATTGTCTGGGGCAACGTGGCGTATTTCGATTCCCAGATTCATCTCTATTTGGAGGAGCCCAGTATCGTTTACAACAACATTCAGGGTGGCTGGCCGGGCGAAGGGAACATCGATGCCGACCCCCTCTTTGCCGGGCCGGGCGATTTTCATCTTACCTGGGCCAACTACCCCATAGAGGATTCCACTAAATCGCCTTGCATCGATACCGGAGATCCGTCGTCGCCCCCCGATTCCGACGACACCAGGGCCGACATGGGAGCCCTTTTCTTCGACAGGCGCGCCCAGGATATCATTGAAGACCCAATTCCTCTACCCCAAGCATTCATCCTCCTGCAGAACTACCCCAACCCTTTCAACTACACCACCATGGTTCAATTTGCTTTGCCCCGAACGGAGCATATGAGCTTGAGCCTGTTCGACGTCTGCGGCGGCAAGGTGGCCGAGATTTATGATGGCGTCATGGAGGCGGGCAGCCACAAGCTGAGGATCACAATGCAGGATGTTGCCAGCGGGGTGTATTTTCTCGTCCTTAAGACTGAGAAGGCCCAGATTACGAGAAAGATGCTGTTACTAAAGTGACCAGCCACATGCTCCGCATTTCGCGCAAGATGACAGTTGTGAAGTAAAGCCCCGCAGAAACGCACAGCCACACAATTCCAGGCATATGATTCGAAGTCGCGACTTTCCTTCTTGACTTTGGCGTCCCCCAAATCTATTTATGCCGCAAATGCGGAATTTAGGAATTGACGGAGGACTTATGCGGGTATCGATGCTTGCGATTTTGACAATTCTCATAACCTGCCCCATCGTTGTCGGCAGCCAGACCACCATATATACACTTTCCAACGGCATGGAGATCATTCTCAAAGAAAACCACGCCTCGCCTTTGGTGTCGTCGGTGGTGGTGGTCAAGGCCGGCAGCAAATACGAGAACGAAAAGAACAACGGCTTCACGCACCTTCTCGAGCATATGCTTTTCAACGGCACCGAGAAGCGGACCCGGGAGGAACTCAACGAGGGAGTCAAGGATCACGGGGGCTACATCAACGCTTTCACGCGCCAGGAAATGACCGGCTACCTGATTGTCATGCCCAGCGAATTCACCGAATTCGGACTCGATATCCAGTCGGATCAGCTCATCCACTCGACCCTGCCCGAGGCCGAGTTCCCCAAGGAGCGCGATATCGTGGCCGAGGAGATTAAGAAGGATAACGACGTTGACGAAAACGTGGCCCAGGATTTTTTTAATTCCATCCTCTTCGCCGGCACCCCTTACGCCAGGCCGGTCATAGGGTATGAATCGACCATAAGAAACGTCAGCCGCGACGAGGTCATGAGTTACTACAAGGAACATTACGTCCCCATCAACATGACCGCCCTCATCATCGGCGATTTCGAGACGTCGCAAATGAAAGAACTCGTGGAAAGATATTTCGGCTCGGTCCCCGGAGGCAAGATTCCCGGGCTCCCTGAGTTCAAGGTCTCGCCTCCTTACGGCGCCGACATCAAGTCTAAGAAGTACATGACCAAGACCACCTTCATCCAGATATCATTCCCGGCGCCGCTCTACAGCGATCCCGATTATTACGCGTTTGATATCCTCTCGCAAATCCTGAATTCCGGAGAGTCGTCGCCGCTGACCGCCGCCTTGACATCGGGCAAGCAGCCTCTGGCTAATGAGGTTTCCGTATCGCTCGACCTTCAGAAAGAGTTCACTTTTATGAACATCTCGATAAAAACGGACAGGCCCGACAAGGTACAGTCGATAGTTCAAACTGCGGTCGATGTCATTAAGGAATTACCCAAAAGACAATTCACGGCTAAAGATATCAGCCGCGTAGTGGTGCCAAATAAGGTCGAGGAGATCAAGCTCGAGGAAAAGCTTCATTATTACGGGATCATGAAAGCTCCTTATCTCGCCACCTGCGGATACGTCTTTCTCGAAAACTATGTCGGCGATCTTTCTAACGTCAAGCCCAGCGACGTCTCCGCGGTCGCCGAAAAGTATTTTTCGGACCCCCAATACGTCGCCTGCGCCCTAGTGCCGGCGCCGGAGGTGGAATGATGAATAGGCGCGTGAAAATCAAATCGGCAATGTTCATTCTGGCGGCCGCTTTTCTTTCCGGCTGCTACCCGTCGACGCCATCGGCGCAGACAAGCCAACGGTACAGCAAGTTCGTTCATGAGGTCCTGCCCAACGGCCTCGACCTCGTCATCAGCCACAACCCCGACAGCCGTGTCTTCGCCATAAATATCCTCGGCAAAAACAGGGCCGCCAACGAACCTCCAGGCAGGGACGGTATCACCGATTTCGTCAACCGCATGCTGACGCTGGGAGCGGACGGGATGAACGCCGAGGAGATTCAAAACAGCCTCGATGATATCGGCGCCAGCATCACCGCCAACGATAATCCTTATATCCCCTACGATGACCGCTATACGTCGCGCTCGTTTTCATTCATCAAGTTCGAAACCATCGACGAATATGCCGAGCAGGGCACCAAGCTGCTTTACCGGATAGTTGCCAAACCGGAATTCCCAGAGTCGGAAATAACCAAAGCCAGGAAGAAGGTCATGGGCATTCTCGGCATGAGCTCCGGCTCCACCTACCAGACATGCCGTGACCTCTTGTATGAAAACCTCTTCGCCGGGCACCCATTCGAGAAGACGATCATGGGCACGCCCATGACTGTGGGCACGTTCACGCGCGACGACTTGTTATCATATCACAGGCATTTTTACGCCCCCAACAACATGATCATGGCAATTGCCACCAACCTGGACCCCGAGATGGTCAAAGGATGGATTATCTCCACTTTCGGCAGTTTGCCCAAAGATAACACTTCCTACGCATCCACACCTGCGCCTGCTAAAATAAACGGAATTAAGAAAGTCCACCAGGATATGGAAAAGGAGCAGGTCTATATCTATATGGGGATGCTGGTGCCGGGCCTGATATCTCCCGATGCGCCCGCCATCAATATGGCGTCCTCAATCATCTCGTCCCGGATGGGCCTGAATCTTCGTGAAAAGCAGGGCCTGGCTTATTCGGTTGGCATGGACATTGAATTCATGCCGGATTTCGGCTGGACAGTGGCCGCCATGGGCACGGGAGCCGGGAGTTATGACGCCGCCGAGAGTGGCATGATAGACGAGATCAATGCCATTAAGAACGCTGAGCCATCGCTGGAGGAACTGACGAAGATTCAGAATTCCAACTGGGGCTCGATGCTGCTGGCGAGAGTGTCGCGCATAAACCAGGCGTTCTATATGTGCAAGAATGAATTCCTCGGCGTCGGATATGATTACGAAAACGACTACTTGAGCAAAATCAGGAAAGTCACTCCCGCCGATATCAAGCGGGTCGCCGAAGCCTGCTTTGACACCCAGAACATGGTGATTGTCAGCGCCGGCAAAAAAACGCCGTAAGCCGTCCGAGAGCGGTTCTGGAGATTGACTGCGAACCGGGCAGGTTTGGCAGATCTCATTTTCGCCCCCAAATGAAACCGCCTTTTCTCCCTGCGAACCCATGGAGAATCCAAGCTCCCGATTTTTGGTCTCGATGTCAGTTACGATTTGACTCTGCCGCCGGCATTATTATATTGGTCGACGGTGGGTGTTTTATGTCGGCACACCGCAATTCGGGCCTCTTTTACCCTGTTCTTCCCGAAATCGAGTACTCGTTTGCCAGTGACCTTGCTGGGCGGTCCACCACATCAAGATCGAGATCGCTCATGTCATACCGGAGGTAGCTTTCGGGTCGAATAGCCATTCATTTCTCATCAAGCCGGTTCCGATAAACTCAATAGCTGTGGAAATTTCGACTTCCGGAATTCCCTGCTGCGTTGGGAACCTCCCAAAACCGCCTTTGGCTTGTGACAGCAGACTAACGAACGTGCTGACAGGTCAAAAAGCCGGCATTTCGAGGCGGGTTGATGAGAACTGAAACTGCGGCCGCCGATATGAAGAAAATCTCGCGTTTCAAAATATTCTTATATACGCTTTATATTGTTTCACTTATTATCTACGCTTATTTCCTTATCGATGGCCTGTCGTTCTACTCAACTCCCTATGGCGAACGTCCTCATCACGAGGATTATCGCCAGCTTCGACCGGCGGGGCTCGGAGGCCACACTTTCGGAGTCATCGGCTCGGCCCTTATGATACTCATGCTCTCGTATTCGCTGCGCAAGAGAGCGCGCTTCCTGAGAAACAAGGGCCCCTTGAGCCGCTGGCTCGATATTCATATCTACTTCGGCATAATGGGGCCACTCCTGGTCGTCCTTCACACGTCTTTCAAAGTCCAGGGGCTGGTGGCGGTGAGCTTCTGGTCGATGGTGGCCGTGGCTACCAGTGGAATTTTCGGGCGCTACCTCTACTTGCAGATTCCCCGCAATATCCAGGGCGACGAGATCGATATCAAGGAGCTGGAGCAAGACAATAAGCAGTTTACGCTCAGGCTCCGGGATGAATTCCATCTCGATGACGCCGTCATCCGCCGGCTGGAGGAGCGCGACGCACTCAAGGTCGACGAATCCGCCGGGGCCATAAAGGTCCTCTTCACGATACTCAGAGATGACGCTTTTCGCCCTTTTCGTTTCAGGCACCGTCACAGAGATTACGCCGACCTCAAAGAAGTGCCGCGGGAAATGCGCAAGGAAATCGTCCGCATAACGCATCGCAAGACCCTGCTGGCGCGCCGCATCATTTTCTTGAATAAAGTCCAGCAGCTGTTTCATTACTGGCACGTGGTCCATAAACCATTTGCAATTATAATGTATTCGATTATGATTATACATATAGTCGTGGCCGTGTGGACTGGGTACAAGTGGATATTTTGATGATCAGAAGCCCAAAAAGACTGAATATTCCCGGAATCCTGGCAGCAGTGATCCTCTTCGCGGCCGCAAATTCACAGGCTCAACTCTCACCCGGACAGCTTTCCCGGCCCCATTCCTTTCTCGAGGGACTCGACAACTGCTCCAAATGCCACGGCTTCGACCAAAAGCTCTCGTCCGAAAAATGCCTGGCTTGCCACACCTTCCTCGCCGAGCGCATCCAGGCCGGCAAGGGGCTTCACGCCAGGCCCGATTATGAGAAGTGCGAGGTCTGCCACGTCGAACACCAGGGCCGCGATTTCGAACTGATCTTTTGGAAAAAGGGCATAAAGAATTTCTATCACAGCGAGACCGGCTACAAATTGGAGGGAAAGCACTCGCAACTCGACTGCCGGGCATGTCATCAAGCCAGGAATAATCAGGCCAGCGGCAGGTTGACGGCACTTAAAAAAGACTTGAATCGCACCTTCCTGGGCCTGAGCCGCGAGTGCGTCACGTGTCACGTCGATGAACACCGCGGGCAGTTTGCAGACTGCCTTAATTGCCACGTCATGGACGGCTGGAAACCGGCTTCGGGGTTCGACCACAACAAAGCCAGATTCGCATTGACCGGCAAGCACGAAACCGTGTTCTGCCAGAAATGCCACCAGAGCGTCGTCGACAACCGTTTCGCAAGCGACAAGGAATTTCAGAGATTCACCGGCCTTAAATTCGGTCAATGCCTGGACTGCCATCAGGATGCCCATAACAATAAATTCGGCCAAGATTGCCAACGCTGTCACAATACGTCCGGCTGGCAAGGCATCAACAGGGCCGAGTTCGATCACTCCAAAACGAGATTTGCGCTGGACGGCAAGCATGCGGCGGTGGCCTGCGACAGGTGCCATTTACCGGGAAAGTCATTCAAGGGCCTTGTATTCGACAGGTGCCAGGACTGCCACAGCGACTATCACCGCGGCCAATTCGCAGCTCGGCAGAGTAAAGGGGCCTGCGAGGAATGCCACACGGTGGCGGGATTTGAACCTGCCAGGTTCTCTCTCGAGCAACACGCCGGCACCAGCTATCCCCTTGCAGGAAGCCATCTGGCTGTCCCCTGCAACGTCTGCCACACCGAGACGCAGCTTGCGGACTCGGTAGAGACCATTCGTTTCAAATTCGCAAACACGCGCTGCCTCGCTTGCCACAAAGACCCCCACAAGGGCCAGGTCGACAAGTATGTCACCCAATCCGGGTGCGAGTCCTGCCATATCGTGGATAGCTGGCGAAAAACGAGCTTCGACCATTCGCGGATGAAACTTCCGCTTGTAGGGCGGCATGCGGCGATCGCCTGCCGCGCCTGTCATCAACAGAATGAGGTTGACGCCGCCTCGTTGAAGTTGGTCGAGCTTCCTCTCAAATGCCAGGGCTGCCATGATGATATTCATCGAGGCCAGTTCAGCCTTGCTTCGAATGTAGGTGCCGGCAGCGAGGCGGAAACTGACTGCTCCAGGTGTCATTCGCCCAATAGCTGGAAGGCCGAAAAGTTCGACCATAATCGCGATTCGAAATTCAAGCTTGACGGCGCCCACATAAAAGTCGCTTGCAATGGGTGTCATAAAGAAACCGCCGACGATGGCAAACCTTATGTTCATTTCAAGCCCCTGAACACTGCCTGCAGCTCCTGCCACGGCAGCAAAGGCGTTCAGGACGAAGGAAGTGAATCATGAAAATCCTGAAATTCGCCATGCTCGCCGCCATTTCAGTTGCAGCGGCCAGGGCCGAGGCCGTCAAGGGTCCGGCTCCTGACGGACAAGTTACCCAGAGCCCTCACGGAGAACTTTCGTGGGAGTGTTTTGACTGCCACAACACCGATTCCTGGAATATCATAAAAAAGCCGATTGCATTCCGTCACGAAGCGACCGGCTTTGCGCTAATCGGCGCTCATGACGCCGTGGCCTGCGGCAGTTGCCACAAGGACCTGAAATTCACCCATGTCGGCTCTGCCTGCGCCGATTGCCATACGGATATCCACCGTGGGCAGTTCGGAATCGCCTGCCAGAATTGCCACTCGCCCTTAAGCTGGAAAAATCAGGAGGATATTTTCAACCTGCACGCCTCGCGCGGTTTCCCACTGGTGGGCATACACTCCATTACCGACTGCGCCGCCTGCCACGTCAACCAGCAGCAAAACGAATTTGCGGGAACGCCTATCGACTGCCAGGGGTGCCACAGCTCCAATTTCCGAGAGGCCGACAATCCCGATCACGTCCTCGCCGGATTTGCGTCCGATTGCAGGCAATGCCACCAGCCGGTGGCTGCCAGTTGGAACGCCACGACCTTCACACACACTCCCGCTTTCGCCCTTCATGGCGCCCATGCCAGAACCGATTGCCGGAGCTGTCACGCAGCCTCCTACGCCAATACGTCAGCCGAATGCTTTTCCTGCCACGAGCAGGACTACAACGCCACTGTCGACCCGCCGCACGCGACTTTCGGATTCCTGACAGATTGCGCCGTCTGCCACACAGACGAGCGCTGGACCGGCACCACTTTCGACCACGTCCAGGCGAGCGGCTACGAACTGCACAGGGCTCATGTCACCATCTCATGCCTGGAATGCCATGTCAATAACCAGTTGAATTTGCCCCGGGAATGCTATGCTTGCCATCAAAGCGAGTATGTCGACATGCAGTCTCCCAGCCACGTGCAGAACAACTTCCCCCAGGACTGCACTCAATGCCATAATGAGAGCGCCTGGGACCCGGCCAGTTTCGACCACGGCCAGACCGGATTCCCCCTGACCGGCGCTCACCTGACCACCGCCTGCAACGATTGCCACAACGATAATTATCAAGGGGGTACGCCGACCGACTGTTATTCCTGCCACCAGAACGACTATAACGGCGTTTCCGATCCCAGCCATGTGCAAAACAACTTCAGCCACGATTGCACCCAGTGCCATAATACAACCGCTTGGGATCCGGCCACGTTCGACCATAGCAATACGCAGTTCCCGTTGACGGGGGCGCACGTGAATCTGCAATGTATCGCCTGCCATGCGGGAGGTTATCAGAATATCCCCACCGATTGCTACACCTGTCACCAGCAGGATTACGACTCGTTGCCCGACCCCAATCATGTGCAGGACAACTTCAGCCACGAATGCACGCAGTGTCACACCACCGCAGCCTGGGTCCCGGCGACCTACGATCACAACCTCTCTCAATTTCCGCTCACCGGGGCGCATCTTTCGGTGCCGTGCAACTCTTGCCATGCCAACGGATTCGATAACACCCCCACCGATTGCTACGCCTGTCACGTCGACGATTACAATAATTCGTCAGACCCCGATCATCAAGCTATGGGCTTCCCCACAGAGTGCCAACTGTGTCATAACACCAATGCCTGGCAGCCTGCCACCTGGGATCACGACGCCCAATACTTCCCCATATTCACGGGCAGGCATCAGGGGCGATGGAGCACCTGCGCCGATTGCCATCTCAATCCCAATGACTTCGCCGCTTTCGAATGCATCTTCTGCCACGAGCATAATCAGCCCGACACCGACGGGCGCCATATCGGCGTGCCGGGATATCAGTACAACAGCCAGGCCTGCTATAGCTGCCATCCCAGAGGCGAGGCCTGAGGGGGAGAACTTTGGAGGAAATAAAGGGGTTCTATTCGGTGACATGGCGATTGTCTTCGAATCTTGCGGGTCTGGGGATTCCCAGAATTCGGAAAGGCAATCCTCGTCAAACCCTAAGAGAGACGATTAATCTTGAATCCGAATCGGCGTGCGAGTCTATCCGATCTGAATAAGCGTTAAAACGGAAAATCTGGCAAGGTATTGTGATGAAGAATCTTGTTTTGCTGGCATTTGTTCTGTCGTCAGTCGGCCCCTCATCGGCCGCAGAACCGGGAGCGGCCATCAGGGTCAAATACGTCTCCGGCGAGAACGTCTATCTGGATGCCGGATTGGCTGACTGCCTGGGGGTCGGTGACCGCCTAATTGTCAAGAAGGGCGATTCCACTCTGGCCGAGATAGAGATCGCTTTCGCGGCGGAACATTCGGCATCGTGCAAAATACTGAGCCTTTCAGGCACCATCATATCGGGAGATATCGCCATTTTGTCGATGAAGGCCAACAGGCCTCAGGAGGAGACGCCGGCGCCGACCGTCGCGCTTCCGCCTCCAGCGACGCAGCCGCCGGCGATTTCAGAGATACAGGCCAGGCGAACCCCGCGAGCCGGTATAAGCGGCAGCGTCTCGGTTCAGTATTATAAATGGAACGATACCGGCGCTTCAAACCTCGATTTCAGCCAGCCAAGCCTGCGACTAAACTTCAAAGCTGAGAGGCTCTGGGGCCAGGATTTTTCAGTCAATTTCCGCTCCCATATCCGTTACGACCAGCGAACGCGTCCTTACAGCAGCACCGTTCCCGAAACGGACTGGCGCAACCGCGTCTACCAGCTTTCGCTGGCCTATTCCAATGAGCAGTCACCATTCAGTTTCGAGGCCGGCAGGATTATATCGAACAAGATAAGCGGCATCGGATATATCGACGGCCTTTTGATTCGCAAAGGGGTTACGGGAAGCCTGCAGTTAGGGGCTTTTGCCGGCACTCAGCCGCAATGGCAGTATTCCGATTTTCAGACCTCATTGCAGAAATACGGAGCCTATCTCGGTGTCACGGCGGGTGACGTTCGATCGAGGCGCCTGGAGTCATCCCTGGCATTTGCGGGAGAATACCACGGCGGCACCGTCAGCAGAGAATTCGTCTACTTTCGAAATAACCTCATTCCCTTCAGCGGCTGGTCCATTTATCAGAGCGCCGAGATCGACATCAATCGCGACTGGCGCAAGGAAAAGGCGGGCGGGAATATATCGTTGACCAACCTCTACCTTGCTGCCCGCGGCAAACTTACCGGCTGGCTTTCTGCCGGCTTGAGCTATGATACCCGCAGAAACTATTGGACCTACGATACAAGATCGGTGGCCGACTCCCTTTTCGATGACATCCTTCGCCGCGGCCTGCGCGCCGACTTCTCCTTGAGACCCGGACGCAACTACCTGATTTTCTCCAATTTCGGCTACAACAAAAGGTCGAGCGATACGAAGGCCACTTATTCTTACTCGCTGGGGTTCAACAACGCCAATTTCATCCTGGCCCGGCAATTCCTGAACCTGCAATTCGCAGGATTCTCGAGCCCGTTCACCGATGGCTACAACTACTCTGTCAAATTGGGAAGAAATATCAGGAGCGGCGATATGATATCGGTCGCCAGCGGCTCCTACGTCTACACCTACGGCTCAAGTTCCCTGAAGAGAGAGAATAGATGGTACCAGCTTTCGGGTCGTTTCGATCTTGTTCGCCGGACGTACGGGTCAGCCTCATATGAGTATGATACCGGGGATGACACCAAAGGCCACAGAATGCTGGCGGAGCTCGGATACCGCTTTTGAGCCTGGCTGAAGCGGATTAATTTATGGAATCGCTGATAATCTGGGGCATAACGGCGTTGTTCATCCTGGGGATTCTGACTCCCTATTTCATCAAATTCCGAAAGCGGCAAAAACTCGATTTGGAGCGCAAGAAAGAGGCCCAGAGCCTGGGCCTGGACCGCCCCAAAGGCCAGTATCCTCTCATCGAGATGTCGGTTTGCATCGGCTGCGGCTCCTGCGTCGAGGCCTGTCCCGAGGGGGACGTTCTGGGCATCGTTTTCGGACGCGCCACCGTCATTAACGGCCAGAGATGTGTCGGACACGGCTACTGCGAAACCGCCTGTCCGGTGGGAGCTATCAAAGTCGGCCTGGGAGATATCAAGACCCGACCCGATATCCCCGTGATGAACGAATTCAACGAAACCAACGTCCCCGGGATATATGTAGCGGGCGAGCTCGGAGGCCTTTCGCTAATCCGCAACGCTATCGAGCAAGGGCAGATGGTCATCGAGCGGATCGCTCGCGGCTTGCAGGCTCCGTCGCCAGACTCCATATATGACGTCGTCATAATAGGGGCCGGGCCTGCGGGGATCAGCGCCTCCCTGGAGGCTATCAAGAGAAAGCTGAATTACCTCGCCCTTGATCAGCAAGAAGCGGGCGGCACCGTTCTGCAGTACCCTCGCGCCAAGCTCGTCATGACTCAGCCGGTTGAAATCCCTCTCTATGGCTGGCTGAAACAAGAAGAGTATTCCAAAGAGAAGCTTCTTGAAATCTGGCAGAATGTGACTGACAGGTTCAAAATCAATATCCATACCGGCGAAAAGGTGGAGAAGGTGAACAAGGCGGGCGACTTCTTCGACGTCGTCACCCCAAAGGACAGTTACAGAACTCAAAACGTCGTCCTGGCCATGGGGCGCCGCGGAACACCTCGCAAACTGGGCGCCGTTGGCGAGGAACTGCCTAAGACTCTTTATCAGCTCGTCGACGCGCAATCGTATCAAAGCATGCATCTCCTTGTCGTCGGCGGCGGCGACAGCGCCGTCGAAGCCGCGGTCGGCCTGGCGCGCCAGGACGGCAACAAGGTTACTATCTGCTACCGCCAGGCCAAGTTCGCCAAGGTAAAGAAAAAAAACGAGGAGCGGATCGAAGAGATGATCAAGCAAAAGAAGGTCCGCCCCATTTTTAATTCCAATGTCCTGGAGATTCGCGAGAAGACGGTGGTTATGAAGGCCGAGGAGGACAGTATCGAGATCCCCAACGATTTTGTCTTCATCTTTGCCGGCGGCGAGCCGCCGTTCAAAATGCTCACGGACATGGGAGTCAAATTCGGCGGCGAGGCGAAACCGCTGGATGCCCCCGCCATATTGAAAGCCCGTTAGCGGTCAGCCCCGGAAAAATATCACGGTTACAAGGGCAAATATCGGCAGCAGGATCAGCGCCGAATAGAGCATATAAGCGAAAAAATGAGGGATGTTGACCCCTTGTTCCTCGGCAATCGATTTGACCATGAAATTGGGCCCGTTGCCGATGTAGCTGTTGGCTCCCATGAAAACGGCGCCGCAACTTATGGCCCGCAGCAACGGCTCGCTGACCCCGGAAATCGCATTCACGCTTGAGCCCGGAATAGTCCCCGTGACGCTCTGAGCCAGAGAGAAGAATGTCAGATAAGTGGGGGCGTTGTCCAGGAACGAACTAACTCCCCCCGTAATCCAGAAAAACTGCCAGGGTTTCGTTATGCCCAAAGCGGCGCCTCCCTCTTTCAACATCATCAATACCGGCACCATGGTCACGAAAATCCCCGCAAACAAAATGGCGACCTCATTGATAGGACCGAAAGTGAACCTGTTCCCCGCCCGCGCTTCCCGGGGAGTGAATAGCAGCGAAAGAAGAACCATGGCCATCATGATTATTTCTCGAAACGGCAGCGGCACCTGGAAGAATACACAGAGGATTACCCCGACGACGAACAAGATGTTTATTCCCCCCTTTATTCCCAGCGGCACATAAGCAGCCTTATCCTTGACCAAATCGGATGGCGCTTCCCGGCGGTAATTGTGGCGGTCGATGAGATAGAAAACGGCCAGCACTATTGCGAGCGTGAAGAGCCACTGCGGAAAGAGGCGAATAGTCCACCCGAACGGGACGCCCCGCAGGTAGCCGAGGAAAAGGGGAGGATCGCCAAGCGGCGTCAGGCAGCCGCCTATATTGGAAACCGCGAAAATGAAGAAAACCGGAATGTGCCTGGTATACTTGCGCTCGCTGTTGGTTCTCAGCACCGGCCTGATGAGGAGCATGCTGGCGCCGGTGGTTCCGATCAAATTGGCGATCACGGCGCCTATTGCCAGGAAGGCGGTATTGACAGCGGGAGTGGCTCGCAGGTCACCGTTCACGAGAATGCCGCCCGAGATTATGAAGAGAGATGCCAGGAGCATTATGAAGGAGAAGTACTCTTTAAGGCTGTGCAACAGCTCTCCCGGGAAATTGGAAGCCAGGAAAAACAGCATGGGAAGGCTGACAATCGTCACGACCGCGGCCTTCTTGCGGTTCTTCTCCCAGAAACCAGGGGCAGCCAACGGCAAGACTGCTATGAGCAACAGCAGGGCGACAAATGGCAGAC
>Ga0315289_10001868_pt1 | contig 32724 bp, 28 predicted proteins | sample YL17G11_40_MG_FD_203452 | JGI IMG/M metagenome (GOLD analysis project Ga0315289, IMG submission 203452) | Sediment microbial communities from Yellowstone Lake, YNP, Wyoming, USA - YL17G11_40 | ecosystem: Environmental > Aquatic > Freshwater > Lake > Sediment | place: USA: Wyoming | collected... | reverse complement strand
TGGCGGTCGCGGGTGTAGTCGCCGGCGCCCGCTCGATACACGCGAAGGAAGCGTCCGAGTCCGTCCAAGCCCAACTCGCGCCGGAGAATCGCGAGGGCGTGCCCCTCAAAGTCCTCATCGCTCATTTGTTCGACAGGGATCATACCGCGACCTCCTGATACCAGGATACTGGGTTCTCCACGCGGATGCGAAGCACGCGGGCCTGCCGGCGGGCGCGGCGGAGCAAGTCGTCATCGGTGGTGAGAAACACATCCGCGGCGCCCCTTTCGGCGCAGGCCAGGTGCAGCGCATCGAAGGCGCCGAAACCGAGTCTTTCGAGAAGTGCGGCACGATCTGCGTCGGCCGACTGCGGAACGACGACTTCGTCCGCAAATGGAAGCAGCGCGGCAACGTCACGGCATCGGTCAGGGTCCGGGTTGCGGCCGATCTCGACCTCCAATACCGCGCTACTCACCCACGTTGCCCGCCCCCGCCGTATCAGCCGGAGAATTCGCTCAACCGCTTCCGCCTCAGTGCGCACGCGGCTTTGGCTCTGGTCGTCGGTCAGGCGGTTCAGGCAACAGGCATCCAGATAGAGTCTCAAAGGGGGGCCTTCTCTGGGATCAGGGGATCATGAGAGCATCCCGCAGATGGCGTCAGGGGACCTTGAGAGTGGGTCGCATTCCTATTCTGTTCTTGGCGACCTCCAGAACGAAGCCCTCCGGATCCTGACAGGAAACGGACGGAAACGGTGAGAGCAGGCCGAATTTCTTGAAGTCAATGCCGCCAATCGGGTGCCTGAAAGTCACGAAGATTGTCAACCGGACCGGGGGGACCTCGGGATCGCTTATTTCGGGTTGCAGGAACACCCCGAGTTCGCCTACAGCCAGGGTGTAGCCCCCTCTTGGGATCGTGTGTGTCTTGGCCCATCCGCGCCGCATCTTCTCCTCGAACGTTGGCGCATCGAGCACTTCGAGATCCAGGCTGGTGTAAAGCAGGCCCTGCACATTGGCGATCATGATCTTCTCACCATCGATCTCGGATGTTTGTGCGCTTTCGACCGCGGGGTAGATGGCCGCGAGGTTGCCGAGATAGATGAAAACTTGCGCCCGCACCGCGGCGGTGCCATAGACAACAAACTCGTTGTCCCCGATCCTGACGCCGACAGCCCGTGCCTGCTCTGGGGTTTTCCACGGCCCTGAGCGCGATAGCCGAGGCACCAGCTCATCCCGGACCACTCTCCGCAACAGCTCCCCAGCCTCCTCGCCGGGCAGGGCTGAACAGGTTGGCGGCGCCGGGATCTGGGCCAGCCCCGCGGCTCCCACCAGCGCCACCGCAAGGCTCATCCCAGCAAGCCGCGCGGAATAGGGTGCACACCGAACCGCGTGCTGGAGGCTGCCTTGCCTCCGCGCTTCACCCTTCCACATGCCGTTAATGATACTGCTCTGGCAGTACGGAGACAACCCACCGTCGAGCGCGCCGCGCGCCTGGGGCTGGACGCCCGCCGCTTTCTCGACAACAACGACTCCTACCACTTCTTCCAGCCGCTGGGCGACCTGCTGGTCACCGGCCCCACCGGCACCAACGTCATGGACGTGCGGCTGCTGTTGGTAGGCGAGCCGTAAGGGCGAGGCACGCCTCGCCCCTGCCCCTCACTGCGGCGGCCTCCGCCGATGCCAGTCGCTGCGCTGCTGGAACTCGCGGCCCAGGGCCAGGAGCGTGTTCTCGGTGAACGGGCGGCCTACCAGTTGGAGGGCGATGGGCAGGCCGTCGGCAAAGCCGGCCGGCAGGCACAGCGCCGGCAAACCCGCCAGGTTGCCCGCCGCGCCCAGCTCCGAGAGGCCACGCGACTTGGGTTTCGCCAGGCCGGCCGAGCGGCGGTCCAGAGGCTCGGTGATCTTGGGCGCCGGGCCGCGCGTGGCGGGGGCCACGAGCACATCGAAGTCCACCATCAGCTTGCGCAGCTCCTGCTGGGCGAGCCGCCGGATGCGCATGGCCTTCAGGTAGTCCTTGGCCGGCGCCTGGAGACCCGCCTTCAGCCCGGCGATCTGCTTTTGGTCGGCCAGTTCCTCGACGCGCCCGCTCTCGATGAGCGGCTCGAAGATGGCAGAGCCCTCCACGTCGATGATCAGGCCCGCCACGGCGCCGTAAGGAAACTCCGGCAACTGGGTTTCCTTCAGTGGGAGGCCGAGGCCGCGCAGCACCTCCAGGGCTTTGACCAAATCCGGGCGCGCTGCCGGCTCCGCCCACTCCTCGAAATCCGAGGGCGCGAAGCCGACGCGCAGTTCCTGGATGGGGCGCACGTACTGGGGGCCGTAGTAGAAACTCTTGCCGGCCGAGCCCGGGTCGTTCGAATCGCCGCCCGCGATGACGCGCAGCACCAGGCCGCAGTCCTCGGCCGAGCGGCACATGGGGCCGATCTTGTCCATGGTCCAGGACAGGGCCATGGCGCCGTAGCGGCTCACCAGGCCGTAAGTGGGGCGCAAACCGGTGACGCCGCAGTAGGAGCTGGGCGTCAGGATCGAGCCCCACGTCTCCGAGCCGATGGCGAACGGGACCAGGCCCGCGGCCACGGCGCTGCCCGAGCCGCTCGAGGAGCCGCCCGACCAGCGCGTGGGATCCCAGGGGTTCAGGCCCGGCCCGAACATGGACGCCGCGGCGTAGCGGTATCCGCCGCCCCCGGCCAGTTCCACCATGGCCAGCTTGCCGATGAGCACCGCGCGCGCGCTGGCCAGCTTCTCGATCACCGTGGCGTCGTAGTCGAAGACCTGGGAAGCGTAGGGGCGCGCGCCCCAGGTGGTGGCCTGGCCCGCCACGCTGAGCAGATCCTTGGCGCCGCAGGGAATGCCCTGCAGCGGACCGCGCAGGCGGCCGCGCTTGATCTCATCGTCGGCCTCCTTGGCTTGCTTGAGGGCGGGTTCCCGCAGCAGCAGCGCCAGAGCGTTGAAACGCGGGCCCAGCTTCTCGAGGCGGTCCAGAAAGGCGCGCGCCAGCTCGGCGGCGGAGAACTCCTTGGCCCTCAGCCGGGCGTTGAGCTCGCCGATGGTGGCAAAGAAAACGTCATCGCCGATCTTGGCCATGGTCTACGCCTTGAAGGAGAAGGCCGGCTCGGCGGCCAGGGGCACCGCGAATTTGGAAAGTGTCTGCGTGGTGCGGCCGAGCCGCGCTTGCGCCGCTTTGAGTTCTTCGGCGGGGGTTTCGGGCTGAGGCGAGGGGGCCTGCGCGGCCAGGGGCGCGCCGGCGGCCAGGGTGGCGCCCAGTTCCCTGCGGGTGAGTTTCATGTGGACATTATAGGCGCTAGTGCCCGGCCAGCGCCTCCAGCGCGGCGCGCTCCATGGCGGCGCGGGGGGCGCTCTCGCCGGTCCAGATCTCGAACTGGCGGGCGGCCTGTTCGAGGAACATCTCGAGGCCGGAAATGACGGTCTTGCCCTGCTCGCGGGCGCGGCGCAGCAGCAGGGTATCCTGCGGGTTGTAGACCATGTCGAAGACCACTTCGGCGGGGACGCGGTCGGGGAAGAAGCAGTCGTCCAGGTGGGGGAACATGCCCAGCGGCGTGGTGTGCACCAGCCCGTCGAAGTGGCGCGTGGCCAGGTGCTCGCGCAGCAAGGCCTCGGCGCCGCAGGCGCGGGCCAGCGCGCGCACGGGCTCGGGGTTGCGGCCCACGATGGAGACCTTGGCGCCGGCGTCCGTGAGCGCGAAAGCCGCGCTGCGGGCCGCGCCGCCGTTGCCCACCAGCAGGATGGAAGCTCCGGCCAGGCGCAGATGGCGTTCCAGCGGGAGGCGCACGCCGTCGGCGTCGGTATTGGCGCCGCGCCAGCGGCCGGCCTTGCGCCACACGGTGTTGACCGCGCCGATGCGGCGCGCCAGGGGTTCCACCGCGTCCACGTGCCGCAACACGCGCTGCTTGTGCGGGATGGTCACGCTGAAGCCGGCCACGGGCAGCTTGCCGGCCAGGGCGAAGAAATCCCCGAGTTGCGTGGGGGGAACCAGGAAGGGCAGGTAGACGGCGCTGATGCGGCGCGACCGAAAGGCGCGGTTGTGCACGGCCGGCGAAAGGGAGTGCTGCACCGGATGGGCGATGACGCCGTACACCTTGGCCGTCTTGACCAGCTTCTCGACGCGGTAGAGCTGCCTCAAATTCCGGGCGCAGACCTGGCCCGGCGCCGTCCCGGCGGCGGAGGCGGGGGCGGCATAGGTGTGCAGCCCGCCGTAGGCCACCGAAAGCACGCGGGCGGGGAAGCCCATCTCGCCCATGGCCATGGCGATCAGGGGCACGCGCGGGTGCGCCCTGGCGAGCGAGACGAGGCGGTAGTTGTCCGAGGGCTTCCGTGCGGTGGTCACCAGCTTGTAGCCGTCCGCGGGGATGTGCATCATGCGGCGCAGCACCGGCTCGAGCGCCGGCGTGCTTTCGTAGTTGTGGTAGGAGAGCAGCAGCCGCACGCGCCCGCGCAGCGGCTCCATCCGGTCCGCAGCGGCCTCGGCGCTCTCGATCTCCACGTCCACGGCCACGGCGCCGGCCTTGCCGGCGGCCTCCAGCAGGCGGAGCTGTTCCTCCACGCTGCCGGCGAAACGCCCGTGATTCTGCTGGCGCCGGCAAGTTGCCAGGACCGAGCAGTCCGGATGACGCTGCAACAAGCTCCGGATCAGGCGGGCGCCCTGCTCCGGGCGCTCCAGGTAGTCCAGGCGGAACTCGAAGAAGGTTTCGCCGGTTTCGGCTTCGCGGCGCGCCTGCGCCAGCATCGCGTCCGGATCCGTGCAGCCCAGCGCGATGCAGATGCGAGGGAACAAATCGAGCCGCGCCATGGGGGGAGCCAGTTCAGGATAGCACAGCGGCGGACTACTGACCGCCACCGGCTTGCGCCAGGCGCGCCTTCCACTCCTCCAGGATGGACACCGTGGCGGTGGCGCCGAAGCGCGAGCAGCCGGCCTGCCGGACCTCGAGGGCCTTCGCCAGGGTCCGCACGCCCCCGGCCGCCTTCACCTGCACGTGGGGCCCGGCGTGCGCCCGCATCAGGCGCAGGTCCGCGAGCGTCGCGCCGGTGGGGGCGAACCCCGTCGAGGTCTTCACGAAATCCACCCCGGCGCGGGTCGAGATCTGGCAGGCGACGATCTTGAGCTCGTCGGTGAGGTAGGCGTTCTCGAAGATCACCTTCAGGATGGCGCCGGCTTGGTGGCAGACCTCGGCCATGTGGGCCAGCTCGGTCTCGACGAACTGGAACTGGCGGGAGACGAGCTTGCCGATGTTCAGCACCAGGTCAATCTCCCGGGCGCCCCGCCGCAGCAGGTCCCGCGCTTCGTACAGCTTCACGCAGGTGGTCTGGGCGCCGTGCGGGAAGCCGGCCACGCTGCCCACCGGCACGCCGCTGCCCTCCATCCAGCTCACGGCCAGGTCCACGTCCGAGGGGCGCACGGTGACGCTGGCCACGTGGTAGTCGCGGGCAATCCGGCAGCCCTCGAAGACCTGCTCTTCCGTCAGCTCGGGCCGCAGCAGCGAGTGGTCGATCATCTGGGCCACGTCCAGATACGTAGTGGGCGGCGGGAGTTCCATGGGCGGTCTCCAGGCGGGCTCTCAGGACTTCTTCTTGGGGCGCTTGGCCGGCGGCGTCATCGAGAGGCCCAGCCGGTTGAGCTCGGCCTTGGCTTTGGCGGCCAGCTCCGCGGTGGGAGCGCGCCTGATGAGCGCCCGAAACTCGTCGGCGCCGCGGTTGCGCTCGCCCATCTTCACCAGGGTCAGGCCCTTCATGAACATGGCGTCCAGGGTCTTGTTGTTCTCCGGGTATTTCTCGAGGACCGCGTCGAGGGCGCGCAGGGCGCCCTCCAGGTCGCCGCGGCGGTAGTGGATATCGCCGATGTAGAACTGGGCGTTGGGCGCCGTCTCGGTGTTGCCGAAGTACTTCAGGTAGTCGGTGAAGCCTTGCAGGGCCAGGTCGTAGTTGCCGCCGTCCTTGTCCCGCAGCGAGTTGGCGTACAGCGACTCCGCAGAGACCCCGGCGGGCGGCGCGGCCGGGCCGCCCGGCGGCGGCGCCGGCGTCTGGAGCACCTTGATGGTGTTGCCCAGGTCCACGATCTGCCGCTCGAGTTTGCCCAGCCGGGCGTTCATGTCCTCGGTGGCGGTCTTCAGGCCCTGGAACTCGGAAGCCATCTGGTCCACCTTGGTCCCGATGCTGGCCACCGGGCCGATCAGGTTGCCGGCCTGCTCCTTGAGGCGGTCCTTGACCCCGGAGTCCAGCACGGCGATAGCGGTGTTGGCCTTGGCCGTGTGGTCCAGGGCCTGCTGCGTCAGGACCTTCAGCTCGGCCATCTTCTCGTCCACGGTGCGCTGGAGGGTCCGCACCTGTTCCTGGAGCTGGGCCACTTCCCGTTGCAGATCCACGTACTCCTTGCGCTGGGCCGGGGCCAGAGCGGGCCACCACAACCACAGCACACCAATCAGGGTCCGCCAGTACTTCATGTCACACTCCTGCGCGGGATGTGAAGGTCAGGGCCGAAGGTAGGTTGCGAGTTCGCTCGCAGCGCGACTTTCCGGCCCTGCGGTTCAGCCACTTACTGGGCCACGAAGTGCACCCGGCGGTTCTTCTGCCAGCAGTCCTCGTTGGACTCGGTGCACTGCGGCCGGTCTTTGCCAAAGCTCCTGGGCGCCAGACGGTCGCCCGCGACGCCGAGCTGGACCAAAAAGTCCTGCGCGGCGTGGGCCCGGCGGTCGCCCAGCCCGAGGTTGTACTCGGCCGAGCCACGCTCGTCGCAGTGGCCTTCCATGACCACCACGGCGTTGGGGAACTCCTGGAGAATCCGCTTGAGCGCATCCGAGTTGCGGCTTAGCGTGGCGCGCGCGTCCTCGCGGATGTCGCCCTTGTCGTAGTCAAAGTAGGCGTCTTGCACCTCGCTGGCCAGCACGTCGCCGAACGACCGCTTGAGCGGCGGCGGAGGCGGGGGCGGCGGCGGCGGCGCCGTGACTCTTACCGTAGCGCTCTGCGAGGTGCTGCCTCCCGGACCCTTGGCCCGTAGCGTGTACGTGGTGGTGTCGCTGGGGTAGACCTCGCGGCTGCCCCGCGCGGCCACCGTGCCGATACCCGGCGAGACGGCGATGTCGGTGGCGTCGCTGACGTCCCAGCGCAGCCTGGCCGACTGCCCGCGCTCGATGGCGCTCGGCTCGACCAGGAAGGAGATGCTGGGCGCCTTGGGCGGCGGCGGGACCTCCTTGACTTCCGGCTTGGGCGGCGGAGGCGGAGGAGGGGGCGGAGCCTTCTTCTTGCAGCCTGCCGCGACCAAAAACAGTGAAACCGCTAGCAATGCAACGCTGATGTTTCGCTTGCTCATCCTGACGTTGGCCTCCTAAAACTCATTCACTCAATCTTACTGTACCTCTTATTTGGCCCACACCGGCATGGTGTTGCGCCCCTCGGTGGTGAGCTGCCGGAGCTGGGTTCCGTCGGCCAGCATGGTCCAGATCTGGGTGGAGCCGCCGCGGTTCGAGGAAAAGGCCAGGTGGCGGCCGTCGGGCGCCCAGCTCGGGTTCTCGTTGCGTCCGGCGCCATGCGTCAACTGCACGAACGACTGCGTGGCGGCGTCCATGACAAAAATGTTGAAGTTCCCCGGCGCGAAGCCCCGGGTCCAGGCGAAGGCGATGTGCTGGCCGTCGGGGTGCCAGGCGGGGTTCGAGGCCTGACCTTCGCCCGGCGTCAGCCGGCGCACGTCGGTGCCGTCCAGGTTCATGCGGAAGATCTGCTGGGGCCCGGCGCGTCCGGAGACGAAGACGATCTCGGCGCCGGTCTTGGGATTCACCTTGGGTTCGACCTCGATGGCGCGCACGTGCGAGATGCGGCGCAGCTCGCTGCCGTCCAGGTTGGCCATGGCGATCTGCGCCCAGCTCTCGATGGTGTAGGAGAAGAGGATCTTCTGGCCGTCCGGGGTGAACTCGGGCGTGGCCACCATCGAGGACGCCGGACTGTAGAAACGCAGCCGGCGGCCGGTCTCGCGCGAATGGATCAGGATGGCCGGGTTGCCGCCCACGTAGCTGGTGAAGGCGATCTTCGTGCCGTCCGGGGACGCCGCGGGGGTGGTCGAGAGGGAGCGGTAGGAGCTGACCGCCTTCGGGTTGCTCCCGTCGTGGTCCATGGACCAGATTTCCTTGACGCCCCGCTCCGCGCGCTCCGAGACGAAGTAGATCCTGGTGCCGGCCAGGCTGGCGCCGCCGAACTGCTGGAGGATGTCGGCAGCGAACTCGTGCGCGGTCTTGCGCGCTCCTGCTTCATCGAGCGGGCCCAGGTACAGCTTGCCGAAGACCTGGGCGTTGGTCACGTCGTTCTGCGCCACGTTGAACAGCCAGCCGCGCAGGACGAACTGCTCGGCCTGGACCGCGGCGTAGCCCAGCGCCAGGTAGTTGGCGCTCACCGGAGGCGCGGACCAGTCCGTCAGCCAGGGCCCCTGGCGGCGGGGCGGCTGCGGCGCGCCGCGGCGCGCGGACGGCGCCGCGAGCGGCGGGCGGAAATCCTCGGGGCGCTGCGGGACCTCCAGCGGGTAGAAGCTCTTGGGGGCCATCTTAAACAGCCCGGAGGACTCGATGTCGCTCCACACGGTCTGGTTGAAGGCGTCCATGAAGCGCTGCGCCTCGCCCGCGCCGCGCAGATCGGGCAGCGCGATCACCGCCCGCTCGCCCTTGCTGAGCTTGATAATGACGTCGCTTTGCTGCGCCGCCAGCAGCAGGCCGGCCAGCGCGCACAGCCAGAGCCATGCCGTCCGATTCCTCATCTTCTTAACTGAAACCAGAACTCGATGCGCGCCGCCTCCCGCTCGTAGCCCGGCGGCAGCGCCGGGAAGGGGCTGGCCTCGTAGATGGCGCGCTGGGCCGAGCGGTCCAGCGTCAGGTTGCCGCTCGATTGCAGCACCCGCACGTCGCGGATCGCGCCGTTGCGCAGCAGGTCGAAGGTGACGATCACCGGCGGCGCGGTCTGGAGCCGCGCGTCCACGTCGTCGGTGCGCCACTTCTGGGCTACGCGCTGCTCGAGCAGGTCGCGGTACCAGCCGAAGCGCGAGCCGAAGGCGCCGCCCGGTCCCATGCCCACGCCGCCGGTGCCGGTCTGCGCCCCGAACATGGGCGAGGCCAGCGCCTGGCCCGCGCTGCTATAGAGCTGGTTGGGCCGCTCCGGGGTCCGGGAGAAGTAGGCCGGGCTCTTGCGGGCCCAGCGCGACTCCGGCGCCGGCTTCTGGCGGCCGCGGAGGGGGATGGCGTCCGGCGGGGGCGGCTTGGGCGTGCGCGCCAATTCGGGCTTGGGCGGACGGGGGACCCGGGACTCGGTGTCGTTCGCCAGGGGATTGGTGGCGCCCGCGCGGTTGGGCAAGGGGATTTGCCGCACCGGGGTGATGCCCACGCTGCCGCCGCCGCCCAGCGCCCGCGGGTTGCCCCACAGCACGCCTCCGCGCTCGCCCATCGAGGTCGACAGCGCCATCAACGAGAACAGGGCCGCGTGCAGGGTGATCGATCCCGCCAGCGGCTTGCGGAGCGACTCGCGCTGCTCCAGGATGTCCACATGGCCCGGCATGGCGGTTCACCGTCGCTTGAGCTTCCCGGCTTCGTCCTCCGGCTGCGTCACCACGTTCACGGGGATCTTGGTCTCGCCCAGAGCGCTGATCACCTGGGCCACCACGTCCCAGATGGCTTCCTTGTCGGCGCGCACGTACACGCCTGGCGCCCCCGGAAACCGCTGCCGCACCTGGGCCGGCAGCTCGTTGATGTTGACGCCGTGGTCGTTCAGGTACAGGCCGCCGGTCTTGGTCACCGTGATGACCGGCAGCTCCTGCGCGCTGTCCTTGACCTGCCGGACCTTGGGGACCTCCACCTCCAGTCCGAACTCCATGACGTGCGCGGTCAGCATGAAGATGACCAGCAGCACCAGCACCACGTCCACCAGCGGGACGATGTTGATGTCCGACAGCGACGAGATGCCGCGGAAGCGGCTGCGGCCGGTCCCGGAACCGCCATTGAGGGCGAACGCCATCTCCTCAGTCCCCGAGGCTCCTCTCCGACGTGTTCAGGAATTCCAGGCCGAAGTCCTCCATGCGCGCGCCGATCTCGCGGATCACGTGCCCGTAGTAGTTGTAGAAGACGGCCGCCGGGATGGCCGCCGCCAGGCCCATGGCCGTGGCGATGAGCGCCTCGGAGATGCCGGGGGCCACGGCGCGCAGGCTGGCGCTGCCGGCCTGGCCCAGTCCCTGGAAGGCGTCGATGATGCCCCACACCGTGCCGAACAGGCCGATGAAGGGGCTGACCGAGGCGGTGGTGGCCAGCCAGCTCATGTGACGCTCCAGCTTGGCCAGCTCCTCGCTCATGCCCAGTTGCAGCGTGCGCTCGAGGGCCACCTTGTTGCCCACCGTCCCGTGCGACTTGATCTGCCGGGCCACTTCCTCGTAGCCGAAGTCGAACACCGTGGCCAGCGGGCAGGGCCGGAACTGCTCGACCGCGGCCGCCACCGCATCCAGGCTGGTCGCCTTGCGGAAGGCGCGCAGGAAGCGGGCGTTCGAGGTGCGCGCCCGGCTGAAGGTCATCCACTTGGCGAAGATGATGGCCCAGGAGCCGATCGAGAACACCAGCAGGATGATCAGCACGGTCAGGGGCAGGGGCTTGCTGCGGCTGACCATGTCCCAGATGCTCATTTGCAGCAGGAAGGCGGGCGTCGCTAGGGGCGTCAACAAGGCTCCTTGTCCAGAACACTATGATAAACCCCGCGCCTCTCCCCAAGGTGGGCTACAAGTTCCTGGGCTGATTGCTTCGCCTGGGGCTATGGGGTAACGTGGCGTACATGCGCTCCATCGTCATTGCGTGTCTCGCCTGCCTGCCGCTGGCATCCCAGGATACCCGCCAGGCCACCGGTGTGCGGGTGGGCGAGGTGACCGAAGACTCGGCCATCGTGTGGATGCGGGTCACTGCCCGCGCCGCGCGCAACCCGGATGGCCTGGTGCAGCGCGGCGCCGGGGCGCTGCGGTTGCCGGAGGGCGTCAAGGTCGAGCAGCTCGAAGGCGCCTGCCCCGGCGCGCCGGGGCGCGTGCGCCTGCGCTACGGCGCGCGCGAGGATCTCCGCGACGCGCGGGCCACCGCCTGGGCGGAGGTCAGCGCGGCCGCCGACTACACCCACCAGTTCCGCCTGACCGGTCTCAAGCCCGCCACGGCGTACTACTACGCGGCGGAGACCGCCACACCCGGCGGGAAGCCCGTCCACGCGCCGCTGCGCGGAAGATTCCAGACGGCGCCCCCGGCCAGCCAGTACGCCGAGGTCACCTTTACGGTGGTCACCGGCCACATGTACAAGGACCTCGATCACCCCGAGGGCTTCCACATCTACGCGGCGATGCTGAAGCTCGCGCCGCACTTCATCGTGCCCACCGGCGACAACGTCTACTACGACAACGAGGCTCCCCGCGCCACCACCCCCGAGGTGGCACGCTACCACTGGCACCGCATGTTCAGCTACCCGCGCCACGTCGCCTTCTACCTTCAGGCGCCCGCCTACTGGGAGAAGGACGACCACGACACTCTCTTCGACGACTGCTGGCCCGCCATGCGCCCCCAGCAGATGCTGCCCCTGACCTTCGAGGACGGCCAGCGCATCTTCCTCGAGCAGGTGCCCATGCGCGAGAAGACCTACCGCAGCTACCGCTGGGGCAAGGGTCTTCAAGTCTGGCTGACCGAGGGCCGCGACTTCCGCTCAGCCAACAGGGCGCCGGACGGCCCCGCGAAGACCATCTGGGGCGCCGCGCAGAAGAAGTGGCTCTACGAGACGATCCTGGCCAGCGACGCCGACTTCAAGGTGCTCGTCAGTCCTACGCCCATCGTGGGGCCGGACCGCGCCAACAAGGGCGACAACCACGCCAACGCCGCCTTCGCCCACGAGGGCAACGAGTTTCGCCGCTGGGTCCAGAAGAATGTGCCGGGGAACTTCTTCATCGCCTGCGGCGACCGCCACTGGCAGTATCATTCGGTGCATCCGGAGACCGGGGTCGAGGAGTTCTGCGCGGGCCCGGCCAGCGACCAGCACGCCGCGGGCACGCCCGGCTATGATCCGCGCTACCACCGGTTTCACCTCGTCAAGGGCGGCTTCCTCTCGGTGAGCTTCCGCCGCACCGGAGCGCAGAGCCAGCTCCTGTTCCGGCACCACGACGTGCGCGGCAAGGTGGTCTACCAATACGAGCGCAGCCGCTGACCGGCGGGGCCTGGCCTATAAGCTCCTTACCCCCATCGCCACCACGTCCTCCACCTTCAGGGTTTCCTTGACTACGAAGGGCTCGCCGTAGCGGACGCCGATCAGGTTGCCGTAAAAGCGCGCCACCGCCGCCAGCCGCTCGCGGATCTCCGCGGGGTCGGGAAACAGGTCGCTGGCCTCGCCCTGCCGGCTGTACTGCGACTCGTAGCTCAGCAGCGCGGCCAGGCGCCGCTCGAACTGCGCCGTAATATCGACCACCACGGACGGCGTCACGTTGGCGTACACCGAGGAGTAGAGGATCTTGAAGGGGCGGTGCGGCGGGCTGGCCTCGTCGATCTTGCGCACGCCCGCCAGGAAGCAGGCCTCGTAGCCGATCTCCGCGGCGCGGTAGTGATCCGGGTGCCGCCCTTCCCAGTACGGCAGGATGACCACGCGGGGGCGCAGGCGGCGGATCTCGCTCATCAGGGTGAGGCGCGCGGCCAGCGTGTTCTCCAGGCGCGCGTCAGCGAGCCGCAGGTTGCCGCGCCAGGCCAGCCCGAGGTGTTGCGCGGCCGCTTCCGCCTCCTTCAGGCGCGCCTCCGGCTCGCCGCGGGTGCCCATCTCGCCGGCGGTAAGGTCCAGCACGCCGCTGCGGTAGCCCATCTCCGCCATCTTCAGCAGCGTGCCGCCGCAGGTCTGCTCGACGTCGTCGGGGTGGGCGGCGATGGCCAGGATGTCGAGTGCGGCAGTGCTCACCAGTGCAAATCCCTCCTGTGGCGCAAGGGCTCTCTGGGACGCAGCAGGTACACCAGCAAGATGCCCGCCGCGAAGCCGCCCACGTGGGCGAACCACGCCACCCCGCCCTGCGCCAGGTGCGAGTAAGCCACCGAGCCCACCCCGCTGAAAAACTGGATCACGAACCAGTAGGCCAGGATGAAGGCGGCGGGCAGCTCGTAGGTGGTCACGAACACGAACACCGGCACCAGGGTCAGGACGCGGGCGCGGGGGAACTTCACCATGTAAGCCCCCATCACCCCGGCCACCGCCCCGCTGGCGCCGATGGTCGGGATGCGTGAGTCGCCGTTGAGCAGGGCGTGGGTCAGCCCCGCGGCCAGCCCGCTCAGCAGGTACAGCATCAGGTACTTGAAGCGCCCCAGGATGTCCTCCACGTTGTCGCCGAAAATCCACAGGAACCACATGTTGCCCAGGATGTGCATCCAGCCGGCGTGCAGGAACATCGAGCTCACCAGGGAGGGAAACCACAGCCGGTCGGGCACCAGGCCGTAGGCGGCGATCAGGTGGTTGCGCGAGAACGGATCCAGGGCCAGCTCGTAGAAGAACGCCACGGCGTTGGCGGCGATCAGCAGGATGGTCACTACCGGCGTCGAGTGGCTGGGTTGCGAATCCCTCAGCGGAATCATGGAATCAGGCCCGGGTGGCGCGGGTGTGGAAGTCCGGGTGCCACCGCCGCTCGGCGCGGCTCATCAGGGTGCGGGCTTCCTCAACGCCGCGGATGCCGCCGCGGGCCCCCAGCGCCATGCAGTTCAGAGCGGCCAGGGCGTTCGAGAAATCCAGCGCCTCCCCCAGCGGCATCTGCTGCAACACCGCATAGCAGAAGGCGCCGTGGAAGATGTCCCCGGCGCCGGTGGTGTCGACGCAGTTGACCACGAAGGCCGGCGAGTACAGAAAGCGGCCTTCGGCGCGCGCCAGCGCGCCGTGCGCCCCCAGGGTCATGGCGGCCACCCGCATGCCGTACTCGTTCTGGATCATCTCCAGGGCCTTGAAGGGATCGCGCTCGTTGGTCCACTGCTCGGGGAATTCGGAGCTGGCCACCAGGTAATCGACGTAGGGGAGCACCTGGTCGAAGCCGTGGTAGACGCTGTCCACGTCCACGCTCACCGGAATGCCGGCGCGCCGGGCGATGCGCGCCGCGCGCTCGACCGAGGGCGTGTCGTGCCCGTCGAGGTGCAACAGGCGCGCGCCGCTGATTTGCTCGGGGGTGATCTCTTCCGGATCCAGCCGCAGGCACTCCGGCCGCTGCCACAGCACCGTGCGCTCGCCGGTGGAGCGGTCCACCAGGATGTAGGCCGACTGGTTGGGGCAGTCCCGGCGCACCCGCACGTGGTCCAGGTTGATGCCCTCGGCGCGCAGGCTCTCCAGTTGGATGCGCCCGCGCTCGTCGTCCCCCAGCGTGCCGATGTACCTCACCCGCAACCCCAGCCGCGCGCAGGTCACCATGGCGCTGGCTATCTGCCCGCCCGGGCTGAGGATCTCCTCTTCAATGGGGACCTTGCCGGCGTAAGCCGGGAAGTGGGGAACCAGCAGCAGCGTATCGGTCGCGTTCAGGCCCACGCCCACCACGTCAAATTCCGGCATCCATCACCGAATCTAGCACACTGCCTTGGGGCCCAGCATGCGACGCGCCTGCCGGGATCCCGTGCTTTCCCAGATACCGCTGGTCCAGCGCCAGCAGCGTCCCCAGGTGCGCCCCCGCCGAATGCCCGCCCAGAAAGATGCGCTGCGCATCTCCGTGGCGAAGCGGTTGCCGAGCGCCGGGTTAGAGAGCGGCCCCGGGCTTGCCGGTCTCCGGTACTGACAAGTTGCGGCAAATCTTCCTGGCGAGCCCGTCCGGGACCTCGCTGTGCCTGGGGATCGCCTCCACAGCGCCAGTTGCCGGATTGCTCCACAACCAGTGTGCCCGCCCCTCGCGCTTGAGATAGCAACCGTGCCTCCGGAGATGCTGCAGCAGGCTGCTCCGCTTCACTCCACGATCACCGTGTCGCGCTCAGCGTCAGCGGGGACCCCCCGAAGCCAGTCCTCGCGCCTGTCCTCCAGAATCAGTGCGACAGCCTCGGCCAGGCTGGCCCGCGCCTCGTCCTTCCTTGGTCCGCCCCTGACCGTTCGCGCCAGGAATCTCTGGGCAGTAGGCCACCTGCCAATCGCCATCACGCTCCAGGATTGCCGTAAACTCGTTGCGCATCGCTACCTCTGTTCCACCAACGACTCCCTTCTATCCCCAAGCCGCCTGCCGCCGGTCCGCTGGCTAACGCCAAGCTCACCCGCCCGCGCCAAACCGCGCCCCCGCAATCCGCCTGAATGGGTCCCTGACGCGGGTCGGGTGCAGCGCGAGTTAGGCTTGGCACGACGGTTGATCGAAGACGCGTGCTGAGCGAGAGGGCCGGCATTGACTAGCCCGGTCATTCAAATGTAATGCTCCGGTCATCGCCTCTCTCATCCCACCCGAACACGATTACCCCCTTGCCTTTCACCCCAATCTCCCGGGGCCGATAGGTGCCCCCCGCGAAAGGACCGACAATTTCCGAGTGGCCGACGACTCGAAACGACCAGGGCGAGCGCATCCAGTCGTTTTACAAAGCCTGGGCTTCGGGATGCGAACGCGCCGGCTTGCAAGGATTGCTGTTCCAGGACCTGCGCCGTTCGGCTGTGCGCAACATGGAGCGAGCGGGCATCCCGCGCAAGGTGGCAATGGCGATATCCGGCCACAAGACTGAATCCATCTACCGCCGCTACGGCATCATCAGCGCGCGTGACCTGGCCGCCGCCGCCCGCATGGAGCAGTATCTGGAAGCGGCGAAGAATGGCGGGACGGGCACACTTTTGGGCACACCGCACGGTGAGGAAGAGGGGTCATGCTCAGGGGACGTTCCCAACTTGTTGAATTAAAGGGGATTGCTGGTGGGCCCTGCTGGGTTCGAACCAGCGACCAACGGATTATGAGTCCGCTGCTCTGACCGCTGAGCTAAGGGCCCGGGGGGCGGCCCGAGGCGAGCGGGCCGTCAACTGAGAATGTAGCACGAAGGGGGCGGGCGGTTGCGCGGCACGCGGCGGCGGGGAAGCGCCGGGGGTGGTATGCTGCGGGTGGTGGAACTGGAGCGATGCGGATGGGCAACATGGTTCTCCTCGGCGTGGTGCTGGCGATGGCCGGCTTCGGCGGCGCCGGCCTGACCCCGTTTGAGCGGGGCGAGAAGTGGGGGTACAAGGACGCCCGCGGGAAAGTGGTCCTCGAGGCCCGCTTCACCGCCGCCATGCCGTTCTCCGGGGAGGGGATCGCGGCGGTGCTGGATGAACGCGGCTGGGCCTACCTCGACGACACAGGCAAGGTAGTCATGCGGCCGCTGGTGGTGGACAACGGCCCCGACTACTTCCGGGAGGGCTTGGCCAGGTTCGCGGTGGAGAGCCGGTTAGGCTTCTTCGACCAGCGCGGCCAGGTGGTCATCCCGCCGGCCTTTTCCTTCGCCCTGCCCTTCTCGGAGGGGCTGGCCGCGTTCTGCGTGGGATGCCAGGAAGTCGCCGAGGGCGAGCACCAGGCGATGCGGGGCGGAAGGTGGGGCTTCATCAACCGGAAAGGCGAACCCGTGATTCCGGCGCAGTTCGAGGAAGCGGGCGGCTTCGAGAACGGAAGAGCCAGAGTGAAGCTGGGCGGGCAGTGGAAGATGATCGACCGGCGCGGCGAACTGGCGGGAGCCGGCCCGGACGGGCCAGCCGCCCCGGCGGCGCCGCAGGCCGGGCCGCGGAACATCATTCTGATCGGCTGGGACGGGGCGCAGCGCAACCACGTCAAGGAAATGATCGCGCGGGGTGAGTTGCCGAACCTGGTGGCGCTGGCCCGCCAAGGCAAGATGGTGGACATCGACGTGGTCAGCGGGGCCACCGACACCAAGGCGGGCTGGACGCAAATCCTCACCGGGTACGCGCCGGAGAAAACGGGCGTCTACAGCAACGGCAGGTACCAGCCGATCCCGGTAGGCTACTCGGTTTTCGAACGGCTGGAGCAGTTTTTCGGCCCGCAGAACATCGAGACCCGAGCCTTCATCGCCAAGAAGGGCCACGTGGACGCGGACGGCCCGCGGAAAGTGCCCTACGAGCAGTGGCTGAAAAAGGAGGCCCAGCAGAAGAAGATCGACCGGGCCAGGCCGGGGCGGGGCAACCTCCAGGGAGGGAGGATCGTCGAGGAGGGCGGGTCCAAGTTCGTGGAGGTGCCTGGGAAGCCTTGGTACAACGCCCAGGACCACATGGATTCCTTCGTCAACGGCCTACGGCTGAACGAGACCGTCGCGAAGATGGCCATGGAGAACCTGGAAAAGTCGAAGGACCAGCGGTTCTTCTTCTTCATTCACTTCGCCGAGCCCGACCACGCCGGCCACGGCAACGGGGAGAACTCGGCGGAGTACAGCCAGGCGCTTCAGCAGGACGACTTGTGGACCGGCAGGATCATCGCCCAGCTCCAGGGCCTGGGCCTCTGGGACAAGACGCTGGTCTACGTGGTGGTGGACCACGGGTTCAACGAGGGGGAAAGCGGTCACCGCTACGCGCCGTATGTGTTCCTGGCGACCAACGACCAGCAGGTGAGCCGCAACGGGACGCGCGAGGACATCGCGCCCACGGTGCTGAAGCGGTTCGGGCTGGATCTCGGGAAGATCGAGCCGAAGCTGGACGGCATCGCCTTGGACGAGCCGGCGCCGGAGCGGAAGGCCCCGGCGGAGCCGGCGCAGCCGCGGCGGGCGAAGAGAAAAAGGTAGATCCGAGAGCGACGGGAGCGTCCCGCAACCCTCCTGCTTCAGGACACTACAGGCCGACCGGCTGCGGCAGGGGGAGGGACAAGGGAGGGATGTCGCTCAGGCGGGCCTCGTGGCTGAGGGCCTCGCCGACGCGGTGCAAGGTGCGGAGCACCGCGGCGTAGTCGCGGCGCACGCGCTCGGTTTCCCGGTGCCTCCAGCCGAATGACTTTTCCATGAGAACCAGCGCCCGCCGGAGCAAAGGCTCCGCGCTGGTGAATTCGCCCACGGCATGGCAGACCTGCCCTAGGGTGTGCAGGCACCGGACGACATCCAGGTGCTGGGGTCCCCGCACTTTCTCGAGGATGGATAAAGCCCGGCGGCAGAGGAGGCGGGCTGCCGCGTACTTGCGTTGGCTGCGGTAGAGCTCGACCAGCCTGCCGAGAGCGTCGGCCACCGCGAGGTCGCTCGGGCCCGCCAGCCTCTCCTTGATGTCGAGGGAGCGCCACAGGAGCGGCTCGGCCTCGTTGTACCTTTCCTGGCCCACGTAGAAACCGGCCAGCCGGTCGAGCGTGACGGCCACATGCCAGTGGCCGGGCCCCAGTGCTTTTACTTGCAGGCGCAGGGCATGCTGGAGAGCGTACAAGGCCTCGATGGCTCTGGCCTGCCGAGTGTAGATCTCCCCCAGGTTTCCGTAACAGAGAGCCACGTCGGGATGCTCCGGGCCCTGAACCACGGCCAAAATGGCCTGGGCCCGCAGGTAGAGCCGCTCCGCGTCGGCGTAATTGCCGTGCTGCCGGTAGACGCCCGCCAGGTTGAACAGCACGGGGGCCAGATCGGGGTGCCCCGGAGTGAGCGCGTTCTCCAGGATGGCCAGGGAGCGCTCGAGGATGCGTTCCGCCCGGACGTACTCGCCGCGGTGGCACAGTGCCACACCCAGCCGGTTGAGCGTCCCGGCGGAAAGCGGATTCTGCGGGCCGAGTGCTTCGCCGTAGCGTACAGCCTTCTCGAGCAGCCAGACGGCCTGGTCGGGTTTGCCTAGATGGAAAACCGCTTCGGCCGAGCCCTCATAGAGTTGCCAGCACGCCCTGTCCCAGTGCTCGCACACTTCCCCCGGATGCGCGATGGTCATCTCGCCGACCCCAAGGGATCCACCCTCCCGTCCAGTACCCCGGAGTTCGATGATAACAGGTTTTCGGGGACCCGGAGATTAAATTTTCTCAATGAACGGTACGGCCCCACGGCGGGCGGCCGGAGGACCATAACGGCCCGCCGGCCAGGGGCCGGGCAGGCCGGTAGAGTCAGGCGGTGAAGTCTGGAAGTTGTAGCGGGCGACGAGCTGGATGACGCGCTCGCTGGACTTGCCGCCTCAGGCGGCCAGCTCTTCGCGCACGCGCTCCCGTTCACTCCAGAGGACGGGCTTGACCTCGTAGCTCACTAGGGCATCCAGGACAGCCGCTGGCGCCGTGGATTCGGAATCACTGAGGAAAGCGTAGGCCCGGCTGTCCGGTGGCCTGACCTCGCGGGTGTCCATCCAGGCGAACGCCATGTTCTGAGCAGTTTCACGGTTGGGCCTGGTGATCGCCCGCAGGATCCGCTCCGGCTGCTTTCTCGACTTCGGAACAACGAAGTCGAACAGGTGATCGTAGCTGCTCTTGCCGGTGAACTTGACCTTCGGCGTGTACCGAATGCCGTGCAAGTCGAGCCAGGCCACGACGTCCTCGTGGAACAGACTGGCCACTACGGGGACCGCCAGGTAGAACAGATCGCTCACGGCCAGGATCGCCTGGATGAGGTTGTGCTTGCGGAGAGCGAAGTTGTCCTTCGAGGTGTGCACTTCCAGCGCCCCGTTGTTGAGCTGCACCCCGAAGCCGTTCAGCGTCATCTTCAGCAGAGCCTGCCGCTTGGCGCTTTCGATGGTACAACCAGACTGCTCCAAATCCTGTAGGGTGTGGCCGTCGTCGGTCAACAGGTATCCCCCGTCCCGGCGGGCTGCATAGATCTGGATGTAGTCGTTATGGCGGTCCAGATAAGGAGCGCTGATCTCGACCCACTCGCTGCCCCTCTGACGCAGCGCTGTCTTGTCGCGCAGCCAGGCCAGGTACTCGTCCAGAAGGCGGCGGATCTCTTCGATCACGAGAACAACCCCCTACGGATAGCTGGCGGCTCGCTGATGCTGCAGTAGCGCATGAAATCCTCCAGGCTGCGCCAGACGTCCTCGAGGTCACGGAATGCCTCGGCTGGGACGGGAAACGCCCATTTGTCACCATAGCCTTCCCGATACAGGTGGAGATGCGGACAGCGCACCTCCTGACCGTCGGGGCTCCGGTGGGCCGGCCCCGAGAGCTCCAGGCGGACCAGGATCACGACCTGCCTGGCCCAATGCTGGTACCTGATCTTGGCCCAGTCAATCCTGCCGCGGCTCAGGTCCAGCAAGAAGTTCTCGCGCCGGTCTGCCGGAATCAGCGGATGCTCACGCCGCCACCCAACTCGGGGAAATCGTACTCCAGGGAATCGGCTCGCCGCTTCTCCATAGCGATCAGGGCGTCCGCTTCGCTCTGCGTCAAGTTGATCTCGGGCATCGCACGATCCCGCCGCCGCCTATTATACCCACGAAACCCTGTGGCAGAGGTGGTCGGCAGATCCGCGCCGGATCGAAGGCCATAGCGGCCCGCCCGGCCAGGGGCCGGGCAGGCCGGTCGAGTCACGCGGTGAAGGACAGCCGCTGGCGCTGTGGACTCGGCATCACTGAGGAAGGCGTAGGCCCGGCTGTCGGGTGGCCTGACCTCGCGTGGGTCCATCCGCCTGAGCTGGTCTCACCCGGGTGGTTGGGCAGATCGACTGGCGGCGCTGGCGAGATCGGGCTGATCCCCTTGACCCCCGAGGGGGGGGGGCATACAATCAGAGAGGGCCAGGAGTCCAGACTGGAAATCCTGGCTCCAAGGGAGTTGGGTATCTCGAACCCTGCTTTCAGGAGGTCGCTGGTGGTCCGCAGGTGCACCCGTGGTGCGTGGGCGCTGTCCGGCGCCACCGCCGTGCAACCCTCGGCGCAGGTGGCCTCAAGAACACGATTTTGGGCGGGTTGGAAGCGCGCCTCTCTGGAACGCCAATCCCAACTCGGCCTGAGAACATTCGTACACGATCGTAGGGTACTGAACCTGTGACAGGAGGAACCGTGAAGCACGTATGTCCGTGGGCAGCACTCCTGGCGTGTTTGCTGCTTGTTTCCTTTACCGCCTTTGCACAGTCGGACAACGCTACCGTGAGCGGGATCGTAAAGGACCCGACCGGTGCGGTTATTCCCAAAGCGAAGGTGGTCCTGAAAAACCAATCAACCGGTCTGACCCGTGAAGCGACGACGAACGAGTCGGGCAACTACGTGATCCCGACAGTCCCGCCCGGCTACTATACCGTCACGATGGAAGCGACGGGATTCAAGAAGTACGAATCGAAAGACAACAAGGTCGATCCGGGCACCCCCGCCAACTTCAGCGGCGCCCTGCAAGTGGGCGCGCTGACGGAAACCATCGAAGTCACCGCCACCGTCACCGCGCTCCAGACCGAGACCGGCGCGCTCGGCAAGCTGGTCGAGGGCCGGCAGATCCAGGACATCCAGTTGAACGGGCGCAACCCGGTGCTTCTGGCGTTGCTGAAGCCGGGGGTGCGCAGCGGCACCCTGCTGTCCGGTTTCAATTTTGCGATGACCACCGCCGGCCTCAACATCAACGGATCCCGCACTCAGGACAACCTGATCACCCACGATGGCGCGGTGGCCGTCCGAACACGCTCCAACGGCACCAGTATCGGGGCGGCCGACCTCGACACCACGCAGGAAGTCCAGATCCTGACCGCCTCCTACGGCGCCGAATACGGGCGCTCGGCGGGAGGCCAAATCCGCATCGTGTCGAAGAGCGGCGGCCCGCAGTTGCACGGGACCCTTTACGAGTATGTCCGCAACTACAAAATGGACGCCAACTCGTGGACGCGCAACCGAAACAACATCGGCTACCAATCGCCGTTGAAGTTCAACCAGTTCGGATTCAACGTCAGCGGCCCGGTGTTCATCCCCAAGCATTTCAACGCCGACCGCAGCAAGGTCTTCTTCACGTATTCAGAAGAATGGGCCAAGCGGCGCACCGACGGGGCGGGGTCGGCCACTGTGCCCAGCCCGAGGATGAAGACCGGCGACTTCAGCGAGTTGCTGGGATCCAACAGTTGGTTCGGCTCGCCGCAGATCATCAAAGATCCGGCCACGGGCCAGGCCTTGCCCGGCAACATCATTCCGCCCGCCCGGCAGAGCCCGAACGGCCTGGGGCTGCTCAAGGTCTATCCCGATCCGAACATCACCCCGCAGGGCACCACCAACTGGCTCGGCTTTGCGGCTGTGCCGCTCAATCAGCGGAAGGACAGTTTTGGCATCGACCTGCTGCCCTCGCAAAACGACAACATCCGCTGGCGCGCGATGTTGTACCACTACTACGAGCCAAACCCGTTCCAGACCGGTTTCCTGCTGTCCACCCGCTACTACGACCGTCCCAACCAGACGAGCTCGGCGAACTGGACCCACACCTTCAGCCCGACGTTCATCCTGGAGACCCTGCTCACGGCCAGCCGTGACCAGGTGTTCATTGGAATGACGGACACCCCGCAGTTCGACCGGACGAAGTACGGCATCAACTACCCGTACGTCTACCCGGGGACGAAAGACCGCGCGAACAAGCTGCCGGCCGTCGTGATTCCCGGATTCTCGGGCTACACGGGCACTCCCTACCCGTCGATGTCCACTGGCCCGATCTACGTGGCCTCGATCAACCTCACGAAGATCATCAGCAACCACACGGCCAAGTTCGGTTTCCTGGTGGAGAAAGCCGGGCAGAACGACTACGACCAGATCAACATCCAGGGCGTGCCGGGTGGCACGGACAACCAGAACGGGCGCTTTGAATTCGCTAACACTCGTCCGGGCGGGTCGGGCGTGGCTATCGGCGACGCGATGCTCGGGCTTTTCAATAACTACGCCGAGATCGGCACCCGCTCCTACACGCCCTACCGCGGCTTCATGTACGAGTGGTTCGCGCAGGCTGAATGGAAAGCCACGCCCAAGTTGAAGGTGATCTACGGCGTGCGCCACACCATCGTCCAGCCCTATTACAGCCTGTGGCGGAACATGACCATCTTCGACCCGAAGTACTACGATCCGGCCAAGGCGGTCCAGGTGGACAAGAGCACTGGCAACCCGATCCCGGGCACCGGTGATCTGTACAACGGGATCATCATCCCGGGCGACGGCTGGACGGATGCGGCCAAGGGCCGTGTGCCGATCGCGACGACGGGCGAGTTCAACAGCAGGTTCGTCGGCGAGCCGAAATACTACTCGAAGATCGACTATGGCAACTTCCAGCCCCGGCTCGGTATCGCTTACCAGCTCAACCCGAAGACCGTCCTGCGCACGGGCGCCGGCAAGTTCACCACGCGCCTGGGGGTGAGCGATTCCATCTTCCTCGGCGGCAACCCGCCCTTGCAGCCGATGGCTTCCATCCCGGTGGGATCGGTGGACAATCCGGGCGGCGGCGGCAAGGTGACGTTCCCGCTCAGCGTGAACACCCAGGCCAAGATCTTCCACATGCCGCAAGCCTATACCTGGAACCTGACGATCGAGCGGCAGATCGGCTTCAGCACCGTCGTGGACGCCTCCTACGTCGGTCGGCGCGGCCTGTATGGCCAGCGCGAGAAGAACATCAACCAGCCTGCGGTGGGTACCGTCCAGGCCAACCCCGGCGTCAACGTCAACGCGCTGCGCCCCTACAAGGGCTACGGCCCGATCCGCATGACCTATAACGACGCCAACTCGATCTACAACGCTTTTCAGTTGGGCGTCAATCGCCGGTTCTCCGCCGGGCTCAGCTACGGCTTCGCCTACACGCTGTCCAAGTGTAATGACAGCGGATCCGGCCAGCGCAACGTCATCCCCAACACTTACGATGCCAGCATGATTTGGGGGCCGTGCGACTACGACACCCGCCAGGTGGCCGTCATCAACTGGATCTACGAGCTCCCGTTCTTCCGCAAGGCGAGCTCGCGGCTGGCCCGAGGCATTGCCGGAGGCTGGCAGGTGACCGGCGTGACCCAGTTCCAGACGGGCACTCCGTTCAGCGTCTGGACGGGTGACGACTTCGCCGGCATCGGGGCGGGGAGCGGGAACGAGATCGCCTACTTCTGGAAGTACGCCGGCTACGGCTCCAGTCCTAGCTACTCGCGGCAGTTCGCAGCCGGTGGCGCCAGCGATCCCGCCCAGTGGGTGCAGGTGAGGGATTCTGGCGGCGCTCTGATGTTCACTGCGCCCGCGGCAGGCACCATCGTGAACGATCGGCTCCGGGGCTACTTCTACCACCCGGGAGTCCAGAACTGGAACATCGGTTTGTTCAAGGAGTTCTCGATCACGGAGCAGCAGAAGCTGCTGTTCCGCTTCGAGGCCTTCAATTGGATCAACCATCCCAACTGGAGCGGCGCGGACACCGGTCCTCGCAGCTCCAGCTTCGGCAAGGTGACTGGCAAGGGCAGCGAGCGCAACTTGCAGCTCAGCGTGCGCTACCGCTTCTAGCGCCCAGCCCAGAGCAGTTCCAAGCCCACCCGGCTCCGGCCGGGTGGGCTTTTTTGTGTGCCCCGCGACGGTAATATGGGATTATGGCGGACACGCTGACGATCGCGGGGCGCGCCTTCCGCTCCCGCCTGATTGTGGGCACCGGCAAGTACCGGAGCTTCCAGGAGATGGCGCGCTGCCATGCCGCGAGCGGCGCCGAGATGGTCACCGTGGCCGTGCGGCGGGTGAACCTGACGGACCGCTCGAAGGAATCGCTGCTCGACTACATCGACCGCGCGAAGATCTTCATCCTGCCCAACACGGCCGGCTGCTACACGGCGGAGGAGGCCATCCGCACGGCGCGGCTGGCGCGCGAAGTGGGCCTGTCGAATTGGGTCAAGCTGGAGGTCATCGGGGACCCGCAGACGCTGTTTCCGGACAACGCGGGGCTCCTCGAAGCCACCCGCGTGCTGGTCCAGGAAGGCTTCGTGGTGCTGCCGTACACCAACGACGACCTGGTGGCGGCGCGCAAGCTGATCGAGGCCGGAGCCGCGGCCGTGATGCCGCTGGCGGCGCCCATCGGCTCGGGCCTGGGCATCCAGAACTTCGCCACGCTGCGGATCCTGCGCGAGATGATCACCGAAGTGCCGCTGATCGTGGACGCGGGGGTGGGCACCGCCTCCGATGCTGCCATCGCCATGGAGCTGGGCTACGACGGCGTGCTCATGAATACCGCCATCGCCGAAGCGCAGGATTCCGAGAAGATGGCCGTGGCCATGAAGCTGGCCGTCGAGGCGGGCCGGCTGGCCTGCTTGGCCGGCCGCATGACCAAACGCCTCTACGCCTCGGCCTCGAGCCCGCTCGAGGGCGTGGTGCGGTAGGGCGCCAGGCCAGGCGGGCTTGGCCACTCTGTCAGCGTCCTCCTACTCCGTTCACGGCTCACCGTGCGGTGAAGGCTTAGCCCACACAGTCAGGAGGAGCTCCTGCCCTAGCAAGCGATACTCTGGGCGGCGCCCTGAGTGCTGTTCGCTTTCCTGTAAGATCCGCCGCACCCCCTCGCCGCGTGATTCCAGGAAGGCCCGGCCGGTTTTTCGACTCGTCATCTTCGAGAGGAAGCCCACCAGAAGCTGGTTCCGCGTGAACACCCGAAAGGGCATGTTCTCCAGCGTGATGGTGTTTGGGAGGTCCCCGGGGCTGTAAAGCTCAAGGCGGTTTGCGAACAGGAAAAGCCGGATCTTCGAGCCGGATATGGAGTAGTCGCGGTGAGCCACGGCGTTGACAAGGGCTTCGTGCACAGCACCCATGGTGTACTGTGGATGGTCCACTCGACCGGCGGGTTTCCGCGCGGGCTTGAGCATGAACCGCTCGACAAACGCCACCGCGTCGTCGATCTGCGAGGCGGCCGATCCTTCGATCGCGTCCGCGTGCACGAGGTCATCCGAGCTGAGCCTTTCGCCACTGTAGACCGCAGCCTCGATGCAAGCGGAGGGCAGGTGTTGGCGGGGGGCTCTTCCGAAGGCCAGTAGGCCAGCCACAGTTGGACGATCAACGCCGCTTTCATCGGTTACGAGGATCCTTGTGTTTCGGAGCAAGTCCGCCCAAGGAATCTCCGGCGGTCTGTCGAAGAACCGTTGTAGGGCTTTGCGGTCGAGATCCTCTTCACCTGCCGTCACGAGTGGCTGCTCGTCAAACACAAACGCTCGGCCTCGTTGCTGGAGAAGCCGGGGCAGTTCCTGCGCGGTCAGGTCGCGCTTCGTCGAGCCGACGCGGACGTAGTAGCGGCCTCCCGCAGTGCGATGTACGTAAAGGCTTTTCCGCACCTCAACCAGCAGAATCCCCAGCTCGGAACCGCCGGGTCCCGGAAGCCGGATCTTTCGGAGCGAAGGCCGGATTGGAGGATCACAGTTGTTCGTGGCGATGTTGTCGACCCAGTTTTCGACTATGTTAACGGCGACGTCCGGAATCCCTCTCACTACCCCAGCGTCGTCCACGCCCAGAAAGATAGCTCCCCCTTCAGCGTTGGCGAAGGCCGCGATTTCGCCAGCGAACCCCTCTGAGTGGGGAGAGATCACCGCCCGGTCATCGAGACGGACCTCCTTGAACTCGGCGACAGCGTCCTCGCCGGCCCGAAGCTGCTCTCGGATGGCTTCCAGAGTCTCGAACATCGCCGTCCTCAGTACCCGTAACGCTCGCGCCGCAAGCGAAAGGCTTGGGCACTCCCTTCCATGATGAGACTCACCTGGTCCTTCACCGCTTCGCTATCCATGCTTCCCTTCTCCAGGACCACACCCAGCCGGTCCTTCACGCCCAGAGCCACGATCAACTCCGCATCTCCATTCACAGGTATGTTAGCGTTGTGTGTGGCGATGATGATCTGCCGGATGAATTTCCGCTTGCGAAGAAGGTCCACCACCACATCATAGATGTATTGGTTGTCCAAATCGTCTTCCGGCTGATCGATCACTAGCGGCTGATCCCCGGACGAAAGCAGCAGGCTGAGGACGGCCGTGCTGCGCTGGCCGATGGATCCCTGAGAAATCGGTTTGAAACTGCCATCTGCACCGCGAACCCTGGCCTCCACTGCGTCTTCGGGGAGGAAACGTTCCATCTCATCCAGCCGGATGCGATCTCCCCTTTGAAGGGCGCGCCAGAAGTGTTGTGTCAACCTTTGGGCCCGCGCACCCCCCAGCAAGGTTGCCACCGACGATGCTGCTGGATCCAGTGGCCGCCCAGCAAGCCGAGTGGCTTCGACGTCTGCGCGGAGGGCGACCAAAAGATCTCCCAGCCTGCCGGGTACTGGACCGCCGGGTGCCAGAACATACTCCATGAGGACTTCCCAATCGCGCTCCTGCAATCCAGCCCCGCCGAACCACGCCTCCCGGCGGGAAACGAGATCCTCACGGTCCTGGAAGGGAAGGATCTCCAGCCGGACATCGGCGTCCGCGTCTTCCAGGGCGTGAGCCTGATCGCGTCGCCAGGCGAGCCGCTCCTCATGTAGCTGCGCCAACGCCTCCCGCCCCCCCCGAACCTGAAGCTCGACGCGCTCCATCTCGCGGCCCAGTTCCCGAAGCTCTCTTAGCTCCCGCTCCAGAAGGCTCCGCTGTTGCAGGAGCGCCTCGTGGTGGGAGAACTCGACCCCCCTATCTTGCATGGCCCGGCGCACCGCGTCATAGTCGCGCCGGGCCTCATCAAAACCAGGTTTCCAGCGCTCGTCTTGCTCCCGGGCGATGACCTCCTGGAAATTCCGTAGCACGCTGGCCTGTGTTTGAAGTGCAGCCGAAACCTGCTTCATCGCTTCCTCGACCTTGGCGCCTATCGAGGCGATCCAGGAGGCCGTCGGGCCTTGCGGCTGCGGGCTCAAGCGGCCCCGTACCTTTTCGACAGCCACCGCCTGTTCGTCGAAGGCTGTCGCCGTGACTTCGATCTCGTGTCGCACCTGCTCGATCCAGTTCCGTTCACACTGGTAGGCCTGAAACCGCGCGAAGGTGTCCCTTCTTCCTCCCTCTTCAAGAAACGCAATCTGATCGTTGATCTTCTGAAGTTCGGTCTCGCGTGCCGGCAACGTCGCGGCGCGCTCCTTCAGCCTGGTGCGCGCGAGTTGGAGGCCGGCTATTTGATCGAGAAGTCCGCGGCGCCTTTGCTCGAATCCTCGCTGCCGTTCGGCATCCAGGAGTGCGTCCAGCTCGCGCCGCTGCGCCGCCGGATCCTGTGCGATCTGCGCAATCTGCTTTTGGGAGAAAATCCGCAGAACGACCAGAGCCCGAATATCCACCAGTGGAGCCGGCGCAGCTTCAGGGCAATCGGCGTCCGGAGTCACCTCAGTGCCGCTTGCGGTCCGGCGGACCCTGTACAGCCGCCCGGAAATGGCGAGGTCAATCTCAATCTCGTGACCCGGAAGTAACGTGCCCCTGCTCTGGCCGAAATCCCGCTCCCGCTTGGAACTGAGAAGCGCTTCTGCTGTCTTGCGAACACCGTCCTCGTCGGCCCCACTGTAGTCCTCGGGACGCGCACGATCCAACGCGTAGCGAATGTACTCCACCGCGCTGGATTTCCCGGAGCCGCGCCCTCCGATTAAGGTTGTCAGGGATGGACTCAGAGGGATCTCCACGTCTTCGAAGAAGTCCGTTCCACGAGCGCGGATGCGCTTAAGCTGCGGATAAGCCTGAACCGGTGGACCGTCGTCCATCCGCCGCAACCTGGATTCCGGATCGAGCAGGGCTAGTCGAATGCCTTCGACATCGGGCAGCTCCATCTTGAGCCACGTGTAGCGGGCGCCGATTTGCTGGTAGCTGTGCGGATCGGAGCACTCGACGAGCGGCCAGTGGCGCTGCTCACGGTATCTGTCCTTGCGAGTCTCTGTAAGCATGTCCCAGTCTTCTCTGCGCTGCGCCGCTGCCCGGCGCAAGAGAAGATCCTGAAATGCACGCGGCAGCCGATCGTACGGGCGAGCGGTCTCGAAGCCGTTCCAGTCCGTGCGGGCCACCGCCCGCTGCCGTAGTTGTCCCCTCATCTCATCCCACAGGGTGGTTGCCACCGTCAGGCTTGCGGCTCCGGTTTCACGCGCCACCCCCAAGCGGCTGTCGGCGTGCGCTGGAAGAAGCACGAAGCGCAGGTCGCGCTCGCCGGTTGGCGGCCTACAGAATTCGTACAATCGGTCAAGGAATGTGGCGATGGACTCGCCTGTGGCTCTGGGGGTTCCCGTCCTAAGGTCGAACGGCTCACCCGGGGTGAAAGTGTGCTGGATCGCCTTGTCAATGTCGTCCACCCGGGTTTCAGAGGCGAAGATCACCAGAAAGTGGATCGGACGCTCCCCACCCACAGAGAATTCGACGCCGGGCAGGACGACAGGCATTGGCGCCCGCGAGTCCTTGGCCTGTTGCGCGATGCTGTCGAACAGCGGCTTCAGATAGCGATAGCCGTCAATGCTGTTGTGGTCCGTCAGTGCAACGAGATCGATTCCAGCTCCACCGGCCCCCTGGCGGCAGGCCTCGATGAAACGCGAAGCGATCTCCGCCAGCTTCTCCGGCCTTTCTCGCCTGAAGGCCTCGATGGCTGCTCTGACGTTCTCCCCGAACTTCTTCTCCTTATCAAGCGGCCTGTGGACATGCAGATCGCAACGTAACCATCGCGCGCCGGGATCCCGACTCTGGTTCATCCACTTCCCTCCTCATCGCGGCGTTCAGCTTGACCGACGCTCACGCGAAATGGACCACCCTGCCAAACTCTGCGAACCGACTCCGGCGATCCACTCTCGAAACACTCAGCTCTGGCGTCTCCACCGGGCCTCCGCCGCCTGGCGGGCAATCTCAGCCCGCCGTTTTGCCGAAAGCTTCTCGGCACGCCTTCGGCCCCCGATCCGGCCAGCCTTTCGAGCGCTTTCCTGTCGCTCTTGTGGGCTCATGGACGTCGCCCGCAGCTTCGCCAGTGCCACGGCCGCAGGGTTCTTCTTCTTCTTTCCTGCACCCTTCCTCACCACAGAGAGTATACCTTAGCCAGCGCACGCCATGCATTGCCGCGAGCCCGCTCGAGGGCGTGGTCAGGTAGTGGGCGGGGCGTTCACCGCGGAGGCGCGGAGGACGCCGAGGCGAGCAAGGCCTCCAGATCGAGGAACTGCGCCGCACCGAGGCCCCGGTAACGCTCGGGGTGGCAGGTGAGAACGATGACTTGCAGGCGCTGGGCCGCCTCCTCCAACACCGACATGACGCGCGCCAGGCGCGGCGCGTCCGTGGCGAGCAAGACGTCATCCAGAACCACAAGCTGACGTTCGTCCTTGGCGAGCACTTCCGCCAGGGCCAGGCGGGCCGCCAGGAAGATCTGCTCCTTCTCTCCGCCTGAGGCGTTCTCGACCGGGACGGGGCCGCCCGCCATCTCGGGGAGAACGTGGAGCGGCGCAAAGTCCTCGCCGAACTGTACGCGGCCGAGCCGCCGTCCGGCGACGCGCTGGAAGATGCGGGTAGCGGCGGCTTCCACCGGCCCGGCCACGGCAGCCACGGCCTGGGCGCGGCACTGGGCCACCGTGTCGTGCAGCAGCCGGATGGCCGTCGTGCGGGATTCCTCTTCGGCCACCTGGCGCTCCAGACGGCCCAGCTCCTCCTGGGCCAGGGCCAGCGCCGAGTAGGGCCCCTGGTCCGAGAGATGCCCGAGTCTTCCCTCCTCGGTCTTCTCCTTCTCCAGAGCCTGGGTGGCCGTCTCCTCGGCGGCCTGGAGCTGCTGGGCGAGCCTGGCGAGGGTGTCCTCGGGATTGTCCTCGAAGGCCGCGAGCTGTGTCTCGACCTCCTCGAGGACGCGCCTGGCGGCGTCCCAGGCAAGCGCGGCCTGGCTCAGTTCCGCCTCTCTCTGCTGGTCTGGTTTTCGGTCGCTGGTGAGCGCGGCCAGCCTGGCCGTCAGCGACTTGGCCTGCTTTTCCGTCTCCTCAAGGCGCGCGGCGAGCGCGGCCTGCTGCTGGGTGGCGGAAGCCAGAGCTTCCTGGGCCGTCTGCCAGAGCAGCCCGGCATTGTCGAGCGCATGGTCGAAAGCGCGCCGGGCGGCCCGCGCAGCTTCTCGGAGCGCCTCCACGTCGGGAGGATTCTCCGCCCACTCGGGAACGCCTTCGAGTATCTGAGCCCGCACGGCGGCCAGCTTGGCCCGCTCCTGTGCGAGGTCCTCGGCGGACTCGTCGCCCAGAAGCGCGTCGAGCTGCGCCTGCGCCTTCGCCACGCGCTGATCCAGTTCCTTGGCCGTCTCGTCGAGGGCCTCCAGCGCTTCCAGATCGGTCGTTGGGAAGCCCTCCGTGAGCCGTTGGAGTTTTCGGACGGCCGCCTCGCGCTGGGCCCGGTACTCTTCGACCGACTCGACGGGCCCGGAGGCCCGCAAGCGCGCGAGACCGGCGAGGTCCACCACCACCTCGGGGGAACCCCGGAACGTGGCCGGAGCGCCGGCGCGAAGCGGCTTGGGGCCGGGATCCTCGCCAGCCAGGAGAATGGCGAGCGTGTCCGCGACGGGAGTGATCTCGAGGGTGATGAGGGCAGCCTCGATGTGCACCTGCGCTTCATCGCGCTCTTTGAGGGCCTTGCGGATGGCGCGCAGCGCCTTGGCATCGGGCGCCACCAGCGCCGCCCGCGCCTGCTTACGCTCATCGAGAGCGGCGGCGGCCTGCGCGATTCTCACCCAGCGCGCGTCCAGCTTGTCGATGGCCTTCCGGCAGTCCGCAAAGCGCTGAGCCAGGTCCGCCTGGCGCTGTAACTGCTCGGCCTGGCCGGCGTCTTTCCGCACGTCCTCCAATGCGGCTTTCGTCTTCGCGGCCTGGCCCTGCCGGTCTTCGACCTCCCGGCCCCAATGCTGGAGGTCGCCGCGCAGCCGCTGGAGCGCTTCCTCTGCCTGGTTGAGTTCCCGGGTACAGGTATGGATCTCGTCAACCCGGCGCTTCAGCTCGCCGTACTGAGCTTCGGCGGCCTTGACGCGCTCTTGCTGCGCGGCACGCTGGGAGAGAAGCTCCCGGCAGGCGCCGGCGCGGCGGCGGGCTTCGGCCAGGGCCTGGGAGACGGCCTCCGCGTCCCGCCGGGCCTGAGCCCGCTGGGCGCGGAGGTCCTCGACCCGGCGAGCGCTGGCTTCAAAGTCCTCGAGCACTGCTAGCGCGTTGCGCTCCTGCTCCTGGGCGGCGGCGTGCTTCTCGCGCAGGGAAACCAGCGGCGGGGCTTCCCGGCCGGACCTGAGCTTTCCCTGGGAGGTGAAGAACTGGGCGTAGAGCTCCTGGATTCGTGTCTCGAGCCTGGTGGCGGCTGTTCCGGGGACGTGCGCCCCGAGATACGAACGGATGTCCAAAACCAGATCCCCCGACAGGCCGGCTACCTCGAGCCGGCCCTGCGGCACCCAGAGGATCTGGGCCAGCCCCCAGTTCTCCAGCCGCGCCAGGCCGCGTCCTGGCGGGCTGCTCCTGAGGATCTGGCGGACGGTCTCGTCGGCAGCCTCGCCCTGGTCCAGACGCACGTACCGGCCGCTCTCCCGGCGCTCCAGTTCCGCGATCTGACGATCCAGAAAACGTTTCGTGAGGCGGTAGTCCACGCCGGCGTGAGTGAACTCGACAGTGACGGTGGGCGCCAGCGAACGTCCCCAAGGGCGCATGGCTTCCGCGTCGCGGCCGCTGACCCGGTGCCCGTCGAGCAGGGCCCGGATCAGGGCCTCAAAGAGGGTGGACTTGCCCGTGCCGTTGGGCGCGTAGAGGACGTTGAGCCCCTCGGAAAACGACCCCACTCGCACGGGATTCGCAAAGCAGCGCCAGCCCTCTAGCGAGATGGACCGCAGGATCATCGGGGACCCTCCGCCGCCAGGGCAAACAGTTCCAGCAGGGCGCGGCAGGCCGCCTCCGGGGTCGCGCCTTCCGGCCGCGTGCCGGGGAAGGCCGGATGGGCCAATTCGCGGAGCCGGGAGGCCGCTTCGCGCACCACCCCTTCGGGCAGACCGGTCAGCCAACTGTCATCCTCCGGGGAGGGCCTAAGAC
>Ga0315289_10001867_pt1 | contig 32733 bp, 24 predicted proteins | sample YL17G11_40_MG_FD_203452 | JGI IMG/M metagenome (GOLD analysis project Ga0315289, IMG submission 203452) | Sediment microbial communities from Yellowstone Lake, YNP, Wyoming, USA - YL17G11_40 | ecosystem: Environmental > Aquatic > Freshwater > Lake > Sediment | place: USA: Wyoming | collected... | reverse complement strand
TGACGGGACCAATCACATCGTTGAAGATGCTGGGATTCATGGGCGTCCGATCAGAGAGAACCTGCAGGTGCCGCCGGCTCTGTGCGACACTGCCAAAGCCGCTCAAGCAGATCATACATCTGTGGATCGTGCTCCTTCAGCTCCGCGCGGGTAAACGGGTAGAAATCGTTGCGGCCAAAGTACGCTTCGCTCGACTCGGCGAAGTATTCCTTGGCATTGCTCATCGCGTAGGCCCGTTCTTCCGTGATCTCCTCGCCGGTCCAGCGCTTCACCTTGTCGTAGCGGCCGCTCCTCTTCGCAGCTTCGTAGACAGCTTGGATCTCGGTGTTGTCGAAACCGAGCACCTGGTCGTGGTACGCGTGGGCCAGTTCGTGGAAGGCGAAAAACGGCATGCGACGGGTTCCCTTCTCGAAGAAGCGGGTGTTCGTGAACTCCACCGCCTTGGCCAGCGCCGGGTCGCGCCCATGATCACAAAGCCATTGCCGATTGGGGTGGTACTCCGCCGTCGGCCGCACGCCCGGATATTCCGGCGAGAACCACAGCGGCACTTGTTGCAGTCTTGTCGCCACCGACTTCGGCATGACGCGCACCACTTCTTCGAGCTGGACCTTGAGCAATTCCAGTGCGCGAGTGGTCGCAGTGCTCTCCTGCGGCAGGAGTCTCTTGCTCACATGTACCTGCCAGCCGGCCACGGAATGGATTTCGTGTCCGTTGGGGGGGCAACACATCACCACCAACAGACACCGGCACACCACGAGGTGATACACAATTCCCGTCATTCTTACCTCACAAATACACGATTTCGGAGCCGGCCCCCGTGTCCTTATTACGTCAGCACCGTTCCGATTCCCAACCGTCGCGCGTTTTCCACGGCACGGGCCGCGGCAAACAGATCTTGTACCGCCAGACCGACCGACTTGAAGAGCGTGACCTCATCCCTGGTCTGCCTTCCCGCCACGCGGTTGGCGATCAGGTCTCCCAGTTCGTTGCGTACGTGCTCCGCCATGATTCGTCCTTTCTGTAGCGGCATCAGCAGGTCTCCCGCTTCCTCCAGGGCCGCGACGCGGTGATCCACAAACACACGGGCACGGCATATGGTATCGGGAGGGATCTCAGCAGTCCGGGGTCTCCACGAACCCACGGCATTGATGTGAACGCCCGCCGCCAACTCTCGATCTTCGAACACCGGCGTGGTGGACGTGGTGGCGGTACACACGACCTGCGCCCCCGCAAGCGTCTCCGCCGCGCTTGATGCCACCAGGACAGGAATCCCCAGCCGCACGGACATGTCCTCCGCAAAGATCTCGGCCGCGGCCCGGCGGCAATCGAAGACTCGCACCTGCTTGATCTCACGCACAGTGCAGACCGCCTCCAGTTGCGTGCGAGCCTGAACCCCGGCACCAAAGATGGCCGCCGTGTCGGCTCTCGGTTGCGCCAGCAATCGTGTTGCCACGCCGGAGGCGGCGCCGGTTCGCAGGGCGGTGATCGCGGTGCCGTCCACGATGGCCAGCAATCGACCGTTGACCGCGTCGGCCAGCAACACCACGGCTTGAATCAGGGGCAGCCCCAGGCGGCCGTTGTCGGCGAACTGAGTGAGCAGCTTCAGGCTCACATGGTGCGTCCCTGCGGCATAACACGGCATGATGAGCACTACTCCATTTGCCTCCGGGATCTCCACCCTGGAACGCGCCGGCAGGGTCACTTGGCCATCCGAGAGCTGTAGGAATGCCGCGTGCATGGCCTCAATGGCATCGGCCATGGGCAACGCCCGGCAAACGTCCGCGTGGGATAAATAGAGCAGCGCAGGTTCGTTCCCAGTCATCGACTCATACTCCATCACCTTCCATTCGCCGGCCAGCATCTTGCTGTCGTGTCACAATAGGGACGTAACCAACCTCCAAACCTGGGGGCGGGGTCACGAGCAGGGCCGGATCAAGCTTGGCCAGCGCCCCCTGGCCGGGCGGCGCCATGTAGTCCCGGTCGATCGGCCAGTTCGCGTGGATCTTCTCGATGAAAGCCTGCAGTTTGGCCTTCTTCACTTCGCTCCAGCGGTACTGCTGGAAAGACGGCTGATCGACAAAGCGGTACCAGCAATAAGTGACCAGAGAGCCATCGGCCAAAGTCACCGTAAATGGTCCTCGCGCCGACCCTGGATGAGTCCAGGCGCCGCTGTCCGGCGACGTGTAGGGCGCACCGCGGCCCGCCAGTTTGAACTCCTTGTCCCGCAGCCCGGTCTCGGCCGGCACATCGGCGGCTCGAACCGCCACCCGCTTGCCGTCCACACGCTTGAAGTATTGCGGGAAATTGCCCATGCCGCTGGTGGTGCCGTCGTTCCACTGCAATCCCCAGACATACGCTCCGAACGTCTTGGTGTCGAAGACTCGCGTGACTTCCGTGATCTCCTGGCGGTCCTGATCGAAGCGCGGCGTACGTGTCGTCAACGTTGCCTTCCAGGCCCCGCGCTCGTCGAACCGCCCGGAGCACGCCGGTCTACCGTCGCGCCAGGCCTTGAAAGCGTCATACAAAGCGGCCTTGGAGTAGTAGATCACGTCCTGCACGAGCAGGGATCTCCCCTGCTCATCCACCGGGAACTGCAGCTTCGGTATCTTCGAGTAGACGACACCCCGGGCATCCGCGCTATCGAAGCGCGGCACGGTGTTGATCTCCATGGCGCCGCCGCCCATGCGGCCCGGCCGGGCGTCCAGCCCGCGCCCGTAGATAAACGGATAGTTGAACAACTTGCCGATCTTACTCCAGGTTTCCGGGATGTAATAGGCGATCGGTCCTTTGAAGTTGGCGGCACTGAGGAAGCAGGTCCAGGCCTGATCGCCGGTAGGCGGATCCCCTGTGGTCGGCTCGGTGAACGGCAGGGCCATGTAGGTATAGCCCAGGAACTTGCCATTGGGATTGCCCTCGAACGGCAAAGCGTCGGGCGGAATCAGCAGGCGGTTGCTGAGCTGCGCGATACCCAGGCGATCATCCGGCAGGGCCTCGCTGCTGTAGAAGAACGACCACCCCGGCGAACCGACCTCATAGTCATAACACTGGGGCGTCGCGTTCATGCTGAATTTGGGCGGCCCGTAGCGAAACCGATTGCCCGCCCAGTAGCCCAGGCCGCCTTCTACGGTCTGGAAGACACTGCCCCACGTCGGCCCGCGCTCCGGCCAATGATCCCGGGCGAGAGTGCCGACGGGCGCCAAGGGCTTGTCCTTGTTGTCGGAGTTGTCCGGCGTGATCCACGCGCTGGGCAAGCCGATCTGGAAATTCGCCAGCGGCCGGTCGATCAGCGGCCAGACCGCCGCATAGAAACCCATGCCCATGCTGTACGCCACCTGGTCCGGTGGCCGGGACGTGCTGTAATTGATGTACCCGTGCAGACCCCGAGACTGCGTGGTAACCACCCCTGTCTTGGGAGGCTCCGGACTGGTCGCCCTCTCCTGACCAGCGTATGTCCGGGCCAGAGCAATGAGAGTTACTATCGCGAGCAGTACGCTCCTACTCATAGCAGTCTCCTTCAATTGTGGTCCCGAGCGAGTGGCCTCATCTTCGGTTGCTCGGAGAATCGGCAATCAGTGCCTGCGTCAGCGCGTAGCCGATCAGCGAGTAGGTCGGGGCGGAGCCATTGTAATGACAATACCAGTGCCCCCCCAGTCTCCAATATTCCTCGGTCAGTTCTTTCGTCGGCAGCACGTTGTCGCGCGTATCCGGGATCTCCTTCTCCCGCTTGACACGCTGGTACTTGTCGGCCATGACCCGCAGCTCCTGCAAGCGCGTGTCCCAGAAATCGAGCGTGGGTACGAACGTGACGTTCTTGAGCGATGGATCGTCCGCGACTGCTTTCTGGGCTTGGCGGAATTTCACCATGGCCACTGCCTCGCGGTCACGGGGGTCCGCCGCTCTGGCGGCTATCTCGTGACCGCCCACGCCTAATTCACCGATCACGATGGGCATATCGGGCACGCCGAGGTCCTGGCGGAGATCACGGAACATGGCCGCCAGATTGTGAGAGTACCTGTCAATGATGCCGAGGCCGACCTGCCGATCCCCGACGCGGGCGGACCACTGGCAGAGGTCGTTCCATCCCTGGAACCAGGCCATCCCGACGATTTCATAACCTTGTCCCCGATAACCAGGCACAAGGTCCTCGATATGGGCCAGGCACTCTTTGATCTCCGAAACCATCTTGCGGTAGTAGAGGCCCATCTCCCGCTTTCCGCCTCCGGATGCCTGCTTCTCCAGGAGAGCCGCTTCGTCTGCGACCGGCGGGCCTGCACTCGGGGATCGAAAATCGCAAAAGACATCCTTGCCGCCCCAGGCGGTCTTGATTAGCAGGACCTGTTCCTGGTAGTGCTCCCCCATGATCGTGCCGAACATGAACTCCGGGCCGATCTCGTGGTCCGAAGCCCCCCAGCCGACGGTCAACGGACCGGATTGCTCCTTTCTCTGCTCGGCCCGATAGGAAATAGTCACATCGTGGCGGACCGCCCAGGAGCCGTCGGCATCTTTCAGGAGCTTGAGCAGATAACCGTACTTCGGATGATCGCCCAAGTGGTCGAGGCTGGGAATCTGGCCGTGACCTTCCATGTTGGACTGCCCGGCCAGAATGAAGACTTTCACCGGCCCTTCCTGGGCCGCAGGCGATAAGGTGGGATGCACGGCCGGCTCCGGCACGTCAGGTGCGCCGGAGCCGAGAAGCACGCGCGCGAGCGCCAGAACCAGGAAGATCCTGCGACAATCCATGCACCTGCTCCTTTCCGCGAGAAGGCTGGGCCCAACCACATCTCGGTGTCGAAAACCACTCTATGGGGCTTCATCATACGATTTGGTGATATCGCGTACCAGAGATTCTTCCGCCTCTCACGCCCCGCTGGCACAGAAGGCTGCCGACGCGGACCGGACGACAATCCTGGCACTCCTCACGCGGCACCTTCTCGTTGACAGAAACGATGAATCTGCTACCATTGGCGCGGCACGGACAGGCAAGATCTGCTTGGAAAGGACGAGGAGTCACCTCATGAGACAAGGTATCGCAACCAGCCTTCTCTGTCGGGCCCTTGCCATCCTGGGCTTGGTCTTCCCTGCGGCCGCCGGTGAGAGTCACAGCCAGGCAATGCCGACCCCCGATAGACCCAACATCCTGTTGATCCTGGCCGACGATCTTGGCTACGGCGACCTCGGTTGCTACACTAAGGAGTCCAAAGTTCCCACACCCCATCTCGACCAGCTTGCCCAAGAAGGGATGCGATTCACCGACGCCCATTCTCCGTCCACCGTCTGCACGCCCACTCGCTACAGCCTGCTGACCGGACAGATGGCCTTCCGGATCAACTACCGCGGTGTCTTCACCGGCGTCGGCGGTCCCTGCCTCATCCAGGAGCATCAACTGACACTGCCGCAGATGCTACGGGACCGCGGCTATCGCACGGCCCTGGTTGGCAAATGGCACGTCGGGCTGACCTTTCTCGATCAGAACGGGCAGCGAATCACGGAAGGCGGGTTGGAGGGCGTCAAGATGATCGATTATGCGCGGGCGATTCCGGATGCGCCGATCCACCGGGGGTTCGACCGGTTCTTCGGCACCGCCTGCTGCCCGACCACGGACTTTCTCTACGCCTTCATCGAAGGCGACCGCATTCCTGTGCCGCCGACCAAGCTGCTCGACAAGACAAACCTGCCCAAGCATCCGTATGCATTCGATAATCGGCCTGGCATGATCGCACCGGACTTCGACCTGGAAACCGTGGACTTGGTCTTTCTGAAGAAGAGCCAGGACTTTCTCGAACAACATGTCAAGGCCCATCCGGGGAAGCCATTCTTCCTGTTTCACTCGACGCAGGCCGTCCATCTGCCTTCCTTCGCGGCACCGCAGTTCCAGGGTCGGACGAAGGCCGGACCGCACGGCGATTTCATTTATGAGCTCGACTTCGTCGTCGGCGAGCTGTTGAAGACCCTGGACCGGCTCGGCGTGGCGGACAACACCCTGGTCCTGTTCGCCAGCGACAACGGCCCGGAAACCACGAGTGTCATTCACATGCGCGGCGACTATGGACACGACGGGGCCCGCCCGTGGCGCGGAATGAAACGTGACCAATGGGAGGGGGGCCACCGCATTCCCTTCCTCGCCCGCTGGCCGGGCAAGATTGCTCCCGGCCGCACCAGCAGTCAGACGGTCTGTCTGACCGACATCATGGCTATCTGCGCCGCCCTGACCGGTACGACGCTTCCGAACAATGCCGCCCAGGACAGCGTTGACATTCTACCGGTGTTGCTCGGCAAAGATGCCGGCCAGCCGGTCCGCTCGTACACTCTGCATCAGACGATCAGCTTGGCGTTGGCGATCCGTCAGGGTCCCTGGAAGTATCTCGACCACCGCGGCTCGGGCGGGAACAACTATGACAGCGGCGGCTTGAAGCCCTTCGCCCTGCCCGACACCGCTCCCACCGCTCCGGGCCAGCTCTACAATCTCGACACCGACCCCGGCGAGAGGATGAACCTCTATTTCCAGCATCCCGAGATCGTGCGGAAACTGAAGGCCCTGCTCGAAAAGAGCAAGCAAGACGGCCGCAGCGCGCCCGGGGCGCCGTAGCCAGCGGTGATGAGCCGTACCTCGGATTCCTCATTACCCGGCCGCGTGGCAAGGCCAAATCCGACAACGGTGGCCTCAGGTGGGACACGTGGTCGCTTATGAACCGGCCAACCCTGGTTAACCCTACACCAGCGCGAGTCTCCGCACCCTACGACTATTCGCACGACAAGGTCATCCAGCCTCGTCGGTGCCTTTGCTGGTGGACGTACCGGTGTTCGGTCGGCCCAATACGGGCCAACAAATCAACAGGCAGTGAGATTTATGTCAGGAATGGGCCTGCGTAGCCGTTATTATCGTTAAGACGGGTGACGGTTAGAACGGCTGGTAGACAAAATGAGCCTTAAAGAGCAGGACATTCTGCAAACTCTGATGGCGTGGCGGACGCGTGTGTCTGCGGCGGCATGGGTGATCGTGCGGGACACGCACGCGGCGGAAGACATTTTTCAAAATGTCGCGATCAAGGCGATGGACAGCGAGGTGAGCTTCGAGACGGCCAGCGCGCTGCTGTCGTGGGCGTTCATCACGGCCCGGCGCGAGGGCATTGACTGGTTGAGGCGCCACAAACGAGAGACTCTCTGTCTCGATGCGGAGATTCTCGAATTGCTGGAGCACGAGTGGCAGTCCGAGCGATCGCCTCCTACGGGCGAGAGGATAGAGGCGTTGCAGGACTGTCTCGAAGCGGCACCCGAGTCGTCCCGACGCCTGCTCAAGCTGCGCTACTTTGAAGGCTACAGTTGCGAGGAGGTGGCGGAGCAGATGGGCATCGGTCTTAACACGATTTACAAGCGTATCTCCCGCCTGCACGAGAGCCTGAGGAGCTGCATCGAGGGCAAGCTGACCCACGCCGACGATCACGCAGGACAGGTTCCATGAATCCCAACAAGGCACAGTACGAGCTCCTGTTGCGATACCTTGGCGACCGCTTGACGCAGGCGGAACGCCTGCGGGTCGTCGAGCTGTTGCGCACCGATCCCGCCGCCCGAGCGTTTCTGCGGGAGGTGGCCGAACAGGCGGTCATGGTGGCGGATGTGGAACGGGCAAAGGAACAGCGGGCCTGCGAGATGGAGGCAAGGCGCGACTGGGAGGGCCAGCCGCGCCAAGTGCTTGGCAGAATCGGAGGACCACGTACCCGTTTGGCCAAATGGCCGTGGGCGGTAGCCGCGGCTGCTGTCATCGCGCTGATCGCAAGTCTCTACTTCCTGCGTCCGATCGCGGAACGGCCGATTGCGAAAGTCACCGCATTGAACGGATCTCTACAATGGACGGGCGACGGTGGTCGGGTCTCTTACGATCTGAGCGTCGGGACGGAACTGCCGGGAGGAACCATCGAAGGAATGACGCCACGTTCATGGTTCGAATTGGAATTCAGCGACGGATCCACGGTCACGATTTCCGGGAACTCGATGCTCACCTTCTCGGCTCGCGGGCAGAAGAAGCTGTATCTCAAAGAAGGCAATATGTCCAGCAACGTAAAGCCGCAACCAGCGGGCCAACCGATACTTATTTACACTCGGTCCGCCCTGTTGGAGATTCTGGGGACACAGTTCGAAGTCGAGGCGGAACTTGCTGCTACGACGCTGAACGTCAGCGCAGGAAGCGTACGGGTCAGGCGGTTCAGCGATGGCAGCATGGCTGTGGTGCCCGCCAAACACCGATTGATCGCGGCTGCCGATCGCGAGATGCTGCCAGAGCCGGTTCCCGATTCGGTCAATCGGTGGAGAAGTCAATTGTATCAGGGACCGGTCGGCACGCAAGGGAGGTGGTCGCCTGGGACGAACACTCAAGCTGCGAAACTGGCAGCGATTCCCTGGACCACACCCCGGGGAATGACGATCTACACCGTGGGGCTTGGCGTCTCCTACGGTGACAAGCCGCCCGTCATCCTCCAGCCCGGCTCCCGTCTCCGAGTGCACGGGCGCGTCGGATTGAGCCGCACGGTGTACTTCGGTGTCACCGCCAAACACGCAAGTGGAGAGTTCGCAGGTCAGTTTCAGACCATCCGGCCCGCCGCCGAGTTTCTAGGCGGACAAGACTTCGAGGTTGTTCTCTCCCTTCGGGACTTTCAACCCGTTTCTTCGCACGACGAAATGAAAGACAAGCTCTCGAGTGCTCCCTTCGATTTGGTTGTCGAGGCCTTTTGGTGTCATACGCTGGACAAGCAAGCGGGGCTGGAAATTGCCGAGGTCGAATTGATACCACTCGCCGAAGCTGAATTGGAATAGGAAGCTGGGGGATGCGGGCAATAGATACAAGGGGACCTCCGCCGAGAACGGTTACACCTTAACAAGGAATCCGAATACGAAGAACAGCAAAACAAATTGCCAGTCAAAAATGACCAGACGTGAGTTTATCGGCGCTGCAGCGTCCGTGACTGCGTTTACGATTGTTCCAAGGCACGTGCTGGGCGGCCTCGACAGGACACCTCCGAATGAGAAGCTGAATATCGCCTGTATCGGTGTTGGCGGCAAGGGGTTCGATGACGTCAGAAACGTCATGAGCGAGAACATTGTGGCTATTTGCGACGTTGATACGAAACACGCGGCCGAGGCATTCAAGATGTTTTCCGAGGCCAAGAAATACAGCGATTACCGTAGGATGCTCGACAAAGAAGAGAAGAATATCGATGCGGTTGTGGTCGCTACGCCCGATCACGTGCATATACCCGCCAGCGTCATGGCAATGAGGATGGGTAAACACGTCTACTGCGAGAAGCCGCTGAGCCAGAATGTTACTGAAGTGCGTTTGGCTACCACCGTGGCAAAAGAGACAGGAAGGGCTACTCAGATGGGAAATGCCGCTCACACGGGCTACAACTATCGGAGTGTGGCAAAGATGATTAAGGACGGAACCATAGGCCAGGTCAAGGACGTCCACTGCTGGTGCGACCAGGCATGGGCCCCCGGCGATCGGCCGAGGGAGACGCCTCCCGTTCCGGAGCACCTGAATTGGGACCTGTGGCTGGGCCCGGCGCCGGTTCGTCCTTACCACCCCACCTACCACCCGCTGGGCTGGCGGCAGTGGTGGGATTTCGGCAACGGGAGGCTCGGTGACATGGGCTGCCACATGATCGACCTTCCGTTTATGGCACTTGATCTCAAGTACCCGCTTACGGTAGAGGCGGAAAGTTCCACACCTGCCCATGAGGAAAGCGCACCCCCTTGGCTAATCAGCAAGTGGACCTTCCCCGCGAGAGGCGCTCTGCCGCCTGTCCACCTGACATGGTACGACGGCAACAAGCGCCCGCCGTTGCAGAAAGAGCATAATATGCCGGACTGGCCAGAGGCGACACTCTTTGTCGGCTCCAAAGGCATGCTGATAGCTGATTACGGCAGGTTCAAGCTGTTCCCGGAAGATAGGTTTGAGGGTGTCCAGCGTCCCCAAATGCCGCGTAAGCCTTCCCATGTGGATGATTGGATCGAGGCATGCAAGACCAACGATCCCCTCAGGCCCGGTGCCAACTTCAGCTATGCGGGCCCGCTCACAGAAACGGTCCTACTGGGTATAGCTGCCTATCGTGCCGGTGAAAAGCTCTCGTGGAACGCCCAAAACCTCAAGATCACCAACAATCCGGAAGCGGAGCGCTTCATCAGGCGTGATATGTACCGCAAGGGTTGGACACTGTAGCAAGGGAATTCAATTATGAAGTTCAAGACGAAAAACTACAGAATGTGTACAATAGCGTCTGTCGTGCTACCGCTGGTTGGCTTTGCCGCGGCGGCCGCTGAAGACGGTTGGACGAGACTCAGGGCTGATGCTTGGTACCAGAGCGAGGAGTGGTTGGCAGCATCAGACGCGATGCTTGATCAGGAAAACCACAAACGCTTGGCCGGCAACCCGGGCAGCGGCGTTATGATCAACGGCAAAGAAGGCAAGTGCCCCAGCCTTGTCACTAAGCGGCCCGATTACCGTGATATCGAGGTGCATGTGGAGTTCATGGTGGCCAAGGGCTCGAACTCCGGGGTAATCTTTCATGGCAACCATGAAGTCCAGATCCTTGACAGCTACGGCGTGAAGCAACCCAAGGCCAGCGACTGTGGCGGGATCTATCCCCGGGCGGAGACTCAGCCATCTTATCACTACCTCGAGGAGGGTTCACCGCCCAGAGTCAATGCGGCCAAACCGCCCGGCCAGTGGCAGACGCTGGACATCATTTTCCAGGCGCCGAGATTCGACAAAGCGGGTGAGAAGACGGCCCACGCGAAGTTCATCAAGGTTGTGCTCAATGGCCAGGTGGTCCAGGAGAATCAGGAGGTGCCGTACGCCTCTGGCACAAACTGGGATCGCAAACAGTATCCTCAGGGCCCCATCATCATCCAGGGCGACTACGGTCCGATAGCGATTCGCAATGTGCGCGTGCGACCGTGGAAGGCCGACACCCAAGCGTTGAATGTTCCGCCGGACGGCTTCACCGCTCTCTTCAATGGCAAGGATTTCACCGGCTGGAGAATGTCGCCCAAGGTTAAAGAATACTGGTCCGTTGAGGATGGGGTGGTCAAGTCGCCTGGTCTGCTCAAAGAATGGGGCGCGGACCTGGCGACCGAGAAAGCGTATCGCGATTTTGTGCTGCTGCTCGAGTTCCGGATGCCGACGATTTCCGACAGCGGCATAAACTTCCGCAGATTGATTCCGGAGATTCCGGGCTTCGGAGACCAGGAGCAGTTCAACCTGAGATCCAGGGGCGGAATGGGGCATCTGGAAAGCTATTACTTTCTGCCGAAAGAGACGGCCAAGAAAGTGGGACTCAAGGAGGAAGAGAGACCTCATGTCCGATATATTGATCCGGAAGTCGGGGTCTGGCACACGGTCAAGCTGACCATGAAGGGCCGGACCTTCTCAGCCGAGTATGACGGAGAGGTCCTCTATGACAGATTCCAGTTTCACGACTGGATGATGAACATGGAACCGACGCCCATCCGGTTGCAGAAGCACATCGCTGTAAATGGTGACAACCTCGGCGAGATGAATCCTTGTCCTATCGAGTACCGCAACATCTTTGTCAAAGAGATCAAGTCTTCCGAATAGACAATCCCGGTTGAACAGATGTCAAGATTCGTACCCGTCAACTATTATACTGTCAAGATGATCTCAAAGCACGACATTCTGCCGACGTTGATGAAATTGCGTGACCGCATTGCGGCGGCGTGGGTGATGCCTGTTCTGGTGGTGTGCGCCGTGATCACCGTCAGCGGGTGTTCGCGCCCGGAGTATCGACAGCAAGCGGATCGAGAAGCGTACGATGTGATCGCCGAGCGAAACGCTGATCCACGGTGGCATGCGAATGACTACAGCATCGAGATGGATCCGCGCAGCCGGTACTTTGACCCCTGCGATCCGGATCGTCCTCCGATGCCCCCGGACGACCCTGCCTCAAACCAGTATATGCACCTGGTTGATGGGAGGAAAGGCTGGAAGCACTGGGATGACAACGGTCATCGGGTCGAGCTGGAGAACCCCGCCTGGCGGGAGGCGCTCGCCGAGTATGTCGAAGTGAGTGCCGATGGCTCTGTCAAACTCAACATTGACTCGGCGCTCCAACTCGCCTACGTTCACTCGCCGGCACACCAGAGCCAATTGGAGACCCTCTATCTGTCCGCCCTGGACGTCACGGCGGAGCGATTCCGCCTGGATACGCAGTACTTTGGCGGGTTGGGGACCAGATATGAACACAATGGATCGTTGGATAGCGATCGACTGTCCGTGGACGCAGATCTCCAGGCACAACGGCATTTTGCCGCCGCGGGTGAGCTTCTCGCCGGATTTGCCAACTCGTTCGTGGTCGACTTCAGCAATGGTGGCGCGACCTTTGCCTCTTCGCTGGCAAACTTCTCATTCGTCCAGCCGTTGTTGCGCGGGGCCGGGCGCGATGTCGCGCTGGAGCAACTGACACTGATCGAGCGCGCCCTGCTGGCGAACGTGCGGGCCTACCATCAGTACCGCCAGGGTTTCTATACGCAAGTCGTGATTGGGGAGCTGGGGGTGGCCGGACCGCAGCGCGGCGGTGGGGATACCGTCATCGCGGGCTTTGCCGGTCAGGGCGGCGTCGGTGGGTATGTCGGCCTGTTGCAACAACTCCAGCAGATCCGCAACACCGAGGATAACCTCAGCCTTCAAGAGCGGACTCTGGCGCGGCTGGCCGCCTTCCAGGATATCGGTGTGATCGACCTGGTGCAGGTGGACCAGTTCCGACAGAGTATTGAAGATGAGCGTGCCAACCTGCTGCAAATTCGCAACAACTATGAACTCGCGCTGGATCGCTACAAGACGGGCACGCTGGGTTTGCCGCCGGATCTGCCCATCGAACTGGACGACAGTCTCATCCGCCAGTTTCAACTCGTCGCGCGCGAGGCCACCGCGGTCGAAGATGCGATTGTCGCATTGCAGGATCGTGTTGGCGAGCTGGCGGGCGATGTGGGCGTCGCATCTGTCGGCCAGGTCCTGACGGATGCCTCAACGCTGGTCGAGTCGGCCCGGCACCACCTGGACGACGTGCAGGCCGATCTCCACCGCATGGAAGAGGGCGTGCCGGCGCGCGAGCAAACGATGACGGACGAAGAAAGGAGACTGTTCCAACGCGACCGAGAACGCCTGCAGGAGGGATTGGCGGACCTGAAAAAGCAGTTCGAGCAAGTCCAGGCCGAACGGAAGGCCCTTAGCAACGGACTCTCTGCGGACACCAGGAAGGCCACCTTCGACAAGACCGTCGTCTGGCTCACCGACCTCCTGCGCCTCGTTCAGGGCTCCGTTCTGGTTCAGGCCCGTGCGCGCCTGGAAACGGTAAGCGTGGAGACGGTTGCCTTGGACTCTCCGAAGGCCTTCGCCCAGGCCTTGGCCAACCGTATGGATTTCATGAACGGCCGAGCGGCGCTCGTGGATCATTGGCGGTCGATCCAGCTTGCTGCCGACGCGTTGCAGTCGGTACTGAATGTTACCGCGGAGGGTGATATTGGTACGGCGGGAAACAACGCCGCAAGTTTTCGCTCCTCTACGGGGAATGTACGGCTGGGTGTGCAATTTGACGCGCCCTTCACGCGCTTGCTGGAACGGAACAACTATCGCCAAACCCTCATCGACTACCAGCGGAGTCGTCGCGACTTCATCCGGTCCTACGATTCGCTCCAATTGGGACTGCGCGGATTGCTGCGGCAGATTGAGCAACTGCGTAGGGACCTGGAGATCCAACGACGCGCCGTCACGATCGCGATTCGGCGCGTCGATATGACGCGGGCCGCGTTTTACGCGCCGGTGCGACCCCCGCAGCCGGGACAGCGACCGGCCCAATTCGGACCCACCGCGGCGACCAACCTTCTGACGGCGCTCTCGGCCCTGCGCAATACCCAGAACAACTTCATGGGCGTGTGGCTCAACTACTACGCCGCACGCATGCGCCTGGCGCGTGAGCTGGGGACCATGAAGCTCGACCCGGACGGCAGGTGGATAGCTCATCCCCCTGTAGATTCCAGCCTCGCCGAGGTCTCTGACAGGGACGCCTCGCCCCTGCCACCCGTCGTTCCCACCGCTTGGATGGAGTTGGCAGACCGCGGGCCCCCCATGCAACAAACGGGTGCATCGGCCCCCGCTGCGGTCCCAACAGCCGGGGATTCGGTCGGGGCTGATATCCGGCCCGTGGAACTCGTAGAGGAGACCGATCATGTCGACTGACGTGCCTCCGCAAGCACGGAACTCACCAGCCCGCGCCGGCAGCCACCCCAAGAATGCTCCGAGTTCCCGATGGTGGAAACGCGGTCTGCTGGTGATGGGTATGGTCGCTGTGTTGGCAGCGGCGGTTGCGCTGGTTCCCCGTACCATGTCTTCTCGCCAATCCGGTTTCACGTTGACGCACACGATCCGGCGCGGGGACCTGGTGGTCTCCGTTACCGAACAGGGGACTTTGGAGAGTTCCAACAATACGGAAATCCGATGCAAGGTCCGAGGTTACAGCACCGTCATCTGGGTGATTGAGGGTGGCACGGAGGTGAAGGCAGGCGACGAACTGGTCCGGCTGGATACCAAGCGCATCGAGGACGCCGTCAGTCTACAAACCACGAATTTCTATACCGCGACGGCCACCCTCGAACAATCCAAGGCGGAGGTGGCCAGAGCGGAGATCGCCATCCCGGCGTACCTGGAAGGCAGCTATCGAACACAGTTGAAATCGTTGGAGAGAGGATTGAAGATTGCCGAAACGAATCTGCTGACTGCCCAGAAGATGCTGGCCCACTCTCGTGATTTGTTCCAGCGTGGCTATGTAACGGAATTGGAGGTCGAGGGGAATGCGTTCACGGTCACGCAAGCCGAACTGGAATTGAAGGTCATGCAGACCCAGATCGAGGTTCTGAATAAGTACACCAAGGAGATGGAACTGGAGACACTGAACGGCAACTTGATCGCCAGTAAATCAAAGCTGGAAGCGGACAAGGCAGGGCTCGCGATGGATAAGGCTCGCCTCGATCGCGCCAAGGAGGAACTCGCAGACTGCGTCATCAAAGCCGACCGGAGCGGCCTGGTGATCTACCCCTCGGCTGCCGCGTGGAAGGAAACACCCGACATCACCAAAGGTGCGACGGTGCGCAAGGATCAAGTCCTGCTGCTCATGCCCGACCTGTCCAAGATGCAAGTGAAAGTCGGTATTCATGAATCCATGGTGGACCGCATCAAGCCGGGGCTGGCGGCCCGGATCACGCTGCCGGACAAGACCCTGGACGGCAAGGTTTCCTCCGTGTCCCCGGTCACCAGGCCGGCCGGGTGGTGGACCGGAAATGTGGTGAAATATGACACGATCGTTGAGCTTCCCTCCGTCGCAGGGCTCAAGCCCGGCATGAGCGCGGAGGTCGAGGTGATTCTGGACCGGTACACGGACGTCCTGACGATACCCGTGGCCGCGGTGGTGGAGACAGCGCAAGGGGACTTCTGTTGGGTCAAGACGGCGGAGGGAGCCAAGCGTCGGCTGTTACAGCTCGGCGACACCAACGACTCGTTCATTGTGGTCAAGGTGGGTCTAAAGGAAGGGGAAGAGGTCGTACTCAATCCACTGGCCCTGGTGGCAGAAGCACAAGAGGAGGCACTCACCCCACGCGAGGACGCCAAGCCACGCGCGAAGGAGCCCACGGTGTCCGGCAACGCCTCCAAGCAGCCGGCGGCCCCGGAGACCGACCATGTCAAATGACATGCGTTCAGAAACGCCGCTTGCGCCGCAGGGCAGAGACCGTCAGACGGCCTCACAAGGCCGGTGGCGGGGTCGCGGCCTGCTGGTGATCGGCGCGGCCGCCGGGTTGGTGTCGGCGGCTGTGTTGCTGCCACGCGCCGGCTCGTCGCGCCAGATCGGTCCTGAGCTGACGCACACGATCACGCGTGGGGACCTCATCGTCACGGTCACTGAGCAGGGGACTCTGGAGAGCGCTGATAACACAGAGATCAAATGCAGAGTCCGAGGTGAAAGCACCGTCATCTGGGTGATCAAGGGGGGTACACCGGTAGGACCGGGAGATGAACTGGTCCGGCTGGATCCACTGGCCATCGAAGATGCCATCAGCGAACGTACGAAGTATGCGCATTGGTCGAGGTCTGCGGCCGAACGATCCAAGGCCGATGTGACGCGAGCGGGACTTGCCATCCCGGAGTACCTGGAGGGCCGGTACTGCGCGCAGCTCATGACGCTGGAGAAGGACCTGGCCATTGCCGAGTCGAACCTGCGTACCGCAAAGAACATGCTGGCCCACGCCCAGATGATGGCGGAGCGAGGCTACGTCAGTGGGTTGGAGGTTGAGGAGAAGACGTTCGCCGTCACACAAGCCGAGTTGAATGTGGGCGTCAAGAAGACGGAAATCGATGTGCTGGAACGATTCACCAAGGCCATGGAACTGGAGACCCTGAAGGGCAACTTGAACGCGGCCAAGGCCAGGTTCGCCGCGGACGAGGAACGGGCCCAAATGGATGCGGCACGCCGCGATCTGGCGTTGGAGGAATTCAAGCACTGCGTCATGAAGGCCGAACGCAGTGGCCTGGTGATCTATCCCTCGGCCGCGGCGTGGAAGAACGTGCCGGAGATCGAAGAAGGTTCGACCGTGCACATGGATCAAGTCCTGCTGCTCATGCCCGACCTGTCCAAGATGCAGGTGAAGGTCGGCATTCACGAATCCATGGTCGACCGCATCAAGCCGGGGTTGGCGGCCCGGATCACGCTGCCGGACAAGACCCTGGACAGCGAGGTCTCCTCGGTGGCCCCGGTCACCCGGCCGGCCGGCTGGTGGACCGGAAACGTGGTGAAATATGACACGATCATCAAGCTCCCCTCGGTTCCAGGGCTCAAGCCCGGCATGAGCGCGGAGGTGGAAGTGATCCTGGCGCGGCACGAGAATGTGCTAACGGTCCCCGTAGCCGCGGTAGTCGAAACGGCGCAGGGAGATTTCTGCTGGGTCCGGACGACCGAGGGAGCAAAAGAATGTCGTACCTTGCAGCTCGGTGACACCAACGACAACTTCATTGTCGTCAAGGCGGGTCTGGAGGAAGGGGATGAGGTGGTGCTCGATCCGCTGGCCTCTATTGAGGAAGCGCAGACATTGGCCCTCACCCCACGCGACGACGCAACGCCGCGGGAGTCGGTGGACCGGGAGGCCGATCATGTCGACTGACGTGCTTCCCGAAACGCCACACCAACCACCGGCGCCGCAGGCGCAACAGCGCAGCGACCGGAGGAACGCCGCAGGCCGTTGGCGGAGACGCGTTCTGCTGGCGCTCGGACTGGTTGCCGTGGGCGCCTCGGCTGCCACGCTCCTCCCTGGCGCTGGTTCGTCGCGGGAGCATGGTCCCAGGTTGACTCACACGATGAAACGGGGCGACCTGATGGTCACGGTCACCGAACAGGGGACCCTGGAGAGCTCTGTCAACACGGAAATCAAATGCAAGGTCCGCGGTGCGGAGATCCCCATCATCTGGGTGATCGCAAGCGGTACGGAGGTAAAGCCAGGGGACGAACTGATCCGGCTCGAGACCCTGGTGTTTGAAGACCGCGTCGCTGAAGTGACGAAGTGGGCTCATATGACGAGATCGGCCGCCGAACGATCCAAGGCCGATGTGGCGCGCGCGGAGCTCGCCGTCTCGGAGTACCTGGAGGGCCGGTATCGCACGGAACTGATGACGCTGGAGAAGGACCTGGCCGTTGCCGAGTCGAACCTGCGCACCGCGCATAACATGCTGGATCATGCCAAGATGATGGCGGAGCGAGGCTATGTCAGTGAATTGGAGGTCGAGGAGAAGACGTTCGCGGTCACGCAAGCGGAGATGCAGGTGGCCGTCAAGAAGACCGAGATCGAGGTTCTGGAGAATTTCACCAAGGCCATGGAGCTGGAAACGTTGAAGGGCAACTTGAACGCCAGCCAAGCAAGATACGAAGCGGACAAGGAGCGGGCCAAATCGCTGGCGGCTCAACTCGAACTCTGTTGGGCGGATCTCGAGTACTGCGTGGTAAAGGCCGATAGGAGCGGCTTGGTAATCTACCCCTCCGCCGAACCGTGGAAGTACGCTCCGGAGATCGAAGAAGGTGCCACGGTGTATATGGGGCAAACCATGCTGCTCATGCCTGACCTCTCCCGGATGCAGGTGAAGGTCGGTATTCGCGAATCCATCGTCGGCCGCATCAAGCCGGGGCTGGCGGCCCGGATTACGCTGCCGGACAGGACGCTGGACGGCGAGGTTTCCTCTGTGGCCTCCGTCACAGGGCCGGCCGGTTGGTGGACCGGAAACCTGGCGAGGTATGACACGATCATCAAGCTCCCCTCGGTTCCAGGGCTCAAGCCCGGCATGAGCGCTGAGGCGGAAGTGATCCTTGCTCGGCACGAGGATGTGCTGCTGATCCCCGTGGCCGCGGTGGTAGAAACGGCCCAGGGAGCATTCTGTTGGGTCAAGACGACCGCCGGCGCAAAACGGCGTTCGTTGAAGCTCGGTGACACCAACAACGTGTTCACTGTCGTCGAGGCGGGTTTGGAGGAAGGGGAGGAGGTCGTGCTCCATCCATTGGCCTTCAAGGAAGCGCAAGCATTGGCTGCAGAACCGCTCGACAAAGCAATGCCTCAGGAGACTGAGTCAACGGAACCATCGGGGTCACCGGGGGCCGGTGCCAAGTCGAAGCCACCCGGCAACTCGAACCAACGAGAGTCTAAACCGCAAGAGGTCAAGCCTAAACAAGGCGATTCACACTCGACAACCCTATGAAAAGCTCCTTTCTCCAAGCCGTTCGACTGAGCGTGAGCAGCCTGCTGATGCACAAGATGCGTGCGGGTCTGGCGGCCCTGGGCATCTTCATCGGCACGAGTACGGTGATCTGGTTGGTGGCGATGGGGGAGGGGGTGAGCTACCGGGCCCAGCAGCAGATCAAGGAACTCGGCGCCACGAACATCATCGTACGGACGACGCAGCCGAGTTCTGCGGGCAACGAGCAGGCCGCCAGCAGTCGTATCAAGACGTATGGCCTGCTGCGAGACGACTACCGTCGCATCGTCGAGAACATCCCGAGCATTCGCCGCACGATCCCCATGCGGGAACTTCGCTTCGAACTGCGCCGAGGAAACCGGACGGCCGACGCCAAGCTCGTGGGCTGTGTCGAGGAACACCTAGAACTGAATCGCCTGGAGATCGCGCGCGGGCGCTGGCTGACGCCGCGCGACCGCGGCAAGAAGGTCGTGGTACTGGCCCACGAGGCGGCCCAGCGGCTCTTCCCCTATGAGGACCCGATGGGCCAAACGATCTGGGTGGGCAGCGAATTCTACGTGGTGATCGGTCAAACCAAGCCGCGGGTGGCTTCCGCCGCGATTGGGGGCAGCCTGGAAGCCCGGGAATACAACCTGGATGCCTACATCCCGCTGGAGACCCTGCGCCACCGCGTCGGCGATCTCGTGATGAAACGTGTCGGCGGAGAATTCCAGGGAGAACAAGTCGAACTCAGCCAGATCACCGTGAGCGTTGACAGGGTGGACGATGTCGACGAAACGGCGGCCATCATTACTACCTTGCTCAAGAAATACCACGAGAAAGAAGACTACGCGGTGGTGGTGCCCAAGGAGTTGCTGCAGCAGGCGGAACGGACCCGGGCCATGTTCAATGTCCTGCTGGTGGTCATCGCCGGCATCTCCTTGCTCGTGGGCGGGATCGGCATCATGAATATCATGCTCGCCACGGTGACCGAGCGGACGCGCGAAATCGGCATTCGCCGGGCCATCGGCGCCAAACGCCGGAACATTATCCAACAATTCCTCACGGAGACGGTGGTGTTGACGGCCGGCGGCGGTCTCTTGGGGGTCCTGTTTGGCCTCTCGTGTGGTCCGTTGTTCCGAGTCTTTCGGTCGGGAGTGACGATGCTGTGGCCGGACCTGTTGCCGCCGATTGTTCAGGTGCTCGAACCGCGCATCGCTCCGTGGTCGGTCATTCTGTCATTGATCATCTCCCTCGGCGTGGGGATCATATTCGGAGTCTATCCCGCTCGGCAAGCCGCGTACATGGACCCGATAGAGGCGCTGCGGCATGAATAAGGCCGGAAGACAACCATACCCCGACACCCACGCCGGGCACGACGAGCAGTGCCGGTCGATCACTGTTCGCCTTCAAGGGTGCCGACACCACACACGTGTTCTCAATGGGGATTGGAGGACATGGATGTCGGCACCTTTCTTCATCATATCACGACCGCAGATCATGCGAAATCGATACTGATGGGCGCACGAGCCACCGACACCATGAGACTGGACATCAGGCACAGGATTCGGCCGACAGAGAGCGAACTGGCAGGTTGGGATATGGTCAAGGAAATCAGAGAGCAAGGCTCTACGCTGGCGGAGTTGCTCGTCGTGATCGGCATAATCGCTCTCCTGACAGGAATACTCGTTCCCGGTCTCGGCAAAGCCAGATCCATCGCCAAGCGGACGGTCTGCCTGTCGAATCTTCATTCCGCGGCCCTTGCCTTTCGAAGGTATCTGGACGACAACCGGCACATCATGCCTCCGGCGGCCCGCTACCCTTCGCTGGCCCTGAATGAGAAGCGACCGATTGTCGAGTATCTCCTGCCGCACCTGAAGGACCCGAAAGCCCTGCGCTGTCCCGCGGATGACGGTCATCGGCGGGCCGGCCGCACGGAACGGTACTTCGAGACCGAGGGATCGAGCTATGAGTACCTGCAGACCCTGGGAGGCGTACGCGTTGGCTTCGGCTATCTGACGGAGAAGGTCATCTTCAACAAAGACCGAGTGCATGAGCGGGAAGTCCATGTCCTCTATGATTACGCGAACTTCCACGGTAAAAAGGGAAGCAAAGGATCTGTGAACTACCTGTATGCCGACGGGCACGTCGGCGACCGGGAAGTGGAATAGGAGAATAACGCATGGCGAAGCGAAGGATTCTGGCGATCGCATTGGTGGCGGTGGGTGGCGTTCTGATCTCGGTGGTTTCAGCCCTGGTTCTGCGTGGCGACGCGGGACCGGATTTCACTGGTAAGACGCCGGAAGAGATCAAGTCCTACTTCCAGTCCGAGGCGTTTCAACGTCTGAATGCCGGGGACCAGCGCACCATCAAGGAAAGTGTATACGGCCCCATAAAACGGCAGCAACAGCAGGCGTTCATTGACCAAGCCCGGGTCTACTCCCACTTGCGGCCGCCGCAGAAGGTCAGATTCCTGGATGAGTGGATAAACAAATCCGTCGCGGGAAAGAAGCAACAACAGGCAGCCCGCAGCACCTCTGGCCCGGCGAGAGTCGAAGCAAGAAGCGATAGTCCTGCTGCGGTCAAACCGACCAACCCCAAGAAGACGTTCACCTCGGAGGACTATCGGGGCTGGACGGAAAAGATGGAGCCTGAGGCAAGGGCCTACGTTCTGGAACTCAAGGAGGCCTTGACTCGGCGGATGGAGGAACGTGCCATTGGCTCGTCCCGACAATAGGACTGGCAGATGAAGCTCAGGGAACAGAACATTCTGAAGACTCTGGTGATGTGGTGGCCCCGCGTGTTTGCCTCTGAAGAAAGGAAGACCATGAACATCCTATCGAACAGACAACAACTGGACCGGCGGGAATTCCTGCAGAGGGCTACGCAGACGTCTGCCGCGGTGGCGGCTTGCGCCGGCATAGGTCCAGCGGTCGCGCCACTCCTGGCGCGCGCGGACGAGGTGGGGCGGTCGCGTGCCTCACGGATTTCGTATTTCTGCAACGGCGAGATCCATGTCCATGAGGTCGGCAAGCCGGAGGGGAAACCGCTAACTACCGGCCACATGGATTTCAAACCGTCATGGTCGAAGACCGGCGACCTGCTCGTGTGCTGTCGTCGCATCAAGGACGATCCCGTCACCGTCAACTGGAAGAGTGCGATCTTTATCATCACCGTGGACGGCACGGGATTTCATCAACTGACCGACGGCACCCACACGGATTTCAACCCCACCTGGACACGGGACGGCCTCAACGCGCCGATCTGGAACCGCAAGAACGACAGGACGGGCGGCTTCTTCGTGATGCAAGGCAAGGTGGGCGGCAAGCCCGGGCGAGAGGCGGCAATCAGCGACGAGGGTTTTCACACCTGGGCCCACTCGTGCCTGATGGATGGGCGGATTGTCGTGAACTCCTATCACCCGACGCTGGGCTGGGGCATTTTCCTGATGACCCGCAGGGAAGGGGCGAAACCGCTCTACGAACGGATTCAGTGCGAGTTGGTGTCCCGGGGTGAGTTGCACCGCGTTAGCGTTTCGCCCAGCGAGAAAAAGGTCTGCTTCGAGTTCCTCAAGGGACACAACTTCACGGAACCCGGACACACGCTCTACATCGCGGACTTCGACGCCGAGCAGCGCGCGATCGCGAACCTCAAGGCGATTGCCAACGAGGACAGCAAGCCGTTCTGGTATGCCTATCCGCGCTGGATCGAGGGCGAGGCGGCGGTGATCTATCACATGACGAACCAGACCGGCAAGGGCCAACTGTACGTCTACCGCCTGGCGGACGGCTCCACCCGGCGGGTCTCGACCAATGCGAATGCCGACTATCGGTATCCACATGGCGAAGCGGCTCCGTGCTGAACCAGAAAGGCCAAGCGCTATGGCGACGAGAAGGACTCTTGAGAGACGTGAATTCCTGAAGAAGACCACGCAGGCGTTGGCCGCGGTGGGGGTCTGCCAGGGCACGACCGCAGCCACCGCGCGGGCCGAAGCGCCGGGGCGGACCGTCAGTGCGATCCCATCCTGCACCCTCGGCAAGACCGGCCTGAAGTTGCCCCTTCTCGGCTACGGCGGCGCGGCCCTGCCTAAAGTGTGGCTCAATCCGCTGTCGCACGAAGATCGCGTGGCTTTGGTTCGTTATGCCTGCGACCGAGGCCTGCGCTACTTCGACACGGCGGGCAACTACTTTGAGAGCCAAGCGATCCTCGGCGAAGCGCTCAAAGATCGACGCCGCCAGGTGTATCTGGTGACGAAGGTCGAGACGACCAAGCCCCAGGAGGTACGGAAGGCAGTCGAGTCGTCACTGAAAGCGCTCCAGACCGATTACCTGGATATCCTCCTGATTCACGGCACGCCGGGACTGGAGCAGATGAGCGTCGCGCAGGCGATGAAGATTCACGCCGAGCTGATCAAGCTGCGCGAGGAGAAGATCACCCGGTTTGTCGGGTTCTCCGCCCACGGCTACTTCGACAAGGCGCTGGCCCTGATCGCGTCGGGTGGGTTCGACCTGTGCATGTTGTCCTATGGCTACATCCCCCGGGGCTACGACCAGGTATGGAGCGCCCGAATGGCCACGTTGCGTGACGCCGGCCTGGCCAAGGCGCATGAACTGGGCATGGGCATCGTCGCGATGAAGGTCATCGGCGCGGGCATGCTCGGCGCCTGGTCAGGATACCTTGTTCCGGGGTTCGACAAGGAACGCCTCCAGCAGTTGCCCGGCGCTGCTATCCGCCACGTTCTGCAGGACAAGCGTGTTCATGTGCTGAACATCGGCATGCGCCTCAAGGAGGAGATTGACGCGAACATCAAGACTCTCTCCGGGGAGACCACCTATACGCTGGAGGACCGGGCGTTGCTGGCGGAGTTCTCGGCCAAGCTGTATGACACCGAGGCGATCAAGAAGAGGAGAACTGAGTGACCGGCAGGCCCGCTGGTATGGGTGGTCGGTGACGATCACTGATGGTCCGGCCCCGAATCGATGGCCGTCCCGTCATCCACGGGAACGATCGTCGGACCATGGCGGACAGGAGTATATCTATGAGAACAAACAGGATACGACGCACGACCACCACGCTCTTTTTGTTCCTTTCCTGCTGGGGATACGCGCTCCACCTGCAGGGCGCGGTGAAAGCAAGCACGGTTGCCCGAGAGAACCCGGGCTATTGGAACCAGTTTCGCGGTCCGAATGGAGACGGCACGTCCCTAGCCAAAAATCTCCCGATCGAGTTTAGTGAGACGAAGAACCTACGCTGGAAGACACCGATTCACGGCGAGGGGTGGTCCTCGCCCGTGGTGTGGGACAAGCAGATCTGGCTGACGACCGGTCGCGAAGACGGATCGGAACTGTTTGCCGTGTGCGTTGATCTCGAAAGCGGCGACGTCATTCACGACATCAAAGTGTTCGACCACATCGAGACGCCGATAGTCAAGGCCTACAAGAGTCGTTCCCAGATGAACAGCCCCGCCTCTCCGACTCCGGTTGTCGAACGAGGTCGCTTGTATGTTCACTTTGGGTCCCAGGGCACCGCATGTCTCGATACGGAAAGCGGCGAGAAACTCTGGGAGCGACGCGATCTGCATTGCGATCAAATCCAGTACGGCGGTTCGTCGCCTATCGTGGATCAAGATTCACTATTCGTCGCCTTCGACGGAATCGATGAACAATTCTTCGTCGCACTTGACAAGAAGACCGGCCAAACGCGGTGGAAGCAGGACCGCAACGTCCATACCGATTGGGGCGCAACGTTGGAAGCCAACGGCGACTCGACAGAAATCATGGCGTCAAAACCGAACGACAACAAGAAGTCCTTCGCAACCGCGCATATCATAGAACATAACGGTCGGCGACAGGTGGTGGCTCCTGGTGGGGAAGCGATAATGTCTTACGATCCCAAGACCGGCGAGGAATTCTGGCGAGTCCATTATCTGGGTTTCTATAACGTCGCCGCCCGGCCACTGTTCGAATACGGGCTGCTTTATGTCAACGTCACAGGTCCGAGAGAACGATTGCTGGTGATGCGGCCCGATGGAAGCGGAGACGTGACAGAATCCCATGTTGTCTGGTCTACCGAAAGAGATGTCCCCAATATACCGTCTCCTATAATCATCGATGGCAGGCTGTTTATGGTGTCGAAAAACGGCGCTGTGCGGTGCCTTGATGCCAAAACTGGTGAGGAGGTTTGGCGGGAGCGTCTTGGAGGCTATTACTGGGCGTCGCCGCTTTATGCAGACGGTAAGCTCTATTTCTCCGGCAAAGACGGCAAGATCAGAGTGATCGAAGCCTCGATGAGTGGCTTAAACGTGTTGGCGACGAATCGACTCAACGCGCAATTCAACGCTTCGCCAGCAGTGGCCGGGGATGCCATCATTCTACGATCGCTCACGCATCTCTATTGCGTGGCGGAGGGTGGCGAGATGGCTCCGCAGCCAGTAGTCGCAAGCCAAGCGAAGCCGCAGCTATCGTCAACAACGAGTTCCGACCTCGAAACCCGGGGACAAAGCCGAAACAAACCATTACCACCGAAGTAAACATGTCCGGAGAATGACGTCATGAACAACCCGCTAGGTCGCCGCGACTTTCTGAAAGCCGGAGTGGGCGCAACACTCGCCCTGGGATCACCCTGGTCCTTGGCAGCGTGTAGAGCCTCGGCTCAAAAGCCTTCCTCCAAGACCAACACGCGAGTATCGAACGGTCTCATTGCCTTCGCAGATGCACCCGGCCAAAGAGCAGGGCCCCAGGCAACGCAATATGCTCAGATCTACACGATCACGCCGGATGGTGGAGACAGAAAGCAGTTCACCACGGGGAAACCGGGGAATTTCTTTCCTGCGTGGTCACCAAGGGGAGAACAGTTGGCGTTCGCTTCCGCTCGAGATCAGAAGCACGCAATCTGGATCATAGATTCCACAGGAAAAGATGAACGATTCATCACGTCCGGCGTTCTACCTGCTTGGTCTCCCGATGGGAAGCAACTCGCAATCACGAGGCCAGATACGAAGGGACGACCCCAGATATGGATTGTCGGGGTTGATGGAAGAGACGAGAAGCAGCTTACCTCAGAAGGCTCAAACCATTGCCCGACCTGGTCGCCCGCGGGCGACAAGATCGCCTACTGGTCGGGAGATGCCCGAGGATTCGGGCAGGTGTGGGTCATGAGAAGTGACGGTACGCAAAAGCGACAATTAACCTATCCCCGGAAGAATGAATACACTCCTGATGGAAGCAGTGCGAATGCGCCTGCCTGGCTCTTCAGTGAGCAGATTGCCTACTGGGCTGGAAGAGAACATCGTTATGGTCAGATCTGGACCATGAACACGGATGGCAGTAACCAGAAGCAATTGACGGACGAACCGGCACCGGCTTCCAGTGACAATCCGACCTGGTCGCCGGATGGAAAGAAGATTCTCTTTGATACGCAGCGTCGGAAGCGTCCCGAGATTTGGGTAATGAATTCCGATGGCTCAGATGAGCGGGTGCTGGCATCTGATGTCACAGTGATTCCTATGCGCACTTCGTGGCAGCCAGTGTCCTTTGTTAAGTCGTCGGACAAGGCGGATTCAAGCGACGGCGAGTAGCCGCGCCGCCGCCACGGCGGTTATGCGCCAAGGAGCAGGCATTGAAAGTTGCCATTATGTTGCTTCAAGGGTACACGGTGATGACACCATCGATTCGATGCCTACTGTTGTTATCCCTTTTTCTGCCGGTGGGGCCTGTCTGGAGTTCTGAACCAGAACAACCTCTTGATACGGGGGTTCTGTCTCTGGATGGCGTGTGGGACATTGTCTTTGACCGCAACAACGAGGGTCGGGATGCCGGCTGGCACATGGACAACACGTTTTCCCGGCATCCGGCGATTCGGCGGATTCAGACTCCCTGTTGTTGGGAGGAGATTGAGAAGGACTATGAAGGCGTTGCCTTCTACCGGCGCCGGTTTGAAGTCCCGGCCGAGTGGCAAGGCAAGGTCGTCCGGCTGCACTTCGACGCCGTGAACTTCCGATCCGAAGTCTGGTTGAACGACACCGCCGTGGGCGTTCACGAGGGCGGGTTTACGCCCTTCGAGTTTCGGGTGGATGATCTCCTGAAGTTCGAGGGGGAAAACACGCTGATTCTGCGCGTGGTTGGCCCGATCCTGCTGCAGGACAAGCGGGTGGACGGCATGGGGCCAATGGAGACCCCGCAATGGCGCGGCGCGATTGCCGGCGGCATCTGGCAGCCGGTCAGACTTGTCGCTACCGGCGACGTGTACGTGAAGGACGTTTTCATCGAACCGAACATCTCCGGTAACACCGCGACGTTCCACCTGGAGCTGGCGCATGCAGGGAAAACAAACACCTCCGCTCAGGTCGCGATTGCGGTCCGCTCCGTCCGCCAGCCTGATCAAATCGTCGCAACGATTGGCAAAACGTTGGACCTGAAGCCGGGATCGAACCGGCAAGACTGGACGCTGAAGATTCCCGACGCGGCGTACTGGTCGCCGGACCATCCTCACCTCTACCGCGCCGAGGTACGCGTGACGTGCGGCGGCACGGTTTCCGACCGGTGGGAGACCCGATTCGGGATGCGTGAATTCACCCTTCACGATAAGAAGTTCTATCTGAATGGCAAGCCGCTGTATCTGAAAGCCACCTTCTTCGAGGGGTTGTACCCGGTGAAGTTGGCCTACCCCGACAGTCGCGAAATGGCGATCCGTGAAATTCAACTGGCGAAAGACGCGGGGTTCAACATGATCCGCCCATGGCGCAAACCGCCGCCGCCGATGTGGCTCGACCTGGCCGACGAGATGGGGGTGCTGACCGTGGGTTCCCTGGCGATTGAGTGCATGGATTTACCCCTCGAATCCGCCAGCCTGCCGGGATGGGTTGAGAACGAGGTGCACCAAAGCATCCTACGCGACCGGAACCGCACCTGCGTGGCGCAGTGGGAACTGTTCAACGAACTGACAAAACCGGTGCTGACGCGCTTGCTGCATCCCATGTCCATGCTCGCCCGGGAGCTGGATCCGACACGTTTGATCCTGGACGAGTCGGGTGGGTGGGTACAAGGCGCGAGCATGTATCTGCCTTACGAGTCCGAACCCACCAGGTTCAACGATATTCACGACTATCCCGGACCGCAGATCAACGAGGAGGTCTACAACAAGCTGCTGCTGACCGGCAGAAAAACCCATGAAGAAATGCTGGCGATGGGGTTGGGGGGGCGTTTGCCCGGCAAGAATGTGGTGCCGGGACGGATGACCTTCTTTTCCGAATTGGGGTACGGAAGCCTGCCCGACCTCGTCGATAACAACCAGCGCTTTGCCGAAGCCGGCAATCCCATCGTACCGCCCACGGTCTATCACCGCCGCCTCGCCGATGAACACAGGCGTGTCTTGAACGAAAGCGGGTTCGATAAAATCTATCCCGATCTCAAGCGGTTCTGTCTCGACCAACAGCAGATCCACGGCGCCGCGAACCGGCGCATGATCGAAGCGGTGCGCTGCAATCCCGCGGTCAAAGGCTATTGCATTCACGCCTTGGCCGACGGCGACTGGATCCTCGGCGCGGGACTGCTTGATCTGTTCCGCAATCCGAAGAGCTACGCTTACGAAGCCACGAAAGCCGCCAGCCAGCCACGCATCCTCTCGATCCGCGTTCATCCGCGCAATGTGTATGCCGAGCGCGGAATGCGGATCGAGATCACCGGTGTGAACGACGGGGGCACCCTCAACGGGAACCTGAAGGTGGAGGTAGCCGCCGGTGACGGCAAAATCGTTTTCACGAAGACCCTCAACGCCAACTTGGCTTCGGGCATCACGCCGCTATTCAGCGAGCCGCTCGATGCCAAGGCGCTCCAGGGGGCGTATCAGATAAAGGCGTGGATCACGGCGGATGACGGCGCGCCGGTTACCGGGAACGCGTACCGCTTCGACGTCTTCACTGCCAAGCAACTGGCCGTTCCCAGGAAACGCATCGCCACCCTCGATCCGAGCAATTCGCTGAAGCCGTTCTTGAGACAAGCCGGGATCACGTTTGTGGAATTCGACGCGAAGACCGACCGGTCCCTTCCTGTATTTGTGTCGCGTACCGAAGCGAAAACGCCGGAGCAGAGGAAGCTGTTCACCGAACTCGCAACACTTATTGAGGCCGGGGGAACCGCCGTCTATCTGCAAGGAGGTGGACCGAAAGCCAGGTGGGGCGTGGCTGGAAAGGCATCACCCCTGCTGCCCGTTAGCGCGCGCCTAAAACAAGCGATAGGTACATGGACGGGCATTCCGCATCTGGTGAAGGAACATCCGGTATTCGACGGCCTCCCGGTCAATGGCATGATGGGTCCGATCTACGAGAACGTCTGGGCGGAAAACACACGGCTGGATGTTGCCGGGGAAACAATCGTCGCCGCGATTGGCTATGACTGGTTCCCCGATTATGACCTGCGCAAACGACACTATTGTGGGCCGGGTGACACGTGGTGGGGCGCCGATCTGGTCATCGCTCCCCTCGGGCAAGGGCGCTGCATCGTCTCGCAACTGCGCCTGGTCGAAAACCTCGACAAGGATCCCGTCGCCGACAGGATCTTATTCAACCTCATCCAGTTCGTATCGCACTGAAGTTCGCGAACGGGCGGCACTGAAGAAGAGGTGAAAACCATTGCGCATCACGCTGCTGGCGAATGTCTTGCTCGTTTGGAGCCTCACAGCCGGAAGACAACGGAGTCCCTATGATAGAGCAGAAGACCATCTCGAAGGCACCCACCCTCCTCGCCTTGGTCATTGGCCTCGGGGCGGAAGGCCGGTCGCACGCCGTCGTATCCGGGGACGCGAGCTGGCCGCAGTTCCGCTCATGGACGATGTGGCGCCATAGTATCACCTTCGCAAAGACGCACCTCAGAGGACGGAGAATCCATGCCATATCGATGTAGACACAGCCTAACGGCAAACACGGGTATCTATGCGGTTAGTATCCTCGCACTCGCCGGGACGGCGAATGGCCAACAGAGAACAGTCAACTGGAATCAGTTTCGCGGCCCCAACGGACAAGGAGCGGCACAAGCGGAGCGCATTCCTGTTCATTTTGGCCCGGACTCGAACGTTCTCTGGAAGACCGTGGTTCCCGCAGGCCACTCGTCTCCCATTATCTGGAACGATCGCGTCTTTCTTACCGCCAGTAAGCCCGCCAACAGAAAGGGACTTGTCACATTGGCCGTCGATCGAGCCGAGGGCAAAATCCTATGGCGACAGGTGGTTCAGGCCGAAAACCCAGGAAGGTTTCATCCCCTGAATAATCCCGCCTCTTCCACGCCGGCTGCGGACGACAAGCACGTGTATGTCTATTTCGGCACCTACGGACTGATTTGCTACGACCATGCGGGAAATGAGGTCTGGCAGCGCAGACTCGCCACACCGCCAAGCAAGTACGGAACGGCGACCTCGCCCATATTGTACCAGGACACGGTGATCCTGGTGTTGGACGGCGACGGCGGCTCCTCCCGTTTGTTGGCAGTCCATCGAGACACCGGCCAGACCGTCTGGGAACAGCCGCGATCGTTGTTCAAGGCCGGTTGGTCCACGCCCACGATCTTCCGTCATGGCGAGGTGGAAGAGCTTGTCGTGCTGGGTTCCAAACGGCTGACCTCCTACGATCCATCCACCGGCGCGGAGATCTGGTGGGCCGGCGGCTTTCCGGACGAAACCGTCGGCATCCCCGCAACCGGCGATGGGCTCCTGTTTGCCAGCGCCGCAGCCCTGGGGGGACGCGGAGACGATACGCTGGATGCGGCGGCAACCTGGAAAATGACGGTCGAGCAGTTCGACCGGAATCACGACAATCAAGTCCAGCGCGACGAAATGACGGAAGGCTTTGCCTTCATACAGCGGCCGGAGCTACCCAAAGACAATCCCGGGTATGGGTTGCCGGTCCGGGACATGGACGTTCTGTTGAGGATCTTCGACCGGGACAGGAACCGGACCATCAGTGAAGCCGAATGGATGCAAGCAATGTCAGGTTTCGCCGCCATTAGCCACCCCACCCTGGTGGCTATTCGTCCCGGAGCGACGAAGGATGCTCGTCCATCACATGTTGCTTGGGAAATCCAACAGGGCATTCCCGAGACACCTTCACTGCTCTATTGTCGGGGAAAGCTCTACCTCCTGCGGGATGGAGGCCTGCTTACCTGCTTAGAGGCCTCGACCGGCAGAGAACTCTTCCGGGAACGAATCGGGGCATCGGGTCAATACGTCACTTCACCCATCGTCGCGGGCGACAAGATCGTCGTTGCCTCTGTCCCCGGCATCGTCTCCGTCATCCAGGTCGCCGACGAACTGAGAGTTCTGGCGAGGAACAATTTCGGAGAGCAGATCTTTGCCACTCCGGCGGTTGTCCAAAACAAGATCTATCTCCGGACCGCGGGTCACTTATACGCCTTAGGCGAATGAAGTGCATGGAGGTGGACCGGAATATGACAAGTACTTGACGACGCTCTTGCTCGCGGTTGAAGCGGGTCTGAACTAACCGCGGCCAGGGACGTTTGAAGCCTTCGCCGGAAAGTCTCTTCGTCGCATCAATGTCGGCTCCGCTGCCGGCGGCGGTGTTGCTGCCGTCCTTTTCCTGCAATCCTCCTCTGTTCCGGTCGATACCCCGCAAAAAATGTCGAGGAAACCACCATGAACAGCACACAGGAGCACACTGAGTTAGCGGCCATCCTGCCGAACCCGAACGGTGGATTCAGCCCCTGTCCCACGGTTATGACTGAGGAGGAATTGATCCGGTTTCTCCGCATCCCCGAGATCAGCGGTGCCGCCAGTCATCGCCACGTCATTGAAAACCTCAAACGCATGCACGGCCTACCCCGGATACACCTGTGTGGAAAGACCATATATCTGACGGACTCCGTGAAGCAATGGCTCCAGCAGCGCGTCATCTGTGGTCACTGAGGCTCGGTTCTGGTACAATGGGTTTGGACCAACCCAAGCCCTTGGCCAGCATCGGGAAGGAGGTAACTATGAAAGAGCTGGTAAGGCTTAGGATGAGACCCTCGCGTGATAGAAAGTCCTTTCGGTACATGCTTGACTATGTGGATCTGAATGGGAGAAGGTGTCAGATTTCTCTCGGTCACACGGACAAGCGAAAGGCAGAACGTCAACGGCAGGAGAAGGAGTTGGAACTGCGGATGAATGTCGCCGAACCGCTATCGATGAAGCTCTCGGATTTCTTCCGAGATAGCCTCGCGCGCACCAAGGGGCAGGTTCGGGCCACGAGCCTCGGTGAAACCAAGCGATCCATGAAGGACTTCGTCGAGTGCGTAGGTAACATCGACGTGCAAGACGTTCGATACGAACACGGCGAGCGGTTCATTCAGTTCTGTTTTGACCGAAGGCTGTCCGCCGGAACTGCCACCAAGAAGATCAAACACCTCAAGAGGGTGTTCCAACTGGCAGAAGATCGCGGCCAACTCGACCGGCATCCTCTACGCAAACTCAAACCGCCCAAGGTGGCCAAACGAAAGGTGCGTGTGTTCACTGACCAGGAATGCTACAACCTGTGCACTGCCGCCCGGAAGTATGAGGAGAGAGGCCGTTCAGTCAGATGGGAGCTTCTGATTCGCATGGGCCTGAGCACTGGAATGCGACGTGGGGAACTGATGAATACCACGTGGCGAGATATCGACTTTGCGAATATGACCGTCGAGGTCTCCCCCAAGAAGGATCGCGAAGATGCCTGGGAGTGGTACATCAAGGACACCGACCGCCGGACACTTCCTCTGACGGCTGACTTGGTGAAACGGCTCGTCGAGCTCCAGATGACCCAGCCGGAAGGAAATCCCTACGTCTTTGTTCCGAAGGCTCGGTATGAGCAGATCCAGGAACTGCGGCGAAGCGGTCAGTGGACCGTCGAGAAAGGGCGATCTCCGCTCTCGAAGTTCTGCCATCACTTCAACAAGATCCGGGCGCGGGCGGCATTGCATCCGGCACCTTCCACGATCTGCGAC
>Ga0315289_10001865_pt1 | contig 32745 bp, 23 predicted proteins | sample YL17G11_40_MG_FD_203452 | JGI IMG/M metagenome (GOLD analysis project Ga0315289, IMG submission 203452) | Sediment microbial communities from Yellowstone Lake, YNP, Wyoming, USA - YL17G11_40 | ecosystem: Environmental > Aquatic > Freshwater > Lake > Sediment | place: USA: Wyoming | collected... | reverse complement strand
GTCGTTACATTACTTGCCACGCTGTAGTTTCCTTCTGAACATGTGGCATTGAAGCTGACCAAATCATACATCTGGTAGTTGTTGACTTCTCCTGTATAGTTTTCGGTTGTCGCATTGTAGGTCAGAGTAATATCATCAGTTGTCTCATCATTTATGACATTACATGAGGCTCCGCTGATCGGGTTGCCGTTCAGCGTGTCGGTGTATCTCACCTGGAACGGTATGGTGATGTCAAAGTCGTGGCCCGGTGTCCTGCCCTGTGGATAAAGGGTCTGGTTCACGCTGAACGTCAGGTTCGTCGGCCTGGTCTGCACCGTGAATGTCTGCACATCCGTCTGGTTGGCACTGCCGGCGCTGTTGTTCGCCCAGAAGTACCAGCCCATTACCGTCCCGGCGGCCGCTGTTATGGTCGAGACGTTCTCCGAAACGTTGGACGTTCCTGTGAACGTAGTGAACGATGAGTTGGCCCAGCTACCGGTCTGGTTCGTGCTGAAGATATATCCGGAAAGCCCTAGGTTGTCCGTCCATGACGTGTTGAACTTGACCGTCGTATTCCAGTAAACCGTTGTCTCATTTTTGGCCGGGTTGCTCCATTGCGGGGGAACAATACTCCTGACAAACAGCCAATAGGTCGCACCCGTGTCGTTGGCCGAGTAATTCGTGTTGCCCGAGGTGTTTGTCTTGTAGGTGTAGTTGCCGACGGCCGGCGTCGTCGTGTTCGGGTTGCTGACCGATGTGTCGTTCTGCCACAGCAGGGCAGTGCCCGAGTTTGCATAGACCATGGTACCGTTCACTGTGATTGAACCGCCATAGTCGGTCGTCACGTTCTGATTCTTGAACGTGCCCGTTGAGTTGATTATGTACAGGTCAATCGGATTCGTGCTGTTCTTGTTGACTGTGAGTATGCTGTAGGTGCTGTTCGCAGAGTAGTTCTGCGAACCTGTAATGTTGCATGTATAGTTGTAGACCGATGCTCCGAGGAGCATGGTCTCGTTGGTCTGGTTGGTCAAGGCAGAACCGTTGCGATAGAGCGTCGGCGTTCCAACGTTCGCCGAGCAAGTAGCCGTTGTCGTGTTCGGGTATGTAACTGTCGAAGCGGGCGTTATTGTGAGCGTAAGCGGATTGGATGCCTGATTTACGATTAGGTAGAGCGTGCCATTCGTCGCGGAAGTCCAGTTGGCGTTGCCGCTAGTGTTGTAGACAGCTTGATAGGTCCCTGCGCCCTGCGTAGTTAGGAAGCTGGCGGGATTGCCAGCAGCCGTTGCCAGGTTGAGATAGAGGTTGAACGTTGGTGGGGTTGTTGTGGTGGTGGAGTTTCCGGAAACGTTTACCTGTGTTGGATAAGTCACGGTTTCGTTGATCACGCCGCCGTCCAGAAACGTCCTGACGTCCGGTGTTCCCTTGTTCACAAGGGCGTAGAACGTTACGCCCGTGGCGTTGTTCGAGTAGTTCTGGTTTCCGGTTGCGTTGACCTTGTAGGCGTACGTACCGTTGCCGAGGAGTATCTCCTCGGACTGCGGCGAACTGCCGGTTGCCTTCTGGACGCCGTCACGGTAGACGTAGACCGTACCGCCGGCCGCTGTGCCCGTTGCGTTGACTGCGCTCGGGTAGGTGTACGTCTGGTTGGCGTTCTGCGTTCCGTTCAGGTATAGATTGACCGGGTCGGAGGACGCCTTGCCGATTGTGAACGTCCAGTTGGTCGAACTGTTCGAATTGCCGGCCGTGTCGTTCGCATAGCTCTTCCAGTAGAACGTGCCTGCTGGCAGCACGACAGAGTAGTTGTATATCGCTCCGCCATAGCTGTTGGTCATCGAGTAGTTCTGCGGCGAGCCGGAGAAGTTGGATTCGAGAAGCGCGGTGCTGATCGCCACAGTGTTGCTCCAGCTGATGTTGAACTGGCTGACGCTTGAATTATAATTTGTGGGATACCAGCTGGCGTTGGTCGACCATGTGGGTGGTGTCCTGTCATCGATTAGGTAGTTTGTTTGGGTGCAGTTCTGGTTTCCTGCAGCATCTTTTGAACAGCCGAAATAAGTATAGGTTGTATTGGTCAGGTTGCTCTGGTTCGTGTAGAAAAGCCACTTGTCCGTGTCGTATTTGTAGAGATTGGAACGATAATGTTGTGTAAGCTCGTCGGCGGACAAGGAATAGTTATAGACGCGAAATTCGTCCATCGTGCCGTTCCAAAAAGAGCTCGCGCCGAATGGTTCCTTGCCGAGTATCAGGTTGCTGGTTGTAGGGGCAAGAGTGCCACCGACCGGGGTTAACGTCCTGTCGAGAACCCCATCGACGTATGTTTTAATGTAATCACCGGAAACCGAGTAAACGCCGACCAAATGATACCACTGGCCTGCTTGCAGTACTGTTCCACCAGGGACGCTTCTGCTCAGATGGGGTGTGTTAGTCGCGTCACGTATTTCAAATTCGAATTTACCATCTGTGAATACTCCAAACTTATAGCCGCCGCTGACCCCGTCCTGCTTGCCTGCTATTTTCTGGTCCAACCCCACCCCATTTAGCTTAATCCACGCCTCCATGGTCATGTCAGTAGTAATGTTCAGGTTTGATCCACTTCCGCAGTTAATGGAATTGTTCACGCCATTAAACTGGACCGCCGAGCCATATTTCCCTGCAGCTGTCCGGGTGGTTCCATTTATGAATGTCCCGTTATTACCATGCCCGGAAACGTCAACGACATAAGTGTTATTTTCGCCAATGGCGGAAACATTATCGAAGTTGAACATCACAGCAAGACTGTTATTGAAGAAGGTGTAGTTCGTGCCGTTCCAGTTCCAGATGAACTCGCCCAAGTCAGCGGCGTTTGTCGAGGAAATGTTTACGATTATCGATGTGTTTGACGTCGCTGTACCGTTGTTTGGAGTCGGGGCTGTGAAATCTATTGTCGGAAATACCACATCAGTTACTCTCACGGTCCGGTTTGAGGAAGAAAAGTTGCAGTTTGTAGTAGAACCGGCATCGCAGGCTCGGCAGTTCCACAGTATCGCACCGGTGCTTGAGAAAGTCCTCTGGAATGTCGTCTGGTTCGATGTTCCGCTGACGCTGACAGTACCGTTGGCCTGCCATGTCCCGGAAGAGTTCGTGTAGAGCGTAATGTTATTGAGCTGGAAGTCGTCGGTAGCGTTGCACGCAAAACTGACGATGGCGCCAGCCGAGCTGCTGTCCGCCGGACTCACCAGATTGACCGTCGGTGGTAGTATGTCGATATAGAGATACCTCAAATCGGTCTTGTTGGTGTTAGCGCTCGTATCCTTGACAAAACTCTGGTACGTATATGTACCGACACCCAGGCCGCTCTGGTTTGTTATGAACTCCCACTTGTCCGTGTCATACTTGTACAGGTTTGAATAATAGGTCTGGTTAATCTCGTTTGCTGCCAAGCTTCGGTTGTATATGCGGACCTCGTCTATGGTGCCGTTGAAATATCTAGAGGGGTTATTGGTGCCGTCCAGCTGATTACCAATTGTAAGACGGTCGTTCGGTGCATTTGGTATGCTTGCGCTTGTGGTCGATGTTTGGATACCGTTCACATAGAAATAAAGCGTTCCTCCCCTCCTCGTCATGACCACATGATACCATGTGCCCGCCGAAGCGAACGTATAGCCGCTGTCTATCCATGCGACGTTGCCGTATAGCCCTTCCAGTTTGCTTCCCACAAGTCCAGCACCATTACCAATTCCGAAACCGTACCCACCCGCGTCATTTCCGTTATATGCAACGAAACTGGGACCCTGCGGCAGGGCTGCCGGTTTTATCCACGCGGAGATGGCCCAATTGTCCTGGACATTTGTGGCCCGGCCAGAGCAATTGATGTAATCGTTGGTCCCATCAAAGCTGTAGGCACCCTGGTATTTTCCCGAGGACGTGAAGGTCGCGCCTCCCAAAATGGTTCCATTTTTTCCGTTCATGCTCACGTCCACCGCCGTTGTTGAGCTCTCGCCCAGGGCGGAAACGTTGTCGAGGTTCATCATCAAGACCAACGAGCTGTTGTAGAAGGTGTAGTTCGTGCCGTTCCAGTTCCAGATGAACTGGCCCATGTCAGAGGCGTTTGTCGCCGAGACGTTGACCTGGACTGATGTGTTTGATGTCACCGTTGCGTTTTGAGGGGTCGGCGGAACAAACGTGATGTTGTATGACGAAGCGGGATCGACGATCCAGTCAAACTCGACCGTTCCTACCATCTTCAGATCGAATATGTTATTGTTTCCATTCAGGTTGGTCAGCAACGTCCTATAAGTCCCTTCTGCAGAAATGTTTTCTATTGTTGCGATGCGCTCGTTCCCGTTTTCAGCATAAATTTCGATGGAGGAACTCTCGTTGTTTGCTGAACGGGCATAGACAGTGATGTCATTTTCATGAATTAAATTTTCACTGAAAGTGACCCTGACATATTCATTATTAAGAATCGGTTCGCTCCATATCCCATCCTTATTCTTTACATGTTCAAAGATATCGGAAATAAGGTTCCGATTCGCATCCAGATGCTGGGCATGGGTTATGTCGATTTCTCCAAGGGCGGGATCTTCAGCGGTCAGGCCTCCGACTAGCAACAGCATGCTCGTCGTAATAAAGGCTATGGCAAAGGCTATCGCTGCCAGTTTAGTGATACCTTTCATTGTTGTTCACCCTCACCGTTCAGATAGAGCAGTCTGGCCGGACCGACTGCCCTGGTCCTTATCACGTGAGCACCCTTCAGTTCGAACAGGTATTTTGTGGCCGTTTGGCGGTGCAGCCCGAGCAGGTGGGCGAGCTCCGTTATCGTGATTCCCTCCGGCTGTTCCTTCAGAAGCTCTACTATCCTATTCTTGACAGATTCACCATTATCGTCCATCAAATACGTTCACCATTAGAATAATAATTATATTTAATCGATTTATAAAGGTTCTTGGGCTGTTTGGCCCTGTTTTGCGATATTTCAGGTCTTTATTTTGATGGCAAAACGGCCAGGCGATGTCAGTCCGGCCTCTTTTGCTATGGACGAGGCCTCGGGGTTGGTCACGACAACGACGCCTCGCCAACTGCGCGTCAGATCTGTCGACTTGTCGATGGGACAGATGTTGCCTTTCACGAGCCTTCTGCAGACCTTGCATGCGCGTTCGACCATAATTACTTCTTCTCCTCTTTTTCAGCCTTCTTCTCCTCTTTCTTCTCGGCCTCTTTCGCTTCTTTCTTTTCAGCCTTTTTCTCTTCCTTTTCGACCTTCTTCTCTTCCTTCCTGGTCTTCTTCTCTTCCTTGGCCTTCTCGGTCAGCCACTTGAGCGAACCCAGGAACGGCTGGCGCATGGTAAGGCCGACCTTGGACTGCTCCTTAAACGATATCGAAATTATGCGGCCGCGGACCGGGTCGCCTGTCTTGAGTACGCGCTTGCTCTGCCGACCGACGAGCTGGCTGTTCTTGTCGTCATAGCTCACGAAATCATCCATGACCTGGCTGATGTGAACGAGCCCGTCAAGAGCGCCGGCGCGAATGAAGGCGCCGAACTCGGTTATGTCGATGACCTCGCCCTCGACTATCTCGTGCTCGCGCGGCATCCAGCTAAGGACCTTGAATACGGTTGAATAATGCACAGCCGGATCGCCGGGAAGTACGCGTCCCTCTCCGACGTTGTCGACCGTGGTAATGGCCAGCATCACGCCTATCTCGGGGTTTATCCTGCCTTCAAATTTCTCGGCCAGGCTTTCAGCAACAGACTCGGAAAGATCGAGGTTGAACTTTGTCGGAGGCACAGATATCTCGTCTTCCACTGTAACAATCTGGTACATTCAATCATTCTCCCTTTTGTAAAGTCCGATGGCATGCTCGATGGCCTTCTTCGCCTTAGCGGCATCCAACCACGTTATCTTTGTCACCCAGTCCTCTTTAATGCTATCGGTCAGCTGGCTGAGCATGCGCTTGGGGACGTCGGCGATGTCCTCCACGCCTTCGAACTCGCTGTCCAGGCTGCACACTGCCAGTATCTTATCATCAATCTTTCCCTCGCCTTCGAGGCGTACTAATCCGATGGGCCTTGCAGGCATGAGCGTGCATGGCATTGGCGGCTCGCTTACTAACACGAGCACGTCCAAGGGCTCGGCGTCCGTGTGATGCGTCGCCGGTATAAGGCCATACGCAGCTGTCAAAGGATTCGCAAACGCCTTGCTTATCGTCAGCACGCCCTTCTCCGTCGAATAATAATATTTCGAGCCGGAGCTGACATGAATCATCACGTATATTTCGTCGGGCGGATTTGGCCCGGGCGTCATATCTGCCATAATCATCACATCGGTGCATAATGCACGAAAACGTTCAGTGGGTTGGACCCACCTCCGTCACGTATACCTCACAGCAGCGCATGAAGTGCAAAAAGCATGCCGAAGGTTATTGACAACGTACCGATCAGTTTTACCAGTACGTGTATCGAAGGTCCGGCCGTGTCTTTCAGCGGGTCTCCGACCGTGTCGCCGACGACCGCTGCCTTGTGCTGGTCAGTGCCCTTCAGGCCAATTGCCTCGATGGCCTTCTTGGCGTTGTCCCATGCGGCGCCGCCGTTGTTCATCCACATTGCAAGTATGAATCCGGACAGCGTTGCGACCATCAGGAAAGCGCCCGCAGCCGCAGGCCCCAAAATAAACCCTACGGCTATCGGCGTTATCACAGGCAGCAGGCCAGGCACTAGCATCTCGCGCTGTGCAGCAGCTGTCGATATCGCCACGCATTTGCCGTAGTCCGGTTTCGCCTTGCCTTCCATCAGGCCTGGTATGGTCTTGAACTGGTGCCGCACCTCTTCGACCATCTTGTTCGCTGCCTTGCCGACAGCCTTGATAGCTAATGCCGCGAAAAGGAACGGTATCATTGCGCCCAGGAACGACGCAATAATAATTTGCGGCTGAATAATGTCAACCACGGTCACGTTTGCGACATCAAGATATGCCCTGAAGAGCAACAGCGCAGCCATGCCAGCCGATGCCATTGCATACCCCTTGGTCAGCGCCTTGGTAGTGTTGCCGGCAGCATCGAACGCGTCGATCTTCTTCCTCACTTCCTTGCTCCCGCCGGACATCTCGACGATGCCCGCTGCGTTGTCGACGATCGGTCCGAAACCGTCCAGTCCGAGAATCATGCCCGCAATTGCCAGCATGCCCATGGTAGCGATTGCTGTTCCGTATACGCCGCCCACTGCCCAGCCGACGCCAGCAGTTACAGCACCATACAGGCCGCCAAAATAGAACGCCGCAGCGATGGCGCCGCAGATGATTATGACAGGCAGCGCCGTGCACTCCAGCCCGACAGCCAGACCAGTGATGATGTTGGTCGCCGGTCCTGTCTTTGACGAATCCACTATATCATTTACGGGTCGGTAGCGCCTGGACGTATAGTACTCGGTCGTAAGCACTATCAGCAGGCTTGCAACGATGCCGGACAAACCGGCAAAGAAAAGGTCCAGGCTGCCCAGCGTCCATGTCGTCAAAAAGTAAAAGCCAACTATGCAGAAGGCGACTGTTGCGATGATGCCGCTGCGCAGCGATATCATCGGGTCCACGCCTTCCTTGCCGCGGACGAACGGTATGCCAAGTATAGTCGCTATGATACCGACGGTACGCGCAAGCAACGGGAAGATGACGAAATAGAAGTTGTTCGTGGCCGCATAAAGTGCAAGTCCGACTATCATCGCAGCTATGTTCTCGGCAGTGCATGATTCGAAGAGGTCGGCACCACGGCCTGCGACGTCGCCGACGTTGTCACCGACGTTGTCAGCTATGACAGCCGGGTTGCGCGGGTCGTCCTCAGGTATGCCTTTCTCGATCTTGCCAACGAGATCGGCGCCCACATCAGCTGCCTTGGTAAAGATTCCGCCGCCGAGTTGCGCGAACAGCGCGGCCAGCGAGGCTCCGAAACCGAAGCCGATTATTGCGCCCGGGTCGCCGTACAGCCAAAAGAGCGTCGTGACGCCTATCAGCGACAAAGCGACGTTCGCGAGCCCCATGACGAGGCCACCATAAAAGGAAATCTTCAGCGCCTTCGGCACGCTGGTTTCAGCAGCTGCTGCAGTGCGCACGTTCGCGGCAGTCGCCACCTCCATGCTGAGCCATCCAGCGACCAACGAACAGGCCGCACCGAATATGAATGCAAACGCGGTCAACGGCAGCTTTCCAAAATCGAAGGCGAGATAGAAAATTACCGTCATTATAGCCGAGATAACCACTATCAGCGTGTACTGCTTTTTTAGGTAGGCGCGTGCGCCTGTGCGTATAGCATTATAAATCTCCAACATGCGCGGAGTGCCGGTCGGCTGCTTTAAGACGAACCATGTCAAGTAACCAGCGAACGCTAGCGCAACGAAGCCTGCAAGTATAGGTATCCAAAGCATGGTATTTTCTATATAACAATTACTTTTAAAGCTTTGCCAGACCAACAAAAGCTAGGTGTTTAAGTGAGACCGATAGGTTCGCAGAAAGCCCAATGGAAGCACAGCCGTGAGCGCAAGAAGAAACGCAGGGGCGCCGGCAATCCCTAGTCGCAGACAATGAGCTTCTTCTGCCGGATATAGCAGACACTGCCTCTGGCTGCCTTTATCTTTTCACGCAATGCTATGTCCTGAGTTGCAACGACATAGCCTTCCTTTGTAGCAGTAAGCAGGGCCGTGTCCGCCTTGCCTTCGAAAGGCAGAGGCGACAGGCGCTCTGTGAGCGCCAGAGCGATGCGAGCCGCTACGCCGTCCTTGCCTCTGCCCTCAGCAAGCTTGTTCAGCTCGTCAATGACAGCCGGTATGACGTAGAGCTTGTAGTCTGCCATCTGCCCAAAGAAGTCGATCTTCCAACTTACGGCTGAAATAAGGAAATTCGTGTCCAGCACTGCCTTGCGCATGATTTTAATTGTTCGTGAGCATTAAAAATTGATATGATAGACAGCCACTGCCATCTGGAGCAGCACGATTATGACGAAGACAGGGACGCGGTCATTCAGCGTACAAAGGCTGCCGGGCTGAAGGCAGTCGTCACCTGCTGCGCCAGACCGCAGGATTTTGAGGCAACGATGCAGATGGTTGAAAAGTACAAGGGATTCGTGTTCGCATCCGTCGGTCTGCATCCGGAATACATCAAGGATTTTTCCAACGAGCAGATCGAGAATTTCATACGGACGATAAAGACGAACGCTTCGCGAATAGTGGCCATAGGCGAAACCGGGCTGGACTTCTTCTGGGTGCGGGAAGCGGACTGGCAGGAAAAGGAACGGGAGCTCTTCGTCCGTTTGATAGAGCTGGCAAAAAGCCTGAAGAAGCCCCTTTTGATTCATTCGCGCGAGGCCGAGGAGGAGTGCGTCAAAATCCTTGAACGTGAGGATGCGACGAACGTTCTCATGCACATGTTCGGCGCGAACCAGCTGACCAAGCGTGTCATAGATAACGGCTGGCACATATCCGTCAACACCATCGTGCTGCGCAGCAAGAAGCACGGAAAGGTGGTGCGGGACTGTCCTATCGAAAGGCTCCTGCTAGAAACGGACGCGCCGTGGCTTGCGCCACAGACGCTCGGTTCTGCCGAGAAAGCAAGGAACGAGCCGACCTCGATAAAGGCAGTTGCCGAAAAGATCGCCGAGATAAAGCGACTGCCGTTTGCCGACGTGTGGAACGCCTGCGGCGCCAATTCCGCCGCCTTTTTCAAACTGCCCTTTAAATAGAGCGAAGATTAAATACGATGCATGTTTTTGGAGAGGCTGAGAAACAAGCAACCGGCTCAACCCACTGTCGCCTTTTTCGTGGACGGCCCGAACATGATCCGCAAGGAGTTCAAGATAGACCTGCGAGACATAAAGCGGCGCGTCGAGAAATACGGCAGAATAACCATCGGGAAGATATTCGTCAACCAGTTCGCATCCGAGAAATTGCTTGAGGCCATCGCCAACGAGGGCTTCGAGACCATAATCGCACTGGGCGACCCGGAGCAAAAGACGGACGTGGACGTGGCAATCGCCGTACATGCGATGGAAGCGATAGCGAACCCTGCAATATCGGTGATAGCATTGGCCAGCAGGGATGCTGATTTCTTAGCATTGATACAGAAGGCGAAGGAGAAGGGCAAGATGACCGTGCTTGTGGCAGCCGAGCCCGGACTGGCAGCGAGCCTCAGGCATGCGGCCGATCACGTAGAGCTGCTTTGAAGCCTGTGCAACTTCTCGCTGATAGTATCATAGACATTACTTTCAATCGCACATTTTCGACAGCTAATTACAATATCCTCTATGGCAGGATACTGGTTTGTCATTGCAATTAGATTCTGGGTTATCCTCTGCCTGTAAACACATTCCTTACCGCGTTCGTGCTGTTGCTGAATGTTGGACAATGTGTTGAGATAGAGTATGTCATTGGCAGCATCACGCTGCGCATAGACGGATACCCTGTTCCACTTTACCTCGTGCCTTAAGTTGTTTTTGGTCAACAGCTTGCTGAGCTCCTCGGTAACATAAGAAACGTCCACATGCTTATCTTTACCTCGCCTAAGGACGCATAGCTCGATACTGCCATTGTCGATGAGCAGGAGCCTCCACTGTCCCAATTCCCTGTTCCAGCCCTCGGACTTCCTGTCGGCGCGCAGGTCGCGGAGATTCATTTCTAGCACGGCCTTGAATTGCGGGTCATCATCGTACGTCATTTCCGAAACATAGGTCTTGCTCAAGAATTTCTTCAGTATGGGTTTGAACACGGGCGCGATATCTTTGTAACTGTATTGCCTGTCTAAAATCAAATGTCCGCTGCGCGTCTTCATGGAGAAAATATCGGGCGGAAGGTTTTTAAGCATTACCGAGCGCGCTCACATTCTCTCGTATTTGTAACGCAGGAGCGCCGCTATGCCGCCCAACGCAGCCAGCTGACCGCCCTCGCGCGTCTCTGTTGAAACGACCTCGACTATCGTTCCGTAACTCTTGGCCAGGTCCTCGAACGCATCGATGATGTCGGCCTTGCCTATCACGCCTGCGATGCGCCCGCATTTCGCACAGGCCTGCTTTTCTGCATCGGCCGTGCGCACATAACGCTTGCCGGACCAGCCGCAACCGCAGGTCAGCTCGACGGCCTTCCAATCGAGACCGTCGGATATCAACAATGTCTCAACCGCGCCTGCTTCCAGTGCCTTCAGAACTGGCTGTATGCCATATGTGACCATGCCGCTGTCCTTCTGCAATTCGGTAAAGAATTTCTGAAGAAGCACCTTCTCGCGGAAAACGGACGCTTCTGCTAGCAGCTCCTTGCTGCGTTCAACAAGCTCGTGCAAGCCTGCCTCGTCCGTATAGCTGACGGACTGCATGCCCAGAACCTTGTTCTTGACGTCGGTCTGCAAATACTCGCCGCGCCAGAAATCCTCCTTTGAAGGACCGGGACCGCCGAGCACTATGCCCTTGACGCCCGGAGGCGTAACGGCCCGTATCTCCTCGGCAATCTCCTTGTAGAAGTCGTTGACAAGGCCTTCGCGCACGCGGGCGAAACGGACGCTGGACTGACCGCCCTTGGCCGTCTTGCCCGGCACGATCGACTCTAACCTGCGCAGAACCTGGATTGACTTGCCACGCAGCACGCCGATGGTCGCCTCTTGCGTGTCCATGACAACAAGACCGTACAGTTCCTTCTCTGCAATCATGTCCCGCAGGGGGCCGAGCTCGAAATGCTGGTCGCACCAGTACATCCTGACCTTCAGCGGCTCGGGCGGTTCTATGGCCCAGAGCCTTATGTCGGTCACGCCCTCGCTCTCTGCCACGTTGCCGCAGAAGATGGCAACGCCGTTAGGCGGCGTCGACTTGTACAGCTTGAGGTGCTGCTCGATCTTGGCCAGCGCATCGACCACGTTATTGCGCGTTGATTTTGATTTTATGTTCTCGGCAGTTCCGCGCTCGTTGCGAATCTGGTTCATCACCTCGTTCACGGAATAGTCCTTGGGTATGAAGACGCTGACGAGCTCGGTGTGCCTGCCCTTGAGCTTCTCCAGCTCTGCCAGAAGTTTTCGCAATTTTGCTGCTGCAGCCTCCACCATATTGCTCACGCTAGAAAAGAGTCATTCGTTGTCGCGTGTTTCGTTCTGCATCGCTATCAATTATAATTTTGTCCGGACAGCTTAAATAGTTACCGAAAATTTCAGGCCGGCCGCTTGGATGTCGCCCTTTCCGAACTCCACCTTTCCTGCTTTCGTGGTCGCCATTATGTCAGCCAGGAACGGCTTAAGCTCACCTTGCATTTTTTTGTCAGCATCGATAGTTATAGTCTTCAACGGCGTGTTCAATGCCATTTTTTTGTCATGCTTCCATGCACGCACAGATGATATGATTGATGTGGCGGCGTCCCCTGTCTTCTCGATATTTTCATCTATGAGTTTTTCATCCGATATAGGCCATGCGGAATTGTGTATGGAATCTGCTCCGTCAAACGGTTTCAGCAGTTTTTGGTACAGTTCCTCAGTTATGTGCGGGAGTATGGGCGCAAAGAGCTTCGTGATAGTGTTCAATGCCATGAAAAGCGTCCACTGGGCCGAGGCGTCCTTGCCGCTGTAAAGCCTGTGCTTAACGGCCTCGAGATAATTGTCGCAGAACGAATGCCAGAAGAAGTCTTCCGCGTCCGCTCGCGCGTCGCTGTACTGATAAGCATTGAAATTGTCCGTGGACTTTTTGATAAGAACCATCAGCTTGCTGAGAAGCCATCTGTCCGTGGCCTCGAGCTGTTTCGGTTTTTTGCCGTCGAACCCTTCCATGGCAGTTGAAACGAACCTGCTGGCATTCCACAGCTTGTTGAGCAGCATCTGTCCCCTTGCTACGTCCTTGTCCATGTAGGAGACCTCATAACCGAGCTTCGCGGTCGACGTCCAGTAGCGTATGGCATCCGCGCTGTATTTTTCTATCACAGGCAGAGGCTCGACCACATTGCCTTTTGATTTCGACATCTTCTTGCCGTGCGGATCAAGGCCATGGCCGTTTATTATGGCGTTGAACCACGGTATGCTCTTGACGTGCAACCACGTCTTTACAATGGTGTAGAACGACCAGGTGCGTATGATGTCATGGCCCTGCGGGCGCATGGTCATGGGAATAAGTTCCATGTGACTGTCGGGTTCGCCCCATTTCGCGTTTATGAGAGGCGTCAAGGCGGACGTCGTCCACGTGTCCATGATGTCCGTATCCGGAATGAAATCCGAGGAGCCGCACTTGCATTTTTTCTTCGGTTTTGTCTTGATGGGATCAACAGGCAGCTGGCCCTCATCTGCCAGAACGATCTCCCCGCACTTCTTGCAGTACCACGCGGGGAACTGCACGCCGAAGTAGCGCTGTCTGGATATGCACCAGTCCGAGTTCAGGCCCTCGACCCATTGCTTGTAACGCACGGCCATGTGCTCCGGAACCCATTTGACTTTCGCCCCAAGCTCCAGCCACTTGTCCTTCATGTCGAGCACGCGGACGTACCATTGGGATGTTATCAGGAACTCGATGGGCGTGCCGCACTTGTCGTGAACGTTAACGGTCTGCTGCAAAGGCTCGACCTTCAGGAGCTTGCCCTGTTGCTTGAGCTCTTCGATTATCTGTTTTCTTGCATCGTCGGCCTTGAGGCCCGCGAACTTTCCGGCTGCCTCGGTCAGCTTACCTGCCCTGTCCAGAACGATGCGCAACGACAGCTTGTGCTTCTGCGCCCATGCGATGTCGGTCTTGTCGCCGAACGTGCATACCATGACCGCACCTGTGCCAAACTCAATGCTGACGGTGTCATCCGCAAGAATCGGAACTTCCTGCCCGAAGATCGGGACGACGGCTTTTGCGCCGATAATCTTCTTGTACCTCGCGTCATCGGGATGGACGAAAATAGCTACGCAGGCCGCTAGGAGCTCCGGCCTGGTCGTTGCGATGTTCAGTTTTTCTTTCTTTCCGCGCAGTTCGAATGCCAGGGTGTTCAGCTGGGAGCTCCTGTTCTGGTCCTCCAGTTCGGCCTGGGCGATCGCTGTCCTGCAGGAGGTGCACCAGGTCACCGGACCTTCCTGGCGATATACCCTTCCCTGTTTATACAAATCGATGAATGAATGCTGAGAAATCCTGACGCCGAACTGGGAAATTGTGCTGTAAAGTTGTTTCCAGTCGTATGACATGCCCAGGCTGTTGAGTATTCGCCTGAAACCTGCCTCTCCTTTCTCCACCTCTTCCAGACAAATCTTGATGAACTCGTCGCGCGCCATCGCCGAACCTTTTATATTACGCAGCTTCTCGACGTAGCGCTCGGTCGGAAGGCCGTTGCTGTCGAAACACATCGGATAGAAGACGTTGTGACCAGTCATGCGCCTGAAGCGGGCTATGAAGTCCGTTGGCACATAGCCGATGAGGTGCCCCATGTGCAGAAGCCCTGACATCGTAAGCGGAGGCGTGTCTATGGAGAAAACGGGCTTCTTGCTTTTAGGTTCGAACATGGAAATATCATGTTTGGTCCACCAAGCCTGTAATCTGGGTTCGACTTCCTTTGCATCATACCTTGGCGATAGCTCTGGCATGCATTAGCTAGCGTATCTATATTTATTAAAATAGCGGTCGTAAGTAATATTCATGGACTTCATTTTGCTCGTGCAGCAGTATGGCCTGATAGGCGTCTTCCTGAACACTTTCTTGTCGGGCTCGGTCGTGCCTTATCCGTCAGAACCGGCCATCGTCCTGGGCCTCAAACTGTGGGATCCGCTCACGGTGTTCATAGTATCCCTCGCCGGAACGTTGACAGGGGCGTGGACCAATTGGATTATTGGCAGATACGGCATCAGAAGCTATCTGGTGCACCGTTCGCCGAAACAGGAAGCAAAGGCGCGCAAATGGTTCCAGAAATGGGGCTCGGTCTTGATATTCTTCTCGCCGTGGATACCGTTCATCGGCGATCCCGCGCTGATAGTGGCGGGTGCTTTGCGTGTTCCGCAGGAAAGGTTCTTGCTGTTGGCGCTAGTTGGCAACGCCATAAAAATTGCCATTACCATATGGATAGGAACCGCACTTCTGCAGTTCATTGGCTGGCTCTAGACGAAACTGCGCAGGCCCTTCGCGGGCAACTTGTCCGGGTCTATCATCACTATGCCTTTGTTTACAGGGAAAGCGACGTTGAAGATGGGAACGCTGTCTGCAAAGGCCAATGCCGTTCCGAAGTGGGCGTGGCCGTGTATAGCGAACGTGGGCTTTGCCTCTGCGATGGCTTTCTCGAATGCCTTGTATCCCAGGCCGCCGTAGACGTCGGATCTCTCGCCTTTCAAGGTCTGGTAGGTCAATGCATAATGGCTGAGCAGTATCTTGACGTCAACCTTCAGCGCGTTCATGTTCGTCATAAGCCCCGTGACCTTCTCGAAGCGCCTATTGTATGTTTCGCGTATGTCAGGGAACGTGCGGGTCTGCCACCATGTCGGCCTGTCCAAAGAGCCTTTCGTGCCAACAATGCCTATGCGCCTGCCACCTATTTCCGTGAGGAACAGCTCGTCGTCAAGAAAAAAGACGCGCGTACCTGTCATCTGCTTTATCTTTTCGTAATCCTGTTCGAACTCCCGGTTGCCCCATGCTGCGACAATGGGGCAGTCCCAGCCGGCACGGTCTACGATCCTTACGATGTCCCGGTACTGGTGGGGCATCTTGAAATCGCACATGTCGCCTGCCCACAGGAACAGGTCGGGTTTCTTGGCAGCAGCTAGCGCATCCGCGAACTTGGCGAAGTCGCCCGTCAGGCTATCCAGGTCGGATGTGGCCGCAATAAGCATGGTTTAAATTGTATGGACAGATATAAAAATTACGGGCCGGTGGTCTAGAGGAATGACGCCTGCTTCGCAAGCAGGAGTTCGCGAGTTCGAATCTCGCCCGGTCCACCAACTTTTATTTAAGCCGACAGAATACTATTCATGCCTCGCAAGCTGAAGTTCGGTTTCTTCTCGTTCACGGGCGACGAGGGCTGCATGATGGTATTCCTGGAGTCATTGAACAGCAGGCTGCCTGCATGGCAGAAAGCGATAGATTTCAAGTACTCGAAACTGCTCCGCAAGAAGAACGACATGAAAGTGGACGTGTCGTTCGTGGAAGGCGCCATCTCGACGAAGGACGAGGTCGAACGCATAAAGCAGGTGAGGAAAGCGTGTAAAGTGCTAGTTGCCATAGGCGCCTGCGCCATAGATGCAAGCCCGTCAGCGCACAGGAACTTTTTCGCTTCAAAAGAACTAAACGAGATAAAGCCTATTCTTAAAAAGTTCGGATATCTGGACAAGGTCTATCCGCTGTCAAAATTCATCAAGGTCGACAGACAGGTGCCGGGCTGCCCCATGGACGAAGGGAAGTTCGTGGGACTGGTGGAGCAGTTCATCAAGGATGGTGTTTGAATGCACAAGGACATGGACATCAAGATAGGCACGCTCAGCAAGATCGAGGGCCATGCCAACCTGGACATCAAGATAAGGAAGGGCAAGGTCGAGGACGTGAAGCTGCGCGTCATGGAGAACAAGCGCTTCTACACCCAGACGGTTCGCGGCAAGCCTGCAACTGCTGTGCCTGCGCTCGTCTCGCGCATATGCGGCACCTGTTCGATATCCCACCTGACATGCGCAACGGAAGCGATAGAAAAGGCACTGGGCGTCGAGCCGTCCGAACAGACAATGCTTCTGCGCAAGCTCGCAATGTATGGCACGATAATACGCGACCATGCCGTGCACTTGTATCTTTTCTGCCTACCGGACATGTTCGGCGCTGATTCGCTGCTGGACTTCGCAGGCAAGAACAAGCACATGATAGGCGAGTGCTTCGAGATCAAGGCGGCCGGGAATGCGCTGTCGACATGGGCGGCCGGACGCGCGATACATCCAGCATTCAGCCGCATAGGCGGCTGGTCCGTTCTCCCCAAGCCAGAGAACGTACGCGGGGTAATCGAGAAGCTCGGCCACTCGAGAGAGCATGCGCTCGAGCTGGCGAGAACGTTCCACGAATGCGACTGGAACTTCGAACGGGACAGCCAGTTCATCGCGCTCGTGACGCCCGACTTCAGTTTCCTCGAGGGTGAGGTCTGCGGAACCAAGGGCTTCTGCGTCCCGGAGGGCGACTACTACGATCATCTGCACAGCGTGATAATCCCATATTCTCAGGCGACGGCCTACGAACTCGAGGGCAAGGAGTACATGGTCGGCGCGCTAGCTAGATTCAACCTGAACAAGGACGCGCTACATCTGGACACCATACGCGATTGCGGAAAAATGCTGAAGACGTTCCCGACAGGAAACGTATTCTCGAACAACCTCGCCCAGGCCATTGAAATCGTGCACTGCATAGACCACGCGACCGAGCTGCTCGAGAGCATAACCATAAAGCAGGAGAAGCCGAAGGAGCCCGAACTGAAGACCGGAAGGGGCGCAGGAGCGATAGAGGCGCCGCGCGGCACGCTATGGTACGGTTTCGACATCGCCAACGGTGCGATAAAGGACGGACATATAGTTATTCCGACCGCACAGAACCAGATAAAGATGGAGAACGACATCCGCGCGCTCGTCACAGAACTGATAGGAAAGCCGAAAGAAACGATAGTCAGCGAATGTGAAAAGCTCATACGGGCGTTCGACCCGTGCATGTCCTGTGCTTCGCACTTCCTGAAAGTCAGATGGCTCTGATAATCTTTTCTATTTTGTCAAGAGCGACGGCTTCTGCAATGTTTATGGGCACGGCGATTATCTTGACGCTGTCCAAGAGACCGGCCACCTTCATCAGGCCGAGTGTCTGGCCGAGGTCCATGTCATGCGAGGATATGAGCTTGCAGTTCTCGAGCTGATCAAGATTGTCGATGAGCACCACGTCGCGTATGCCCAGTGCGCTGTCGATGATAAAAAGGTCCCTCTCGTCCGGCATGTCTTCCGGGTCTGCCTCGACGAACTCCACTTCCGGTAGGCGCTTCCTCAGTTCGGGCAAAAGACGCAACGGAAGGCTGTCCTTCTCAACTAGCGGGTTGCCGAAAATCAGAATCCTTGTCATACCAAAACTTCGTTCCATATCTTTGGTAGAGCTTTCAGCTTCTTAATGGTTTCGCCTTCATTCAGTTTTCTAATCGCGTGTGCTCCATGAATCGTTAAAAATTCGCCGTCAGCCAGCCCTGGCAGGTAATCCGTTTTTACATCATCCTCTCTTATTCCGGACGGATACCATACGTAGAATTTGCCAGCCTCGTAATATCCGAGCTTCACGGAGCAGTTGTCTATCTCTTTTCTCGTCTCTCGGAAGGCAGTCTCGACCGATTTCCTGAACTTCGGCATTATGCCATTGAACTTCTTGAACAGCTGCATGTTATGGCTCCCGTCGTCCATGCCCTCGAAATATCTGCGGAGCGGCTGTTGAGTGCCATAGCCTTGCCTGACCGCATTGAGCAACATTGTATTGTTGAGGGAAAGCTTGCTGACGTCCAACCTGTGCGTCAGCTTGTTCTTTGCCGCATAGGAAATCTCCGCGAAGCTGGGCGGCATGCTGCAGACCGCGATATAGGCGCATTCGTCGGGCGAAAGCTCGATAGCAGTAGGAACACCTTTGCCTGCCATGTTATAGATGTCGGGGCCTGACTTAAAAATGTTTTATATCCTCCGCACCTTTGGGTTCAAATCTCGTCGGGGGCATCAACCTTTTTAAAATGCTCGGGGCTATTCTGTTCAAGGGCCGGTGGCGCAACCTGGTTAGCGCGCCACGCTGATAACGTGGAGGTTGAGAGTTCAAATCTCTTCCGGCCCACCAATTTAATTTTCTCCAGATTCTTAGGGTTATTAAATCCTATTTCTTCTATCCATTTCTGAAATGATAGTTCGCCACTAATATCTAATTGGTAAAATCTGTAAACTTTACCGTTTCTTTTATCGGGCTTATTTCTGGCATTAGCAGAAAATACAAAACCGCGTGTTTTCAGAATAGTTTTTACAGATTCAAACAGATTGGGACTTTTTGTAGAGAAATTTATGACAGGATAATATGCAGAATTTCTATATTTCTTTTTGATGCTTAATGATCCGTCCGTATCGAAAAGCCCGCGTAAAAATGCAATCACGTGTTCTTCGTTTGAAAGTTTTATTACATCCGGCACGTCTACATTACTTTTATTGTTCGGTATCTGAAATGTATTGATGAAATAAGTCGTCATGACCTTTGAAGAGAACATAATCTCGAGCTCTCGACCCCTCCTGCGTCTGACATATGGTTTAGCATTAAACAGCTTTTTGAACAATGGTAAAACGTGTCCAAAAATATACTCAGAATCTGTATCGGCGTTTGCTGAGACACCAACCCTATAACCTACAGCTTTATTGGATTTTTCTCTTTCAATGGCAACATGGCCGTCTCCAATCAATATACCGACCAGCTCTGCTAGTTCAACTGAAATGAATTTTGGAACTACAATCTGCTTTCTGATATCGTTACGGCTGAATTCGCACTTTTCAAAAGGCATAGAAGAAATTATCCCTGCTCAAATAAAAAGATTTCGCGAGGAAATAATATATTTGCATGAATATTCTTATACTCTTGCCACGATTATGATGTCATGGAAATAGTGGCACGAGGTGCGGAAGCGGTCCTGAAAAAGGACATTATGGACAACGAAACCGTACTGATAAAGGAACGCATCAAGAAAGGCTACCGCATCGGACAGATTGATGTGCCCCTGCGAACGGAGAGGACCGTGCACGAATCCAGACTTCTAGGCGAAGCGAGGCGGGCGGGCGTCAACACGCCGAAAATACTGGCTGTTGACGAGAAAGGCTGCAAAATAACCATGGAATGGATAGATGGCGAACGGTTGAAGGAGCTGTTCAATTCTGGAACGGATGACGGACGCAAGGCCGAGCTCGCCGAGTCCATAGGCCAATCGGTAGGAAAACTGCATTCGGCAGGCATAGTGCACGGCGACCTAACGACCTCGAACATTATATTGAGCAATGAAAAAATATTCTTCATCGACTTCGGCCTGGGCTTCTTTTCAGCCAAGGCCGAGGACCATGGCACGGACATTGCACTTCTCAAGGAAGCGATCAAGGCCACCCATTTTAAGCTTTTAAGCCTTCTCTGGGATAGGTTTATAAAAGGTTACAAGCAAACAAATCCGCATGCAGAGGCCGTGCTTAAGGCGTTGAATGCCATAGAGAGGCGCGGCAGGTATGCAACAAGGGTTGACTGAATGAAATTGAAGATAAAGGGCGAGACGAAGCATGAGACGCTGGAAAATGTCAGCTATCTGCTGATGATAGCGTCTGCTGCAATGGTCGCCATAGGCATCGGCCTTGGCAGCTTTGTCTACGGCACGGTCTACATAGCAGTGGCAGGAGCAGCTATTTTCCTGCCGGCGATAGTCATTTTTATTGCCTCGCAGCTAATGTTACCGCATAGCAGCGAGAAGCAGGTGTAAGTTATGGCACGAATGTACGCGCGCAAGCGAGGGAAGGCTGGAAGCAAACGACCGTCAGTGCCGGCGACATGGATCGAGTACGGCGCCGAGGAAGTCACGAAGCTGGTTGTCAAATTGGCCAAGGACGGGCTCGGCACGGCCGCGATAGGCCGCGTGCTGCGCGACCAGTACGGCATACCTTCGGTTCAGCAGGCTGCCGGGAAGCCTGTGCTGGCAATAGTGACCGAAGCTGGGCTTGCCCCCAAGATTCCGGAGGACCTGATGACGCTCCTTCGACAGGCCGTCACGCTGCGCGCCCACTTGATGCGCAACAAGCGCGATTCCACTTCAAAGCGCGGACTGGAACTGCTCGAATCGAAAATCCGCAGGATCGTCAAGTACTACGTGCGCGTCAAGCGCCTGCCTGCTGACTGGAAGTACGATGCAGAACGCGCGAAACTGATTGTGCAAACAGGCGGCTAGTTGCCCGTTCTTTAAATTCTTTTAACGGCAGTATTCTTGCATGCAGCCGCTCATCGAGATAGCGAAGACAGCTGCCGAGCGCATACGGCGCGAGGACGGGCTCATACACCTTGTGGGGCATTACGACGCCGATGGCATATGCTCCGCCGCAATCATGGCGATCGCGCTGCTCAATAACAACAAAAAATTCCACCTGATAATCACCAAGGACATCAAGAAAGATTTCATACAGCACCTGATTGACTGCGAACCTAAGCTGGTTATTTTTGCGGACATAGGCTCGGGATATCTTGCCGACATAGCTGCATTGCCCTGTGACATAATAGTAGCTGACCATCACGAGCTTACGACGGTCTGGAGCGGTTCTGATGCCGACAGGCAGCTGGTGCACGTCAACCCAGAACTGTTCAACAGTCCTGAACTGGCGGGCGCGGGCGTTTCTTATTTAATCGGCCGGGAGCTGACAGATGACCGCAGGCTGGCCCAGCTGGCGCTGGTCGGAAGCATCGGAGATTGCGGCGACTACTCGCTCGAATTGTTCGTCGGACCAGGCATAAGCAAGGACAGGGGCCTGAACCTTTTCGGCAGGTTCAGCCGCCAGTTGAATACGGTGCTGGAGGCGGCCGGATTTCGCAACAGCATCCAACTGCTTTCCGAGCTTGGCATCGATCCGAGAAAGACCCTAGCTGAGCTGAACGATGCCGAGAGACAGAAGCTGACGGACGCCCTTGTGCGCGAAAGGCTTGCGGCTGATGCGAACATCGCTGATCTTTTCACGGACGTGTGGACGCTCGCGAACAGGCCCACGGAACTGACGGACGCAAAGGAGTTCGCAACGCTACTGAACGCCGTCGGCCGGATGAATTCTGCCGCCACTGGCATAGCCGTCTGCATGGGCAGTGCGAAGGCGCTTGAAACAGCGAAGGCGATCGCCAATGATTATAAAAGGCAACTGGCGACTGCGATGGGATGGGTGAGCAACAATCCGGATGCTGTGCGCAGGACAGCCAATGCGACATACATAATTGCCGGGAGCGCGATACATCCGAACCTGATAGGCACTGTTGTTTCGATACTGTCGCGGAACGGGGACGGAAAACCGCTGATAGGAATGGCCACGTCCGACGAAGGCGTCAAGGTGTCCGCAAGAGCGGCGGATTGCAACATCAACAAGGCGATCGCAAAGGCCGCTGCAGCAGTTGGCGGAGCAGCCGGTGGCCATGCAGCAGCAGCAGGCGCGACCATACCTGCTGACACGGAAGAGCGGTTCCTGTCGACCTGCGACGAATATCTGAAATCTTTATAAACCTTCTGAGGCTATTATCGGCTCATGGCACAGACGCAGAAGGCAGAGGCCAAGTGGAAGGGCAAGGGATGGTACCAGATACTTACGCCGACGTACATCGGCGACGTGGTCATAGGCGAGACTCTTGCCATGGAGCCCAATTCCCTGATAGGCCGAGTTGTGGAGGCCTCGTTGCTTGATCTGACGGGCGACCCGGAAAAGTTCAACGTCAAGTTCTTTTTCAAGGTAACCGAGCTCTCGGGCTCGAAGGCATTCACCAAGTTCGTAGGCCATGAAATAACCCGAGATTTCGTATCGCGCGCCGTTCAGACCCGGACTGGCCGCATAGACACGAACGACATAGTGACGTTCGCCGACGGCAAGCTGCGCGTAAAGGCGCTGGCAATCACGACAAGGCCAGTTTCTGAGAACGTGGACAAGGCGATACGCGCCGCAATACGCTCGGCGGTGATCGCTTCGGCCAAGGACAAGAAAATAGAGGAATGGGTGTCGGCCATGGCTGCAGGGGATATACAGAGTGAGATACGTGCTGTCATCAACAAGCTGTACCCCGTGCGCATGTTCGAAATCAGAGCGAGCGAACTGATAGAAAGCTAGAAATCATTTATGCGTCTTGTGCACCTTTCTGTGAACCTGTCTTATGTGCTTCTCGGGCTTTTTCTCATGATGCATTTTCCCGCGATGAGCCTTCTTCTCAACATGCCTTGCTGTCGGCTGTTCCGCCTCGATCGGCTGTGTTGATTCCTGAACCTGCGGTTCTACGTGCCCAGCGGGTCTGAATCTGGGCATGACGCGTTTCTTGAGCTTCCTCCACACCAGATATGCCGCGGCTGCAATGACGGCGGCGGCTATCAGGCCCATTATCGACAGTATCGTTCCGAAGGGCAGGCCGGCAAGTGAGCTTGCTGCGCGGTCGGCCAGCTCCTTGGCTGCCTTGTAATCGCAGTTGACGTAGGCCAGCTCTGCCTTTGCCAGGGCATCCCTTGCGATCGTGACGTCTATGCCGGCCAATTCCGCCTGGGTAATCGTGATGTTCGCATCGCGTATGGATGCGAGCGCCAACTCGGGCGATATGCCCACGACCGGCACGAAGCCTGCTATCATATAGGGCGTGCGGGCGCTGGTTATGTTGGCGCAGATGATATCGGTGTCTTTCAGGACGACATCGGGCGTAAGCTCTTGCCATTTGCCTTCGACCATCTTCCAGACGCTGACGGTCGATTCGTTGACGTTGCCGAGCTTTCCCTTGTAGTTCATGCAGTAGTTGATGACGTCAGCTGTGATGTTAATCTCGTACGCTGACAGGGGCTCCTGGTCGCATCCGAGATTCAAAGGCACTATCTCGCTGATGTTGTTGATCATCGCGGTGTTGTTCATTCCTGGATAGAGCAGGATGGCGACCGTTCCGTTGTTCGGCCTGTTATCGGTCAGGTTGCCCATGAGCAGGATGGATATGCCCGACTGCGGAACTGTTATTAACCTGCCTGGTATGGGCGGCGGTATCACCGGCGGCCATTCTATCGGCGCCGGAGGTAGCGGTATGACAGGCGGCGGTGGCAGAGGCGGTATCGGCGGTACAAATCCTCCGCCAGATGAGGGGCAGTCGACCAGGCAATTATCAGAGTTCTCGCCCGTATCACAGAAGGTGTCGCCGCAATAGGGCGATCGCGGGCGGCATGTGCCATGCACGCAGTAGCCGCTGAGGCATTCGTCCGGGTTGGTGCATGCCGAACCGTCGTTCTTGCCCACGCGCAGGAAGTGCGTGGCTGAACTGGCACTGTAATTGGCATCGCCCGAGAAGTAACCGGTTATGTTGAACCTGCCTATGGTTGAAAGCTCAGTCGTGTTCTGGAGCGGCGTTACGCCAGACACTGTCGACCAGCCGCTGATGTTTGTGTCCAGCGACACTGTCTTGCCGCTGACGTTGAGCGTGATGGTGAAGTTTGCAACGGAGCTGTTGTAATAGGTCTTGTCGCCGTCCGTGCCGTTGAGCAACAGAACGGTGTTGGTCGAGCCCTTATTCACAAGAGCGTAGAAAGTCAGGCCTGTTGAATTATCAGAGTAGTTCGAGTTGCCGCTGGTCGCGTTCACTTTGTAGGCGTACGTGCCGTTGCCTAGCAGGATTTCTTCTGCATTGCTGACGGATGAGCCCTCGCGGTAGAGGTTGGCTGTCCCGAATGCAGCAACACCGGTTGCGTTGACGGCCTGCGGGTAGGTGTACGTCTGGTTCGCGTTTGCTGTTCCGTTCAGGTAGAGCGTCACGGGGTTGTTGGCTTTGATAACGTTATAGCCCGTGCTGTTGGTCGCGCTAGTGTAGTTCGTTGTGGCTGAAACGTTGCAGGTGTAGTTCCATGTGTTTGCTGGCAATGTTATGAGCACATTGTTCTCGATGTTGGCTGACGAATCGTTCCTATACAGATTGGCCGCGCCTACAGTGCAGGTACAGCTAGCGTTGCTCTGGGTACCATAGGTAATCGGTGTTGCAGGCGTTACGGTGAGCGAGCAGGTCGCGGTTGCCTGGGTAATGTTCATATAATAAGTAACTCCCGTTGAGTTGTCCGAGTAGTTCGTATTGCCAGTCACGTTGCCTTTGAATGCGTGCAGACCAGCCGAGAGCACTATCGCTCCCTGCGGGTTGGTAATTGAACCAGAGTCGCGATACAGGTTGGCCGTTCCGGAACTGCTGTAGACCACTGTCGCGTTCGCGTTCGTGGATGTGCCGTACAAGGCTGTTATGTTCTGATTCTGATACCAGGTACCGTTGTAGAGGAAAATGTCCGCTGGGTTGGTGTTGTTCTGGTTTACGGATGTTGATACAGAGTCGATGCTTGCACTGACTGTCCAATTGTTAAATGGTCCAGCTGTTGTGTTAAGCTTACAGTTGTATGTGGCAGCTGCCAGTTGGTATGAGCCTGACGGTGCGGAGCCAGTCGCGGATGCGACTAGAGTATTGTCGCAGTATATGGCATATGCGACATCGCTGTCGCCTGTGTTGCTTTCCGTTGAGCTGGCCGAAAGGTTCGTCGGGTATGTTACTGTAGGTGCTGAAACTGTGCCGGCCAATGCGCCCTTGTTGACCAGAGCATAGAACGTCACACCCGTTGAGTTGTCGCTGTGGTTCGCATCGCCTGTCGCATTTACCGAATATGCATGCGTGTCGTTGCCTAACAATATTAAGTCCTGGGTCGGGGCGGCGTTTCCGTTCCTCCACAGATAAGATGTGCCGAACGCTGAGGCGGCTGTCGCGTTGACTGTCTGCGGATATGTGTATGTCTGATTTGCGTTGGCCGTTCCGTTCATGTAGAGCGTCACAGGGTTGGATGCATTGCCGACTTGGTAAATCATCGGACCAGTGAAGTTCCAGTTATCTGAAGTGTCATTTGCATACCAGCGGTAGTTGTAGCTGCCTGCTGCTAGGTCGCTGATGTTAATGTAGTATTCGCTGCTCACGTTCAGCACTTGGGCTGCTAGGCTGGAGTAGTTTGTTCCTGCGAACTCGAAGACAACATCGCTGATGGCAATGTTGTCCGTCCAAGTTATGTTGAACTGATAGCTTGTACCTGGCGAGTAGGTTGCCGGGCTCGCCGGATCGGTCAGGTTGTTTGACCACAGAGGTTCTGTAATGTCGCCGAGCGGTGCGAACGTGCTGAACTGCGTCGCGTTGCCCCAGACGTAGTTGCTGACGTTGTTGACTCCTGTCAATGCGAGCTGTTGCCAACTGCCCCCGCTGTAACGGTACAGCTTGAGTATGTTCTCGTCTATGCCTGGCGGCAATGGTTCGGTGTAGCTGACGTTGATCATGGCCCAGCCGGTTTCAGATGTATTCGTCGCGTTGAAGTATCGGCTGATGTTCTTTGGAGCGGCTGGCGGCGAAACGCTTGCGTTTATGGCGAAGTCGTCGCCGTTGAAGGAGACGTTCGCTGTCGAAAGCATAAGATTGTAGGCGGTGTTGTTTAGGGAACTGAAACTTGAGAAATAATCCCAACTGTTGTCATAGGCTGTGCAGTTGGTCAGGACGTTGTTGGAGCTGGATTCGAGGTGGATGCCGTATTGGGTGTTGTTATTGGCGACGTTGTCAGATAGGGTGTTGTTGTCGCTGTGAGAGAGATAGATACCGTGATAGTTGTTGTTATTGTTGGCGGTGTTGTTGGTGAGGGTGTTGTTGTCGGAGCTGGAGGCGAGAACGATACCGTGATAGTAGTTGTCGTTGGCTGTGTTGTTGATTAAGTTGCTGTAGTTGCTGGAGAAGAGGTGGATGCCGTTAGCCGTGTTGTTGTTGGCGGTGTTGTTGGTAAGAGTAATGTTGTCGGTGGATTCGAGACGGATGCCAAACCTGTTGTTGTATACCATATTGTTGTCGAGTGTGTTGTTGGGGCTGGAGAAGAGGTGGATGCCACTGCTATCTGAGCTTAACGCGTTGTTGTAGGCGATGTTGTTGGTCAGGGTGGAGTTGGAGCTGGAATCGAGAACGATACCGTTGCCGTTGTTGTAGGCGATGTTGTTGGTCAGGGTGGAGTTGGGACTATAGTATAGGTCAATGCCAGAACCCATGTTATTGTAGGCGGTGTTGTTGGTCAGGGTGGAGTTGGAGCTGGAGGAGAGGAAGATGCCATTGCTGTTGTTGTGGGCTGTGTTGTTGGTCAAGGTGCAGTTCGAGTTACCGTTTATGTTGATACCATAACCCGTGTTATTGTAGGCCGTGTTGTTATAGAGATCGATGTCGGAACTGGAGATGAGGTAGATGCCATGGGCATTGTTGTTCACTGTGTTGTTGGTGATTGTGGTGTTGATGGTGGATTCAATACGCATGGCGTAGCCGTTTGTATTGTTGAAAAACGTGTTGTCAGTAAGGGTGTTGTTGGTGCTGGACCAGATGTAGATACCCGAAAGAGTATTGTTGTAGGCGGTGTTGTTGGTGAGGTTGGTGAAATTGGAGTTTTCAAAGTAATAGCCAACGTATGAGTAGTTTAGGACATTGCAGTTGAGTATTGTCGTGTTGTTCCTGCCGTTGGCATAGATGCCGTAGGTTATGCCAGATTCATTGCCAGCGATGTTCCAACCATTGCAATCCAATGTTACGTTGTCTGCCTGGATGTCTATGCATATGCCGTTCGATTGGTTGCCAATCAGGTTCGCGGTGAGGTTCCACGTGCCGGTCGAGGTGATGTTCATGCAACCAGATATCTCGGTCGAGCCGAGCGGGGCGAACGTGGAGAACGATGTCGCGTTGCCCCAGACGTAGTTGGCTGTTGGCTCGACGCCTGTCTGTGCCAGTTGCTGCCAGTCCGTGCCGTTGTAGTGGTACAGTTTGAGGCTGTTCTCGTTAATACCCAGCAAAGGCTCGGTATAGCTCACGTTGATCATGGCCCAGCCGGTTTCAGATGTATTCGTCGCGTTGAAGTATCGGCTGATGTTGCCCGGTGCTGCTGGTGGGTTTGTTGACGCATTTATTGCGAAGTCGTCGCCGTTGAAGGAAACGTTCGCAGTCGAGAGCATCAAGTTGTTGGCTGTGTTGTTGGCGGAACCTTGTCCGGAGTAGAAATCCCAGTTGCTGTTGTTATTGGCTGTGTTGTTGGTGAAAACATTATCTCTTGTTTGCATTCCCTTGAAACCGACTGCATAGATTCCATAGCTGTTGTTGCTGAATATATTGGTTGTTATGTTGTTGCTTGAGCTGTAAAAAAGATTAATGCCATACTGAATATTGTTGTTGGCTGTGTTGTTTGTTAACGTATTGCTGTTGGCGTCGGCCTCGAGGTAGATGCCGCTGTTGGTGTTGTCATTGGCCGTGTTGTTGGTTAGGTTGTTGTTGGTACTGGACAAGAGGTCGATACCATAGTCGTTTGCGTTGATGGTATTGTTTGTTAGGGTGTTGTTGGTACTTAGGGAAAGTGAGATGCCGGCAACGTTGTCGTTGGCTGTGTTGTTTGATATCGTGTTGTTGGTGGGGCCATTGTCGATGGAGATGCCGGCCAAGTGATTAGAGCTGGCGTTGTTGCTGCTAATGTTGTTGTTGGTTGAATCGGCGTAGAGCTCTATACCATAATCGGTATCATGGCTCGTCATGTTTGTTATTATCGAATCGGTCGTGTTTGCGAGTATCACGCCATGGCTGTTGTTGTACAGAACCATGTCCTGGGCAGTCAGGCCAGCGCTGCTTACGGCTATTACCATACCAGCTGTATCCGGAACTGTGCCGACAGCTGGGTCATTCTTGTAGTAATATATTGGCTTGCCGCCCACGAGGTTGGTCGTATCGATGGTATGCTCGAGGTGTGACATGTCAGAAAAGAGTATGTAAAAGTTAAACATGTTGCCTGTCATTGCATTATCATAGAACGTGTCATCGGAGCTGTAGGAAACGTAGATACCGGAATCCAGGTTGTTGTAGGCTGTGTTGTTGATGAGGGTGTTGTCGTTGCTGTCGGAGACCATGATTCCATGGCTGTTTTCGTTAGCGGTGTTATTGGTCAGGTTGTTGTTGGAGCTGGAGGAGAGGAAGATGCCATTGCTGTTGTTGGTGACATTGCTGCTGAACAAGGTGTTGTTGGAGCTGGAGGAAAGAGAAATACCATAGATGCTGCTCCAAGCGGTGTTGTTAGTGAGAGTGTTGTTGGAGCTGGAGATGAGCAAGATGCCAGCGAAATAATTTCCGCTGCCCGTGTTGTTGATAATATCGTTGAATGAGCTGTAGTCAAGTTCGATACCATTGTTGTTGTTGTAGGCTGTGTTGTTGGTGAGTGTGTTGTTCGACGTGTCGTTGAGATAGATGCCAGATAGGACATTATTGGTTGCCGTGTTGTTTTTTATGGTGTTGTTGAAGGAGCTGTAGGAGCTGATGCCATAATTATTATAATCGAACGTGTTGTTGACGATGGTGTTGTTGTTGGAACCGGAGTGGATAGAGATACCATAGCTGTTGGCAAAGTATGAGTTATTGTAGGCTGTGTTGTTGATGATGGTGTTGTTGTTACAGCCCTGGAGCTGGATGCCAAACTTGTTTTCATTAACAGTGTTGTTGACCAGGGTGTTGTTGGAGGTAAAGTAGAAATAAATACCATTATAGTTATGATTAACCGTATTGTTTTTTATGATGTTTTTGTTCGAGGTTATATCGATAAACAAGCCCGCGTAGTGGTTGTAATCTATGGTATTATTGTCAATGCTGTCATTTGCGCCTTTCCAAATAATGATGCCGTACCAGAGATTGTCAGTGAGGGTGTTGTTCTGTATATTGCTGGAGTTGCCGGTAGTTCGGATGGCATCGTTGTATTTCTGTACGTAGCAGTTCTTGACAGTAGCGTTGTCGCTCTCGATGTAGATGCCTTGGGTCGCATCCGTGTCCGTGCCGTTTATGGAGAAGCCATCGCAGTCCAGAGTGACGTTCGGCGCCTTGATATCGATGCACCTGAGGCTAGGCTGGAAGGCCGTCAGGTTCTTGATAAGTTTCCATATGCCAGTGCTGGTGATGTTCGTGCAGCCGGATAGTGTCGAATAGCCCAGCGGCGCGAAGGTCGAACCGAAACCTGTGATGTTGGCATAGACGACACGTCTGATAGTGTCGACGTCGTTTGTACCATAGAAACCGGTGCTTGTCCAAGTGCCGTTGTGCCGCCATATGCGCAGCGAGCTATCGTTCAAACCACCCAGGTCCGCCGGTGTGTAAGACACGTTCAACCACACCCAGCTGTCCGTGCTCGTGTTTGTCGCATTTACCCATTTCTGAATGTTCCTGTATCCGAGGTAGTCCATCGGCGCCTCTATCGGTCTCAGGCCCTTGAGCGCGATGTCCTTGGACGTGAATGATACAAGATTCTGCTGGGTGGTGAGATTTATGACTGTGTTGTTCGGCGAGGATAGTTGCGAGTAGAAGTCCCAAACTTTGTTATTGGCCGTATTGTTGGTTATGACGTTGTTGGAGCTAGCGGAAAGTTGGATGCCAACAGTGTTGTTGGTGAGTGTGTTGTTTGTTAGTCTGTTGTTGGAGCCTGAATCAACATCGATACCATAGTTGTTGTCGTTGGCCGTGTTGGAGTCCAGAACGTTGGGGCCAGACTCGATGCGCATACCGCGGGCGTTGCTGTTGAATATGTTGAGTGTTAGGTTGTTGTTGGGGCTAAATGAATTGAGATAGATGCCGTAGAGAGTATTGTTATTGACTATGTTGTTGGTCAGGATGTTGTTGGGGCTGGAGTCGACTTCGATACCATTGTTGTTGTAGTAGGCTGTGTTGTTGGTGAGGTTGCTGTTGGGACTGGATGAGAGCCAGATGCCGTACCGGGTGTTATTATAAGCTGTGTTGTTTGTCAGGTTGTTGGGGCTGGAGTCAAGTCTGATGCCGTCGTTAGTATTGTTGTAGGCAGTATTGTTAAACAGCGTATTGCGTCTGGAGTCAGACTCGATTAAAAAGCCAGTGTTTCTGTTGCTGTTTGCAGTGTTGTTTCTGATGGTATTATTATAGCACTGGTAATAGAGGTTTATGCCCAGACCCCCATTAAAGTCGGCGCTGTTTCTGTCCAAAGTATTGTTCTCGGCATTCCTGTAAAGAACGATGCCATGGGCATTGTTAGCATTGACGGTGTTGTTGAAGAGCGTATTGTTGTTGCAATAATCGAAGAGGAATATTCCGTAGGCGTTTGAGCTGACATTGTTGTTTGTTAGGTTGTTATAGGAGCTGAAGTAGAGCCGTATGCCGTTGTCTGTGCTCGATTTTATCGTGTTGTTAAACAGGGTGGTGTAATTCGAGTAGTTGAGGTGGATACCGAAGGTGTAGTTCTGTACGAGACAGTTCTTAATCGTCGTGTTGCTGCTGTTCGTGTAGATGCCGTAGGTGGTGCCGTCGTATGTTCCGTTTATTGAGTAGAGACCTAGACAGTCGATGATAACATCGTTTGCCTGGACATCGATGCACCTGCCGCTGGACTGGTTGCCGACCGGGTTAGTTGTTAGGTTCCACGTGCCGGTCGAGGTGATGTTCATGCAACCAGATATCCCGGGTGAGCCGAGCGGGGCGAACGTGGATCCGAAACCGGTGATGTTGGCGTAGACGTAATCACTGACGTTGTTGACGCCTGAAACGCTCGCGAACTTGGACGTGTTCGTTTCCCAGTCAGTACTGTTCCGTCGGGCCATGAACAGGCTGTTCTCATTGATGCCGTTGAGATCGCCTGTGGTGTAGGATACGTTAAGGAACAGCCAAGATGTTTCTGATACATTTGTGGCGTTCACGTACTTGCTGATGTTCTGGTAGCCGGGCGGGTCGGACGTTGCTGTGCCGTTGCGAATTGCGATATCGTCGGATTCGAAACTTACGACCGTCGATCCGATATGCAGATCGACCACGAGATTATTCGTCGAGCCTGTATCGGAATAGAAGTCCCATTCTGTGTTGTTCCTGGCAGTGTTATTTATTACGGTGGTATTGACTGAGCCTGAACCGACATAAAGTCCGTAGCCGCCCCAATCCAAAGTAGCGTCATAATAATTGTCGTTAAACGTGCTATTAACAATAACGTTATTTTGTCCGGCTATGTATATTGCCTCTATATTATTGTTGGCTGTTATGTTGGTCAGGTTAATTTCCGATCCTTCGATAAAAATGCCCGCACCACCCTCATTTTCGGGATCGTAATAGTTGTTATTGGTAGTGATGTCGGTAAATGTCGCATTGTTTAATCCTGATGCGTAAATGCCGTTGGGGTTGTTGTTGGCTGTTACGTTAGTCAGCGTGAGATTGCTAAAGGCGTAGAATTCAAGTCCGGAGTAAAAATTATTATCTGCCGTTATGTTTTCGAGAGTAACATTGTTTGAGTAACGAGAAGATATTCCTACATAGTTGTTTGCAGAAGTTACGTTAGTAAAGAGGGAGTCGTTGACGAAATACGTAATTATTCCGTCGTTTTTCAACGTGTCCGAACCGGCAATGGTCGCGTTTACTATATTCGAGTTGCTCGCGTCACAGAGTATCAGTTCGGAGAGAACCTCGTTTTGCAGGTTTGTCGAGCTGTTGAAATACATTATTGGTCTGTCGCCAGAGCCCGTGTTGTTCGCTATTACGTTGCTGCAGTCCGACCTTACTGATGGCGAAAGTCTAAGGTCGAGTTCCAAACTTTCTTCAACCGTGTTGTTAACAATCGCATTATTGACACAAGATTTTCCGATCGTGATGCCATCGGTATTATTGTTGATAGTGTTATTGTGTATCTGATTGTCAGTGCTTAGATAAAGCTCTATGCCGCGTCTGTTGTTATTTATGCTGTTAAAACTGACGTTGGTGTGGTGTGCAGTTCCATCGGCTAAGTAGATGGCCGCGTCCGTGTCATTTACCATGTTGTTGGTAATGTTGTCGAAGTCGCCAGTGACATAGATGCCCGTTTCCGTGTTGTTTATGATGGTGTTGTTATCGATGGTGTTGTTTATACCGTAGAACCACACGCCACGGAAGCTGTTTATGATGGTGTTGTTGTTGACAAACGTCGTGTTTGAATTAAAAACTATGCCGTATTCGTAATTCTCTATGTTGCAGTTCTTGATAGTCGTGTTTGAACTGTTGGAGCTGATGCCCACCATATTGCCGGCGAAGGTGCCGTT
>Ga0315289_10001864_pt1 | contig 32748 bp, 26 predicted proteins | sample YL17G11_40_MG_FD_203452 | JGI IMG/M metagenome (GOLD analysis project Ga0315289, IMG submission 203452) | Sediment microbial communities from Yellowstone Lake, YNP, Wyoming, USA - YL17G11_40 | ecosystem: Environmental > Aquatic > Freshwater > Lake > Sediment | place: USA: Wyoming | collected... | reverse complement strand
TAGTTCCAATTTCCCATCAGGTGTTACTTTGATTGGAAATTCGTATGCTCTCATGTAGTACTCCTCGCTATCAGTCCGCAGAATATTTGGACTTACGTTTAAGGCTAAAAGAAAGGCGACAGCATTTGAATGCAAATGTTTTAGCCTGTGTTATCTGCCCTTGCAGAAACTTATGAAAAAGTGAAACCTGTGACTTGTGTGTCATTTATAGTTTTAGACGCAGACCTCCCAATATAAACGGACCACTAAAATCTAAGTTCATCTTATAATCAGTCAACGACCCCGCTGTCCCGACCTTTCTATATCCGTCGTTATCCTTATTTTTTAAGTCGCCTGTTGCAAAATACCTGTATCCGACTTCTGCACCGAGGGAAATCGTTTTATTTAGATTATACCATGCCCCGGTTGAAGCCAGAAAACCTAGTCCTTGAGCAGTAAGGTGTAAGTTCCCTGAAGTTGATTTAGGGACGTACTTCCCGAAACACCAAGCCACTCCTCCACTCAGAAACAAATCTGTTTTCTCAAAGGGAAAATGATACTTGACCTTCAGTTCTGGAGCGACCAAAGTAGTTGTTAGCGATCCTTCCTCCAGAAAAGTGTCAACAGCAGAGTTATCTCCATAACCATCTACTGTCCAAATAAAATTTTCCTTATAGCTACCAGCACCGCGTAAGTAGGTAACTCCAAGGTTTACCGAAACTTTAGGCGAGACAAAGTAACCGACTTCTCCAAAGATGGTGGAACCATTGTCGATGTGATCAATGTCGATATGTCCACCAATCAGCTCAACATACCCGGCGACTTCATCCATACGATTATTAAACCTTGTCATCCTGTATAGTCCCCAGCCACCACCAAAGCTAATCTCGAATCTTTTTTGAGGAGGATTTATCACCTCTTTGTTTTGGGCATCCGATTGAGCACTACATAAGAAACTACCAATTAGAATGAATAAACCAGTCTGTAAAATTACCTTCGGTCTAAACATAGAAAGCTCCTTCTATCACGTCAAACTTGTAGTGAACGAAGTGAACCTATATCTCTACAATCGCGGGTAACTTCTCAATTAGTGAAGACTATATCTTTTATTACGTTATCTTTTACCGATCGGTTTAGCTCATCTATTATCTTTCTTTTCATAAAGAAAAGCTCGTTTCTCCAAGAAGCATTCTCCACACCAACAAAGAGGATCGAATCTCTAACCTTAAGGGGAATAGCTTTGGAGGCAATTCGTTCTCCAACCAATCTGTCCCAATTTAAAACGATACTCTCCTCTTTTAACCGCCGGTCAATTCCCAAATTCCTCAGGTTTTTGGTTAGAATTTTCCCTCCGCTCGGGATTGTTTGATCTTCTAATCATAACTTATTAATATAATATTACTTATCTCTTTAAGCAAGTATTTTGTGATAAATTCTTAATTTTTACGCAACACTTTTATTAAGCTCTGTCTTTTCACTTTTTCCAACATTAACTAACAGTTCTGTATTTAATTAGTCCCTTTCACTTTTCAAAATTAAAATGAAAAGAGATTCGCTTGGCTGCCAATTATGGTTCGATGCTATGGTATGGAGAGGATGATAGGGTTTGAAGGTTATAAAGTTCGAAGGTTAGAAGGTTCATCCGAATTCTGGATCCGTAGGACAGGTTAAGATTACTAACCTTTCAACCTTCTAACCTTTTGACAGAGCTATATTCCCCCTCTCTATTCTGCTAATCGAAGTGGCATCACAAGATAAAGACAATCCTCCCCTTCCTTTTTTTCAGTGGAGTGGATCATTGCCGCTGATACTGGAGTGCCTAAATCAAATATCACTTCGTCCCCATCTATCTGCTTAAGGATATCCAAAACATAGCTGGCATTATACCCGATATCCATGGGCTCAGCGGGATAATCACAGCTTATTGTCTCTTTAGCCTCTCCTCCCAAGTCAAAATTAACCGAGGAGAGCTCTAAGGCATCCTTTTTTAAGGAGAACTTAATCTGATGGGTTAAGGTGTTGGCTAATATTGACACCCTTCTAACCGTGCTCATTAAAAGCTCTTTGTTCACAACCAATTTCTTGTCATTATCTTTTGGAATGACCTGTTCAAAATTAGGGTAAGGACCCTCGATTAGGCGAGATGCTAATATGGAATCATCTAAATTAAAGATTATGTTGTTTTCCCCAAAGATTACCCCGATCTCTTTCTCCTTATCGGTTAATAATTTCACCAAAAGATTAAGAACCTTGGGTGGTATTATAATATCCTCCTGAAGACCTTTGAGTTTATTATTCTTTTGAGATACCTCAGCCAAACGATGTCCATCCGTAGCTACCATCCGCATGGATTTGCCTGAAGTCTGCCACAAAACTCCATTCAAGGCGGGTCTGGTCTCATCGGTTGATACCGCAAAAACCGTCTTTTGGATCATTTTCGTTAAGTCCCCGCCAGGAATTCTTATTTGCTTAGCTAAATTTGCGGTAGGGAGCTTCGGGAATTCGTCACTGGGAATCCCTGAAATCTTGTAGGTTCCACGTTCAACTTTTAACTCCATCCTGTTTTCGGTAACGTCTATTTCAATCTCCGATTCCGGAAGCTCTCTTAAAATCTCAGCAAAGGTTCTTGCGGGGATGGTTATGGATCCTTTCTTTGTCGTAGAGATAGGGATGGTTGTGATCATGGATATATCTAAATCCGTAGCGGCTAACTTAAGTTTTGAATCTACGACCTCCAGCAACATATTGGATAAAACCGGCAAAGTGGTTCGAGTTGGAACAACATTCAAAACGTCTTGAACCGCAGAATAAATTCTGCTTTTGGGTGTTGAAAATTTCATGGATATCCTCCATTAAAATAAAGTTTAATCTATAAATAACTATTATTCATAAAGGATGTGCAAATCTTTATAACTTATCCCATTATTTGTTAACCATATACCCAATTTTGTCTTAATATGATAAATTCTACAATCCCAATGTGGATAAACATATTAAAAATTTGTGTAATTAAAAGAATTATAGCTACCGGTTTATTTCTCCACAATTTTTCACCAAAACTTAACACGATTTAAACATACAAAGAATTGATAAGTTCATCCACCTGTAGTTTAAAATTGTGATCTTTTTTTATATTCTCCGCTACCAGGGTGCAAGCATGGATCACGGTGGAGTGGTCCCTTCCCCCAAAGTGTAATCCAATAGTTTTTAAGGAATTGTTGGTCAAACTTCGAGCCAGATACATAGCTACCTGGCGGGCCAGGGCGATTTCTTGGGTCTTCCTTTTGGAACATAACATCTCCGATGAAAGATTGTAACTTGCCGCCACCTTCTTTTGTATTTGTTCCATACTGATCTGTTTAGTTCCATTTCTTATGGTATCCTTCAAAACCTCTTTGGCTAAATCCACGGTGATTTCATTAGAATGAAGGGAGGCATACGCCAAAAGTCTAATCAAAGAGCCTTCCAATTCGCGGATGTTTGAAGTTATGTTATCTGCAATGAAAGTAGCCACCTCAATGGGAATGGATATTCCATCCGACTCCGATTTTTTATTCAAAATAGCTATGCGGGTCTCTAAATCCGGGGGTTGTATGTCCGTCACCAATCCCTGTTGAAAGCGTGACCAAAGCCTCTCCTCCAATCCTTTGATTTCTCTGGGGGGTCTGTCGGAGGTTAAAACTATCTGCTTCCCGTTTTGGTATAAGACGTTAAAGGTGTGGAAGAACTGAACCTGGGTGCTCTCTTTGCCGGTGAAAAACTGAATATCATCCAAAAGTAAGACATCCACATTTCTATAAAGATTGACAAAATCCTGAGTGGTGTTTGAGGTGATGGAGTTGATAAAATCGCTGGTGAACTTCTCTGAGGTTACATAGAGAACTTTTATATCTCCATATTCCTCTTTAACAAAATGCCCGATGGCTTGGGCAAGATGAGTTTTGCCCAGTCCGGCTCCACCATAAATGTAAAAGGGGTTGAATTTTGTCTTGCCCGGTGCTTCAGCCACGGCCATGGCCGCCGCATGGGCAAACTGGTTGCTTTCACCAACCACAAAAGCATCAAAGGTGTATTTGGGGTTAAGTCCCATCTCCCCCCCAGAAGGATTCATTAAAAGTTTCCTCTTAGGGGTAGGCCCCACTCGCTCGAAATTGATAGATATTTGTGGATGATAATTGCGAGAATCTTTTGACACATAAAAGGTCAAGGGGAGATCCTGTTTCGTTACCTCCTTAATGGTTTCTTTGATCAAGGTAAGATAATGTTCTTCCAGCCAATCGGCGACAAACCTATTGGGGACACCTACCCTAAGCCTTTCGTCTGAAGAAGGCAAGCCTTTGGTTGCTTTTAACCAAGTGTAAAAGCTTTGTTTCTTTATCTTTTGTTTCAAACAGACCAGACATTGCTCCCAAACCTCAACACTATCAAATTGCCCATTCATACGGGTGCCCCCCGGCGGGGATTCTTCTAAATGCATCCGGGCAGACGGGTAAACATCTTCTTGCATAATTTCCCCTCGATCCCTTCGACGTCACTCAAGGACGGCGAGCCATAAGTCGAATTGCATTATCTAACTGTCATTAGCTTACTGGTGACGAGTTATCCACATTTGTAGATAAATCGCAACATGCTGTAAAGATTAAACTTATATATGCTTGAGTTAATAGAAGATGAGGATTTCCACAATTTACTTAAGGATCTAAACTCCCCTTATCCTATGGCGTGTATGAAGTTGTAAAGATCTCACAGATTATCCACATCTTATTAACAGATAGACACTTACAGGTTTTTCACTTGCATAATAACTTATAAATTTTGCTTGTCAAGTTTTTTTCTTAAGAAACTTAAAAAAAATTTTAAGCTCCTGAGATTTGCTTGATTACAAAGACTATTTTTTAGAACTTTGGACAATTTTGATTTTATCAGGCAATCAATTTTTGAGAATGTGAAGTCTCTTCTTCATTTTGTTAGGATTTATGATGATATACTATTCTGCTTTTCTATTTAGTCGAACCGACCTTGAATTTTCGTAGTCTTCAGCCAATAAGCTTTTGAATTGGTAGCACAGACTTTTAGTCTGTGAACTGGCAGGTTTTTTTCTTGACTAAGATCATAGTGGAACTTATATTGGCTTGTCAAATGAGAGAATAAATATTTTAGAATAAAAATCTATAAGGAGAAAAAATGAAAAGAACGTTTCAGCCGTCTAGAATAAAAAGAGCCCGGGACCACGGTTTCAGGAAGAGGATGTCTTCTAAGGGAGGGAGGAAAGTTATGAAAAGAAGAATGGCAAAGAATAGGAAAAGGTTGACGGTCTCCGGTTAAAACGGTTCGACCTTCGCTCACCCTTCAACTTTGTTCAGGGTGACCCTGAATTTATTGAAGGGTCACTGTCTCTGAGTCTTCGACCCTGAGCTTAGACCGAAGGGCAAAGTCGAAGGGAACGAATAGCCGATTAGTCCAAATTTCCGAATTCTAGATCCATAGGACTGGATCCATGGGAAAGGTTGCAGTAAGCGGGCAGAAATGGGTAAAGAAGACTTTCCGAAAAAGATAAGGATCAAAAAGAATTCTGAATTCAATCAGATTATAAAAACCGGAACTAAGAAACTTGGGGAAAATATAGTTTTATATCGTTTGGACTCTTCGGGCGAAGGACAAAAATTCGGAATCAAAATCTCAAGGGGGATAAAAGGAGCCGTCAAAAGAAACAAGATAAAAAGGATCATAAGAGAGACTTTGAGAAAGAATAAAGACAAATTTGATTCAAATGAAAAAGTGGTGGTGGTGTTTAAATCGCCAACCAAAGGCGTGAACCGTATGGTTCACACCCAAGAAATAGATTGTAACAAATTAAAGGAGGAGCTTGAGAATTTGATTCACTTTGAGCGTAGTCTAAGGGACAAATAAAGGATCTAAAAAACGTATACACCCTTAGTGAGGCACTAAATAAGGAATTATTTCTTGTTCAAACGAGTTAGCGGAAAACGCCAGCTCTATGGTAAAAGATTGAAATGAGTACAATTCTTAAATGCTATTCGTGACGGTGTTTATGGTTAAAATCAAAGCAGTTATTCAAGACAGTCATATCAAAGGGAGAAAACAAAGAATGAAGAATGTACAACTTGAACTTCCCGTGGCGTTTCAGAAAGATGTCAGCCGAGCTATAGGGATACTAAAAGAATCTGGATGCACCGCTGTTTTTCTTTACGGCTCTCTTGGAGAAGGAAAGATCAAAGAGGAATCGGATATCGATATGGCGATTCGAGGATGTCCAAAAGGCAAGTTTTACTCTCTTTTAGGTAAACTTCTTTTGGCATTAGACCACTCCATTGATCTGGTGAACCTGGATAGTCCAGATCCCTTTGCCCGATATCTGGAGAATGAAGGGAGGCTTCTACAAGTTGGCTAAAAATGTTGTCTCCCAGATAAAGTTTGAGATAGATCAGATTGACGGACTGCTCGATTCTTATACCGAGCTTCTGAATCGCTCACAAAAGTCCAAACCTGATTTAATAGAGATTACAGCCATAGCTTCTGTATTGCATTCTTTTTATAATGGTGTGGAAAATATCTTTTTGTCCATTGCAAAAGGGATAGACAACGGTGTCCCTGAGGGTTTTCAGTGGCATAGGAACCTTTTATTATTAATGACGCAAAAGACGGCAAGAAGAAGCCACGTTATTTCGGAGAAAATGGCACAAAATTTGGCTCAGTATCTTGGCTTTAGACACTTTTATCGGCATTCTTATTCGTTCTTCCTCGAATGGAGTGAAGTAGAGAAGTTGGTAATTCCCGCTCAAAAGATGTGGGCAGAATTGAAGAATGAGCTTGGCTTATTTATGAGCAGTTTGGGTTCTGATTGAAATCAAGTGTCGTTTTTTCTTCTTTGTGCTGATAACGGAGGCAGCGTCCGTGAGGAACAAGGGTGATAAGGTTTATTTTTGTTCGGATCAAATCCAAGGAGAGCCACATCTTATGCCGAGCCTCGGTGCTTCGGCTGAGTTTAGGACAGATTGTGCCAGGCAAGTGCTGTCCCTACGATATTTTGCAATTCTCTTAATAAAAATATATCAAAACACCTTAGGATTTGTTTTTCCTCAAGCTTGCAGATTTTATCCATCTTGCTCTGAATATTCAATTCAAGCTTTAGAGAGGCATGGTTTTTTCAAGGGGGGATGGCTATCTATGAGAAGACTTTTAAGATGTCATCCCTTTAATCCAGGCGGATATGATCCCGTTGAATAATTAACACAAAGGTGGCTATTTCTGGGAGAAAGTTCTCCCTCTCCCCCGAGGGGAGAGGGTAGGGTGAGGGGGAAATCAAGGAAAAGGTAAAGAGTTTTTGCACGTTCTCCTGAGTATGAATGCTCGCATAGGAGAAATCCGAACTCTGGATCCGGAGGATTTGTGGACAAAAGAACCATCATAGGCTTTATATTAATTGCGCTGATCATTATTTTCTATCCCGCTTATATGAATTGGATAACCGGTGGCAGAAAAGCGCAAAAACCACCAATTCAGCGAAAAACTGTGACAGATACCACCCAAGGCATTGCTCCGCCTTTGGGTGAAGAGAAGAAAGCTGAAAGCCGGGGCGTTGTATCCCCTAAAGAATTTGAGAGAAAGGTTGGGGTTTTAGTGCCTGCGGATACAACCTTGACGGAGAAAGACATAACCGTTGATACAAAATTATATACCGCAAAGTTCACCACTAAAGGCGGGGAGCTCAAAAGCTTCGTTCTGAAAAAATTTCAATACTCTGAGGGTGGAGAAATCGAGCTTTTACCTTCCGAGACCAAACCTTCCTTGAATTTGATTTTTCCTGATAGCGATCTTTATTTGAGCATGTTTAACTTTGCGGTAGACAAGGAGAGACTACTTATTGATAAAACTACTCCGACCGGAACAGTGGAGTTTACCCTAAACACAGAGTCGGGAATTCAGATCATAAAGAGATACAAGTTCTATAATGACCGATATGATTTTGACTTGGAATTTGAGATCAGCAATCTGAATCAAATAGACTTGGGAAGGAAATATCTTTTTGTCTGGTCTTCTGGACTCCGATCAACTGAGAAAAATAGAGCTGAAGATTTGTCTTATTTTTCTGCCTATTCCATGATGGGCACGGAATTATCCGAAATGAAGAGTTTCCAACAGCCAAAGGGCGCTGAAGTTGGAATCATGCAAGAATCTGGTTCCGGGGAAACTAAATGGGTGGCTGAAAGAACGAAATATTTTGTCGCCGCCTTAGTGCCCATTTCAAGAAGTAGTTCCGGATTTATTGCCGCTGGTCAAAGATGGGTCGAATTCAAAGGCAAGGAGAGATTTGAGACAAAGAACATAAGTGTTTCTTTGGAGATGCCAACAGAGAAGGGCATCTCTTTGAAGGACAAATTCATGATCTATATAGGTCCGATTGATTATCATACTTTGAAAAGCTACAAAATCGGATTGGAGAACATCGTCAATTTGGGCTGGAAGATCATTCGTCCCTTCTCTATAGCTATCTTATGGCTTTTTGGGAACTTGCACAAGGTTATTCCCAATTATGGGGTGGTAATTATTCTTTTCACCATCTTAATAAAAATCGCTTTTCATCCTTTGACTCGCAAAAGCACCAAAGCTACGCTCAAGATGCAGGAGCTTCAGCCCAAGCTGGCTGAGTTGAAAGAAAGATACAAAAAGGATCCAGGCAGATTGAATCAGGAGACCATGAAGCTTTATAAACAAGCGGGGGTGAATCCTTTGGGTGGATGTCTCCCCCTGCTTTTTCAGATGCCGATATTTTACGCACTTTTTGTGGTTTTCCGTAGCACCATCGAGTTGCGGGGAGCCAAATTTATCTTTTGGCTTAAGGATCTTTCGCAGATGGACCCCTACTATGTTCTCCCCATTGTGATGGCAATCACTATGTTCTGGCAGCAGAAGATCAGCATAAAAGATCCCAAACAAGCCGCATTAGTCTACCTCATGCCCATCATGTTCTTTTTCTTCTTCTTCAAATTCCCCGCCGGACTAACTTTGTATTGGACCGTATTCAACATCTTATCTTTGATAGAGACTTATTATTTTAAACAAAAAGGCCTCCATCCATCTTCACTGGTTTCTCCCCCAGCGTCTGCCAAAGCATGAAAACCGTAAGATCAACGCCACGGACTGTACGGTCCATATCAAAGGATAATGGTGAATCTTTACACCGAATATAGGGGGCAATTTTGAAAGGAGAGAAAGATGAATAGCAAAAATCTGAGAGTCCTTGGTTTTCACGAATGGTTTGAATTCAGCATAAAAAATGCCGACAGACTGTTACATTGGTTACCACGAGAAAAGGGTGTGTATGTCATAAGATATAAGAATCACTTTGGAAGATTTAAGGGTAAATCAGATATTATGTATCTGGGATCATCGGTGGAGGAAAACGACGGTTTACGGAGAAGGATAAGATTCTTTTTTAAACCTGGGAAAAGCCAAAAGACCAGCAAAAGAATAAATAAATGGTTGAGAACGATCCAAGGCTTTGAAATCTCCTATATTACTGTTTCTAAGGGTAAAAAGGCTAGAGAGATAGAAGCGAAACTACGGGAAGAATATGGAAGAAGACATGGAGAATTCCCGCCTTGGAATAGAAATGCATAGCTAAGAACCATATCCATGGCTATATATAGCTTGGTGGGTTGGGTTGCGGTTTCCCGCCACAGGAGGGACGGGAGAACTATCCGACATTCTGTCTCAAAAAGGAGCATAAATGGAAATAGTTTCGGCAACAGAATCTTTAGTCCCCGAGATCGTGGAGCTATGGAAAGAATTCTGGGACTACCACCAGAAAATGGATCCCCAATTTTTTGTCATGAGCGAGGATGGTCCCTCGAAATTTGAAGAATATCTTAGAGGTCTAATCAAATCGGATGAATCCCAGGTCCTGGTTGCTCTGGATGATGATCAGATTGTGGCATACTCTATTGCCCAAATACTCAAACGCCCTCCCATAGCCAAGCATCCTGAGCATGGGTTTATCTCCCACTTGTGTGTCAAGTCGAAATATCGTAGAAAAGGTCTGGGGAAGCAGATTTTGGACAAGATTTTAGAATGGTTCAAATCTCGCCAGATCGACAGAATCGAATTATCGGTCGTGGCAAAAAACCAGATAGCCTATTCTTTTTGGAAAAAACAGGGATTTGAAGTTTTCCTGCACCGCATGTTCCTTCCTAAATAATACCCACTCATTTATTTCTGATACAAAGTTGTCCCCTCTCCCCCGCGGGGAGAGGGTTAGGGTGAGGGGGTAGGATCGTATCGGAATAATTACATTTGTATTAGTAAGAGGTTTCTGAAAAAGTGTCAGAATTCGGCGGGCTAAGAGCCCCCAGACGGGAGCGTCCGCTCTACGCAGTTTGGCATTAAATAGCAATAACTTTCTCTAGCGTAGGCGGGGTTCTCCCGCCCATGGCGGGATCTGCCTAAGGCACGACCAGCCCCGCAAAAATGATTTTTTCAGAGCTCTCAGTAAAAAAAGCTTGACTATCAAAAGAAAAAATATAATATATGAAAAAGACAGCAGAAAAATAAAAAATGAGGAGGTGCATTATGTCTAAAGTATTGAGTAAGACGAAATCCGTAGGATTGAATTTTGCCCTCTTGATTTGTATCTGTATTGGACTTGTGCAATGCAGTACACATTCCGTTTCACCTAATCCCAAAGTTTCGCGTGAACTGACTCCCGCCGAAAGGACTTTAGTCCAATCAGACAACAAATTCGGGCTAAAACTTTTCAGGGAGATAATCAAAGAAGAGAAGGACAAAAATGTCTTTATCTCTCCCTTGAGCGTCTCGATGGCGTTGGGAATGACCTATAACGGCGCCAACGGAGAAACACAAGAGGCTATGCAAAAAACCCTTGAGCTTGATGGTTTGACCATTCAAGAGGTAAACGAATCCTACAAAAGCCTGATAGAATTATTAACCGGGCTCGATCCGAAAGTGAAATTTCAGATTGCAAATTCAATTTGGTACCGCCAGGAACTCTCTTTTGAGAAGGAATTCATTGATCTTAACAAGAAGTATTTCAATGCTGAGGTTAAGGGATTGAATTTTGCCGCCCCGGATGCCGCAAATATAATCAATGCATGGGTAGATAAGAACACCAATGGAAAAATAAAAGAGATTGTGGATTCCCCGATTGATCCTTTGACCGTGATGTTTTTGATCAATGCCATCTATTTCAAAGGCATCTGGACTTATCGGTTTGATAAAAAACTTGCCAAGGATGATTGGTTTACCTTGCCCGATGGCTCGAAAAAAACTTGCAAAATGATGATGCAGAACCGTGAATTTCAATATTTCGAGAATGCCGTTTTTCAAGCCATTGATCTCCCTTATGGCAATGGTGATTTCAGCATGACCATCTTTCTCCCCAATCCCAATGTGGACATTGATTCGCTAATTGGGGAATTTAATCAAGAGAATTGGGACATCTGGATAAATAGCTTTTTCAAGCAGGAACTGACTTTGGAATTCCCCAAATTCACCCTCGAATATGAGCTAAAATTGAATGCCGTTTTGACCGCATTGGGAATGGGAATCGCCTTCCAGCCCTATGAAGCTGATTTTACCAAAATGTATAAAGGTCCGGAGAGTTTGTTCATCAGCAAGGTAAAGCACAAAACATTTGTGGAAGTAAACGAAGAAGGCACCGAAGCCGCCGCCGTTACTTCAGTTGAGATTGAAATTACGTCATCTCCTCCTTGGATGCGAGTTGATCGACCCTTTATATTTGTGATCCGAGAGAACAAATCCCAAACCATACTCTTTATGGGCAAAATCGTGGAACCAACTTTGAAATAAGGATACCCGCATCCTGCACGTAAATGCGGAATTACAGAAGTAAAAAGAATTCGTGAAAAACGCTTGACTTTTAGAAGAAAAAGAGGATAATAAAAGAAAAAGGGTGACTTTTGTAAGTAAGTTTACCACAAAATGTCACAGAGTATGCATTTCTCGATCAAGATGGAATAGTCTGAGAGGAAGACTTTGTTGCATCTATGAATGAAAGATATTTTGAAGTGCGGAGAAGGTGATTGAAATCTATGGTCTGGACTGGAGAAAAGTATGAACTTTAAGTTGAAACATGAATTCAGAGATCCAATTCATGGGTTTATAAAAGTTTTATCGGATGAAAGAAGGATAGTTGATTCCCCTCCTTTGCAGAGATTGCGTGACGTAAATCAATTGGGTTTGACGTATCTCCTTTATCCGTCCGCCACCCACAAGAGGTTTGAACACTCTTTAGGTGTTATGGAGCTTGCCTCGAAAGTTTTTGATGTTATAACGGCTTTAGATAATTATAAATCTGAAATTGCAGAACTTATTCCTGAAATTACAGATGAAGATAAGAAGAAGTATTGGAGGCGCATAGTTAGAATTGCTGCACTTTGTCATGATATAGGACACCTGCCTTTTTCTCATGTTGGAGAAAAAGATTTACTTCCAGAAGATTGGAACCATGAAAGGATGAGTGTCGAAATAATTGAAGGAAAATTAAAAGAACCTTTTGGCGGAATAACCCCTCCTGTAAGGGTGGAAGATGTCATAAAGGTTGCTATTGGGCCAAGAAGACTTACAGGAATTAAACCTGAGTTACAATTCTCCTTGTGGGAAACAATATTGGCTGAGATAATTGTCGGAGACGTTTTTGGAGTTGACCGAATGGATTATCTTTTGAGAGATTCACATCACATTGGAGTAGCGTATGGTAAGTTTGATCATTTTCGCCTGATTGACACTTTGCGTATTTTACCAGACCCTCAGTCCCATGAGCCTAAGCTAGGGGTTGAGATAGGAGGTCTTCACGCAGCAGAATCTCTGCTTTTAGCACGATACTTTATGTTTTCTCAAGTTTATCTCCACCACATACGAAGAATCTATGATGTTCATCTTAGAGAGTTTCTTAAATCGTGGCTTAAAAAAAGAAGAAACGAGCCCTTTTTCCCCACAGACATAGAGGAATTTTTAACCTATAGTGATAGTCTAATCTTTGTTGAACTCGTAAAGGCTTTTAAGAATCAATCGGCAAAGGAACATCAGTATGCAAAAAGAATCTTTGAAAGGAATCACTTTCGTCTCTTATACGAACGCAATCCTTCAGACGTGAAAACAAATTTAGAAGCTGTTAATGTTATTTATGGAGCGCTTTGTGAAAAATTCGGCACGGAGAACTTTATTATTGATGAATATCGCGAAAGAGGGGGCCTCCCAGATTTTCCGGTCATTGATAGAAATGGGGAGATCTTACCCTCTCAAGCAATATCGGATGTGTTATCAAAATTACCCTTAGCAATTGTGGGCTTTATTTTTGTTAATCCGGGATACGAAACAGAGGCGCAGAAATGGATGGACACCAATAAAGCTTCAGTTTTACAAAAGGCGAAAGAGGAGGTGAAAAATGAATGAACTTAAACGTTATGTAATTGTGATTTCAGTAGTTGAGGGTTTATCAGGCGCGAAGAGTTGGTGCGGAGAGACCCATATTCAGAAAGCAATATATTTTCTGGAGAAGCTCTTTCCAGAAGTAATAGATTATCCTTTTATACTTTATAAACATGGGCCCTTTTCATTTGAGTTGCGCGATGACATAGGGATTATGGTGGCAGGACAATTTTTAAAACTTGTCCCCATGTTTCCGTATGGTCCCAGAATACTAACCGGTGAATTGGCAGGAAAGACAAAGGAGCTTTTTCCAAAAACTCTCATGGAACATGGAAAAAGAATAAACTTCATTGCAGAAAAGCTTGCTGAAAAAGACGTGGGTCAATTAGAAACTCTTGCTACTGCGCTTTACATTACCCTGGAGTCACATCCAAATACTATAATTGAAAAGAGAGCAAGGAAACTTTGTGAATTGAAACCGCATATTCCTCTTGAGTCCGCGAAAAAAGGTATTGAGGAAGTGGATCAAATAATCAAGGAAGCACAAAGGTATTAATTAAATAACTTTGAAAGGCTGTCAGAAAGTTGTGCATCGGTGAGATTAGGAAGCGTAGTCAAAGATTAAAAGATGTCCTTATCTGGCAGTTATCCCTCAGGAATGATCTTTTCAGCAATTCCACGCTTCCTGTTGGTGCTCTTCACCAACGGGGAAATAGGTATAATGCAGTCATGGAGCTTGCACTAAGCGTTTTTGAATTTCTTGTCTGCGGACGTCTTTAGATAGCGAGGGAATTTAATTATGAGCAAAACACCACAATGGGCACTTGAAAAAATAAAAGAAGCCAAAAATAGGGGGCTTAAAGAGTTAAATTTAAGCGTCAAAGGGAGGTGGGGGGATGAGGAACAATTAACCCAAATCCCCCTTGAAGTTTTTGAATTGGAACAGCTGAAAGTGTTGAAGTTAAGTAATAATGCGTTGACATCCATTCCGGACTCCATTTCCCGACTACAAAACTTGACTGAGCTTTATTTAGGTGGGAATCAACTAACTAATCTTCCTGACTCGATTACCCCGCTGCAAAACTTGACTGTGCTTTATTTAGGTGGGAATAAACTCACTTCTCTCCCTGAATCGATTACCCGGCTCCAAAACTTGACTGAGCTTTATTTACGTGACAATCAACTAACTGCTCTTCCTGACTCGATTACACGGCTCCAAAACTTGACTAAGCTTTCTTTATCTGGGAATCAACTCACTGCTCTCCCTGACTCGATTACCCGGCTACAAAACTTGACTGTGCTTAATTTAGGTGGGAATCAACTAACTTCTCTCCCTGACTCGATTACACAACTGAAAAACTTAAGGGGTCTGTGGTTATCAGGAAATCCCATCGAAATTCCGCCGCCAGAAGTTGTGGGAGGGTATGATAAGGAGCTTAGAATTATAGAGATTGAAAAGATCAAGAATTATTTTCGTCAGCTTGGAAAAGAAGGGAAAGATTATCTGTATGAAGCAAAGTTACTCATAGTCGGCGAAGCGGGGGCGGGGAAGACATCATTGGCGTGGAAAATTAAGGATCCCAAATGTAAATTACCCACGGATGATGACACTACCAGGGGGATTGAAGTGGTGCAATGGGAATTTCCACTGCCTCAAGATGCACCCAATGTTCAAAAACTGTTAGGTAAGGACAAGACCTTTAGGGTCAATATCTGGGACTTTGGGGGGCAGGAGATTTATCATGCCACGCATCAATTTTTTCTGACCAAACGGTCACTTTATGCGTTGGTCGCGGATGATCGCAAGGAGGATACTGATTTTGACTATTGGCTGAACGTGGTGGAACTTTTAAGCGATAATAGCCCGCTTTTGATCATCAAAAATGAAAAACAGGATCGGCATCGCGAAATCAATGAACGGCAGTTGCGCGGGCAGTTCACAAATATCAAAGAGACGCTGGCAACCAATCTTGCCACCAACAGGGGTTTGCCTGAAATCTTAAAAGAAATCAAACATTACATCACCAATCTTCCGCACATCGGCACCCCACTGCCGAAAACATGGGTCAAAGTGAGAGAGACTCTGGAAAAAGACCAGCGTAATCACATCAAGCTGGATGAATATCTGGACATCTGCGAGGAAAACGGGTTTAAGCAGCTCAAAGATAAACTGCAGCTGAGCGGCTATCTGCATGACCTGGGCGTGTGCCTGCATTTTCAGGAGGATCCGCTTTTAAAGAGAACCGTGATTCTTAAACCTTCCTGGGGCACGGATGCGGTCTATAAAGTTCTGGATAATGAAACGGTGATTCGTAACCTGGGCAGATTCAATCGTGATAATCTTGCTAAAATCTGGTATGAGGAGAAATACGTCAATATGCAGGATGAGCTTTTGCAATTGATGATCAACTTTAAACTGTGTTATCAAATCCCAAACACTAATGATTACATTGCCCCACAACTTTTGACCAAAAACCAGCCTGTCTATAACTGGGATGAGACCAACAACCTGATTGTGCGCTACACTTACGAGTTCATGCCCAAGGGCATCATCACCCAGTTTATCGTGGCTATGCACCCATATATCGCCGATCAGAGATGTGTCTGGAGAAGCGGGGTGGTTTTAACCAAGGACCTGACAAAGGCAGAAGTTGTTGAAGACTATGGCAAACGAGAAGTCAAGATTCGTGTTAATGGCAAACATAAAAAGGAGTTAATGACCATTGTGATGTATGAGCTGGATAAGATTCATGCGACTTACCATCGGTTAAAATACAATCAACTGATTCCGTGTAACTGTGCGAAGTGTAAGGATTCACAAGACCCCTATTTTTATCGATTTGAGACTTTATATAAGTTCATGGAAGACAGACAAGACCAAATTCAATGTCAGAACAGCTATGAAATGGTCGATGTCTGGGGCTTGATTGATGAAGTTATTGGCAAAAAGGAGTTTCTTGAACAAGAAAAGCGAAAAGGCGGGGATTTCTATTTTAAGGGACCTATCGAAAAGGTTGTAGTTCAACAAGCAGAAAGGGGGATTAGTATAATGGAAGGTGATGTGAAACAAGAAAAGGTGATTAAGATTGGTCAAGGGGCTCAGATTTCTGCGCCCATCGTAATTGCTGAAACCATTGAGAACAGCTTTAACACGCTGGCAAAATCTAAAGTTGACGATAACACCAGGACACTTTTGGAACAGTTGTTGAAAGCGGTCAACGAGATCAACAAGAAGGTGTCACAGGACAAGGCTGATCAAGCAGAGACCATGGCGCGAGATGTTGAGGCATTGGTTAAAGAGGCAACCAGTTCTAAGCCGCGCCGTAAATGGTATGAGGTTACTCTGGACGGTCTTAAACAAACCGCTACCACCATTGGCGAAATTGCAGGACCAGTTCTTGATATTGTGACTAAATTGCGCCCACTATTGTTATCCTAAGGACTTACGCTTGGTCCGTTCTCCCCCGCCTTTGGCGGAGGATCAGGATGAATCCTTGCTTCAAACTTCTTAGCCACTTTAGTGGCGTCAAACCTGACTAAAGTCAGTTAGAACAAATGAAGATAGACCCTTTGGAGAAGCAATTTTTTATAATCCCCCTAAGTCCCCCTTTTTTAAAGGGGGATTTAACTCTCCCCCTCCTTTAAGCAGAGGATTAAGGTGAGGTCATAGTATAAAAATAAACCTATTTCAATAGAGAGGAGGAATCATGTCCAATAATAGTGTGGAAAGAAGAGATTTTATAAAGTCTCTTTTGGCTGGGGTTTCTATGGTTGCGCTTGATTGGAGCGTCTTCCCCAAAGCCGTAAGCGGGCAGACAAGTGAGACAGAATTTGATGCGGTCATCATTGGTGCAGGACTGGGAGGACTGAGTTGTGCCGCCGCTTTTGCCCGGCAGGGATTCAAGCCTTTGGTTTTAGAAAAACAAGATAAACCCGGGGGATATGCCACCACTTTCAAACGTCCCGGTGGGTTTGTATTCGACGTCTCCCTCCACTCCACCACGGTCGGAGAAAGAGAGGGAATACACAATCTAATACCCGGCTTCCCGGAAATTAAAGATGTGGAGTTTGTGCCTCATCCCAATCTTTATCGGGCAATCTATCCGGATTATGACATTCGTGTGCCTCAAAAGAACCTTCAGGGTTACATCGATACCCTGATTGGCTATTTTCCAGATGAGAAAGAAGGGATAGAGGGAATTTTTGAGGATATGAAAGGAGTAGCCCAGGATATTGAAAAATTCTCCAGCGCCCACGGACAGGTGGATATGAGCAAATTTCCTATGGATTTCCCTTACCTGTTCAAAAGCTCCATGCAAACCTGGGGTCAGATGGTGGATGCACGGATCAAAAATCCCAAGTTAAAAGCCCTCGTCTCCGCACTATGGGGATATTATGGGCTTCCGCCATCCAAGCTCGCCAGCATATATTACGCCCTGCCCACCATAGAATATCTTCAAGAAGGAGGCTATTATCCCAAAGGAAGGTCTCAGAAGATAAGCGATGCTTTCGTCGGCTTCATTCAAGAACACGGCGGCAAGGTAATGCTTAACACTAAGGCGGAAGAGATATTGGTGAAGGATCATTCTGCTTACGGTGTAAGAACTGCGGATAACAAAGAGTATACTGGAAAAGTAGTGGTTTCAAATGCCAATGCCTATGATACTTTCCACACCATGATGAAAGAGGGTGAATACTTAAAAGATTATCTGGCGAGGATGGATAAATTCAGCGTCAGCCTCTCTTGTTTCCAGATATTTTTGGGACTGAAAAAGGACTTAATCAAAGAACTTGGAATTACCGACTCCGAAATCTTCTACGGGACCGGGTATGATCCCGAGGCTGAATATAAATCACTCCTTTCCGCAGATGTGGAGAATTGTGGCTTTGGGATTGCGGTGTATGATAACGTTTATAAGGGTTATTCCCCTGAAAAAAAGAACACCGTCGACATAATGGTCCTACAGGGCTATGATCCCTGGAAGAAATACGAGGCTGACTATTTCAAGGGGAATAAAGCAGAGTATCGGAAAGAAAAGGAGCGGATGGCTGACATTCTGATCAAAAGGGCAGAAAAAGCACTTCTCCCTGGACTCTCAAAAGCCATAGAGATAAAAGAAATCGGCTCCCCGTTGACTAATGTTCGTTACACCGGCAATTACCGTGGTGCCGTATACGGTTGGGATCAGACCTTAGACAACTGCGGTGCGACCCGCCTCCCTCACACCACACCCATTAAAAACCTTTATCTTTCCGGCGCCTGGACCCGTCCCGGACACGGCTATAGCGCCGTCCTGGGGAGTGGATTGGAATGCTTCGGGGAAATTATGCAGAATTGGTAGGCTATCCAACTCGACAGCCTATGTTTGCTCAGCGAAGTCCCCTTTCCCCTTGCGGGAGAGGGTCAGGGTGAGGTCATATTCCTCTTCACCTGGTGTAACGGACACCTTGTCCGTTACCATAAAGAAGCCTCACGGACGAAGCGTCCGTGACGAAGGGGAGACTATAAAATTTGAAAAAACAAACCAAAGAATTTCTTGACACCCTTGAGATTTTCTTAGTATATTTCAACGAAAAAATTTATTTAAAACAATTTTATATTCCAGAAGCAAGCATTTCGTTCAGAGGCTGAATCAAGCTGATGACTAATTAAACCTTCAGACAGGAGGATTCAATATGAGATTGCCGGCAGTCGTAATATTATTTCCGTTCATCTTCTTTATTCTCTTTTCATTTTCGTCTTTAGCTTTCGGGGCAAAAGCATCCCGCATAGAGCTTTTGGATGGCAAGGTCTACGAAAACGTCACCTTCACGGTTGACAGTGAATACAAGATCATAACCATTAAGGTGGGTGACTGGAAACAAGAGGTGAGTTTTCCCGATGTCGCCCGTATCTATGATGAAGAGGGGAAGGATGTAACCGCAGAATATTTGGGTGATTACTACACAACCCCCCAAGAAAAGGGAAAACCATCACTCCAAGAACAAACATACAGAAGATACCGAAAACGCCCCTTCAACTTCGGGTTTAGTGCGGGGACAAATTATAGCTTTCCCAGCGGTGATTATTACGATGGCATCACCTCGGGCATAGGTTTCGGTGCCGACGTCATTATACCGGTGACAAAGAATGTGGCTATCAGGGGGACGATCTCCAAGTCGGGCATGAAGGATGATTTGAAGGGGTTGGTTCCTGGCTATATCATCCTTGAAGATGACTTAAGCCTGAACGCTTGGCGATACTTGGTCTGTGGAGAGTATTATCACTGGCCCAGGTGGAAAACGGGTGGCAAAGTTTTATACTATTTCTATACTGGTCTCGGTGCAATCAGCCACTCATTTTCTGGTACTGCCACCGTGCAAGATCCCTTTTCGCATGACATAATAGTCATCTATGGCACCAAAGATACCCAAACTAAGTTCGTCACCACCTACGGCGGAGGCGTGGTCCCCATGATTTCTAAAACGGTGGGGATCGATATAGGTGCCGAGCTTGATGTGGTCTTCGTTGGTCAAACGTACGGTTATGGCTACTACAATACCGCTGGACAGTACGCAATTGTTTTTGACCTCAAGATAGGGTTGGTGGCTCTTTTCTAAAGAGCATTACCAACGAGTGGATCGTTCGTTGTATGGGAGTGCCCCCACCCCGAAACACAAAGCCCACATCCTAAGCTAAGGAGGAAAAATTGTGAAAAAAAGGATAGTGTTTTTGGCAGTTCTACTGTGCGGGCTTTTGATTCTCTTCAGCTGTGCAAAATACAAGATAACCCACAAGCTCGAACAGCCGATCAATCAGCCGTCTAACTGTAGCATCGGCGAAATCAAAGACGAGTTACCGGCTGATTTTGATGAGGACGACAAACCCAGCTTGGAGCACATCGATAAGTTCAAGGATTATTTGAGAATAGCGCTTATAGAGAAGGGCATTTTCCGTGATGTTCTTCTGATGAACCCCGAATCCGAATATCAGGTTACCGGCGGTATTCTCGATTTCAAGAAAGGGAGTGGGTTTGTCCGTTTTCTGGGGCTATTTGGTGCCGGCAATGCCAAAGTGACAACCACCCTGAGATTAGAAGATCGCAATACTGGTGAAATCCTGTTCGCAGGTAACTTCAAGCAGGAGGTCTCCAGCTATATGGAATCGGGCGAGAAAATCTTCGAGCGAGTCGCCAAAGACTTCGCCAAAGAACTATCAAAACAAATCAATAAGCTGAAGAGGGGGGAATAAGACGCCAATTATTTCTTCTGCTCCTCCTTGGTGTAAATTTCTCCCTTTTGTAAATGGAGGATACAGGGGGACTTAACTCGATTGTTGTTGCGGAGTACCCTTACCCTGCAACAATTTCTTAGATATGAACTTTCCCTTGCTTCCCGTTACTCTTCTTCACCAACGGGAAATGAAGTTCCCTCTCCTTGCAGGAGAGGGTTAGGGTGAGGTCATATTCCTCTTCACCCGGTGTAAAAGACACCTTGTCCGTTACCATAAAGAAGCCTCATGGACGAGGCGTCCCTAACGAACAAACTTTCCCGCCCATATGGGCGTGAAACCTGACTAAAGTCAGTGCGAATGCATCTTGAGATTGGAACAACTTTCCCCTCCTGTTTACATTCCATATCAAAATGATTATATTTACATGGAGTTAAGGCGTAAGCCTTTTAAAAATCTCAAAATATTTAGCGTTTGTGACTAAAGACAAAAGAGAAAATACTTACATACTCGATGATACCATCGCCGCTATCTCTACGCCCTTAGGTGAGGGAGGGATAGGGATTGTCCGTATCTCCGGGAAAGACTCAATTGAAATAGCAGACAGAATCTTCAGGGGGAAACTTCCACCAAGCCAGATTCCTTCTCATACCGTCAATTATGGCGAGATAATTGATCCCTTCTCCCGCCAAAGGCGGGATCAGGGTGAACCCCAAGCCCAAGAAGTTATAGATGAAGTCCTTTTAACCGTTTTCCGTGCACCAAAAAGCTACACTGCTGAGGATTTAGTCGAAATTAACTGTCATGGTGGCTATCTGGTTTTATCTAAGGTCTTGGAACAAGCTTTAAATTGTGGGGCACGACTCGCTCAGCCAGGGGAGTTTACCTTAAGAGCGTTCGTCAATGGAAGGATTGATCTTTCTCAAGCTGAGGCAGTGGCGGAGCTTATCAGATCAAAGACTGATTTGGGACATAAGCTGGCTTTGAGACATCTGAAGGGTGACCTTTCGGAAAAGATCAATTCATACAGAGATAAATTGATAAATATTTTAGCAAGATTTGAAGTGGAGATAGATTTTTCAGAGGAGGATATTGAGCCATTTGATAGAACGGAGGCTATGAAGGAGATAGAATCCATTGAAAAAGATTTAGACAGCCTGCTTGCCACTTATCATGATGGAAAGATCTTAAGGGATGGATTGAACGTTGTCATAATAGGTAGACCCAATGTGGGCAAATCCAGCCTGCTCAATGCTCTTTTAAAAGAGGATCGGGCAATTGTAACCCCCATTCCCGGGACTACTCGGGACATTATCTCCGAATACGCCAATTTCAAAGGCATACCGGTCAGATTAGTCGACACCGCAGGTTATCGCATATCAAAAGATGCAATTGAGCTGGAGGGCATCCGCAGGACAAAGGTAGAGATGAGCGAGGCGGATATTATTCTTTTGGTCATTGATGATTCGCAGGATGTTGGGACAGAAGATTTGGAATTAGAAAGACAGATAAAGAATTCGCAATATTTTATTGTGTTCAATAAAATCGACGTAGCAAAAGAGAGCATGACCAAGAAAAACGAAGAGAAATTTTTGGAAATCCCGTCAAAGGTGGGGAAGGATAAGTCTTTTGTAAGAGTTTCGGCTTTGAAAGGAGATGGAATCGAAAATCTAAAGGAGATGATCGTCTCTTGTGCCTTAACGTTAAAGAAGGATCAAACTCAAGGCGTGATACTCTCCAGTTTAAGGCACAAGGATGCCCTTACTCGTGCGAAAAGAAGTTTATCTTTAGTCAAGGATAGCTTACATAAAAATCTTAGCCCGGAATTTGTAGCTTTGGATTTGAAAGCCGCCCTGGATGCCATCGGCGAGGTAATTGGCAAAACCGTGACCGATGATATTTTAAATAAAATTTTTTCGGAATTCTGTATTGGTAAATAGGTGAAACCCTGTTGGTCCAGTTGGTCGGGGGTGCCCTTCTCCCGCCAAAGGAGGGATCAGGATGAATCCTCACCCCAGACCAAAGCTGTAGGGGCGACCCTGAGGGTTCGATTTTGCTCACCCTCCCTGAGCGAAGTCGAAGGGTGGTCGCCCGACGGAAAGTACGGGAGGCGACCCCGCCAGGTCGGGATTTCGCTTCGCTCAACAAGCGCCTCCCCTACGCCTACCGCTGGATTGTCTATTTGGGAGTTAAGGTGTAAGCCTTTTATAACCCATGGAGGAACTCCCTATGTTGGTAACGGACGCCTCGTCCATTACTATTTTACTCGTTGACTCGTTGGTCAGGGGTGCCCCCACCCCTGACCCAAAGTAAATGGCGATTGATTGTTGGGGTTGGATTTATCCGACCCGCCTTAGCTATTGTCTTTAACGTCACAGACATCAAAGATCCGTCTGGAAGGTGTCCTTTGACGAAGAGGGCAGAATTTGCTGTTGGTGCGGGGTACCTTACCCCGCACCCTTTATTTATATGTTAGTGATTTTTTTTCTCACCAAGGCTTATTAGGGGTTTTGCCACAGTGTTTTTCTGCAATTTTTCCCAAAGGATGAAAATTCTTGAGAGCAAACCGTAGAGCTACGCTGAAGGGACAACTAATAAGTATTTAGAGATCAACAGTTTACTGAAAATTTTGGCAACTGTCTAAAAATGACTTGACAAATCTTTGGAGTATTTTATATTTAAAATATAAAAACACGAGAATATAAATAGAATGGGATTTTGGAGGAAGGGAAGGAAGATTTTTTGTGTTTCACATTGGATGTTTCGTTTCTTCTCTAATTTTATCACATGGCGAACATTCCAATTTTGCAGAGTTTCACTCTTGCTTTGCATTTTAGTCCCTTTTCCATTGCAAAGGGTAAAGTTGGCTTTTTTTGTTTAACTTCCGGAGAACATCTGAAGTCAAGAGTAGTTGTATCTTTTTTTGAGGATTGGTTAAGCCTTGTTTTGAAGGGAGGTGGTAGATGGAGTTACCAATTTCAAGAGGCATCCGCATAATTCATTTTCAATCGCTTCAAGTCGTTAACCTACCAAAACCATATGAAGGGAGGTGGTTAAAAACATTCGGTAAGTAATTTATCATTTTGTCGGGTATTCCTCCTTTGGCAGAAATACCCGACCCATGATGATAAAAAAGGGAAATAATCACTTGTTTTTGAGTTGTATTAACCCCAGTTCTGACAAGGTTGAACCTTTGTCAGGGAGAGGCTCTAACTCTTGTCCCAATAAATAAGAGGCGATTGAAATGAAACTCCATCAACTCTCAACAAAACCTATCAACTGTAACCTAAAATCTATAACCTTATTTCATGAAAGGAGCAAAGTCATGAAGACAAAAATCTTTAGTCTTGCTCTTCTGGTGGCAGTAGTTTCTGTTTTTTCCCTTGCTTCGGCACAGATAACTTGCCCAGATTGTGATCCACGTTTTGTCAATACTACCGGACCAGATAGTGTCTCCGCTACTACTGGGACAGCCTTTTTAGGCAAGGTCTCAGGAAGCACCACGGGGTGGCTGTATGGGGTCAAAGGTTACGCGGCAAATACTTCCTCAGGTGAAGCTTATGGGGGGTATTTTTGGACCTCCTCTTCTGGAACAGGAACCAAGTATGCACTTATGGCAAGAGGCTATGCTTCTAGTTCTGGTACTTCTGTTGGTCTCTATGGTTTTTCAAGTGGACTTAATGCTTATGCTGGAAAGTTTGAAACCATGTTGGGGACAGGAAACCAGTATGGGGTTTATACGGAAGGTTATAGTTCCGGTTCTGGTACCGCTTATGGTTGCTATGGTTATGCTTATAATATGAATGGCTCAGGCAGAACTTACGGTGGATATTTTTATGCCCCTTCAAGCGGGACAGGAATCCATTACGGGGTTTATGGAGTTGAGGCGGCTGGTGGTTCTGGGGCGGCGGTGTATGCGGCAGGAGATTTCGTTGCTTCCGGGACTAAGAGTGCGGTCCTGAAAACCTCCAGAGGTCATAGGCTCATGAGTGTGATGGAGAGCCCAGAGGTCTGGTTTGAAGATTTTGGGGAAGGGCAGTTTGTGGGTGGAAAAGCTCATATTGAGCTGGACCAGTTGTTCTTAGAGACCGTGACCATAGATAATCCCCATCCAATGAAAGTGTTTATCCAACTGACTTCCGGTGAGCCGATGAATGTAGTGGTAAACAAGGGATCCACTGGGTTTGATGTTGTCGCTTCAGCTAACATGAATGCCACATTTGATTACAGAGTGGTTGCTAAGAGGAAAGGATATGAGACAGAGAGGATGACTGAGACAGAGGTGGGTAAAGATGATCCTAACTTATATCCTGAGCTTCTAAGAGAGATAGATAAAAAGCATGAAGAGGATAGGACGAAAATGCAACAGATGGAAAACGAAAGACAGTATGAAAAAGAGTAGAGATAGCGGACGCTTTTTTCTCTTTGTTGGGGCGGGGGTAGCGGACCCCCGCCCCTCCTCTTCCGGAGAGCGGTGTAACCCCTGTCCAGACCGATGAACCCTACCCAGCTAAGTCCATAGAAAAATAATCCCTATAACTCCTGCTGGATTGTCCATTTGAATCCACAGGACAATCCGTCTGGGAACCTTTTTTGGGAGTGCGCAGGCTTTGTTTTCGCGTGCAATCCATACGGATTGCACTCCTGCTCCCATTCCCTTTATTCTTCTGCTCCCGCTGGGTTGTCCATTCCGATCCGTAGGATTATCATCCAGTGGAAAGGCCGACGTGAGTTGTGGGAGTTAAGGCATAAGCCTTTTATAACCCATATGGGAACTCACTTTGTTGGTAACGGACGCCTCGTCCATTACTATTTTACTCGTTGACTCGTTGGTCAGGGGTGCCCCCACCCCTGACCCAAAGTAAATGGCGATTGATTGTTGGGGTTGGATTTATCCGACCCGCCTTAGCTATTGTCTTTAACGTCACAGACATCAAAGATCCGTCTGGAAGGTGTCCGTGACGAAGAGGGCAGAATTTGCTGTTGGTGCGGGGTAAGGTACCCCGCACCTTTTATTTATATGTTTCTGAGTAAGGGTACTCCGAAAGAACATAGAAGAATGGATTTAATATTGATTGGTTAAGGTCGGAGTTTGAGCAAGCCACAAATCCTTTGTCAATATCATCTCATCGAATTGGCACAAAATCTCCTCCCCCTCTTTTTTGAAATATTTCCTTATGTCTTTGTATCTATCATCTCCAAAGATATCTATGCTACTTCGAGGATCGTGTTTGTTGTATTTTGTGCGGAGGAATTTGAATCCACATTTCAGGTAGCATCTTATGGCTCTTTGGTTGTGAGAGGCTACATCCAAAAACATCGTCTGAAACTTCATCTCCTCGAAAAAATATTTTGCTAAGGTCAAGATGGCATCCGTGCCGTAACCTCTGTCTGTGAATTCGTAACCAAAAAATATCCCCATCCAGGCGCTCTGCGTCAACCTATCAATATTATACAAAGAGATGAAACCCACCAATTGATCATTATAGTCATCGATGGCAAGATAGATCAGGTTGGGATCGTTTGTTCTCTTAAAATACCACTCTTCTTTTTCTCTTTGTCCCAGATTAGGGGGATTATAATGAAAATAAAGAGGATCAGGATATTTTTTCCAAGCCAATCTTTTATCTAGATCCTCTTTTCTTAAAGAGCGAATAGTTATCTTATCTCCTTTTAGAAAGAGATCATGGAATTTGTTTTCCCGAAAGATAGATTTTTTATTTATCATACGAAATTATTGTCAAGCACAATGTGGGAAACTTCTGAAAAAGTCAAAGTGGAAAAGGTTTTACTGGAGTGTCAAGCTTCAGCTTCGCCTCATGATTATTGGGCTTATCATTCTCTATTTATTATTTTTAAGTAACGACTCGTAGATCGATTCGAATTTATGGATAGTATTTTTAATGTCGTGGTCTTCTATAAGCTCCAAGCTTTTGACTGCCATTTTTTTCCGCAGTAGGTCATCTGAAAAAACTCTCGTAATATCTTGCGCTAAACCATTTATATCATTCCATTCGAACAAATACCCATTTTCACCGGGCTTAACCAATTCGGGTAAAGCTAATGCATTCAAGGCAATTACTGGCAATCCCGAAGCCATGGCTTCCATGGTAACAAGACTTTGTAATTCAGCCGCTCCGGCAATAATGAAGCAGTCGGCGATCCGGTATAAATTGTGTAGGTCTTCATTTGGCACGTATCCTGTAAAGGAAACGAACTTTTCAAGATTAAGCTCTTTGGTCAATTTCTTGAGCTCATCTTTTTTTTCTCCATCACCTGCCACAACAAAGTGAATACTGATTTTCTTGGTTACTAAAACTAAGGCTCGTAGAACCATATCGATGTTCTTTTCTTTGTCAATCCTTCCCACATACAGAAGTATGGGTTTACCCGGTATCTTATATTTTTCCTTTAGATATGCCCCATTATTACCTACATGGAATTTTGATAAATCAACGCCGTTAGAAATAGCCATGGCGATTTTTCGAAGGTCGTTTCTCTGAACAACCTGGACCGCGGTTTGTGTGGGGCAGGTAACAATATCAATTCTTTCAAAGACTGAGCGAAATTGTTTCCAGGCCCATCTCTTAATCAAATTTTCTGCAAACTTGGGAGGATGAAGATAATGAACGGCATTTTCGGGCATGAAATGATTTGTTCCTACCATAGGTATCTTTAATTTCTTGGCAATCGAAAGAACGGCTTTGGAAACATAAAAGTGACCTTGAAAATGTATTACATCTGGATCAAATTCCCTTATGATTTTTTCTATCCTTTTCTTCATAAAGTACGGGAGAGAGATGCGAAATCGCTTGTACAAAAGTATGGGGATCGAGCGAATTCCGAATATGCGGATCCCGTTATTAGTAGAGAATTCAGAATGAGTCGTAAGCGACGGGGCGATGACTAAAACCGAGTGGCCTTGTTTTTTAAGATAAAAAGCAAGTCTTTGTGAGAAGAGGGAGGCGCCATTGATATTCGGATAATAATTATCGGTTGAAATTATAATTTTCATCTCTTTATTTATTCGTTATCTGAATGTCTTTTTTGGAAAAATGTCGACCCATTAATAGATAAGTAATTATAAATAAGATGATAATGGATAAAGCCACGAAAGTTCAAAACTCTAACCTCCTTTCTTCTTACGAAGTCTATCCCAACATAAGTTTGCAACTTCCACGCTAACAAACGCCATTAATTCCCAAAGTGTCACCCATGCGCCGCTACATTTAAGTCACATAGAGAGTGTCAGATCAGTGCTGCTGGTTTAAGATAAATCACCCATTTCAGTATCGCAACATTTTTTTGCCTAACAGAATCCACTCTTTTTCAGTTACAGCCAAATCAAAAAGTAAGTTAACACAATACAGTTACATAAACTAACAATTCAACGGGGGTTTTTCAACCACCTCTTAGGTTTTCACTCCAGAGCGCACATGGTGTATGAAGCTTTAGCTTTATTCTTTGGCAAAGCTGAAGGTTTACGCTCCAAATGGTTTATGGAGCAAGGATTTTTTGTCCTGCCACCATCTCGGTGCTAAGCTGGAGAAATGAACGCTCTCTGGTCTGAAGCTTTCTTAACAGATCAGGGAATTTTGAAGACAGGTCATACTTCTGAAGAGGATCTTTGCAAGGATCGAAAAGCGAGCAACGTACCCCTGTCCGTTCAACTAAAAAATAAGAGCCTTCCATCCAGCCGACTAAATTTCCATCGATCATCATGGCGAAACCTTTATCTTCCGGAGGAAGTGAAAGTATATCCCGCCCCCAGGATTGGTGAGAGACCGGTTTCCCCAGAATGCCCAGAATGGTGGGAATAAGATCGGTCTGGCTGGCCACAGTCGAAATCCTTCGAGGGGAATCACCGAGAATGTATGGTGCGTATATCAGACAGGCGATATGGAATCTATCTGCAGGGAGTTCGATTTGGGTTTCCATGAACTTTCCGTGATCTGCCACCAGGACGAAAATAGTGTTTTTGAAATAAGGTTGTTTTTCCGCTTCGCGAAAGAACTTACCCAGAGCCCAATCAGAATAATAAAAAGTGTTCAGATATTCGGACTGGGGAACGTCTTTTGAAAAGACTTTAAAACTGGGACCGGGAAGAAGAAAAGGCTCATGATTACTGACCGTGACGATAACACCCAAGAATGGCGTGTCCCCGAATTTAGCAAACTCCTCGTTCGCCCGCTCGAAAACCAAATGATCGGGCACCCCCCATTCCCCCAGTTTTGTCCCCGAAGGAAAGTCTTTTTGTCCGGTGAAACTTTCAAATCCCTGGCTTCTTAAAAAGCCTTCCATGTTGTCGAATTGCAAGTCGCCGCCATATACCAGAATATTTGGATAGCCTCGTTTTTTCAAAATTTCGGCAATGGAGGTGGAAGGTCGGCTGACGGAGTATCGTTTCATAATGGAACGTCCAGCTTGCGAAGGGAATGCGCATAGATTTGAGACTATCCCCCGATTGGTGCGCGTGCCTGTGGCATAAAAGCGTTCAAATAGAATACTTTTTTGAGCCAGGCTGTCGAAATTGGGAGTCACATCTGGTTTTCCTCCCAAAGCTCCCACATAACGAGCTAACCAGCTTTCTAACAAAATTATCACCACGTTGTAGTCTTTTGTCTCATTTGAATCAGATTCAGGATAATACCAGCGATCCAGCGAATGCTGAGGATCAGAAAGTTTCTCCTTGGGATTGAATAATAATCTTTGAACCGTGGACAAAGCTTCTGAGGAAGGGAAGAAATGATATCTTTTGAGGATTTCGCCCCTTTCCCATTGGCTATCTTCCCACCAGGATTTGCCGAGAGTGTAAACTCCATTTAATGCCAGTTGGTTGGCAAAACCATAGGTGCTGAAATAAGCCACTCCCCAGTCAATGGGGGCAAGCTGAATTCGTCCACAAGCTCCCACAAAGAGAAGTGTCGAACCAAATACAAAATATGCCGCCCGCCGTACAATGCCCTCCCTTCGTTTCTGGTGAAATATCTTTCCACTTATTTTAATCACCAGAAGTGCGAAAACAAAAATGATAGCTACCCACAGCAGAAGATAGAAAACCACGGGATAACCGGACCACATGGAATACCAGATCATATCTGTACTATCCAGATATTCCCATACTAAACCACTTAGCCGGGTGCCGTATTCGCCAAAGAATTCGATGTCAATGAAACTCATTACGGAAACAAAGCTTATAGTCACCAAGAACATAGATTCAACTATCACCCGGCTTGCCTTGAGACGATCTATGCGGACAAAAGGCAAATGACTTAAGATGAAAAGAGGGATAAGGATAAAACTTAGCACCACGATATCAAACCGAGCCCCAATAACAAAAGATTGAAAAAGTGTAGTAAACGGGATGTCCACAGTCAGAGCTCGATGTTTCAGAAGAAATCCGAACCGGAAGAGAGTCAGAAAAATCACTGATAGAAGGAAAATAGCCACGAAAAACCTAATGGTCTTAGGTGGAGAAATAGAATTGAGAATGGTACCTAGTCGTTTGTTCATGCTAGACTACTCGATCCGATAAATACAAAATGTATGTGCCGAAAGGTTATTGATGCAAACGTATTTGTTTTATGTATCAGACTATCCCCTCTCCCCATCCCTCCCCCCACAAGGAGAGAGGGCAGTTTAGTAACAGAAATAAATACGCTTTTATTAATATAAACACATTACTCGTTGGTGCGTTTCGCCAATGGCAGGATTACCCCGCGCCTTTCTGTCTTGGGGTAAGGGTTCATCTTGACCTCGTCCTGATCCCGCCTTTGGCGGGAGAAGGAAGGATTCACCCTGAAGGGCACCCCAAAACAACGAGAATATATTATACATTTACTCTTTTTAGTATGCGAAAAGCCAAAAAAGTGATCCAAAAAGAAGGTTTCTCTTTTTGTCCGAAATCTAAAGCTGACCAGACGTGGTGGATTGACTCCGGGGTGAAACGCCCATTTGCATCTTGCTTCGAAGCGAGCACGTCAATCATCTCTTTAAAACGTGGATCATTTTTAATGAATTTGAATTGGGAAAGTGTGTCTAAGGATTTTAAGATTCGATAATCGGTGAAAGGATGTTTCAATTTCTCCCAGTCGGTTCCGATTTGGCTATCGTGTCCCGCATATTTGATTTTGCCTCTCTTTTCCCAGCATTGCAAAAGAAACGCTACTCCTCTTTTTGGCACTTTACTTTTCCTTAGCACTGGATTTTGCGCCATCGCACCCAAGACAAAGGTGCTGGCGAAAGCGCAGCTGGGTTCTTCTTCTCTGGATCGACCGATCTGCGCAGTATCTTTTCACCACCATCCACCGTCCTTTCTTTGTCTGGAAACCAGCCATTCATATGCTTTCTTTAACCTAACGTCATCAGAAAAACCCATTTTCGCCAATGGCTCAAGAAGAATAGCGGTATGGCAATCAGCCGCCTTCCCTGGATTGAAACTTTCAAAACCTCCCGACTCCAGCTGAAGACCAAAAACATATTCACAAGCTGTTGCAATTCTTTTATCCTCTTTGGTAAATCCAAAATCAGCCAATATGGGAAGAAGCCAAAACGTGGTATCCTTCTTGGGCCACCAGGTGAAAATATCCTGGGGCACTCCCCAATATCCGTCCTTATTTTGCTTATTGAAAATCTTTTTAATTAGCGGATGTTCTGAAATTTCGTTTTTTGCTTTTATTACCTCTTTATCATTTTCATTCTTATCCAATAGATCGACCAGAGTCCGATACCTGACCCAAGGGTCCCCCTCCAAAAGCCAATTTATGGAGTCCTGATTTAGCAACTTCATCCAATTGTTCATTTTTCCATTATTTCTCGTTGGTGCGGGGTACCCTTACCCCGCACCTTTTGTGTTTCGGGGTGGGGGCACCCCGAAACAACGGGATTCGCCGTCTCCTGTTGGTGCAGGGTACCCCTACCCTGCACCATCTTCAAAAAATGGGATCTAATTTTATGATTGAATTGTCATCGCAGTAATAATTTCTATAGCTCGAATAAATGTAATCTTCTGGCTTGTCTACCAATCCTCTTTTTACAGGGTTATTGTGAATATAGTTCATTTTGATCTTGAACACCCTTTCCGAACGGATTCCCAATCCCCTGAAACCCTCTTCCCAAACCGTATGTTTTTCTTTCTTTGGATTTGCGATAGTAAATAGTTTGATTAAATGAGACTTCTTGTCTTTTTTCAACTGCTTCAATATTTGTTTGGAAGTATATCTTTTGAACTCCTCCATGATTTTTGACAAAACATTTTTGTCACCTAAGTAGATCATCAAGTGAAGATGTTCTGGCATGATCACGTATCCCCAAAGCTTGAATCCAAATTTTTCCCGATAGAAATTCAGGTTTTCGATGATAATGTCAAAGTAGGGCTTGGTTTCGAAGACTTTAGTATAATCTTTTATCTTGGTCGTAATAAAATAGGCATAACCTTCTAATGAGATATTTTTCCACTTAGCCATTCTTAATTCTTTTTTCTGTTTCGGGGTGAGGGCACCCCGAAACAACGAATAGGGTAGGGTATTCCGAAACAACTGGGCCTCGTGTTGGTGCGGGGTACCCCTACCCCGCACCCTCTATGTTTCGAGGTAGGGGCACCCCGAAACAACAGGACATCCAGTTGGTGCGGGGTACCTTACCCCGCACCTTTTATTTTTATCCCCAAATCTTTTTATTCAAAACCGAAATCAAATCATCTATCTTATGTCTAACTTGCTCCATCGAATCTCTTTCTCTTAAGGTCACAGTTTCATCCTGCAAAGTCTGTGAATCCACAGTTATACCGAAAGGTGTGCCAATTTCATCCTGCCTGCGGTAGCGACGACCAACCGCACCACCTTCGTCATAAAAAACGTTGAAATGAGGTCTCAACATCTTCTCAATTTTTTTGGCAACCTCCGGCATGTTGTCCCTTTTGACCAAAGGGAGAACGGAGGCTTTAATAGGCGCAATCTTGGGATCTAATCTTAATACCACCCTCTCTTCCCCTTTAACCACTTCTTCATAATATCCATCTACCAAACAAACCAGCATGGTTCGGTCGACGCCGGCAGAAGTTTCAATTATATAGGGAATGAATTTCTCTTTAGTCTGGTCATCGAAATAGCTTAAATCCTTTCCGGTAGCTT
>Ga0315289_10001862_pt1 | contig 32759 bp, 21 predicted proteins | sample YL17G11_40_MG_FD_203452 | JGI IMG/M metagenome (GOLD analysis project Ga0315289, IMG submission 203452) | Sediment microbial communities from Yellowstone Lake, YNP, Wyoming, USA - YL17G11_40 | ecosystem: Environmental > Aquatic > Freshwater > Lake > Sediment | place: USA: Wyoming | collected... | reverse complement strand
ATGGCGTTAAACGAAATACATTAATCCTGCGGATTGAAATCCGCAGCTTCCTCGAAGCTGAGGGTTTCAACCCTCAGAGGTGAATGTAAATACTTGCAGACCATCAGCCCTGCCAAGAAAGCAGTGCTGAGGGCAGACCTGAAGGTCTGCAGCTACGGTGGACAGCATGAAGTTATTTTCTTGAAGACCATAAGCCCTCCACTACGAACCCCACGTGATGAGAAGTTGTTTCGTCCATGGCGATAGGCTATAGCGGGCGCTCTCAGCGGGCCGATATAATGCCAGCGAGGAGACGCACCATGAAAAGCGAGATCATCTTCGAGGTGGAGGAGTCGCCGGAGGGCGGGTACGACGCCAGGGCCCTCGGTTACTCCATCTACACGCAGGCTGACACGATCGACGAACTAAAGGCGATGCTGCAGGATGCCGTCCGCTGTCACTTCGAGGAAAACGACAGGCCTCGCGTCATCCGCCTCCATCTCGTCAAGGACGAGGTGATCGCCGTTTGAAGCTCCCGCGCGACCTCTCCGGCCGCGAGCTCGCCTCGCTCCTGGCGCGGTATGGCTACGCGGTCACCCGCCAGACCGGGAGCCACCTCCGCCTCACATCCACGCTGGGAGGCCCCGAGCACCACGTCACCATCCCCCAGCACAAATCCCTCAACGTCGGCACGCTCAACGCCATCCTCACCGACGTTGCCGCGTACCTGGAGATGGACCGCGCCGAGCTCTCCGAGGGGCTGTTCGGAAGCTAGTGTGGTGAATCAGAAACCCGCAGCCAAATGTCATTCTGAGCGTCAGCGAAGAATCCGTGATGCCAGGTGTGCTCCGCCGGATGCTTTACTTCGTTCACCATGACAAGAACAAAGCGTTGAATCTGTTAGCGAATCTCTGGCTCAGGACGCTAGACGCCTACCTCAGCAGCCTCTCGACGAGCCTATCGATCCGCCCTGACACGCCGTCTTCGGCGCGGGCGCCTAGGACCCGGCGGTGCCCCGGCACGTCGGCTTCATCCCCACGGCGACCGTCGAGGAGGCCATCGCCGAGGCGGAGCGCATCCACGGCCCTGACTGCTCCATCATGTGTGCGGGGTAGGGAGCCCCACGGAGGGGGCAAACGCGAGGAAGCACGGGGTGCCTTGCCGCCGCGGTGGCGGGGCGCGCGGCCTGGGCGGGTCAGCCGCCGCTACCGGGTCGGCGCGCCGGCCTTCGCTAGCGCGTCGAGGAACGCCCCCGGGTCCTTGAGCGAGACGGCCAGGCGGTTGCAGGGCAGCGGCAGCAGCATCCACAGCCACCGCCGTCGCTTGAAGCGCACCTCCACAACGTTCCTGTAGGACCCGATGAGACCGATGGTGCCCAGGAAGGTGGTCCGCCAGCCAAGGCCGCCGATGAGCGGCCACGACCGTCGCCCCGCCGACTCGATGCCGGCGAGGGGGAAGGTGTAGTGGGCGAGCCACCCGAAGCGTGCCACCAGCCTGTCGCCGGTCAGCTCCACGTAGGAGCGGCCGGCCGTGGCCCCGAAGAGGAGGAGCAGCGGCACCGCCCAGAAGGTGCGTCGAATGGGAAAGCGCATGGGCTTGCACCTCGTCGCTGGCTAGCTGGCCCGCCGTCGCGCCGGCGCTCCGGCCGCCTCCGTTTCGGCCGCCTCCACCTCTTGCACGGTGCGGTAGTAGCCGGTGAACCCGTACAGGGCGCGGCAGGCGCGCTCGACCGTCTTGAAGACGGGGATGCCCGCAGCCAGGAAGTCCCTAGTCATCCCCAGCCTGTCCTTCTCGGCCTCCAGGCTGTCGGAAGGGCTGCGTATGGCGATGCAGAAAGGCTTGGCGTCCTTGGAGGACCGGGCGAAGTCCAGCAGGCTGCTCAACATCTTGTTGGCGAACTTGCGCCCGGCCCAGCGCGACCACATCGGCTGCATGATCATCATGACGATGTCGATCACCGGGTCGGCCGCTACCAGCTCCAGCACGCGCAGGTAGTCCTCGGGTCCCCTAAGCTGCATGCCCACGTCCATGGGGTTGCGCACGCTGGTTCCGGCGACACGGATGAAAGAGCGCAGCTCCCTCTGGATGTGGTCGGAGATGTCGGGCACGTCCAGGCCGTTGCGCGCCACGACGTCGGTGCCGGTGACGCTGGTTCCGCCGGCACCCCCCATGAGGGCGACGCCGCGGCCTGTGCATGGCGGCAGGTGGACCAGGGCGAGAAGGACGTCTACCAGCTCCTCTATTGAGTCGACTCGAATCGCCCCGGACTGAGTGAAGAAGGCGTCCCAGACGGCCTGCTGCCCGGCGAGGGCGCCGGTGTGGGAAGCCGCCGCCTTGGCGCCCGCGGCGGTGAAGCCTCCTTTGCAGATGATGATGGGTTTCCTGGGCAGGATCCGCTGCACCATCTGGAGGAGCTTCGACCCGTCCTGGACGCCCTCCAGATACATGGCGATGTACTTGGTCTCTGGGTCTGTCTCCAGGTACTCCAGGAAGTCGGTGCAGTCGAGGACATACCCGTTCCCGTAGGAGATGACCTTGCTCATGCGCAGCCGGTAGTCCGGCGCCAGGCGACTGAACTCGCCTCCCAGCGCGCCGCTCTGCGTGAGGAAGGCGATGGGACCGGCCTTGGTAGGGAGCTTGCCCCAGGGGGATATGCGCCCGGTAGGTGAGTAGATGCCCATGCAGTTCGGTCCGATGATGTTGAGCCTGCCGCGCCGGGCCACCTCGCGCAGCCGCTCCGCCAGGTTAGCGCCCTCCTCCTCGCCCGTCTCCGCGAAGCCCGCCGTGAACATGTGGATGTTCCGCGCGCCCTTCGCGATGCACTCCTCGAGCGCCGCCTCGGCACGTCTCGCACCCACCGCCATGATCACCAGGTCAGGGACCTCCGGCACCGCCGCCAGCGAGGGGTAGCACTTCAGGCCCATGATCTCCTCAGCGCCGGGATTGATGGGATAGATCGTCCCCTGGTATTCCATCTCCTGCATGCTGCGGATGAACTGGTTCCCTCCCCCCCGTTCTTTGGTGGAGGCGCCGAGGACGGCGACGGAGCGCGGGTTAAAGGCGACGTTGAATCCTGGATCCCAAGCCATTCGGTGTCCGTGCTCCTTCTACTTGCGATGCTAAGCTCTCGTGTGCGAAGGCCGGCGTTGTCATAATACCGCGTGAGTCTCCTAGCCGCCAGCCGGATCGGGCAGGAGCGGGCGCCCGAGGAGCGCCCGTTTCGCCTGCGAGTCCTCTTGGGAGCCCTGGGCCGCCGGCTCCAGGCCGCCCCCCGGCTGGCAGGTCGGACGGGAATCCAGAACGGTGCGGCCGGAGGCCCTAGCCATCTCAAGGTGCTGCAGGGCGGGCGACCGATTGGGCAGGTGGGCCCTTCGGCCGACCCTCCCCTATGCCCGCGGGCGGATATTGACCTCCCTACCGGCTCCGATAATCGCAGTGAAGGCACCAAGGGTCCACGGCCAACCCAGGCCGTGGACATTCGGGTATTGGCAGGCGTCTTCTAGCACGGAAGGGGCCGGCGTCACTAGTGTTCGGCTGGAGATCCACCCGAGGACGAGCCATCCTGATGGGGGTGGTGTTCATGCTGCTCCTGGCCGCCGTGGTTGCGGTCTCGGTCTGGCGTGCCCACGACGAGCGCGTGCGGCACCAGTCGCTGGAGCGCAGAACCGCCATCGTCGTCGCCCTGGACAACGCCCGTGCCCAATTCCTCTTCGGCGCCGCCCAGATTACGGGCGCTTCCCTTGCGCAGGATCCGAATCATCTCATTGGCCTGTACCACCAGGCCCAGGCCTCCGGGGACAGCAACCTGGAGCAAGCTCGGGCCGCGCTCCTTGCCGGGGGCGAAACCAGCCAGATCGCTGCGCTCGACGAGCTAGCCCAGGACATGAGCCGGTTGCGCCAAGAAGTGGAAATAGCTCTCGCCTTTGCCGCCACCGCCGACGTGGAGACCAGGACAGCGGTAGGCCAGCAGTACTTCCCACAACTGTGGCCCAGAGTGGAGTCGATGGTAGTCAAGCTGGGGCAGCTGGCCCAGGACCAGCAGACCCAGCAGGCGGCAGAGGTGGCAGAAGCGGACCGCGCCGCCACCACCTCCCTTGCGATGCTGATCGGCGTCAGCGCCGTCGCCTTCCTGACGGGGGCTGCGGCCCTAGTTCTGCTGGTCGCAACAGTTCTGCGCCCGCTGGGCTCGCTGGGGGCGAGCGTCCGGGCGATCACGTCGGGGGACCTGGAGGCGAGGGCGGCGGTGTCCGGCCCCAAGGAACTGGCTTCCCTCGCCCGGGACTTCAACGACATGGTCGCCAAGCGCAAGGAGGCAGAGGAGGCCCTGCGGGAGACCCATGAGCGGTACCGCACCCTTTTCGACCGGTCCCTCGACGCCGTCTACATCCACGACTTCCAAGGAAGATTCCTCGACGCCAACGACGCTGCCCTGCGGCTCCTGGGATACTCCCGGGATGAAATCGCCAACCTGTCCTTCACCGACCTGCTGGACGAGCCCCAGCTTCCGATGGCGCTTGCCAGCCTGGATGAGATCGTCAAGACCGGCACCCAGGCCAGGCCCGACACATTCAGGCTCAAGCGGAAGGGCGGGGCATGCATCGAAGTCGAAACACTCGCCGCGGCCATCTACGAGGGGGGCCGGCCGGTGGCCGTCCAAGGGGTGGCCCGCGATGTCACGGAGCGCAAGCGGGCGGAGGAGGCGCTGCGGGAGAGTAGGGAGCGGTATCAGGAGCTGTTCGAGAACGCCAACGACATCATCTTCACTCTGGACTTGGCCGGACGGTTCACGTCTCTCAACAAGGTTGGGGAGCAGGTGCTCGGCTACCCGCGCGGTCGCTCGGCCGCGATGAACATCGCCCAGATCGTGACACCCGAATACCTTGCCCGAGCCCGCGAAATGACCCAGCGAAAACTGGCCGGAGGCGGACCGACCAGGTACGAGCTGGAGGTCATCGCCAAGGATGGCCGCAGGGTGCCACTCGAACTCAGCACGCGACTGATCTGTCACAAAGGTGAGCCCGTGGCTGTACAGGGAATCGCGCGGGACATCACCGAGCGCAAGCAGATGGAGCAGGCGATGCGGGAGCAGGCGCGGCGCGACCCGCTAACCGGCGTCCTCAACCACGGAGCCATCGTCGGAGAACTACACGACCTCATCTCCCATGATGGGGACGGCGCGTCGCACGCCGTAGCAGTGGTCGATGTCGACGGGCTGAAGACCGTAAACGACACCTTCGGCCACCAGGTCGGCGACGCCGTGCTCACGACGGTGGCCAGCGCACTCTCCAGAGACGGCAGCATCGTTGGGCGGTATGGAGGGGACGAGTTCGTGGCCCTTGTGTCTGGCGCCGACCGGCCTGCGGCAGAACGCTACCGCGACGCGGTGCTCGACGCCATGGCAGGCGCCAGCCTGACCGACCCGGCGACAGGCGCAAGCGTGCCCGTCGTTGCCAGCGTCGGGCTCGCGATCTACCCCATGGAGGCGGCCACCATCGAGGCGCTGATCAAGCGGGCTGACAGTGAGATGTATGCCGCAAAGCGGCGGCGGCCCGTGGCGCTGGGCGGCAAGGCCCGGGCGGAGCGGTTGGAGCTCGGTCGCGCCGCGAAGATGGTCGAGGAGATCATACCGCTCATGATGTTCCCGGGCGAGCTGAGTGCTAAGTTGCGGCTGGTGGCCCGTCGCCTGTCGGTGGCCGCCGGCTACGAAATCGTCCACTTTGGGGTATTCCCGTCTTGGTCACGGGAGGCGACGGCACACAGCACCTCAGCCAGGTTGCCCGACCAGCTCGTTGAGGAGTGGAACCGTGAAGTGCGCGTGGCGATGCTTCATTCGGAGCTGGAGCACACGCGGCGGCCCCTCCTCCTGAATGATCCGCAACACGACGAGCGCCTCACTGATGGCGGGCGGCAGATCGTGCGTGCAGCGGGAGTGCGGTCGGTGCTGATCGCGCCGATGATCTGGCGGGATGAGCTTGTCGGCACCCTCTCGGTCGCCAGCAAGCGGGAGGCGGCCTTCGAACCCCGCGACCTCGAATTCCTCATGGCCGTTGCCACTCAGGTCACGGCCATCGTGCACATGGCGACGCTGGTCGACGAGGTCCAATCGGCAGCCACTCGCCTCGCGGAGGCCCGCAGCGAGACGGTAGTGATGCTCGCTGCCGCCGCTGAGGCGCACGACCATACCACCGGCCTCCACCTCCAGAACGTGCGCGCGATCACCGAGGCGCTGGCGCGCGAGCTTGGCCACAGCGAAAAGGACGCAAGCGAGCTCGGCCTGGCAGCCGTCCTGCACGATATCGGCAAGGTCCGAGTGCCGGATACTCTGCTGACCAGCACGGGCCCGCTCGCCAATGAAGAATGGGAACTGATGAAACACCACACTACCTGGGGCGCCGAGTTCCTGGGCGGCCGGCCGGGCTTCGAGCTGGCGGCCACTATCGCCCACTGGCACCACGAGCGCTGGGATGCCAGCGGCTACCCGGACGGCCTGTCAGGCGAAGCGATTCCTGAGCCCGCTGCCATCGTCGCCGTCGCCGACGCCTTCGATGCCATGACCAGCGACCGGCCCTACAGGCCGCGTCGGTCCGTCGCCGCCGCGGTGCGAGAGATCGAGGCCTTTTCAGGCAGGCAGTTCTGCCCCAGGGTTGTGGAGGCCCTGTTGCGGCTCCACAAGCGAAGGGTGCTGTCCCGCCTGCGCCAGCCTCCACCCCTCAAGGAGGAGGCGGCCTAGCTGCACGTCACCGGACGACACCCCAATTGTTGCTCGAGCCGTCGGCCTCAGCAGACGGCGGCTGGTGATTCCAGGGCATCGGGGCGTACGCCGACCGGTAGTTGCGGCGAGCGCATGAACAGGACCAGAAGGGCGGCGAAGCAGTCGATGGCGATGAAGACGACGAAGGCAAGGGTGTAGCTGCCCAGCAAGTCATACATGAAGCCGGCGAACACGGGGCCCAGCGCGCTGAAAAGGCTGCTGAACGCCGTCATCGCCCCCACAATGGTGGCCACGGAGGCCAGCCCGAACCAGTGCAGCACCACCAGTGGCTGGAGGGCTACCACTGCCCCCATCGAGTAGCCAAAGATGAGCACGAAGGCCGCCACACCGGCCATGCTCTCCGTCGCAATCAGGACAGTCAGTCCTACGGCCTCCATCAGGAGCACGCCGGCAAGGACCAGGTTCGGCGGTAACCGGTCGGCCATGTAGCCGGAGCCGACCTTGCCCAGAATGCCCACCCCTGACACGAGACCCAGGATCAGCCCTGCCAGCTCCGGGGCTATGCCTCGGTCCTCCATGAAAGGCGAGGTGTGGAGAAGCACCGCTCCCACGCTCGCGAAGCCCAGGCTTATCGCTGTGGTGGACAGGACAAAGGCCCTGGTCCGGATGGCCTCGCTGGCCGACCAGACTTCGGCTGCCGGAGCGGCTCGTGGGGGTGAGCTGGGGCCGGGGTCGGCGCGGGGTGTGGGCGGGCTCCTGCCGTCGGGCTGGAGCCCGCGGTCGGCCGGGTGCTGCCGAATCACCAGGAGGGCCACGGGAAGCCCCACGGCGACGATGACCACGCCCATGATGAAGAACGTTGAACGCCACCCGACCGAAGAGATCAGCACCTTGCTCAGGGGCGCCATCACGAGCCCCCCAAAGCCGATGCCCGTCGTCGTGACCCCCATGGCCAGGCCGCGCCGCCGGTCGAACCAGTTGGCCACCACCTGGGAGACCGGCACCAGCATGAGGCCCGCCCGCCAGACGGCCATGGCCGCCATCATGACGTACAGGTAGAGGAGCGACGAGGTGAGGCCCAGCAAGGCGAAGCAGATCCCCATGCCCGTCGCGCCAGCGGCAAGCACCGCCCGCGCCCCGAGGCGCTGAACCGCCAGGCCCACCAGCGGCCCCAGGAGGCCGCTCATCGTGGTCGCCAGGGCAATCCCTATCGAGACCTGCCCCCGGCTCCAGCCGAATTCCTCTTCGAAGGGAGTGATGAACACGCCGAGGGAGTAGAAGCCCAGGCCAGAGCTGAGGAACATGATGGCGGCCAGTGAGGCCACCATCCACCATCCATAGAAGACTCTGGGCGGTCGAGAGAGGAGAGTCATGGCTGCGGATGCCGAGCCATCTGTCAGCCCTTCGCAAGGTGGGAGCGGGCGGAGGCGGAGCGTCAGCCCCGATGATAGCCCAGGGACATGCGGCCAGCAAGGAACGCACTGAGCCTCTTGCGAAACGCCGTCTCACCCGCCTCGTCATTCTGAGCGCAGAGAAGAATCCGGTTCAAAGAGACCCTTCGCTTCGCTCAAGGGTGACAGAACAGAACCGTTCTGCAACAAGCTCCGTACGGGGCCACACGCGCTCCCTGCGCCATGATGACCGGTCACACCGGGAGAGCGTCTACAGCGTGATGCGGCCTCGGCGCCCGCTATGGGACCCGCCCAGGAGGCCTGGTCTACGGAGTTGCGCGACACGCCCGTCCTGCCAGCGATGACCTGCCCGACAGAGGAAGGGGGGTAAGCACACAGGGGGTACCAGGCGCATACGCGAAGTACCCTTAAGTGGAATTGACTTACGTCGCGGCCGAGTGCTACGATTCTACGAACAGCTACCCCTATCTTGTACCTCTAGAAAACCGGGACAGGCTTTGCAGGAGCTTCTGGACAACTACACCGCCGTTCTCCTCGCTGCTATCCTAGGCACTCTATTGGTCGTCTTGGCCCTCCTAGCCTCGCGCCTCCTGGCGCCTTTCTCGCGGTCTCCCACCAAGGGCACCCCCTACGAATGCGGCATGCTGCCTTTCAGCCGCGTCCGTACCCAGGTGCAGGTGCGCTACTACCTGTTCGCCATCCTTTTCCTCATCTTCGACGTGGAGGCTGTGTTCATATTCCCCTGGGCCGTGACCTTCGTGCGGGTGGGCCAGGCCGCCTTCTACGAGATGGTGCTCTTCATTGGTATCCTCTTCGGCGGGCTGGTCTACGCCTGGAAGAAGGGGGTCCTGCAATGGAGATAGAGAAGGCGGCGGCCACGGAGGCCCCGGTGGAGGTGGGGGTCACCCCCCGGGTCCCGCCCAAGCGCGGGATCGAAATCGAGGCCGAGCGGCTCCGGCCCACTGAGGTGGAGCCCGGGAAGGCCCTCTACCGTCAGGTATTGCCCGGAATCCTTCAGGTGCCGACCGACCTCATCCTCGCGGCGTCACGGAAGTCGTCTCTCTGGCCCATGACCTTCGGGCTGGCCTGCTGTGCCATCGAGATGATGGCCACCTACATGTCCCACCATGACCTGGACCGCTTCGGCATCGTGCCCTGGGCCTCGCCGCGGCAGGCCGATGTCATGATCGTGGCCGGGACGGTGACCAAGAAGATGGCGCCGTCCGTCAAGCTCCTGTATGAGCAGATGCCCAACCCCAAGTGGGTCATCTCCATGGGAGCCTGCGCCACCAACGGCGGGCCCTACACCCGCTACGACAGGGTTCTGCAAGGGGTCGACAAGATCATCCCGGTGGACGTCTACGTGCCCGGCTGCCCGCCAAGGCCCGAGGCCTTGATGGACGGCTTCATCGCCTTGCAGAACAAGATCATGGAGGAGCGCAAGAAGATCGGATGAGCCCTGAGGAGCCGCAAGAAGCGCGCGTTGCGCCGCCTCCCGTAGGCGGCGTGGTTGATATATTCACCGAAGTCCTGCCCGACGTAGAATTCGAGGCCACCCAGGGCGCCCTGGACATCATCCTGACCGTTGCCCGGGGGGATGTCTCGCGCTTCCTGCGCGCCGCCAAAGACGACCCGCGGCTCGACTTCAAGTACCTCCGCTGCCTCTCCGGCGTCGATTACATGGAGGACGGCCTGGAGGTCGTCTACCACCTCTACTCGTACACCCATAGGCACAACGTGACCGTCAAGACGCGCGTGCCCCAGGATGACCCCCGCGTCGCTTCCGTCACCTCCATCTGGAGGGGGGCGGACTGGCATGAGCGGGAGGCGGCGGAGATGTTCGGCATCTTCTTCGAGGGACACCCCAACTTGGTGCCACTCCTCCTGCCGGAGGACATGACTGACCACCACCCACTGCGCAAGGACAACCCCCTGGCCGAGATCGAGGAGTGGCAGGCCGAGCGCGCTGGCCTCGCTGCGGGCGAGGCGGGCGAGGAAGAGGAGTAGCCTTTCATGGTTCTGGAGCAGGAACACGGGCTGGAGACCCTGGCAATTGACGTCAACATGGGCCCCCAGCACCCGGCAACTCACGGCGTGTTCCGCATGGTCCTCACCGTGGACGGCGAGAAGGTGGTCGACCTCGTGCCCCACATCGGCTACCTGCACCGCGGCGCGGAGAAGCTCTCTGAGAACCTAGGCTACCGCCAGGCCCTTGGTCTCCAGGACCGCACCGAGTACCTGGCCGCCTTCAACGCCGAGCTCTGCTACGTCATGGCCATCGAGAAGCTGGCCGGCCTCGAAGTGCCCGAGCGTGTCGAATACATCCGCGTCATCCTGGCGGAGTTGAATCGCATCACCAGCCACTACATGTTCATGGGCGCCTTCGCCACCGACATCGGCGTCTTCGGCACCGCCTTCACCTACGGCTTCCGGGAGCGGGAGTACATCCAGGACCTCTTCGAGGAGGTGTCCGGCGACCGCATGATGTACGGGTACTTCCGCCCCGGCGGCCTAGCCTGGGACGTGCCCGATAACTTCAAGGAGCATGTGCGCTGGGTCTGCCAGCAGACTCGCATTGGCATCAACGACATCAATAGCCTGCTGACCAACAACGAGGTCTTCGTCACCCGCACCACGGGCATAGGCGTCATTTCGCCGGAGAAGGCCATCGACTACGGCCTGTCGGGTCCCGTCCTGCGTGCCTGCGGCCTGAAGGTGGACCTGCGACGCGAGGAGCCCTACTCCATCTACGACCGCTTTGACTTCGATATCCCCACCGGCGAGCGGGGCGACAGCTTTGACCGCTACTGGGTGCGCCTGGAGGAGATGCGACAGTCCGTCCGCATCGTGGAGCAGGCCGTCGAGCAGATGCCTGACGCCAGCCCCACGCTGCCTGAGAAGGTGCGGCGCCGTCTCCGCTGCCCGCCTGGCGAGGTCTACATGCGGGCGGAGAACCCCCGCGGCGAGTACGGCATCTACCTGGTGTCCAAGGGCGGCGACAAACCGTACCGGCTAAAGATCCGCTCGCCGTCTTACTGCAACCTCATGGCTCTGAAGGAGATGACGGTGGGCCACTACGTGGCCGACGCCGTGGTAGTCCTGGGCTCCATCGATATCGTTCTCGGTGAGGTGGACCGATGATCGGCGGCAACGCGTGGTTGGATGCCTTCGTGCGCCTCTCGGCTGTCCTGGGCCTCGCCATTCTGGTGGTGCTTGTCCTTACGTATGTCGAGCGCAAGTTCGTGGGACGCATCCAGATGCGCCTCGGCCCCATGCGCACAGGGCCCTACGGTATCCTCCAGAGCATCGCTGACACCGTCAAGCTCGTGGTGAAGGAGGACCTGCGTCCTGCCAGCGCCGACCGGTGGGTCTTCGAGCTGGCCCCCATCGCCGCCTTCGTGCCCGCCTTCGCTGTCCTTGTGGCCCTCCCCTTCACCGATAGCTGGGGGGTCCGAGTGCTGGACCTGGGCCTCTTCTACGTGGTGGCCGTCTCCGCCCTGTCCATCCTGGGCTTCATCATGGCCGGGTGGGCGTCCGACAACAAGTACGCCCTCCTGGGGGCCATGCGCTCGGCGGCCCAGCTCATCAGCTACGAGATACCGATGGTGCTGGCGATCCTAGGCCTGGCCATGGTAGCCGGCACCCTCAACCTGGTAGGCATCGTGGAGGCACAGGGACGCGTGCCTTTCATCGTCTGGCAGCCCCTGGGCTTCTTCCTCTTCATGGCCGGCATGCTGGCCGAGATATCGCGGCGCCCCTTCGACATCCCCTCGGCCGAGTCGGAGCTCGTGGGCGGCCCCTGGATCGAGTACAGCGGCATCCGCTGGAGCATCCTCTTCGCCTTTACCGAGTACGCCAGCATGTTTGGCCTCTCTGTGTTCGGGGCGCTCATCTTCCTGGGGGGCTGGAACTGGCCCCTGGGCCTAGAGCTGGGCTGGTGGTGGCAGTTGATCCTCATCTTCGTCAAGGCCACCTTCCTGATGATGGTTGTGCTCTGGATGAGCGCCACCTTCCCCCGTCTGCGCATCGACCAGCTCATGGGCTTCTGCTGGAAGCTCCTCTTGCCCATGGCTTTTCTCCAGATCTTCCTCAACGGGTTAGCTCTCGTGTACGAGTGGCCCGACTGGACCCTGCTCCTCACCTCGGGTGGCGCCCTGGTCTTCACGGCCTTCCTGGTCTATGATGCGACCCGGCTGAGACCGCCCGTGCGGGCCCCGGCTAGGGGGGTAACGTCATGATCGGCGTGATGAAGGCGATGGTCACCACCATGCGGACGATGCTCCGCAAGCCGGTGACCATCCAGTACCCGACGGTGCATCGGCAGATCCCGGAGCGCAACAAGGGCTTCCCCCTCCTCCTCTGGGACTTCGAGGTCGACGAGCCCTTTTGCACGGGCTGCCACGCCTGCGAGCGGGCCTGCCCCGTGGAGTGCATGACCGTGATCATGAAGGACAACCCCAGGTTCGCGGAGGAGAAGAGCAAGCGGCGCAAGATCATCGATGAGTTCTGGATCGACTACGGCCGCTGCATGCGCTGTGGCATCTGCGTCGAAGCCTGCAACTTCCAGGCCATCGCCATGAACAACACCTGGACCGCGCAGGAGCAGTCGCGCTTCGACCGGGGTGAGCTGGTGCTGGACCTGGACCAGCTTCTCGCCCAGTCCAAGGCTGGGAAGATCGAGCCCTGGGTGGCTCCATGACGGGGACCGAGGCCATCTTCTACCTGATGGCGGCGGCCGCTGTCGGAGGCGGCCTGGGCGTCGTCCTTGCCCGGAACGTTGTATACGCGGCCCTCTTTCTGATTCTTACCCTCCTAGCTGTGGCCGCTTTCTACATCCTTCTGGCCACGGAGTTCCTGGCCCTGGTGCAGATCCTCATCTACGCCGGGGCCGTCACCATCCTGCTGCTCTTCGTGCTCATGCTGACCCGGGCGCGCGACGCGCCCAAGGCCCTGGACGGGCCGCAGAAGCCCATCGCCGCCCTGGCCGGCCTGGCGCTCTTCGGGGTGCTGGTGACCGTCGTCGCGGGCACGACCTGGCCGGGCGACGCCGGCCAGGTCACGCGTGTGCCCTTTGAAAGCATAGGCGACGCCCTCTTCCGCAAGTGGGCGGTCCCCTTTGAGGTGGCGTCACTGGTGCTGCTGGTGGCGCTGGTGGGAGCCATAGTCCTCGCCCGTCCCGAGGAGGGTGAGTGAGCCTTGGAAAGCGTAGCGCAGGGCGTAGCGCAGGACATCCCGCTGGAGCACTTCCTCATCGTCAGCGGGCTCCTGTTCTCGCTGGGCGTCTACGGCGTCCTTGCGCGTCGCAACGCCGTGCTCATCCTCATGTCCGTGGAGTTGATGCTGAACGCCGTCAGCATCAACCTAGTCGCCTTCGCCGTCTACACGAGCCCTCAGCTCTTTGTGGGCATCATCTTCGCCATCTTCGTCATCACCATTGCGGCCGCTGAGGTAGGACTGGCGCTGGGCATCATCCTGCGCATCTATCGCAACCGGGCGACGGCGAACGTGGACGAGGTGGACCAGCTCAAGTGGTGAGAGTTCCATCCCCGCCGTAGGGGCGGAGCTCAAGCTCCGCCCAGGGCCGACCTGAAGGCGTTAAACGAAGTAAGTTAATCCTGCGGATTGAAATCCGCAGCTTCCTCGAAGCTGAGGGTTTCAACCCTCAGAGGTAAATCTAAATACTTGAGAACCATAAGGTCGGCCCCTACGAGGTTCATGTCATGGCCCGCCGCTGGCCTGGTCGGTGCGATGTCACACACTGCACGATGAACCGCGCGGTGCGCCCAAGAGGAGGTAGCGACCCCGAGAGATGATTGGAATGTCGGAAGCATGGCTGCTTCCTGTGCTACCGGGCGCGGCGTTCGTCGTCCTGGTGCTCTTCGGCAACTACCTCCCTCGCAAGGGTGACTGGCTCGCCATTCTCGCCATTCTCGGTTCCTTCGTCCTCTTCTTCCCGGTAGCGGCTGACCTGACCGACGCCCTGGCCGAGCGTGGGCACGAGTTCGCCGGCGCGTCGAACAGCGTCGCCTGGCTGCAGGTGGGCGACGTCCTCCAACTGCGCCTGGGCGTGCACGTCGACCAGATCGCCGTGGTAATGCTGGCGGTGGTTACATTCGTCACCCTGATGGTCGAGGTCTACTCCCTGGGCTACATGAAGGGGGATGCCCGCTACGGCTGGTTCTACGCGGTGATATCCCTTTTCGCGGCCGCCATGCTCACACTCGTTCTGGCCGACAACTTCCTCCTCCTCTACTTCGTCTGGGAGATCGTGGGCATCTGCTCTTACCTGCTCATCGGCCACTACCACGAGCGGCGCTCGGCGGCAGAGGCGGCGAAGAAGGCCTTCATCACCACCCGTATCGGCGACCTGGGCTTCCTCATCGGCGTCCTCCTCCTCTGGCGCTCCGTGGGCACCTTCGACATGTCGGAGACCTTCCGGGCCGCCGGCGCGGGCGAGATCCCCACCGACTACCTGACCGTGTCCGTGCTGCTCCTCTTCCTGGGGGCGGTTGGCAAGTCGGCGCAATTCCCGCTCCACGTCTGGCTACCCGATGCCATGGAGGGGCCGACGCCGGTCAGTGCCCTCATTCATGCCGCCACCATGGTGGTGGCCGGCATCTACATGGTGGCCCGGACTCTGCCCCTCTTCGAGGCGGCTCACGAGGTGACGCTGCCCCTCGTGACGGGCATCGGCCTCATCACAGTGCTCATGTCGGCCACGATGGGGCTGGTGATGTCGGACATCAAGCGCGTTGTTGCCTACTCCACGATCAACAGCCTGGGGCTGATGATGGTGGCCCTTGGGGCCGGCCTCACCACGGCCGCCATGTTCTATCTCTTCGTGCACGCCTTCTTCAAGGCCCTCCTCTTCCTGGCCTCGGGCTCTGTGTACCACGCCACCGACGAGCTGGACGTGGAGCAGATGGGCGGCCTGAGGCGCAAGATGCCCCTGACGGCGGTGACCTTTGCCGTGGGAGCTCTCTCCATGGCTGGCATCGTGCCCCTGGCCGGCTTCTGGGCCAAGGACGACATCATGCGCACCAGCTTCGAGCACCAGAGCATCGCCGTCTTCCTGCTGCTGGCGGTCAGCGTGGTGCTGACGGCGCTCTACATGACTCGCCTGGTGCTCCTCATCTTCACGGGGGAGCCGCGCAACCGCCACGCCTACGAGCACGCCCACGACGCGCCGCCGACCATGTCCGTGCCGTTGGTGCTCCTAGCCGTCCTCACGATGGTGGCCGGCTTCGTGGCCTTCGACGCGGTGGGCAAGGCCCTGGGCTTCCCGGGTGGCATCGGCGAGTTCGTATTCGTCGGCGGCCATCCGGAGGCCTTCACCGTCAGCGGCGGCGTGATGGCGCTCTCGATTGTCCTGGCCGTGGGGGGCGTCATCGGTGGCCTCTACATCTGGGGGGGGCAGGCTCTGCCCGCCCGGCGCCTCGCCGAGACCTTCCCCTGGGCCTACCGCACGCTCCGCAACAAGTACTACATGGACGATATCTATCAGGCCCTCATTGACCGGGTGGTGCTGACCTTCTCCGCCGTGGTGGCCTGGTTCGACCGCAACGTCGTCAACGACACGGGAGTCGATGGGACGGCTGCCATCCCTCGCGCGACGGGCTTCGTGCTCAAGTTCCACGAGACGGGCAAGCTGCCCAACTATGCCCTGGGCATCGCCGTAGGGGTGATCGTGCTGGCTGTGGTGGCCTTCTCGGTGGTCGTGTAGGGAAGGAGAGATGGCGCAAGGCTACATCCTCTTTACGCTCATCGCCCTGCCCATGGGGACCGCCCTGGTCTTGGCTGCCGTCCCCTCGCGGTACAAGAACGCGGTGCGGGGCATCGCCACCTTCACCGGCCTGGCGATGTTCGCCCTCTCCCTCTATACCTTCTTCAACTATAGCTTCCAGGACGGCGAAGCCTTCCGCTTCCAGCTACGCTGGCCCTGGCTGGAGAACGTGGCCTTCTTCACCGAGAACGGAATCTCCTTCCACCTGGGCCTGGACGGCATATCGGCGCCCATGGTGCTGCTGACCGGCATCGTTGGCTTTGCCGGCGTCGTCGTCTCCTGGAAGATCGACTTCCGGAACAAGGACTTCTTCATCCTCTTCTTCGCCCTGCTGACGGGCGTCTTCGGCACCTTCGTTTCCCTGGACCTCTTCTTCTTCTTCTTCTTCTATGAGCTGGCGGTGCTCCCCATGTACCTCCTCATCGGCGTATGGGGCTCCAGCAGCGTCTTCCCGACCTTCGCGCGCACGAAGGAGTACGGGGCGATGAAGCTGACCGTTTACCTGGTGGCGGCCAGCATCCTCATCTTCGTGGGCATCCTGGCCGTCTTCGTCGAGGCCGATCTGGGCACCTTCGACCTGCCCACCCTCTACGAGCACAACTTCGACGAGAACTTCCAGAAGGCGGTCTTCCCGGTGTTCCTGGTGGGCTGTGGCATCCTGGCGGGCCTCTGGCCCTTCCACACCTGGTCGCCCGACGGCCACGTGGCGGCGCCGACAGCCGTCAGCATGGTTCACGCCGGCGTGCTGATGAAGCTGGGGGCCTTCGGAATAATCCGGCTGGGCATCCAGCTCCTGCCGGAGGGCGCCGAGTTCTGGATGCCCGCCCTGATCGTCCTTGGCACCATCAACGTCCTCTACGGGGCCATCTCGGCCACGGCGCAGACGGACTTCAAGTACATGGTGGGCTACTCCAGCGTCAGCCACATGGGCTACGTGCTTATGGGGCTGGCTACGCTTAACCCCATTGGCCTGAACGGGGCGGTGCTCCAGATGTTCTCCCACGGGGTCATGACGGGGCTCATGTTCGCCATGGTGGGCGCCATCTATGACCAGGCGCACGTACGAGACATGGGAATCTTCGGCGGCCTGGCCGGCAAGATGCCGCGTTTCGCGGCCTTCTGGGCCATTGCCTGCCTGGCGTCCCTGGGTTTGCCGGGCCTATCGGGCTTTGTGGCGGAGTTCAACGTCTTCGTGGGTACCTTCAAGACGTATCCTGCGTTCGGCGCGCTGGGGGTCCTGGGCGCCACCATCACCGCCGTCTACATCCTGCGCATGCTCGCCAGGGCCTTCTTCGGTCCCTTCAATGAGCGCTGGGCGGGCCTGAGGGAGATGCAGCGTACGGAGCAGTTTGCCGGCGCTCTCCTCATTGTCTTCCTGGTCCTGATGGGAGTCTTCCCGTCGCTCTTCGTGGACCGGATCTCGGAGACCGTGCTCCGCCTGCCGGGGGTGGCATGACTGGAGGAATTCGTTTGAACATGTGGCCGTCCCTGGGTTTAGGTGCTTCGACAAGCTCAGCATGCCATATGCCCGGCCCTTTCCACCGGCAGCGCATTGGGCACCCTGAGCCTGTCGAAGGGCTGGAAATCGGGAACTCGTGAATCTCGATTATTCGCTGCTGACGCCCGAGTTCATGCTGGCCGGCCTCGCGGCGCTGGTGCTGGGGGTTGACCTCTTCCTCGGCGACCGTCTCCGGCGCGACTACATCCCCTACCTGTCGGCGGCCGGCCTGGCTGCCATCCTGGGCGTCTCGCTGGCCTGGGTGAACAAGGAGAGCGACTTCGCCGGCCTCATCCAGATCGATAACTTCACCACCTTTTTCCGCGTCTTCTTCATCGGCGTCACCTTCTTCGTCACCCTGGCCTCCGCCCACTTCGTGAGGGGGAGGCTGCGCCACGCCGGCGAGTACTACGCCCTCCTCATCCTCTCCACCATCGGCGCCATCTACATGGCGGCGGCACGGGAGCTCCTGACGGCCTACATATCGCTGGAGCTGCTGAGCTTCAGCCTTTACGTCCTCGTCTCCTTCGCCAAGTTCGACCCCAAGTCCAACGAGGGCGGGCTGAAGTACATGATCCTTGGCGCCTTCTCCTCGGCCATGCTGCTGTACGGCATCAGCTTCATCTACGGTGTGGCCGGCAGCACCACCTACAGCGAGATCGCCGCCGCCGTGGCCGGGAGCACGGACGAGTTCGACTTCGCGCTGCTGATGGGGCTGGTGCTGATCGTCGCCGGACTGGGCTTCAAGGTGGCGGCGGTGCCCTTCCACATGTGGGCGCCGGACGCCTACGAGGGGGCGCCGCTGCCCATTACCGCCTACCTCTCCGCCACCTCGAAGGCGGCGGGGTTCGCCCTCCTGCTGCGGCTCTTCGCGGGCGCCTTCCTGCCCGTGCTGGACGACTGGCAGTGGATGATCGCCGCCCTGGCCGCCATCACGATGACGGTGGGGAACGTCATCGCCATCCAGCAGCACAACATCAAGCGGCTGCTGGCCTACTCCAGCATCGGCCAGGTGGGCTACATGCTGATGGGCATCGCCGCCCTGTCAGACGCTACGGCCAGCGCCCTGGTCCTGCACCTGACGGGCTACGTGGTCACCAACCTGGCGGTCTTCGTCCCCGTCATCGCCTACTACAACCTGACGGGCAAGGACGAGATCGCCGACTTCCGCGGCATGGCGGAGCGGGCGCCCTTCCTGGCGGCGGGCCTGGCGATCGCTCTCTTCTCACTGGCCGGCCTGCCCATCTTCGCCGGCTTCCTGACCAAGTTCATCCTCTTCCAGGCGGCGGCCGAGGAGGGCTTCCTCTGGCTGGCAGCCCTGGCGGTGGTGAACAGCGTCATCTCCCTCTACTACTACCTGAACGTCATCAAGCAGATGTACATAGTAGAGCCGGAGGAGATGACGCGCTTCCGCGTGCCCCTCACCGTGACCGGCTCCCTGGCCGTCCTGGTGGCCGGCGTCTTCTTCATCGGGGTCTACCCCCGCCCCCTCTTCGAGATCGTCGACAACGCGACGCGGTTCCTGTTCGTGTAGAACGAACTGTACGCTGCTCTGGAACGGCCCTCACAGTTTGCGCTTGACAAACCACGATAACCGTGTAGACTGACACCGTCGCTATGCTCCTGTCTTCAAGGAGGCTCCCCAACACGTAGTAGCGCCGAATGCAGAGTCCTGGGGCCGCACGCTGTCGCAGGCGGGGAGGCGGTGGATGCAGGCCAGCGCACGTCTGACTCGACCGAGGGGTTGTGACAATGATGCCGACAGCGGTGGCTGTCGGCGTTTTCGTGAATGTACCGCCAGGTCATCCCGGGACGGAAGATCTCGGTAGGACCTAAGGAGTAAGCCGGGCCCCAGCCGCTCATACGAACCGGGGCCCAAGCGGTCCACGGCCAGGACGGGAGGAGGCCAGACCTGTCGAGCAGAGCCCGCGTATGCAAAGAGGCAGCCACGAGGCATGACCCAGAGATGCCGCGCGGGTGCCGACAGTAGAGGAAGGTGAGCGATGTTTAGCAGTGGTCTTGCCCGCCGGGTGACGTTTGCGCTCCTTCTCGCGGCGGTGTTCACGAGCGCACTGCTGGCGGGGTCCTGCGGTCGAACCGACCGTGCTCCACAGCCCGAAACGATGGCCAGAGACATCGATCTGCCATTCGACGTCGAGGTCGAGACCGGGCGCATTTCGGCGGAGCAAGTCATCGTTAGAGTGACGCCCAGGATAAATGGCAGCCTTCGAGCCATCGCCACAAACGAAGAAAGCGGCCTCACGACTGAGACGAGCCCGTTGGCGGCAGAAACCGGGATGGGGGTGTCCTTCACTCTTGCGCTGCCTCTGCCGCAGCCCCTAGCGGGAGACGGGTCGGTGGTCAAGACCGAGATCGTCCTGACGGACGAGGCCGGCAATCACTACGGGGCCTATCACCGCCTGAAGGTGAGCAGGGTCGACGGGGACCTGAATGTGGAAGAGATTCCCCTCGCCCCGCCAATGCCGCCTGGGACAGAGGCGACGGCCGAGCCGGTGGATGACGCCGAGCTTCCGCCGCCCCTCCTGGGCCCGGCACCGCAGAAGCACCCGACCGAAAGTCAGCCACTCAGCGACGCCTCTCCTGGCACCGTAACCGTAACCGGGACGTGGGGGTATACGGACCGGAACGGAGTTTCTAGAGTCCTGCCGTCCGCCAGGGTTGAGATCTGGGACAGCGACTGGAGCAGCGCCGACGATCTGCTCGGCACGACGTGGGCAGACAACTATGGGTATTACAGCATTACCGTCAATAACAGCGATTGTATCGGGTGCGATGGGATAGATGTCTACGTCCGCGTCCTCAGCACTGATGACTACTCCGTGCAGGTCACCAATTCCAATGGCCACCTGTATTATTCTGATACATCGGTGTACCCCGACCGGCCGGATGGCACCCTCGACGTGGGCACCTGGGTGGTCACTGATGTCGCCAGAGCCCCCGCCTTCTACATGGTAGATCTGATAGGGGATGACGCCTTGTACTATCTGTTTTCGCAGGCGGGCTGGAACAACAACCTCAATCTCCGCGTCAACTGGCCTGACAACTGGTGCGGCGGTAGCTGCTATGTCTGGGACCACGATCAAATCCACCTGATCCTGTTGGACCGCTGGGACAGCGACGTGATCCTGCACGAATACGGACACTTCGTGATGGACCAGAACTGGGCCACACCCCCCCCCACGCCGAACTGCAATCCGCACTGGCCTGGAATGAATAGCAGTCTCGGCTGTGCGTGGGTCGAGGGATGGGCCACGTATCTCCAGGCCGCCATCCAGAACGATCCGATCTACACAGATACCGAAAATGTAAACATACGGGACGACATTGAGAACGCCACTGCCGCTTGGCATGACCCTCAGGACGAGGGCTCTGTCATGGCCTCGTTGTGGGACATCCATGACCCGGCCAACGAGGACTGGGATGGCGCCTCGGACAACATCAACGGGTCTAGCAACAATGGGATCTGGCGGGTATCGGCGGGAACCGACGCGGTCGACGTGAATGACTTCTGGTCTGACTGGCGGAGCGTCAACAACCGGATTCTCTGCCAGGTTGCAGCCATACTCGACCACCACGGGATCAGCCCCAACTCGTGCCCCGACCTGGTGGTGGACGGCGTGAGCAACCCCCCAGCCGTGGGGAACCGCGGCGACAGCTTCAGCGTCACCGACAACACCCGCAACCAGGGCTTCGGCTTCATCAACCCGTCCGTCAACCGGTACTACCTCTCCACCGACACCACCAAAGGCGCCGGCGACACCCTCCTCACCGGCAGCCGGTCGGTGCCAGCCCTCGGGCCAGGCGCTAGCTCCAGCGGCAGCACCACCGTCACCATCCCCGCAAGCACAGCGGATGGCGGCTACTACCTGCTGGCCTGCGCGGACGACACCGGGGTGGTGTCCGAGAGCAACGAAAGCAACAACTGCCGCGCCTCCTTTTTCACCATCACCATCCCGGTTCCGATGCCGGACCTGATGGTGGACGGCGTGAGCAACCCCCCAGCCTTTGGGAACCGCGGCGACAGCTTCGGCGTCGGCGACACGACCCGCAACCAGGGCAGTGGCTCGGCCGGCTCCTCCGTCACCCGCTACTACCTCTCCACCGACACCACAAGAGGCGCCGGCGACACCCTGCTCACCGGCAGCCGGTCGGTGCCAGCGCTCGGGCCAGGCGCTAGCTCCACGGGCAGCGTGGCCGTCACCATCCCCGCAAGCACGGCGGATGGCGGCTACTACCTGCTGGCCTGCGCCGACGACACCGCGGCGGTGTCCGAGAGCAACGAGAACAACAACTGCCGCGCCTCCTCTACCACCATCACCATACCGGTTCCGGCGCCGGCACCAAACCGTTTCTTCGGCGACGTGACTCTGGACGCGGCACCCGCCCCCCCGGGCACGGATGTTATTGCCACCATTGCCGGGAGCGTTTGCGGCCAGACAACGGTGCAGCGGGACTCGACGTATTTGGTGGACGTGGTGTCCAGCGGCGTCACGCGTGGCTGCGGCACCGAGGGCGCCACGGTGTACTTCTGGGTGGCTGGATGCCCCGCAGGCACCGCAACCTGGCACAGCGGCCAGTGGACGGAACTGGACCTGTCGGCCGTATGTGGCCCCGACTCCGACGGGGACGGCTGCACGTCGAACCAGGAGGATGTGGGCGCTCCGCCGCCGGTACCCGGCTCCACGTGTTCTACCCGGTCGGCCTGCTACAGCGACAGCCACTGGTACGACTTCTACGACGTGCCGGTGCCCGCCAACCCGGACTCCACGCCCAGCGGCCCGAGGGACGGGGCGGTGGCGATCGACGATGTGGTGGCCACGCTCTTCTACTTCGGCACCGTCGACGGCGATGACGGCTACCCTAACTCCAACGGCGTCACCTACGACAGCCTCAAGGACGGCGACTGGTTCAACGGCGCCGGGCAGGTGATATCTCCGGATGGCCTGGTCAACCAGTGGGATAAGGTGGGCCGGCGGTACGACCGCTCGCCGAGCGCCGTGCCCAACCCGCCTTGGGACGCTGGCACGCCCGATGGAGCAGTCGGCATGGACGACGTGCTGGTGGTGCTGGCCCAGTTTGGCCTAGACTGTAGCACTCCGTAGCACCACTGACGCCGGAAAAAGCGAGGGCCAGGCTTATGGCCTTCAACAAGATAACTTCACATTCCACCCGTAGGGGCGGAGCTTATGGCCATTGACTAAACATGCGACAGGGCGGTTGGCCATTGTAGGCAGACCTGAAGGTCTGCAGCTACGGCGCTGAAGGCAAGCAGGGTCGTAGCTGCAGGGCTTATGGCGATCAACAGAATAACTTGCCCGCCACAGATTGACACAGATCAGGACTGATGGCGAATGATGTCCGGACGTTCTGAAACCGGTGTGAAACCAGGCCGTAAGGACGGAGCTTCTCCGCCGGAGGCGGATGCGCCTCTGGCGCAAGCTCCGTCCGCCCCCCTTCGGCTGCCTTGAGGACGGAGCTAAAGCTCCGTCCCTACGTCTGGCGGAACCCCTTGAGGGCAATCTGTGTTTGTCTGTGCCCATCTGCGGCTGATAATTCATTCTATTGAATGCCATCAGCCCTGCCTTGTGTCGGGTTATTCTGTCCATGACCATCAGCTCCGCCCAGGGCCGACCTGATGGTCGGCCCTTACGAGGTTTGTCTCCCCGTCTAGCCCGACGGGGGGTGAGCGACCTATTTCGTCCAACGCCATGAGCCTGGCCCTCGGCTCTTGGCTGCGGCACGATACCAGCCGTTGCACATCGCGAGGACCCTATTCAGGGCCCGGCTCACCTGATCGCGGGACGAACCCTCTTGACGACACCTGTGGTTTGCAGGTGTAGTATGCCTGAAGAAGCGGGCGCCACAGTCGCATGGGCTGAGGGAGCATCGCTAAGGAGCCAACAGCGAAAGCCACCGGACAGGGGCGCTGCTGTCTTGGCTCCAGGGTCGGGCCCGGGTTGGGCCGGTAGTACCCTCTGGAGGACGGCAACATGAGAGTCAGGCTTCTTGTCACGGTTGTCATGATCATTGTCTTGGTCGCCGCAGGAGCAGGTATCTTCGGCCTCGGCGGCGGGTCCGGACCCGGCCGTGAGGCCGCCGCTCAACCATCCGGCCCCGCCTCCTCTGACGTAGGCCCAATCGCGGTGAGAGAGGGCGACCCTCCCCAGGCTGCTGACGAGTTCGTTCCGGGAGAGCTCATCGTTCAGTTCGACGCCGACTCCTCCCTGGCCGCCCGAGAGGCCAGTGTGACCGCCGAGGGGGCCGTGCTCAAGCGGCACATGCTGCTGCCGGGATTCACGCTGGTGGGCGTGCCCCAGGGACAGGAGGAGGAGTTCCTGAACGCCTTCCAGGCCAACCCTTCGGTGCGAATGGTGGAGCGGAACGGTATTGACCGCGTGACCTTCACGCCCAATGACCCGGCCTACAACCTCCAGTGGCACCTGCCGCAGGTGCAGTCGCAGCAGGCATGGGATGTCGCAGACGGCTCCGGCGTGGTGGTGGCCGTCGTCGACTCGGGTGTAGCCTACGAGAACTACGGTGGCTTCGCCCAGGCGCCTGACCTGGCCGGCACGTCCTTCACCGCTGGCCGCGACATCGTCAACAACGACGCCCACCCCAACGACGACTACGGCCACGGCACCCACGTTAGCGGGACGATCGCCCAGACGACCAACAACTCCCTCGGCGTTGCCGGCCTGGCCTACGGCGCCACCATCATGCCGGTCAAGACCCTCAACAGCTCAGGTGGTGGCACGCACGCGCAGATGGCCGACGGCTATGTCTGGGCGACCGACCACGGCGCCGACGTCATCAACTACAGCGCCGGCGGCAATCACTCCACGACCAAGGAAGCTGGTGTGAACTATGCCCTCACTCGGGGCGTTGTGGTAGTCGCGGCGGCGGGCAATGACAGTGTTTCCACCCTGGGCTGCCCGGCCTGCTACCCCGGCGTCATCGCCGTGGGCGCTACCGACTACGCCATGAACCGCGCTCCCTACTCCAGCTACGGCACCGGCCTCTACGGCCACACGCTGGACGTGGTCGCCCCCGGCGGCAACACCGGGGCGGACCTCAACCTCGACGGCTTCGCCGACGGCGTCCTCCAGCAGACATACGAGTACGCCTGCTTGGGTGGAGCGCCCAACTACACTACCTTCACGTACTGCTTCTGGCAGGGCACGTCCATGGCCACGCCGCACGTGACGGCAGCGGCTGCCCTCCTCCTTGACGCCAACCCCAGTCTGACCCGCCAGCAGGTGGGCGATTGTCTGCGGTACACCGCCCTCGACCGGGGCACGGCCGGCTACGACCTCCAGTATGGGTGGGGCCTCATCCAGGTCAGAGACGCGCTGGATGCCTGCTCAGCCGCGGACGCGGACGGGGACGGCTGCAGTGCGGCTAAGGAGTTCTACGGCGCGCCTGGGTCGCAGCCCGGCGCCACGTGTTCTGCCCCGTCACCCTGCTACAGCCGCTCGGCATGGTACGACTTCTACGACGTGCCGGTGCCCGCCAACCCGGACTCGACGCCCAACGGCCTCAGGGACCGGGCCGTCGGCATGGACGACGTGCTGGCCACGCTCTTCTACTTCGCCACCTTCGACGGCGATGCCGGCGACCCCACCTCCAATGGCGTCACTTACGACAGCCTCAAGGACGGCGACTGGTTCAACGGCGCCGGGCAGGTGATGTCTCCGGATGGCCTGGTCAACCAGTGGGATAAGGTGGGCCGGCGGTACGACCGCTCGCCCGGCCCCGTGCCCAACCCACCCTGGAACGCTGCCCCGCCCGATGGGGCAGTCGGCATGGACGACGTGCTGGTGGTGCTGGCCCAGTTTGGCCTAGACTGTAGTACTCCGTAGCACCACTGACGCCGGAAGAAGCGAGGGCCAGGCTTATGGTCACCGGCTGAATAGTGCGACAGCGGTGGTTGGCCCCTGTAGGCAGACCTTATGGCGCTAAACGAAATAAACCAATCCTGCGGATTGAAATCCGCAGCTTCCCCGAAGCTGAGGGTTTCAACCCTCAGAGATGAATCCAAATAGTTGATGACCATCAGGTCTGCATTTACGGAACTGCGGGCAGGGAACGTCGTAGCTGCAGGGCTTATGGCCATTAGGACAATAACCCGACACGGCCCTAGGGGAGTGCAGAGGGGGTGTGCCCCCTCTGCCGGGGGTGTGGGGGTGTCCCCCACATTCAACCTTGTCTGGGCGGGCGGGTGGGCAGAACCACTCGTCCCCAAGGCATGTGGAACCAGACGGTTCGCGACCACTAGCTCTGTCCTGGCCCCATCTGGGCGCAGCGGGCGCAGCTTCCGCCTTCGCCTGAGGCGAATCCGCCTCTGGCGGAAGAGGCGGACCCGCCTTCGGCGGGAAAGCTACGCCCCTACGGCTCTGTCCCTACGGGTGGAGAGTCATGTCGGCTTATTCTGTCAACGACCTTGAGCCTGGCCCTCGGCTCTTGGCCGCGGCTCCATACCAGCCGTTGCACTTCGCGAGGACCCTATTCAGGGCCCCCTCCCCTGATCGCGGGACGAACCCTCTTGACTGCGCCTGTGGTTTCCAGGTGTAGTATGCCTGAAGAAGCAGGCACCACAGTCGCATAGGCTGAGTGAGCATCGCGGGGGAGCCAACAGCGAAAGCCACCGAACACAGGCGCTGCTCTCTTGGCTCCAGGGTCGGGCCCAGGTTGGGCCGGTAGTACCCTCTGGAGGACAGCAACATGCGAGTCAGGCTTCTTGTCACGGTTGTGATCATCATTGGCTTGCTCGCCGCGGGAGCAGGCGCCTTCGGCCTCGGCGGCGGCTCCGGACCCGGCCGTGAGGCCGCCGCTCAACCATCCGACCACGGCGCCGATGTCATCAACTACAGCGCCGATGGGCGTGTCGAGCCCCCTGTGCAGACGCGTTCGTATTCTCAGCCGCAGTCGGACTGGCTCATGACCTATGCCGAGGCACCTGATGACGACATTGCCTCCGATGGTGTTGCCTCGGGCTGCGATGGAAGCGCTCCAGGAATGGCAAACCCCGCCGCCGTCTACTGCCAGGAGCTAGGGTACGAATACGAAATAGTCGATAGGCCTGAAGGACAACACGGCAGATGCGTCTTCCCAGACGGCAGTAGATGCGATGAGTGGAGCTTCCTGGAGGGCAAGTGCGGGCAGAGCTACTCCTACTGTGCAAGCCAGGGCTATGGCTTGATAACCAAGAGCGATGGCAAGAACCCGTTCTCAAGGGAGTACAGCGTCTGTGTCCATGACCAGCAAGAGATCGGCCCTGTCACCGAGTTGATGGGCTTGAGTGAGAAGGCCGGCAGAGGGACCTCTCCCGTGAAACAAGAACCCGGTCCACCGGAGGGTGGTGCTCCTCCAGATGGTCAACCCGCTTCCTTCGACTGGAGGAACTACAGTGGGCAGAACTGGATGACCTCTGTGAAGGACCAGGGGTCGTGCGGCTCTTGCTGGGCGTTCTCAGCCGCCGGCACCGTGGAAGCGGCACACAACATCGGTACCAACAACCCCGGTCTTGATCTGGACTTGGCGGAAGAATACCTCGTGTCGGATTGTTACATGTATGGCGGCGTGAGCAACTGCTGCGGTGGCTGGAAGGACAACGCACTGCAGTTCATCAGAGACAGCGGAGTTCCAGATGAGAGCTGTTTTCCGTATGTAGATGTGTCTGGCTGCACCTGCGATGGCGGCACCTGCGACTCCAACTGCGCGTATAGGACTGGGGCCAGTTGTAGCGACAGAACTTGCTCGAACAGGTGTACCGACTGGGCAAGCAGATTGGTGAGAGTAGACGAGGTGGGAGGCCCTGTTTCAGCCAGTCAGATAAAGCAGCATGTCGTAGATAAGGGACCGCTTGCAGTCTCCATGGGTATCGGAACTCAGTACCTTGGCTACTTTGACGGAGACATCTATAGGTGTGCCAATGACTTGGGCGCGAATCACGCTGTCATCATCGCCGGGTACAACGACGGCGCCGGTGCTGGCGGCTACTGGATCGTGAAGAATAGCTGGGGTACCACCTGGCCCGAAGATCGGCGTAATGATGGTGGGTACTTCAAGGTTGGCTACGGGGAGTGCGCCATTGAGTCGTCGGTCTATTATGCTTCCCGGCCCTCCCAGCTCAGACTGACGATGCAGGTCTCGCCTCCAGGCAGCGGCACCACCGTTCCCTCGGTGGGGGAACACCCGTACAACAGGGGCACCACCGTACCCGTGTCCGCCAGCGCCGCGGCCGGCTGGAGATTCCACGACTGGAGTGGGGATTGCTCGGGCACCAGCCCCTTCACCTCCGTCACCATGGACTCGCACGAGACCTGCACCGCCAACTTCTGCAAAGACGGCTGCCTCTGCTACACCAGCACTGACATCCCGAAGCTGATACCTGACCCCGGCACTGTGACCTCGAACCTGAACGTGGGCGACAGCTTCACCCTAGTCGACGTCAACGCAGGGCCGCTGAACATCACTCACACCTGGGACGAGGACCTGGATGTGTTCCTGTTCTCGCCCTCTGGCACCCCCGTGGAGCTGTTCACCGATGTCGGCGGCACTGGCGACAACTTCGTCAACACCATCCTGGACGATGAGGCCGCCACGCCCATCACCTCGGGCTCGCCTCCCTTCACCGGACCCTATCGTCCCGAGGGTTCTCTTGCGGCCCTGGATGGGCAGAACTCTCTGGGGCTGTGGCAGCTTCAGGTCAGCGATGACATGGCGATCGACCAGGGTATGCTCCGCTCGTGGGAACTGATGCTTTGCAGAGCGGCGCTGCCACCCAACCGTTTCTTCGGCGACGTTACTCTGGACGGGCTACCGGCCCCCGCGGGCGCGAACGTCACCGCTACCATTGCTGGCAAAGCTTGCGGTCAGACAACCGTGCAGGCGGGTTCGACGTATGCATTGAACGTGGTGTCCAGTGGTGTCACACCTGCCTGCGGCACGGAGGGCGCCACGGTGTACTTCTGGGTGGCTGGATGCCCCGGAGGCAGCGGAACGTGGCACAGCGGCCAGTTCACGGAACTGGATCTGTCGGCCGTGTGCGCGGGGGATACCGATGGCGACGGTTGCACTGCGGACCAGGAGTTGTACAGCACTCCACCGCCGGCGCCCGGCTCCACGTGTTCTGCCCCGTCACCCTGCTACAGCGACAGCCACTGGTACGACTTCTACGACGTGCCCGTGCCCGCCAACCCGGACTCGACGCCCAACGGCCCGAGGGACGGGGCGATGGCCATGGACGATGTGGTGGCCACGCTCTTCTACTTCGGCACCGTCGACGGCGATGGCGGCGACCCCAACTCCGATGGCGTCACCTACGACAGCCTCAAGGACGGCGACTGGTTCAACGGCGCCGCGCAGGTGATGTCTCCGGACGGCCTGGTCAACCAGTGGGATAAGGTGGGCCGACGGTACGACCGCTCGCCGAGCGCCGTTCCCAACCCGCCCTGGGAGGCCGGCCCGCCCGATGGGGCAGTCGGCATGGACGACGTGCTGGTGGTGCTGGCCCAGTTTGGCCTAGAGTGCAGTACTCCGTAGGGGCAACAGCCGTAGGGGCGGAGCTTCTCTGCCGGAGGCGGCCAGACGGCCGCCCGTCCGGGCGGATGCGCCTATGGCGCAAGCTCCGCCCGCAGGGTGCCAGCGAATCGGACAGAGCTGAAGGTCTGTCCCTAGGGCTCAAATCTCAAATCAGAAGGCCAGGCTCTTGGTCTGCAACTATTCAGATTCACCTCTGAGGGCTGAAACCCTCAGCTTCGAGAAAGCTACGAATTCTTGGCGTTAGACGAAACAGGTTGCTCACCCCCCGTCGGGCCAGACGGGGAGACAAACCTCGTAGGGGCCGACCTTCAGGTCGGCCCTGGGCGGAGCTGAAGCTCCGCCCCTACGGGTGGAATGTGAAGCTATTCCGTTGAAGGCCATCAGCTCGGCCCTAGCGTCGGGGCGGATGTCAGCCGTTGCACATCGCGAGGACCCTATTCAAGGCCCGGCTCACCTGATCGCGGGACAGACCCTCTTGACGGTGAGTATCGTTTGCAGGTTTAGTATGCCTGAAGGAGAAGGTATTGCAGACGCATACGGTGAGGGAGCATCACTAAGGAGCCAACAGCGAAAGCCACCGAGCGCGGGCGGTCGTCTGTGTTGGCGGTGACCGATGAGGCTCATCGCTTGTTCGCCGAAGCCGGGCGCCCTCTCAGGGCGGGGATTGGCCGGATAACGGAATAGCCCAAAGGGGAGTAAGGAGAAGCAAGGTGAGCTACCGAAGCCTCGGCGTCTTGGCGCTCACACTGCTCGTGGCAGGAGCTGTTCTGTGGAGCGCCGGAACGGCAGTTTCCACTCCCAGCAGCAGCGCCGTACCCCATTCCGGACTGGGGCCCGACTCGTATGAGATCTTCATGGTCTCGCGCCAGTTCACGCCCAGCCCAGGGATGGCCGACGAGGATCGCGCGGCCCTCGACGCGTTGGCTCAGCAAGCAAGGAGAGAAGGGCGTAGCCGTGTTCACGCCCTGGTCCAACTGGACTACATCCCGACGCAGGCGCAACGAGACGCACTGGCACGCCAGGGGCTCATCTTGGTGGAGTACATACCCAACTACGCTTGGATAGCAGCGGTGCCGGCCGATAACCCGACCGGTGTGGCAGGACTGCCCGGTGTGCGCTGGGTGGGTAGCCTGGCTGCTGCGGATAAGGTGGATGCCTCGCTGGCAGTGGAGTCCAGCCCCTGGGCCTACGACGCGGCAACCAACCGGGCCGCCCTCTACGTGACGATGCACCAGGATGTGCCCCCGGAAGCCAGTGAAGCCCTGCTCTCCAGCCGTGGCCAGGTGCAAGGCTATGCGCCCTCAGCGAATCTGTACGTAGTCTGGGCGGACAGGGATCAGGTCGACGCGCTGCTGAACGAGGACCTGGTCTCTTGGGTTCAGCCGGCCGAGCCTAAATGGGAGCCGGGCAACAACGCGACCCGAGCCTGGATTGACAGTGACGACCTCGACGGGGCCGGCTACGGCAATGCCGACGGCACCAATGTGGATATCCTGATCTACGACGTCGGCTGGGTCCGCAGCACCCACCAGGAGCTGACCGGGCGGGTTACCCAACGGGATGCTAGCTGCACCGTGGGCGATCACCCCACCCACGTGGCCTGCACGACCAGCGCATCCGGGGTGGTCGCTGCGGCGACGGGCCACGCCAACAATATGCACGCCCTGCTTTCTGACTGCATGAGCACGGACACCGGCATGTACTACTACACAGACCCCGGAGAGCTGCAATCCGACCTGACATACGCCAAGGATACCTGGAGTCCCGCCGGCGGAGATGCCGACGGCGCAGAGCTGCTCAACGCCTCCGTCGGAACGAACACAGCCCCCAACGGGTGGCCGTGTGTCTGGGAGGGGAACTACGGCCCGACCGCCGTCATTCTGGACAACATGGTCCGCGGCGACACCGCGGCCAGCGGCAAGTTCATCGCTGTCTGGTCGAATGGAAATGACCGGGGGGGTACGGCTCGTTGTGGCGACACCTACCATACGACGGCGCCCCCGGCCTGCGCCAAGAACCCCATCAATGTCGGCGCGACGAACAAGAATGCCGACACCATGACCAGCTTCTCCAGCTGGGGGCCCTGCGACGACGGCCGCATCAAGCCGGTCATCTCCGCACCCGGTTGCGCGACCAGCGGGGGCATCTATTCGTGTCTCGCGACGCGTGACAACGCCTACGACGGCACCTACTGCGGCACCTCCATGGCGTCTCCCGCCGTCGTCGGCGTCGTCGCCGAGTTGATCGAGTACTGCCGCGCGCAAGGCCTCTCCTACTGCCCGGCCAGCGGTGAATTCTGGCCCTCCTCGGCCAAGGCCCTGCTCATGCACGCCGCCGTCGACCTGGGGAACGCCGGGCCTGACTACCAGTACGGCTACGGCCGCATTGACGCCGATGCCACCGCCGATCTCATCACCGATAACGCCGGCACCGACCCCGACTTCCGCCAGGAGCAGATCACCAATCATGGGGAGGTCGATTCGTATCAGATCACCGTCAGCGGCAGCCCGGCCCAACTCAAGGTCTCCCTCGCCTGGGACGACGAGGCGGCCACAATGCAGGCGCTGAGGAAGCTGGTCAACGACCTGGACCTGGAGGTGGTCGCCCCCAACGCGACGGTCTACCGGCCCTACATCCTGGACCCGAACAACCCCGCCAATGCGGCCACGACCGGCGTGGACAGCGTCAACAACCAGGAACAGGTGGTGGTGAGCAGTCCGGCGAACGGTACCTGGACGATCCGGGTCATCGGCAAGACGGTGCCGGCCGCACCGCAGGATTACACCATCGTTTTCCCCAACGCCTACACCACAGCCCCGAGCCAGACGCCGGGGGCGACCCCGACAGTAACACCCACGCCCAACCCAGCCTACTGCGCTGAGTACATCACCAACGGCAGTATTGAGAGCGGCACCACCGGCTGGACCATTTCACGGTCGGCGGCGCAGAGCAGGACCTACGCTCACGCCGGCACCTATTCGATGCGCGCCGGCGGTATCGACACCGACGGCACATACTATCAGGACATCGCAGTCCCTGCTGACATGTACCAGGGCACCATCAGCTTCTGGTACCGCATGCAGACGAGCGAGACGACGCATCCCTGGGACTTCTTCGATGTGGAGGTGCGCAACCCGGCCACCAACCAGGCCCTGACCACCCTCCTCTCCACGGACGACAGCAAGACGAACGGCGTGTGGACTCAGGCCTCGTTTGCTGTTGGCCCCGAGTACGCCGGGCGGAACATCCGCGTCCACTTCAGCGCCGACGTAGATGTCTCATTCGATACGTATTGGTACGTGGACGAGGTGAGCGTGTACCTGTGTCGGGTGATCAGCCCCGACTCCGACGGGGACGGCTGCACGTCGAACCAGGAGGATGTCGGCGCTCCGCCGCCGGTACCCGGCTCCACGTGTTCTTCCCGGTCGGCCTGCTACAGCGACAGCCACTGGTACGACTTCTACAACGTGCCCGTGCCCGCCAACCCTGACTCCACGCCCAGCGGCCCCAGGGACGGGGCGGTGGCGATCGACGATGTGGTGGCCACGCTCTTCTACTTCGCCACCTTCGACGGCGATGCCGGCGACCCCAACTCCAATGGCGTCACCTACGACAGCCTCAAGGACAGCGACTGGTTCAACGGTGCCAGGCAGGTGATGTCTCCGGACGGCCTGGTCAACCAGTGGGATAAGGTGGGCCGGCGGTACGACCGCTCGCCGAGCGCCGTTCCCAACCCGCCCTGGGAGGCCGGCCCGCCCGATGGGGCAGTCGGCATGGACGACGTGCTGGTGGTGCTGGCCCAGTTTGGCC
>Ga0315289_10001861_pt1 | contig 32777 bp, 41 predicted proteins | sample YL17G11_40_MG_FD_203452 | JGI IMG/M metagenome (GOLD analysis project Ga0315289, IMG submission 203452) | Sediment microbial communities from Yellowstone Lake, YNP, Wyoming, USA - YL17G11_40 | ecosystem: Environmental > Aquatic > Freshwater > Lake > Sediment | place: USA: Wyoming | collected... | reverse complement strand
CGGTGTAACGGAGAAGAACGAAGGCTTTCTTTCCCCCTTCTCCGTGATCAGGCCATCAATAACGGCACCGCTACCCCGGATCTGCAAATTTCAAGCATCAATACGGGCATTCGCGCAACAGGCTCATTTATCTCATATATTTGGAGAGCCTCGATCCATCTGTCATGACAGTGATAAAACGAGCCTTCGATCTTGTATTAACGATTCCAGTATTCATCCTGTTTTCACCGATCCTCGCCATGATTGCCATTCTTGCCTGGTTGTCTTTAGGATGCCCCATTTTATTTCAGCAACAGCGCCCGGGTCGCAGCGGAAGGCCTTTTACAGTTTTCAAATTCCGTACCATGACTGACGCCCGGGACAGCGAGGGCGATCTACGTCCAGATGCGGAGAGGCTGACAAGATTTGGTCGGTTTCTCCGCGCTACGAGCATAGATGAGCTACCAGAGCTCTGGAATGTCCTCAAGGGGGACATGAGCCTGGTTGGTCCGCGGCCGCTTTTAATGCAATACCTGGATCGCTACACGCCTGAACAGGCTCGGCGTCATGAAGTCAAACCGGGGATCACGGGCTGGGCGCAGGTGAATGGGCGAAACGCCATCACCTGGGAAGAGAAGTTCAAGCTGGATGTGTGGTACGTGGATAACTGGTCCTTGTGGCTCGACATCAAAATTATCGGCATGACCATCTGGAAGATTCTGAAACGCGAAGGAATCAGTCACCCGGGCCAGGCTACGATGGAGGAATTCATGGGGAGGTACTCATAAGTCATGCGTGTGCTCATTCTGGGAGCGGGCGGCCACGCCCAAGTGGTAGCCGATATCCTATTAAGGGCGCGGCAAACGAACTCTTCAATTGAGCCGATTGGTTATTTGGATGATAACCAGAAACTCATAGGTCAAACCTTCGTCGACCTTCCAGTCCTGGGAACCATCTCCGATCTCTCGGTCATCAGCCATGATGCTATTATTGTCGCAATCGGTGATAATGCCACTCGTCAGCGGGTATTTGAAGTATTGAGAAAGGAGGGAAAGCGCTTTGCCATTGCCCGCCATCCGAGCTCAATCATCGCCCCGGATGTGCAAATAGGTGAAGGCACCATGATCTGCGCAGGAGTTGTAATTAATACAGGAAGCGTGATTGGAGCCAATGTCATCTTAAATACAGGTTGTACGGTAGACCATCATAATCAGATCGGCGATCATGCCCACATCGCACCCGGTGTGCATATGGGCGGCGAAGTTAGCGTAGGTGATGGAGCCTTAGTGGGCATTGGTTGCACCATCATGCCTCGGTGTTCTGTAGCTGCGCGGAGCATAATCGGTGCTGGTTCGCTGGTAAATAAAGACATACCGACTGGGGTCACCGCGGTGGGAGTCCCGGCGAAAGTAATACAACGCCATGATGCTTCACAGAGAGGACATAATCATTGATCCAGGTTCCGATGTCCTCACCGGATTTGACCGATGCTGAAGTCGATGCGGTCAATCAGGTCCTGTCGACCTCCTATCTGACTATTGGCCCCCAAACCGAGGCCTTCGAGCGCGGATTTGCCTCTTATATGGAAACCCAATATGCTGTGGCGGTCAACTCCGGCACCAGCGGTCTCCATTTATCCGTTATTGCTGCCGGGGTTGAGGAAGGCAACCTGGTCATCACCACGCCCTTTTCTTTCATCGCCTCCTCCAACTGCATCCTTTATGAGCGGGCCATCCCCGTTTTTGTGGATGTACAACCCTCAACAGGAAATATTGATCCAGGTCTCATTGCTGAAGCGGTGTATGCTTTAAGTCAGGGGGGCTCTGCCGCCCTACGCTGGCTTCCGCCGACAATCCGCGATCGGCAATCCGGAATCCGCAATCTGAAATCCATTCTACCTGTTCATGCCTTCGGTCAGCCCGCAGATATGGACCCAATCCTCAAAGTGGCAAAGAGGCAAAATCTGACAGTTATAGAGGATGCCTGTGAAGCCATTGGCGCCGAATACAGGGGACGCAAGGTAGGGACTTTGGGAGATGCTGCCGTTTTCGCCTTCTATCCCAATAAACAAATGACCACGGGTGAAGGGGGAATGATCGTTACCCACCGAGAGGAATGGGATGCGCTCTTTCGCTCCCTTCGTAATCAGGGTCGAGATGTCTTCGACGCCTGGTTAAATCATTCTCGTTTAGGCTATAACTACCGCCTGAATGAAATGAGCGCTGCTTTGGGATTAGCGCAATTGCAGCGAATTGAGGAGCTTTTGGCAAAGAGGGAGAAGGTGGCAGGCTGGTACAATGAACGCTTGAAGGATATGGAAGGGGTGCAGATTCCTTTCATTGCCCCGACGACTACCCGAATGTCCTGGTTCGTCTACGTGATTCGCCTCGCTCCTGAGATTGATCGGGCCGGGGTCATGGCCACACTGAAAGAACAAGGGATTCCCTCACGACCCTATTTTACCCCAATTCACCTCCAATCTTTTTACAGGAAGAGATTTGGTTACCGGCGAGGTGATTTCCCCGTTGTAGAAGCGTTAGGCGATACCTGCCTGGCCCTGCCTTTCTCCGGCGTGATGACTGAAGACCAGGTAGACTATGTTTGTGGCTGCTTGACTCAGGCGTTAACCCGCTACGCCAAATATATAAGATGAAAATCATCCATGTAGTGGGTGCTCGGCCTAATTTCATGAAGGCTGCACCCGCGATTGCGGCATTACGCAGACGCGGGATCGATCAGTTCATCGTCCACACCGGGCAGCACTATGATATCAATATGTCGGAGATCTTTTTCCAACAATTGGGCATGCCTCATCCCGATGTCAATTTAGAAGTGGGCTCGGGTAGTCACGCCGTGCAGACCGCCTTGATCATGATGCGTTTTGAGGAGGTAGTCACTCGAAACAGGCCTGACCTGGTGCTCGTCTATGGGGATGTGAATTCTACAGCCGCGGGGGCGTTGGTCTGCGCCAAGCTATTCATCCCTGTGGGCCACGTGGAGGCGGGCCTCCGATCTTTCGACCGGACCATGCCCGAGGAAATCAACCGCTTGGTGACGGATCAGTTGGCGGACATCTTGTTCACCCCATCGCCGGATGGAGATGAGAATTTAAAGCGCGAGGGTGTGGCAAGCGGAAAGATATATCGCGTCGGAAATCTCATGATCGATACCTTAGTCCATCTATTGCCTCAGGCCCAACGCCCACCCATTCCCGAAATTCCTGATCCTTTCATGCTGGTCACATTGCACCGACCCTCCAATGTGGATGAGCCCGCCATGTTGAAAGCGATCTTCGAAACCCTGAACGATCTCAGTGCATATCTCCCGGTAGTCTTCCCGGTCCATCCACGGACTCGCAAGCTATTGAAAGATGGAGGATTGGAGTTCAACAATCCCAGGTTACATTTGATCGAGCCGTTGGGATATCTTGAATTTTTGGCCCTACAACGAGACGCCATGGTTGTCATCACGGATTCGGGCGGTATCCAGGAGGAGACCACCTATCTGGGAAAGCCGTGCCTGACCGTGAGGAAGAATACCGAGTGGCCCATCACCGTGACCTTGGGAACGAATGTTTTGGTGGGCCAGGACATGGATCTGCTGAAGCAAGAGGTATTCAAAATCCTCTCGGGCAATGCCAAGAAAGGTACTATTCCCCCGTTGTGGGATGGATTGGCCAGCGAGCGGCTGGCGGATGTGATCGTGAAAGCCTTTGAGGGTTAGGCGGCCTGCTCTGCCATTCGTTCTTTGATCAATTTCCCTGCTTCGATGGTGTCGATGGGCCTTCTTCCCATGTTCCGGTCGCCCCGGTGAGCCCTCTCGTAGTTAAGCTTGACATCATGACATTATGATGTTAACGTGCCACTGAAAGGAGGTGAGACAATCTCCGTGAAACGTACTCAGATTCAACTAGAAGAACATATCTATGATTCTCTCCGTCGCAGAGCTTTTCAGGAAAAGAAATCGGTGGCTGGGGTGATTCGAGAGATTATAGAGAAGGAGCTTGCACATCCAGGCCAGGCTCAACCTTCATCGATTCAGAATTTCGCTTTTGTAGCCGTGGATCGATCAAGACAGGGTGGGCTAAAACCGGTGTCTGAACATCACGATGAAGCTCTTGAGGAGGCCCTTCGAAAGTGATCTTCCTGGATACATCAGCCATCTACGCCTTGGCGGATAAGGCTGACCCAAATCATGCCACTGCCTGCACCAAATTTGATCTCGCCTTGAAATGCGGAGAGACTTTTCTGGTTCATAACTATATCCTGGTAGAGAGTGCCGCGCTCTTGCAGGCAAGGTTGGGCCTTCAGCCAGCTATTCTTTTCTTAAACGATGCCAAGGCTTTTCAAATCGAGTGGGTGGAGCTGCCGCTGCATCAAGAAGCTGAAAAGGAATTCGAAGGGATTGGAAAGCGTGGGGTTAGCCTTGTTGATTGCACAAGTTTCGTCGTCATGAAAAGAAGAAATGTCCAAACAGCGTTAGCTTTTGACCCCGATTTCTGCCAGCAAGGGTTTTCGATCTATTAGGTTACCGTCCCATCAAGGCAGGCATCTTTGAAGCTCCTCGATACGGTTGAATGAACGAGACAGACGAAGATGAACCGAAGCGCAGATTGGCTTGACGAGGCGAATGGTGATTTGGAGCACGCCCGAGCCGACATGCTCGGCGGCTTCTACAACTGGGCCTGCTTTTCTGCCCAGCAGGCAGCAGAGAAAGCGATCAAGGCGGTCTTTCAGGGAATGGGAGCGGAGGCCTGGGGGCACTCAGTGGCTGATCTGCTAAAGGAGCTCGCGAAGAGGCATCCTCTTTCCGAGGAATTGTTGGATGAGGCCCTGGAACTCGATAAGGCTTATATCCCCACCAGATATCCAAATGCCCACCCCTCCGGCTCCCCGAGAAGCCGATACACCAAGAAAGAGGCAAGGAGACTCATAGAATATGCAGAGAGAATCCTCAAGTTCTGTTCGGATATTCTATCCCAGAATCAGCAGGGAAGACCTGATCGAACAACTTAAAGCGAAGTTGCCGGATCTCACCAAGGAACTCCCTCTCTTTCTTGCCGTGCTATTCGGCTCTTACGCGAAAGGCAACTACACGGTAGCCAGCGATGTGGATATCCTCGTCGTCCATAAAGGCGAAGAGAGAACGGATGCCTTTGCAAAAGTGAAAAAGGCGCTGGATATTCCACTTCTCCAGCCGCATGTCTATTCGGAGAGGGAGTACGAGGCACTGAAGGAAACCCTGGGGCGAATGACCGCCGGCGGAGTAGTCCTGATGGATGCAACGAAAGAAGGGGCAGCGATAGAGAAACTCTTAACGAAGGCCCGTGAAGATGCGGCTGTGCTGGCAGTCCTGCTCTTTGGCAGCGCAGTCAGGCGGGAGCAGACACCTCTGTCGGATATAGATATATGCCTGGTGCTGGCACCGCAGCCCACGCCCTTTGAACCTGCCGAGCTTTCTCGTAAGCGTCTGGACTATTTAAAAGATTTTCCTTTGGATGTGCAGATCTTCCAACAGCTTCCTCTCTATATACGAACAAGCGTGCTGAGAGAAGGTCAAATCCTGTTCGTTCGAGAAGAAACCCTCCTCTATGAATTGGCCTTCCGCACCATCCAGGCCTTCGAGGACTTCAAACATATCTACTACAGCTATCTGGAGGAGGTGGCCATTGCTGGATCGTGAGCGAGTGCTGGCCAAGATCGATACGCTCAATGGATATCTGCGAGAGCTTCGGGAGATCCTACCGGAGAGCTTCGAGGATTACCAAAGGATCGAGAAAAGACGCGCTTGTGAGCGACTTCTGCAGGTTTGCATCGAGAGTGTCATTGACATATGCGCTCTCATTGTTGCTGGATTCCAACTCGGTCTGCCCGCTGAGGAAGATGATTTGTTCGAGAAATTGGAGCAGGCAGGGATCATTTCATCTTTTAGAAAAGAAGCCCTGAAGAGAATGAAGGGCTTTCGGAATATCCTGGTGCATGTATACGGGCGTATGGACGATCGGATGGTCTACGAGATATTGCAGAACCAACTGGGAGATTTCGAGGCATTCAAGCAAGAGATATTGCCGGCCATACAGAGGTGAACGGCCTAATGGGTTATTGGGTTTTCGCGTTTTTAGGGTTATTGAGAGGAGGCAGGGCCACACGGGAAGAATGGGAATCCCTTCCGCTGCTGCTGAGATGGGGGTACGCCGCGTTATCCTCTTTGGATCCTTGCTGCAAGGAAGCCCAGAGCTGACCAGTGACTTGGACCTCTGCTCATGGTCTGGGATACCCCGCTCAATTTCTTAGAGCGCGCCGCAGGGAGAGTGCTTTATGAGACATGATGTTCCGGATAGCATTCCCGCACGGGTTTATACCAGAGCCGTAGCAGAGGAAACGCTGCGCCTGGCTGATCAGGTGTTACACATAGTACAGGAGAAGTTGCGGGGGGATTGAGAAGGCTTGACCTCGCAGATAATTCGTTGTATAAGAGGCCCATTATGGGGTAGCTGAAGCCCTTCAAGTTGAGGCCCTCCAGGAGATCCTGAAGGAGAAGTTGATCGCCGTCGTTCTTTTTGGCTCCCGTGCCAGGAAAGAGGCCCGTAGTTTTAGCGACTGGGATCTATTTGTCCTGGCTGAAAGCCTCCCAGAGAATCCTATCGACCGAGCCTTCTTCTTCCGGGAAAGGTTATCCGGGAGGGGATTGCACGCCTCCATAATCGCTCGAACCAAGGAGGAGGTCGAAAGAGACCTGCGGCCCATTTACCTGGATATTGCCCATGACGGAATTATCCTCTTTGATCCCTCTGGATACATGGCGGAGAAGCTAAGAGAGGTATGCCGAATCATTCGAGAAGTCGGCCTCTATCGAACTAAGAAGCGTGGTCATTGGATCTGGCGATGGAGGGAGCAACCCATGCCGGGGGAATGGAGCCTTCAATGGAGGAATGAAAGGTGAATTCATTGGAGGATGCCAGATATAGATTGCGCTTGGCTGCTGAACATTTAGAGGACGCGGAATTTGAATTTCAGCATGCCCGGTGGAGCAAAGCGGCCCTCAGTGCCCAGCTTTCGGTAGAAAATGCCGCTAAGGCAACGATTGCGCTCTTCAGTCCCACCGCAAAGACTCATGACCTTGCAAGCGATTTGCTGGATCTCGTAAATAACTCCATGCCGCGGGAGGAAAGAGACCATCTGAGGTCATTGGCGGACTATGCCAATAAACTCGGCTTGAAGGAGCATATCCTTACCAGTTACGGAGATGAGGTGGCCCTCAAGACTCCGAAAGAGATTTACGATGAGGACAAGGCAAAAAGGGCCCTGGATATTGCGAAAAAGGCCATTTGTTCGGCCCAATTTGTTATCTCGGCTCATGGATCAGTAACCTCACCCAATAGCCCCGAGATGAAGAGGGAAACCCCATGAAATATCTGGCAAGAAGTCGCAATTTCTGGATCGTGCTGTCTGCCGACCTGATCTTATTGACGGCCTCTTACATCCTCTCCTACATGATTCGCTTCGAGACCTTGAATCTGGCGTCCACCCCCTATGTTCCTCTGATCCCGCCTACCCTCCCCCTGATCATCCTGGGCAAGCTCATTACCTTTTACCTCTTTGGCCTGTATCGGGGAGTCTGGCGTTATAGTGGCATCTACGATCTCCTCAACATCATCAAGGGGACCGCCTTGAGCTCAGTTCTGATTGGATTCATTTTCTTCTACGGATTTCGCATCGTAGGATTTCCCCGATCAGTCCTGGTGATTGACTGGCTCCTTACTCTGATCTTCGTAGCCGGCCTCCGTCTCCTCATACGCCTGTGCCTCTCTCCCTCTTTTTCCCTCCTTAAGGCTAAAGATCTCATCCATCCCTCCTGGAGGTCCGCCCCCCCGGTGAACCTGTTGGTCGTGGGAGCAGGGGATGCAGGGGAGAAGATCTTGAGGGAGATCTGGGACAATCCGAGACTCCCTTATCAAGTCATGGGCTTTTTAGATGATGATGTGAGAAAGAGAGGTTTATCGATTCATGGGCTTCCCGTGTTAGGGAAGATTGAAGAATTGCCACGGGTCGTCAAGGAAAGGCGGGTCCAGGAGTTATTGATCGCCATTCCCTCTGCCAGTGGGAGACAAATGCGTCGAATCGTAAGCCTTTGTCGGGATGCCGGTGTGCGCTTTAAGACGATCCCAGGCCTGGGAGACCTCATCAACGGAAGGGTTTCGATCAAGGAAATTCGTGATGTCTCCTATGAAGATCTCTTGGGAAGGGAGCCAATCCAACTCGATGAGAGAGTTATCTCGGCTTGTTTGGGCGGAAAGCGAATCCTGGTTACGGGCGCCGGAGGATCCATTGGTTCTGAGCTGTGCCGCCAGATCGCCCGGTTTTCTCCTGAGCTATTGATCTGTTATGATAGGACAGAGAACGCCCTATTCCATTTGGAGATGAGGATACTCAGCGATATTCCAAATCTTTCCTATCGATCATTCATTGGAGATACTCTCGATGAAAGCCGACTCTCCGAGGTCTTTCAAAACACCGCCCCTCAGGTTGTCTTCCATGCTGCCGCCTACAAGCATGTCCCCCTCATGGAACTCAATCCCATAGAGGCCATCAAGAACAATATCTTGAGCACCCAAAAAGTCGCTTTTATGGCGGATCGCTCGGGTGTAGAACGATTTGTGCAGGTTTCTACCGATAAAGCGGTGGAACCGATTAATATCATGGGAGCAACCAAGCGAGCGGCAGAGCTGGTCATCCAGAGCTTCCCTCAAATCGGTTCGGGAAAGTATGTCGCGGTAAGATTCGGCAATGTAGTCGGCAGTGAGGGATCGGTGGTACCCCTCTTTCAGGCCCAGATTGCAGAGGGAGGGCCAGTCACCGTGACCCATCGCGAGGCAACCCGCTTTTTCATGTCGATCCCGGAGGCAGCCCAGTTGATCCTCGAAGCGGCCTCCATCGGCAAGGGAGGAGAAATACTCCTTTTGGAGATGGGGCTACCGGTGCGCATCGTTGAGCTGGCTGAGGATCTCATTCGCCTCTCAGGGAAAGAGCCTTATGCCGACATTGATATTGTCTTCACCCGGTTGCGGCCAGGAGAGAAATTGCATGAGGAGCTGATCGCCGAAGATGAAAATGCCCTTCCCACCTCCTATCCCAAGATTCGAATCCTCAAACCCTCCCCGGTGGATAAGGCAAAGGTCCTTCAGGATGTCGAGAAACTGAGTCGCCTGATCGCCTCATCCAATGGCTTCCCAGTTCCCATTTCTCCTGTCCTCTCTCAGTTGGGCAGAATCGTTCCCGAATATGTTCCTGGCCCAGACATCGTTGCACAGACCAGCAAATAGCTGAGTACTAAGAAGAAAGGATTGAGAGATGAGGAGAGGCCTTCTCAGATACTTCACTCGGCGATTCGGCGGAAACGGGCCTTTTTTTGTTTTTTGTCTTTTATCGGCCCTGCATTTGCTACATGCGTCTCCTGCCTTTGCCTCCTCCAACATCCCACTTCACTCCTGGATCTATGAGTCGGTAGAACGGATGGTCAACAGTGGTCTGGTGGATCAGGCCTCTCTGTCCACCAAGCCCTTAAGCCGCCAGGCGGCAGCAGAGATCCTGGCCCAGGCCATCAGGAAGATTGAAAAGGGAGAGGCTTATGGCTTTAAGAATCTCCTCTTAGAAGACCAGATCGAGGCCCTGATCGCAGAATTCAAATGGGAGCTGCAGAGGATGGGGGCCTATCCCTCCGAGGAGAAGACGAAGGCGAGGTGGTTCGCCATCAAGCCGCTCGATATGGTCCAGGCCAAGGTGGACTATGCCGAGGACCCCTATCTGCTCGAAAATACGAGGGCAGACCGGCTTGCTCATGGATTCAACCTCCGACTGGGAGGCACCAGCCGAGTCGAACTGGCTGAATACTTCTCCCTCTTTGTACACCCCGAGTATCGATATGACGACGAAGAGAACAAGGGCTATCTCTTAGAGACCTACGGAAAGCTGAGCTTGGCCAATATCGAGCTGGAGGTGGGCCGCGATGCCCTGTGGTGGGGACCGGGCTATCATGGCTCTCTTTTGCTCTCCAACAATGCCCTGCCCCTCGACCTAATCAAGCTCTCATCTGCAACTCCTTTCCAGCTCCCTTGGATCTTTCGTTATTTAGGCTACTTTGACCTCACTTTTTTTCTCTCCCAGTTGGAGAAACATCGCGATTTTCCTCATGCCAAGCTGATGGGAATGCGCATCGACTGGTCACCCTTCTCTTTTTTGGAACTGGGGGTATCCCGGGTGATCCAGTTCGACGGCAAGGGCAGGCCCTCCTACGGCTTCTCCGACTACCTTGAGGTCCTCGGCGCCGGGAAAGAGAATCAACCTGGAAAATTTGATAACAACCAGATTGCCTCCCTCGACGCCACCCTGAGATTGAAAAATATCGGCCACTATTTCCCCCTGGCCAATTCCCTGGTGCTTTACGGCGAGTATGGCGGGGAGGATATGACGGGGGAAAAGAGCGGGATCGGTTTTCCCTATAAGGCTGGAGTCATCGGGGGGATTCTCTTGCAGGACTTTCTCACCGTTGGGGGCCTGGACCTGAGGGCTGAATATGCCAGGACGAAGCAGGTCTGGTATCGCCATGGTGTCTATACATCGGGATATACTTATAAAGGGGTCATCCTGGGCCACCATATGGGAGGGGATGCGGACGATCTATATCTCAGGCTGAGCCATTGGCTCAACAAGAACCTGCAGGTGGCCCTCGATTTCGATCAGGAGAGGCATGGCCTGTCCCGGTCGGTCAAAATCAGGCAGAGATACCTGGAATCGAGCATTCTCCTATTCCGCCCACAAGACATCCCTCTATCTGTCATGCTGGCCTGCCGTTTCATCGATACAAAGAATGCAGATTTCGAACCCGGGGAAAACCGTAAGAACTACCTTCTGCGTTGCGAATTTAGCTATCAATTTTGATTGATTTCTCGAAGAATTGTGATGCAAGCGGGCCATCACAGTGCGGGGCGCTGCGGCTTGTTCACAATGCCTCTCAAAGCATCCCGTGCCACCAAGTACGCCAGCGGCCACCGACGATCGTATTTGCGCTTTCGGCCTTCATGCATGGCCCTGGCATTGGCTTCCTGGTTGGCTTATTTCCTATATTGACCTTTGAGGAAGGCCTCCCGGCGAGCTGTGGAGTGGTATTTTCAGAGCGCCTCGGGCTCCAACCTTCACCACAAAACATATCCGGGGGTCTTAAGGGTTGACTTTAAGCCGGAGTTCATTGTATATAGGGCATGATGGCTAGTGCATCCCATACGCGAGGAGGCCTGCACCGAGGTGATGTCAGTGCCAGGAGACAATGTTCTGACCATTCGGGATTTGCTGCGCCAGCGGCGAAAGGCTCACCAGAAAGACCTCTGGCAGGAGGTAGAACGGCTGACCTCGGGTGCCGTGGAGATGGGCGCGCGGCGCGTCATTCTCTTTGGCTCCCTGCTGCGGAAAAGACCTGCATTGACCAGCGACCTCGACCTGCTTATCGTCTGGGACACACCCCTCGGCTTCTTGGAGCGCACCGCAGAATTATACCGTCGCCTGCAGCCCCGTGTATCCGCCGATCTACTGGTATATACGCCGGCCGAATGGGAGCACATGGTCCGTACCCCTTTGGTCCGGCGGGCATTGGCCGAGGGGAGGGTCCTATATGAGGCTTGATCCCAGGTCGGAAGGGCTGCGTTGGCTGGAACAAGCGTTAGCGGACCGGGTGGGTGCCCAGTTGCTCTTCGATGGGGGGAGTTATCATTTGGCTTGCTTCGTGGCCCAGCAAATTGCAGAGAAGGCATTGAAGGCCTTCCTCTATGCTCAGGGCGAGGAGTTCGTGGTCGGCCATTCCGTAGAGGTCCTATCTCGTTGGGCCGCTGAATTCGATTCCGATTTCGAGAAACTGCGGGAGACGGTAGCTCCGTTGGATGGCTACTACATCCCCACCCGTTACCCCAACAGCCTGCCGGATAGTATTCCGGCGCGAGTGTATACACGGGCGGTGGCAGAGGAGGTGCTGCGCTTGTCCGATCAGGCGTTGCATCTGGTCCAGAAGAAATTGCCGGGAGATACCTCCCCTCGTTGACCGGAGCATGCTCCGTGAGTCTCGCTCTTAGCAGGATCAAGGGGCACAATAGGAGACATTTTACCGCCATTCTTCTCCTTTCCTGCCGTTCCGGCGAGGGATTCTGGTTTGTTTTCGTAAAGGAAGCTTCAAAAGAAATGAAGGGTAAAGGATGATATTCTCCCAGACCTTAGGGATTTCACATCACGGATCTGTCCGTCGGCGCAGGTTCTTTGTCGCGTTTTTGGCATGGTCTCTTGTCGCCTGCTTGGGGCTCATCTCTCCGGCGCATGGCCAGCCGGCCGCCGTGCCCGGTTCCCCCGGGCTGGTGGCTCCGGCTCCGACCGCACCTTCGCCAGTGCCGTCCCTCGCACAACCGACGCCACTTCCCTCAACTGCCCCCGAAATCGCCCCATCAACCGTCCCCCAGGCGCCAATGGCACTTCCTCCTCCTCCACGAGAAGAGGCTACGGCTCCCCCGTCTCGTATCGAGCAGATGTTCGAGCAGCCGTATGACATCTCCGTCCCTCAGGTCATTCCCCGAACCCTGACCCAATTCGGATATGACCTGTTCAAGGCCCCCAGCTCCACCTTCGCCCCGGTCACCGATGTTCCGGTGGGTCCGGATTTCGTCCTGGGACCTGGCGATAGCATGACCCTGTATATCTGGGGCCTGGTGGAGAATGTTCTACGGGTAACGATAGACCGAAATGGGAATATCTTCCTTCCCAAAGCCGGTGTGCTTCGCGTCGGAGGCCTCCGGTTTTCTGAAGCAGAAGCGCAGACCCGAGAAGCTCTGAGCAAATATTTCAAGAGGTTCGAGCTGAAATTAGCCATGAACGATCTGCATACCATCAAGGTCTTCGTGCTTGGGGAGGTGGCAAAACCAGGAGGATACACGATCAGCTCCCTTTCTACCATCTCCAACGCCCTTTACGTGGCCGGAGGACCTTCCAAGCAGGGCAGCATGCGCAACATCCGGCTCATCCGCAACAACAAGGCCTTGGTCATCCTGGACCTCTACGAATTCCTGCTCAAGGGGGATAAGACGAACGATCTGCGACTGGAGACCGGAGACAGCATCTTCGTCCCTCCCATTGGCCCTGTGGTCGCCATCTCCGGTATGGTCAAAAGGCCCGCCATTTACGAATTGAAAGACCCGACAAAGATCACCCACCTCATTGAAATGGCTGCCGGACTGGTGCCCATGAGCTATCTGCGCCGCGTTCAGATCGAGCGCATCAGCCAGCACCATGAGAAGGTCGCCATGGATTTGGATCTGACCGCTCTCTACGAAGGCAAGGATCCGAAGGCGGACATTGAGATCCGGGATGGAGATTTCATCAAGGTCTTCCCCATTTATTCCATGATTTATAATCTGGTCCGCCTGGACGGTGCCTTCAAGTATCCAGGCGACTACCAACTAAAGCCGAATATGAAGCTGAGCCAGTTGCTAACCCCTGAGAAACTTCTTCCCCAGGCCTATTTGGATGAGATCGAGCTCATTCGCCTCAAACCGGATTTCACCTACGAGGTGCTCCATTTGGATCTTCGCCGTCTCCTTCGGGGTGACCTCTCGCAGGATATCGCGCTTCAGCCCTTGGACCGCATCGTGGTCAGCACGGAGCTCAAGCCTATTGAAAAAGTAACCATCAGTGGGGAGGTCAAGCGACCGGGCACCTATACCATCACGAAGGGGGAGAGACTAAGCTCTCTCATCCGGCGCGCTGGAGGATTCACCCCCGACGCATACCTGAAAGCCGTAGTCTTCACCCGAGATACCATCCGCCAGGCAGAAAAGGAGCAACTGGACAAGTTTTTGAAGATGCAACAACAAATAATCCTTCAGGAATCGGCCGCATATGCCGCGGCCGGCCTTTCCGAAACGGAAGCTGCGGAACAGCGTCAAGCTGCAGCTCAGAAACAGCAATACCTGACCTTGGTCGCCCAGCAAGTCCCCCTGGGGAGGATGGCGATTCATCTGGCGGAACCCGAGAAATTGGAGAACACGCCTGATGATATTCTGCTCGTAATCGGCGATTCACTCACCATTCCCATGCCCCCCAGTTCGGTGCTCGTCATCGGCAGCGTATACAACCAGTTGGCCTTCCTTCATAAGCCAAATCAGAACTTCCAGTACTACCTGGCACGGGCGGGCGGGCCCACCCCGGATGCGGACGAAGGCGGAATCTACCTCCTCAGGGCGGATGGCTCAGCGGAGACAAGCTTCTTGAAAATGAAGAAGATAGAAGTCGGAGATACGATTGTGGTGCCGGTGAGCACTGCCGCCAAATATCGGACGGTCCCACTCGTGAAGGATATCGCCACCATTATTGGGCAGTTCGCAGTTACCCTTGCGGTGGTAGCCCGCCTCTTTTTTTGATTCAGGACGGGATTATTTCGACATTTAGACTGAGGTAATGACCCGCGCCCCTTGCCCCTTAGGTTAATCGTACCAGGGGTCTTGCAAGAGTCGGCTTGAAGTGCCATGAGATGCAAACACGCAAGAATCCCATCGAAGAAGGATGGGGATCAGATGATTTTCCGCGCTCACAGTCCTCACAGAAGGTCCATCTTTTCAGAGGATAATTTCTCTCCGGTACTACCGCGCGGTGAGCAGCAGATAGATCCCGCCCAAGACCACCAAGGCCCCGCAGATCTTCTTGACGATGATGCTGCCCTTGGATCTCTCATTCCAGTTCAGATACCGCTGGACGACTTCGGCACTGGTGCCTGCAGCCACGATCACCGAGCAGTGGCCCAATCCATACATCAATAGAAGAAAGACCCCATAGAGGAGATGGGTGTCCGCCAACCGGAAGGTAATGCCCAGCATCGGCGCCATGTAGGCAAAGGTGCAAGGCCCCAGGGCGATGCCGAAGACCAGGCCCAGGATCAGGGCCGCCAGCAGCCCCCTCCTCTGAACATTGGCCTGTCCCGTTCCCGACCAGGGCATGGGAATGACACCCCACAGGTGCAATCCCACCAGGAAGAAAATCCCCGCCACCAGATAGTTTCCCCAGCCCCCGATATCCCCGAGCATTCGCCCCAGGGCGGCGGTGACGGCCCCGATCAGGACGATGGTGGCCAGGATGCCCAGCGCAAAAACGGAAGAGATGAAAAAGGCCCGCCGAGTGCTGATCCGGCCCTGTTCATCGATGAAACCGACGATCAGGGGGATGCTTGCCAGATGGCAGGGGCTCAACAGGATGCTCAACACCCCCCAGACAAAAGAGGCACCCAGAGCCAATGAAGGAGCGCCCTCCAGGGCCTGGCTCAAGGCAGAGAGGACTTTAAGGACCATCAGTTTACCCCCATTTGCCCCAGCTTACTCTCGATCTCTGCCTGGGCGAAGAAGCCGGTATGGCGAAAGACCTCCTTGCCGCCCCGATCGAAGAAGACCTGGACAGGAATTGTCTGGATGCCGTAGCGAGCTACCAAGATCTGCTCCTTGCCCACATGAACGAAAAGGATGTTGAGTTTTCCCGAATACTTCTTCTTGAGCGATTCCAGGATGGGAGTCATCATATCGCAGGGCCGGCATCCGGTAGACCCAAAATCTACCAGGGTCGGAATCCCGGAGGAGCGGGCCTTATCCACCGGGTTGTCCCGAGCAAGGGCATATTGCTTTTGGGTCCATTCGGCATTTACGCCGATGGATAACCGTTCCCCGAGGCTGCGGAAATATTCGCTTAAAGCTTGCTGTTGCTTGTCCTGCAGGAGATAGGCTTTCAGACTGGTCTCCACCCTGGCGAAGGTCTCCCCGCCGAAGAGATCCTTGTTCTTTTCATAGAAGGTCTTCGTTTCTTCATTGGTGACCGCGACCGCCTGGGTCAGAGATTGCAGGAATCGCTGGAGGAGATCGATTTCTTCCTGGGGGCTCAAATTTGCCTTGTCCACTCCGAAGGTCTGTCGGGCCTCTTTGAGCAATAGTTTCGGGATAGCCACCTGCTCCAACAGAAAGAACCCGTTCCTTTTCAGTTGTTCCTGCAGCTCCGGGGAAGCCTTTCGAAGTTCCGATTCCAGATCCTGGGCCGCAATCTCCAACCCCTCAGCCTGGAGCAGAAGTTCCGGGGGAAGATCCTTGAGTTGAGCAAGGCGTAAAGGGCCTGACGCCAGATCTCCGTAAACTTCGCCGACCGTCTTTCCTCCCTGGATCTCCGCTGCTACTGCAGCCCAATCACCCATTGGGCTTGTCAGGAGACAAAGGGCGAGCAGAAAGACCGTCCCCAACAACTTGGGAGTCCGATGCATTATGTAGACCTCCTTCTGAGTTGTGATCCAAATAAAGAGACAAGGAAAATCACCCGATCATCTTCTTGATTTCCCCTACCGAGAGGACCTTGCCGGAGGACTTGAGCTCTCCATCTATGGCCAGGCCCGGGGTGAGCATCACACCGAACTTCATGATCTCCTTGATGTCGGTCACTTTCTCCACCTCGGCGGAGACGCCCAGTTCTCTAATTGCCTGTTCGGCGTTGGCCGTCAGTTGCTTGCACTTGGGGCACCCTGTGCCCAGAATTTGAATTGTCATTTCTTAACCCCCAACTGATTGAGAACCACCACCACAGACGCTTTGTCCATGAAGCCTTCATGACGATGAAAGACCTTCCCTTTGGAATCAATGAAGATCTGAGTGGGAATGAGGTGGATGCGAAACTGCTTGACTAAATCCCGATGTTGATCGATCTCCAGGATCCTGACCAGGAGCTTTCCATCGTAATCTCGGGCGACCTCCTCCAGGATGGGTTTCATCATCTTGCAAGGGATGCAGAGGCCACGGCCAAAATCCAGCAGCAGGGGGAGATTTTTGGGATTCTCGATGCCTTTGATCTTGGGAGAATCCGCCCCACCTGCCTCCTGCGGCCGATGCCCCAAGAGGGGGACGCCCACCAGCATGGATCCGAAAACGAGGGCCAAGATGCCTATCCCCCCCAGCACTGCGATCCTGCGCAGCCTGGGTCCGAAACTGATGCTCCCTTTTAACCCCTGCTGGTCTGAATTCTCTCCCACCCAACCTTTCATCTATTCTCCTCCTTCCTTATCTCTCATCTACGGATTTTGTGAAGTCTCAAGGCCGTCATACCTTCGAGTCCTCGCCCTCAGGCAACTGGGGTTCATTTGGCCCAGAAAAGGGAAATCCTTGTGCCGCCAAGAGGCTGATGATCTCCGGATCATTCGGGATTTTTTTGTCCAGGGGAGTAAGGCGGGAATCATGAGAAAGGAGTTTCCCATCCGGGCCAATCTCCAAATACAGCTCGCCGAGGTGAGTCCCCTGGGTTCCGTCGGAAAGGATGAGCGTCCCCTTGTGCTCAAGAGGGGGATCGATGGCCCCCATCCCCCACGCCAGGATGATGGCAGATATTCCAGGGACCTTCTCCGCCAACTCGCCTGCCTCCTCGAGAGTGAGATGGCCCAGGACGATGACAATCTGGCATTGCTTTTTGATCTCCGGAATAAGCTCCGAGGCCACCTCCCGATAATCTTTCACTGATATGGCTTTATCCTCGGGTTTATGCCGGGGCCCGATGAAGAGATTCGACATCAGGCCCAGGATGCCCACACGCACTCCTCCCAGATCCTTGATGATATATGGAGCGGCGAAAGGGACTCCCTCTTCCGTCAGCATGACATTGGCACAGAGCAAGGGGATGCCGCTGCTTGCCATCCGGGATTTGATAAACTCCTGCCCAAAGATCAGCTCCCGTGTTCCGAGGTTGTAAGCGTCATAGCCCATCTTCGCCATGGCCTCAATGGAAAGCTTTGCCTTCTTCTGTTCTATCTGCACAGAACGGCCAAAGACGTCCCCCGCCTCCAACAGGAGGACCCGGTTGGTCTCCTTGCGAACTTCTTTGATGCGCGTCGCCCGCCGGGCAAGACCGCCCAGCTTGCTGCGCGTTCAGCCACAGGGATGGATCTCGCCGTGCGCCTCGCCGCTATAGAGGATGGCAATCCGTGCAGGTGGCCTATCCTCACCAGCAATGGCCGGGTAAAGGGGCAGAAAAAGCAATGTCAATACTGCAAGAACGACCCGTCTTATCATAAACTCCCCTTTTTATAGCTCCTTCTTAATTCCCGCAGTGGCCTTTAGGAGCGGGCAATCCTTCCCGCCATGTCCGGAAAACCACTTTCCCTCGACAGCGAGGAATGGCCTTTTCCCCCAGATGAATTAAATTCTCCGTGATAGCAGGTAGTAGGTGGCCCGGAAATCCCATCGCCGCTTCCCCCTCCTCCAGATCCGTTGCCTCCCGACAACCATAACATCCGTAGCTGAGATTGATCGTATCTTGCAGGAAGGGCAATACCGCCGAATCGACGCAGATGGCCTGCAGAACGGCAGTGCTGGAAGCCAACCGACCTCCCGTGGCGTTCAGGTAAGCCAACGCCACCCACATAAGCTTCTCTACCGGACCTTCCAGCAGAACCACATCCGGTAGGTCAGGGAAAAAATCCAAAGGTCCGAGCAAGATCCCAGGGTATTTGCCCAGCTCCAGGCGAGGCATGGCCCGGACCGTACGGGCTGCCATAACCTCATCCTGAAAGATCCCGAAGCCTTTCAGCATCTCGCCGCTCTCCAGCTTGTGGGGCAAGGCCTTGAAGCCCAGGGCGGAAGCCGCCGCCGGGCAGGCGATCTCCTCTGCCGTGAGCAGAAGTCTCTCTCCCTGTCTGGCCCGCATCACCGCCTGGCAAAAGCGGTGCCCTTTCGCCCGCTCCACTTCCTGCGCAGGGGCCAGATCGCGGAGGAAGTTCACACCCGCCGGATAGGATCTCAGGCCAGTAGCGTCACGCAGTATTCGGTCGTATTTTTTGATCCGCTCTACATTTTCCATGAGTTCGGAACCCCTCATTTCCCCTCAACAGCACAAAAGGATACTCCGCCCAGCGCAAGTTAGGTGCTTCCTATTTCACCAAGTAATTGACGGGGATGGTGGGAGAGAGGAAGCCACTCACGATAGGAATCGGGAATTTCTTCGTGGCCTGCATCTCCTTCATGTTTTCCAGCATCTCTTCCGCCATGGCGAAGGGAAAGCTGAAGATCAGCTCGTAGTCCTGCATCAGCCCGTAGCGCTTGGAGCCCACGCAGGGCACGGTAAGATTGGGTTTCTGGGTCTGGTGGACATAGACCACCCCGTAAGAGCAGACCGCGGAGCTGACCCCGTTGGTAAATGGGAGGGCTTCTCCCCGGGAATAGGCAAAGGCCTCGATCAGACCCAGAGCCTGGTGGGCATCCACCAGCAGGATCAGGAGGTGGGGCTCGAAATCGCCCAGGGGTCCGACCAATACCCCCTCGATGGCCCCCAAGCCCAGCTTGGGTTTGATCTCCATCAGCGCCCGTGCGATCTCTGCATCCTTGGCAAACTGGGCCTGGTGATGTTCGATATCCTTCTCTCCCGCCTCCCGGAATCCCAGGATCATCTGGGCAGTGAAACATCCCATCTGATCTTTGGGGCAAGCAAGGATCCATTCCCCATGGGCGGCCCCCTTCACCATCTGGCAGAGGGAGACCTTGGCGGAAGGGACGGATCCCCTCGCCAGATCCTCTGCCTTTTCGCAGAGCCTTACTCCCACCGGATGGGTGCGGAGGCGAAGGATCCTTTCCAGATCTGCGTTCATCTGCTGCGTATCCATGGTCATCCTCCTCTACTCATTGCGAAGGAGCTTCCCTCTCCTCGGAGATGAGCTGCTTCACTTTTTCTAAGGAAGGTAGGGGCTTGCCATAGTGTTTCACCTTCTCGTCGATGACCAGGCCCGGGGTGGCCGGGATGTAACGCATGATCTCCTTCATATCGTGCACATGCGCCACCTCGGCTGCAATATCCAGCTCCGCAAGGGCCTGGAGGGTCATCTCATGGAGCTTCTTGCAGAAGGGGCATCCGGGGCCCAACACTTTGATCTTCACTTTTAACTCCTTTCGGTGATTGCTCAAGTTATCCCAGGATTCCAAACAACAGACCGGTAATGGTGGCCATCACCACCACCAGACTCACATAGACGAGCATCTTCTTGGTTCCCACGATGCTTCGGATCACAATCATGCTGGGCAGGCTCAGGGCCGGGCCAGCCAAAAGCAGTGCCAGCGCCGGCCCTTTTCCCATACCCGAGCCCATGAGGCCTTGGAGGATCGGGACCTCGGTCAGGGTGGCAAAGTACATCAGGGCCCCGCTCACCGAGGCAAAGAGGTTGGCCCACAGGGAATTGCCCCCCACCATTCCCTCGACGAAGCGCGAGGGAATGATACCCGCATCGTTTCCTGGGCGGCCCAATAGGAATCCCGCCACCAGGACCCCTCCCAAAAGCAGAGGCAGGATCTGTTTGGCAAAGATCCAGGTGGCCCCCACCCATTCCTTCAATTCCTCCTTGCTGAACCAGGACCGCAGCATCAGGCCCAGGCCGATCAAGCAGGCCCCGGCCAGATACCAGTGGACCGAGTAGACCGCCTCGTAGAGGCCCACCTCCGTCTTGGGCTTTCCCCAGGTGGCAAAGATCAGGATCAGCACCATGGAGAGCATATAGAGGACCACCTTCCAAAGAGGCCGGCTCGGGAGATCCGTGGCGGACATGGCCAGCTCCCCATTCGCTGCCCTCTCTCGCTCCTCCTCCCGGAAGAAGAAGGCCATCAGCAGGCCAATAATAACCGAGAAGACCACCGCCCCCGCAGCCCGGGCCACTCCGATCTCCATGCCTAAGACTCGGGCAGTAAGGATGATGGCCAGGACATTGATGGCCGGTCCGGAATAGAGGAAGGCCGAGGCGGGTCCCAGTCCGGCCCCCCGGGTGTAGATTCCGGCGAAGAGAGGCAGCACGGTACAGGAGCAGACCGCCAGAATGGTCCCGGAGACGGAAGCGACCCCGTAGGCCAGAAATTTGTTGGCCTTTGGGCCGAGATACTTCATCACCGAGGCTTGGGACACGAAGACGGAAATGGCACCGGCAATGAAGAAGGCGGGCACCAGGCAGGTGAGGACATGGGCCCGCGCATATTCCTGGAGCATCAGAAAGGCCTCCAGCCCTGCCCCCCTCACCCGGACCGATTGGAAGGGGATGAAGTAGGCGGCCAAGAAGGCCAAGACGATCAACAAGAACTTATATCGCTCTTTCATTTGGGTGTTTACTCCTTAAAGCCGAGGGCCTGTAAACTCAGTGATCAGTGAAGTTTCAGCCAGTGCGACAACAAGCCGCTCATGATCGTAGGGTACTCGGACGAACTTCACCGCCAGCGGATGTTCCAGCGGTGAAGCGGCCGGATCCATAAGGGCGTAACATGCGCGCCAATTTCCGTCCTTCGGTCGTCCGGCGCTGCCCACATTCACGAAGGTCGTGCCCTCCACCTGCCGTACATAGGGAATGTGCGTGTGACCGAAAAGGATGGCCCGGTAGGGATTTTCATGGACGATGCGCGCCAGGGCTGATTCCGGACGATCCTCAAAGAGGTACTCATTGATCCGGCGCGGGCTGCCGTGAATGGCGAGGATTTCTCCTGCCGGCGTTTCGAGGAGAAACCGGTCCTCCAGGGTGCGCAGGAAGACGCGCGTCTCGGCGGTGACGACTTCTTCTGTCCACTTGAGGGAGATTGCTCCCTCGAGGCGTTGCTCCTCGGTTTTGTAGGCGCACCCACAATCGCCGGTGGCATATCCGATCCCTTGGTCATAGTTTCCCATGATCGTCGGGATCCGACGTTCGCCGATGAGGGCCGCTACCTCATTGGGAAAGGGCCCATATCCAACGAGATCGCCAAGGCAGATGATGGGATGAATCCTCCTTCTCTCCATATCTTCCAGTACGGCCTCCAGGGCAGGGAGGTTGGCATGCACATCGGAGAAGACCGCAAAAGGCCCTCCGACGGTTAGTCTCTTCATCGCTTTGCTCCTTCATGGTTCACCGGACGGCGGGCCTGTTTGCTCGCCTCGATCGTGGCTAAGACTGCGAACTCTTCTGCCCCGGTTCCCGTAATGATGAACACCCTCGGCATCATATTGGCGTCAATCATAAGCCCCTCGATGCCATACTGTTCCGCAGAGAGGACACAATCGAACGCTCCGTCCCAGCACTTTGAGTCAGAACGGTTCTTCCGGGTCGCGGGCTTGAGATTCACCCGCCCCTCGGCTCTTCTCTTCGACCGCTTTCCTGACGCGCTCCATCAAAGCTTTCAATCTCTCAGCTTGGCTCCGTTCCTTCTCGTCTTTAGGCTCCCTCTCCGGGTGCGTGACGCGCCAGGTAATCTTACCGCTCAGGGGAGGCTCCGGATAAGGCCCCGGATCGCACAGCATGTATTCTCGAAATGGAGTCGGCTCCTCCTGATAACAGGACCAGACAGCCTGACGGAGAACTTCCGGCGAACCTTCGTTCACGAGATCTATCAGGGTAATCTGTTTCCGAAATCGCTCAACGTGCCCAGGAGGGATGTTGAAGAGATATGGGGTGGCGGCCTCGGAGCCGATGATGCGTTTGCCTTGGTCTATTCCATTCTGAACAAGGGCCAATATGGTGCTTCCGACCAAATGCCCCGGAGACTCTGGACCGAATACGACCAAGTAACGGATGTTGGGATTGGAAACCAAATTGCAGATCACCTTCTCCAGGCCGATATTTTCCGTTTGCAGCGTGCCGGACAGGGCGGCCCCGGATTCAACTCCGACGCGCACCAGATGCTCTATCTCCGGGGGTGTTTCTTCCCGGATCCACTTGAGTATCACCACTACCGCTACCGGGGAATAGTCATTCCCCCGGAGGTAGCAACCCTCTTCCGGTGGGTATCCTGGTGCAGGTGGCACCTTCTCGATTTTTATCATTCTCTCTCCTTAGATATAGGCAGCAATTCAATGCCGGATACGGACGGACTTGCCCCCTTTTATTCCTTCCGAGCTGGGGGATTACAGCTACAACTGCCGCTGGGCGAGCAACAGGGTTCCGTCCCTTCCGTGCTGAAAAATCGCCGTTTGAAATAAAGAGCCACACTGACCAGGCTGATCAGCACCGGGACCTCGACCAGCGGCCCAATCACCGCGGCAAAGGCCGCCCCGGAGTTGATGCCGAATACAGCCACCGCCACCGCGATGGCTAGCTCGAAGTTATTAGATGCCGAGGTAAAGGAGAGGGTGGCAGTCTTGGCATAGTCCGCGCCCACCTTCTTTCCCATGTAGAAGCTGGCCAGGAACATGACCACGAAATAGATCAGCAGCGGGATGGCGATCCGCACCACATCCAGTGGGATCTGCACGATCAACTTGCCCTTCAGGCTGAACATGGTAACGATGGTGAACAGGAGGGCGATCAGGGTGATGGGACTGATCTTGGGAATGAACTTGCCGTGATACCACTCCTTGCCCTTTGCCTTGACCAGGACCAGGCGCGTCAGCATCCCGGCGATGAAGGGGATGCCCAGGTAGATGAAGACGCTCTGGGCAATCTGGCCGATGGTGACATTGACCACGCTCCCCCTCAGCCCGAAGAACGGCGGCAGGATGGTAATAAAGAACCAGGCGTAGACGCTGTAGAAGAGTACCTGGAAGATGCTGTTGAAGGCTACCAAGCCAGCCGCGTACTCGGTATCCCCCTTCGCCAGCTCGTTCCAGACGATGACCATGGCGATGCAACGGGCCAGGCCAATCATGATCAGGCCGGTCATATATTCGGGGTAGCCAGGGAGGAAGAGGATGGCCAGAAAGAACATCAGGATAGGGCCTATGACCCAGTTCTGCACCAGAGAGAGGCCCAGGATCCTCCAGTTGCGGAAGACATCGCCCAGCTCCTCGTAGCGCACCTTGGCTAAGGGTGGATACATCATCAGGATCAGGCCAATGGCGATGGGAATGTTGGTGGTGTCTACCTGGAAATGATTGATGAATCCCTCCACCCCGGGAAACAAGGCCCCAATCGCCACGCCGGCAATCATGGCCAAAAAGATCCACAGCGTCAGGAAGCGATCGAGAAAGGAAAGCTTGTGGACAATGGATTCGTGGGAACTCAATTGGCCTTTACTCACAGTTCAGTAACCTCCTCCGTGATGGATTAGCATTTCAAAAGAAGAGATAGCCCAGGACCCCTGCTCCCAGGATGAGAAAGACAGGGCGCAGGGGGGAATAGAGCGATAACAAGAGGGCCGCGGTGGCCAGGAGAAGACCTTCCACACCCTTCACAGAAGCCTGGGCCAGATCCAGGCCCGCCGAGAAGAGGATCCCAATCACACACAGGGTGATGCCCTTTAAGGCCGCCTGTAGGGTACGATTGCCTTGCAGCCGTTGCAACTGATGGCTGGCCATGACGGTCATGAGGAAGGAGGGGGAGAAGATGGCGGCCGTGGCCGCAGCCGCACCCAGGAGCCCTCCCAATTTGAACCCGATGAAGGCCGCCGAGATGGCTACCGGGCCAGGGGTGACCTGGCCGAGGGCAATGGCATCGCTGAATTCCCGGGGGGTCAGCCAGTGGAGGTCCTCCACCAGCTCCTGGTGGATGAAGGGGATCATGGCCATCCCCCCTCCAAAGGTCAAGGCCCCGATCTTCAAGAAGAACAGGGTCAACCTCCAGAGGATCATGGCGTCCTCTTCCCCTGATGGAGGTGGATCAGGACCCCCAGGAGGGCACCCAGGCCGAAGATTAGCAGGATCGAGCCATGGAACGCCCAGAGCAGGAGGAAGGAGGCCAGGGCGAGCAGGAACCCGGAGAGGTCCTTGGTAGCCGCCTTGCCCATGCGGATGGAGGCTGCCAGGATCAGGCCGACCACCGCTGCACCCACCCCCTTGAAGATTCCCTCAGCCCTGGGATTCAGGCCATGTCGGAAATAGAGGAGGCTCAGGAGGACCATGAGGACGAAGGAGGGCAGGATGAAGGCACCAGTGGCCACTATCGCCCCTGGCCATTTCCGAAGCCGATGGCCGATATAGGAGACGGCATCCACCGCGATGGGGCCGGGTAGGGTCTGGCCGATCGCGGTCGCCTCCGCAAATTGGGAAGGGCTGATCCATTTGCGCCGCTCCACCACCTCCTGGTGGATCAGGGCGAGCATGGGCATGGCGCCTCCAAATCCGATGCTGCCCAGCACCAGGAAGGTCCGGAAGATCTTTCCCAGGCCGATCATCGGGTCCGCCTCTTCTGGGCAGAGGCCTCCAGCGCACCCTTCATTGGAGCGGCAGGCGGCTCCACCCCGCATCTCGCCCGCACCCCTTTGGCCACGGTCTGCTGCAGCCGGGTCCGGTCTCTCTCCCAGACCCCTTCTTTCGTCGAATCGTGCAGGATCCGAAGCACCGAGGAGGCAGGGTCCTCTTTTCCCCTCTCTTCTAAGGCATAGATGATCCATTTTCCTTCCCGGCGATCCACGACCAGCCCGGCCTCTTTGAGGATGCGAAGCTGGTGGGAGATGCGGGGCTGAGGCATCTCCAAGACATCCATGAGCTCGCAGACGCAAAGCTCCTTCTCCCTGAGCAGATTCAGGATCCGCAGGCGGGTCTCATCAGAGAGGGCCTTGAAAAGGCTGACCATCAATCGCATCGCTTAACCCCCTGTTGGCCGTAATATATTTACATATCTACATATGTTATTATATTCAGCCATCCACCTTTGTCAATCCATTTTCATCTGATATATTAGGAAGGGAGGTGATGCTATGGTAGGTGCCTGTGCGAATTCACCAAAGACCTTGAGGATAAATGGGAGGAAAGACAACATGGGAAAGAAGGGCTGGATGGCCCTAATCGCCACCCTGCTCGTCACCATTCCGGTGCTGGGAGGCTGTGCGGCCACCCTGAAGAATTATGAGCAGGTCGCCCTGGGCATGTCGCCGGAGCAGGTGATGGAGATCGCGGGCAAGCCCCACCGGATCCTTCTCCTCGAGACCACCGGGGAGGGGACCCTGCTTCCCACACCAGCCGGGAAGCACGAGATCTGGTTCTATCGGGGCGGGGCAGTGCATTTCAACGAGGGAAAAGTGGTGGCCAAGGGCCAGCGGGTGGAGCCTTAGACCCTAAGCGGGGCGGCGTGAAAACAGAAGGGGAGGAACGCGTCCTCCCCTTCTGTCCTATCAGATCTGGTTTCCCCGGGCAGGGCCGATCCCTCGCCCCCTGCCCTCTCACCGCGTCTCCTGGCCGCCGGAATCATTGATGGCCTGGCCGGTGATGTAGTCGGCGTCTGAGGAGGCCAGGAACAGGGCCACCTTGGCCACATCCTCGGGATATTGTCCCCGGCCCATGGGCACCTGCTGGTCCACTCTCGTCTTGATCACATCCTCCGGGGGGATGCCCCGGATCTTCCCCAACACGTTCGACAGGTAATCCCACATCTCAGTCAGGACGATGCCCGGGCAGATCGCATTCACGGTAATATGGGGAGCAAATTCGAAGGCATTGGACTGGGTGAGACCTATCACCGCGAATTTGGTCGCGGTATAGGAGGCCATGTACGGGCCGCCCACCTTGCCCAGCCGGGAGGCGATGTTGATGATCTTCCCCGATTTCCGCCTCATCATCTCCTTGACCGCCGCCTGGGTGCAGAAGACCACGCCCTTGAGGTTCACCGCGATGATCCGGTCCCAATCCGCCTCGGTCGACTCGCCGAAAGGCCCGGCCAGCACGATGCCAGCGTTGTTGACCAGGATGTCGACCTGGCCGAACTCCTTGAGGGCGAAGGCCACCATCGCCTCGGCCTCGGCCTTTTTGGTCACATCGGTCTTCACCCAGCGGACCTGGCCCCCGGCCTTCTGGATCTCTTTGGCTGTCTCCTCCGCCGTCTCCTGGTTGATATCGGAGACCACCACCTTGGCGCCCTCCTGGGCGAATTTCACGGCGATCCCCTTGCCGATCCCCCTCCCGGCCCCGGTGATGATCGCCACTTTGTCTTGCAAGCGCATCGATTGGATCCTCCTTACAGCCCCGGTCCGATGACCACAAAGGCCTTGACCGGCCGGGTAGTGAAGTTGAAGTACTTGTGGGAAGTCCCCCCGGGGATGAAACACTTCTCACCTTGAAAAATGTGGTGGCAGAGGGAGACCGCGGATCCCTCCCCTGCGCCCACTTCCTCCAATTGAACCACCAGGTCCCCTTCCAGGGCGTAGAGGAGCTCATCCCCCTGATGGGTCTCTACCTCAGAGATAGCGCCTACTGGCATCTGCAGCAAGGCCACATTGATATAGTCGTTGCTCACGATGAAGGAAAAGAGGACATGCCTTTCCCTGCCATGGATGAGCGGAAGCTGCTCCCCCGCCCGGACCGGGATGATCCTCTTCGCCCTGCGGGCCTTCTTGCCCTCCAAGGGGAAGCGGCCCAGGGAATCGATATTAGGGAGATTGGGCATATTGGTCATCTCACTTTCCCTCCCCGGCCTTGTAGAAGCGGGGCTTGGCCACCGGCGGAATGATCGTCCCCATCTTATCCTCAGCCGCCCAGATGCGCGGGGCCACGATGCTGATGGCTACGACCTTCTGGTCACCAAATCCAAAGATCTGGTGCCGCGTCCCCTGCGGGATGTAGAGGGCGTCGCCGGCATGCAATTGATAAGTCTCGCCCGTCTCCGGGGCAAAGGCCACCGGATCACCCTCCAGGAAATAATAGATCTCATCCCCGTAATTGTGCTGGCCGGCCGGTTCATAGTAGTTGCCGGGGCTCAAGGTCCACTGGCTGACGGTGAATTGATCCAGGCTCACAAAACGCCGCAGGGCCACCTGGTGGCCTTCAAAACCATAGAACCCTGAAAGCTCATCCCCTCTGTGGATGACGACAAACCGCTTCTCCTCCGGGGGGAAGGGAAACTTACCGATCCACTTGGGGATGGGCACCAACTGCACCTTTGGCTTCTTCCCCCTCTTCTCATTCTCCTTTTGGTCCATGACCCGCCTCCCTCCGGCCTTCCCAAAGGAATTACGATCCCCCATCACCTAATCCATAAACATCCCGCCATTGACATCCAGGATCTCCCCGGTGATGATGCGCGAGGCATCCGAGGCCAGGAAGAGCGCGGCCTCTGCGGCATCCTGGGCCTCTCCGAAGGCCCCCAGGGGGAGAGGAAAGCTCTTGATGATCGCCTCCCGCTGCTCCTTGGTGGTTGTTTTGTGAAAGGCAGTATCCAGGGGACCGGGGGCGATGCCGTTGACATTGATCCCGTGAGGGGCCAGAACCTTGGCGAAGTTGATGGTGAGACAGGAGGCCCCCGCCTTGGAGGCGGAATAGTTCATCCCCGAGAAGATGCTCCCAGTCTTGGCCACCAGGGAGGAAAAATTAATGATCTTTCCGGACTTCTGCGGGATCATCGCCAGCCCGGCGGCCCGACACCCGAGAAAGACCCCCCAGAGGTTGATGTCCATCACCCGGTCCCACTCTGCCTTGGTCATCTCCTTCCAGCCCACCGGGGAATTGACCCCCGCATTATTGACCATGATGTCCAGTCGGCCAAAACGCCGCGTGGTATCCTCGACCAGGGCGGCTACCTCTTGCTCCTGGGTGACATCGGTCTTGACCGCCAGGGCCTTGCCTCCTTGGGCCTTAATCTCCTCCATCACCTGCCTCGCCGCCTCCCCATCGATATCCGAGACCACCACCGTGGCCCCCTCCTGGGCGAAGAGGCGACAGATGGCTCTTCCGACCCCGCTTCCTCCGCCGGTTACAATTGCGATCTTATCGGCTAATTTCAAGGTGTCCCCCTATTCCTTCATCGACTCTACGACATCCACCGCCACCCGCGTCGCTACCCGGGTCGCTCCCGCCTCGATATAGGTCAATACCTCGCTCAGCTTGGTGATCCCCCCCGAGGCCTTCACCCCGAAATTGGGACCCACGGTCTGGCGCATCAGCTTGATGTCCTCCACATTGGCCCCGGGCAAGGCGTTTCCCGTGGAGGTTTTAACGAAATTAGCCCCGGTCTCCGTCGCGATCTGGCAGGCCTTGATCTTCTCCTCCCGGGAGAGCAGGGCGGTTTCGAGGATTACCTTGACGATCCGGCCCTCGGCCGCCTTCACCACCGCCTTGATGTCCTCAGCCACCAGATCGTAGAGCTTGTCCTTGAAGGCCCCCATGAATATCATCATGTCGATCTCGTCCGCCCCATTCTTGATGGCATCCTGGGTCTCAAAGACCTTGGTCGCCGTGGTATTTGTCCCGAAGGGGAAACCGGCCGGGGTGATCACCCCCACCGGCGTGCCCTTCACGATGCTCTTGGCCAAGGAGACATAGCAGCCGTGGACGCACGCGGTGACGAAATTATATTTGACCGCTTCCTCGCAGAGCTTGATCACCTCTGCCCGGGTGCCCTCCGGCTTCAGGATCACATATTCGATGTAGCGGGCCAGTTCTGCCTTGCTGAGCTTCATCTTCGCTTCTCCCTTTCTTTGCTTAAATTAGAAGGGACCCCCTGGGCCCTGGGCTCCCCGGTATCCCCTCTGATGGTGAAATGGTTCCCTCTCACTGAGAATGCAGAGCGAGGCCTCACCCGCGGTCATCTGGGAGAGCTTCAATCTTCGCATTGTCAGTGGGCCGAACTTCTGCTATTATGCCGAAAACCGGGAGATCATAGCATAATCCTTTCTCCCAAGACAAGGACAAATCAGGGGGAAGAAAGATGCCGATCTACGAATATAAATGCCAGGACTGCGGAAGGCGATCCTCAATCCTTTTGCTGCGAATTGACCCCGCCTTCGTCCCCTCTTGCCGCCACTGCCAGAGCCAGCGGGTGAGCCGCCTGGTATCAAAGGTGGCGGTCCTCCGCTCAGAGGAGTCCCGCCTCGAAAGCCTGGCCGACCCCTCCCGGATAGGGGATCTGGACGAGGAGGATCCCAAGAGCGTGGCCCGGTGGATGAAGCGCATGGGAAAGGAGGTGGGGGAGGACATCGGAGAGGACTTCGAGCAGATGGTGGATCAAGCCATGGAGGAGGAGGGCGAAGATGGGGGTATATCGAACCAGCCAGAAGAGGGCCTCGAGGAGTAGGGCTAAGGCTCCCTCTCTTCAGAAGCAAGGCCCGCACCAGGCCACAAAGACGAGCGCCTATCCCGAGGATCTGCTGGGGCTCATCGCCTTTCACGGCCACCTCTGCCCGGGATTGCTCATCGGCTATCGCGCCACCTTGCTGGGATTGAAGCGACTCAAGGTGAGGGCCGCCCAGGATGAAGAATTGATCGCCCTGGTGGAGAATAAGAGCTGCAGCGTGGATGCAGTGCAATTTCTGGCCAGTTGCACCTTCGGCAAGGGGAACCTCTTCTATCTCCCCTACGGCAAGCAGGTCTTCACCTTCGCCCGCCGGCCCTCCGGGGAGGCGGTGCGCGTCTCCTTACGAAAGGAGGCAGAGGAGGGCCTGCCGCAGAAGGGGCCTGCCCGCCGCAGGCAATTCATTACTCGACTCCTAACCGTCCCGGACCTGGATCTGTTCAAGGCGAGGAGGGTCACCATTTCCCTCCCTCGCGCCGCCCAGGTCTACCGGAGCCTGCCCTGCCAGTCCTGCGGAGAGGCGATCATGGAGACCGCCGCCCGCATGGCCCACGGGAAGCTCTTGTGCCAGCCCTGTTTTGAGGAAGAGACCTCTGAAAGCTGAGCCTGAGGAGGTCATTTGTCCACCATTCGCCAGCAGATCATTGAGAGGCTGGAGGGATCCACCATGACCACCCGCGATCTCTCCCGGGAACTCCGCCTCTCTGAGGCAGAGATCTTGAGGCACCTGCCCCATGTGGCCCGTACCGTCGTTGCCGCCAGGAGGCGGCTTATCATGGAGCCACCCGTCTGCCTGAGCTGTGGCTTCCGCTTCAAGAAAAGAGAGAGGGTGAACTCTCCCAGCCGTTGTCCCCTCTGCAAGGGGGAGCACATCTCCGAGCCGAGTTTCTCGATCCAATGAGGACCCACTGAAAGGAAAAGGAAGTTGACCTTGGGTGGGATGGCAAGCCGTATCACAGAAAGGAGAAAGGAAATGTCGCAGCGCTTCTTGCTTTTAGCCCTGATTGGCCTTTTCCTGCTCGTTCCTCAGGCGCTCATGGCTGCCGAGGAGGGGGCAGCGGCGATCCCCAAGGAGATCGTCCTGTCCAAACCCGACACCACGGGAGGCATGCCGTTACACCAAGCACTCTTCCAGCGACACTCGGTCCGGAACTTCCTCGATCAAGAGTTGAATCTGGGCCAGATCTCCCAGATCCTTTGGGCGGCCAATGGGATCACTCGCCCGGAGAGCGGCAAGAGGACGGCTCCCTCCCCCATGGCCACCTTCCCCGCCCGCATCTATTTGGCCAATAAACAAGGGGTCTATCTATTCACTCCCCAGGAGATGAAGCTGACCTTGGTCGTGGAAGGAGATCATCGGGCTCGTCTCTCCTCGTACAAATCGGTATTATCCGCCCCAGTTAGCCTGATCGCAGTGGCCGACACGGAAAAGACGAAGCGCACCATGGATGTGCGTTGGAAGGACAATCCGGAGAACGAAAAGCTGTCGGTCCTCTTCTGCCATGACGAGGGAGGGGCCATGGCCCAGAACGTCTACCTGGAGGCCACTTCCCTCGGGCTGAGCACCGTATTCGTCGGCGGCTATAACAAGAAGGAGATCATTGATCTCTTGCAGCTCAAAGGGGAGATGTTGCTCTGGGTGATGCCCATCGGCTACGAAAAGGCCGGGAAGTAAGGAACGAAGCAACTGTTACCCCGGGGATCAGCAACCGCCGATCCCCGGACCCCGGCCCCCGAACCCTGGTCGCCGACCCCTGGCACCTGATCCCTTAATCGGCCTTGCGGATCGCCTCCTCCAGGGCGGCCAGGTTGATCTTGCCCTCCTGGGCAAATAGGACGACCCCTTTGGGGCTCACCACGACGGCCACCGGCGTCTTCTCTACGCCCAGGAGGCCTTCGACCAGGAATGCATCCTTTGTCTCCTCATCCATCAAGGAGACGAAGGTGAGGCGGCCCCTTTGCCAGTAGCCCTGGACCAGCTTGACCATATCCTTGCCATCCCCATTGATCGCCAGGGCCTTTACCTTGGAGGGACCGAGCCGGTCCACTATCTTCTGGATCTTGGGAAAATCCTCCCGGCAATGGTCGCAATACAAGGACCAATAGAGGAGGAGCAGGGGGATCTTCCCCAATTCGGATTGCAGTTTCACGCTTCCTCCGCCGACCAGGGGGAGCTCAAAACGAGGGACCTCGCTGCCCTTCTGGATCAAGGATCCTGCCCCGGCCTCTCCCGCAGACAAGCTGGTCAAGGCCAAAAGGTATATCAAGATACACAGCCAGAGGCCCTTCCTGCTCAACGCCCAATTTCCCTTCTTCATCTTCACCTCCGACCCTTTCAAGCCAGACTTCATCTCGTGATCTGTTCCAACCTACGCCCCGAGATTTACTCATTTCCCAGGACGCCCTCCATCTGCTATCATAAGTTCCACACCAAGGCGAGTTATACCACAACCGGCAGGCCCCGTCAAATCTCCCCCCATTGAGAAAGGCGTTGTCTCGAGGAGAGGAGGTTGGGGATGCTCTGGCGATCAAGGAGGGAGTGAGATGCCACAGTTAAAGGATGAAAAGGGACTCGCCCGGAGGCTGAAGGACCTGGCCCGGGAGAAGGGCGCAGACCTGGTGGGGATCGCCCCGCTGGAGCGTTTTGCGACTGCACCCTCCGATCAGCATCCCACCCGCTATCTGCCCGAGGCGAAGGCGGTGATCTCCATGGGGATCCGGGTGAATCGCGCCGGGCTGAAGACCATCCTCAGCGGGACCTCCATCTATTCCTACTGCGTCTTCGGGTTCAAGGCGATCAACGAAAGGCTCAACCACCTGGCTTATCAGGT
>Ga0315289_10001860_pt1 | contig 32788 bp, 30 predicted proteins | sample YL17G11_40_MG_FD_203452 | JGI IMG/M metagenome (GOLD analysis project Ga0315289, IMG submission 203452) | Sediment microbial communities from Yellowstone Lake, YNP, Wyoming, USA - YL17G11_40 | ecosystem: Environmental > Aquatic > Freshwater > Lake > Sediment | place: USA: Wyoming | collected... | reverse complement strand
ATTGGCGCACATCCTTCAGCGGATACTCTTTTGTCTTGCCGGACTTCATGATTAAGATGAGTTTTGTTTTGATTTTCATCCTCTCTACGTCAGCCGGGTTGATCTGAAGCTTTGTTCGTATGTAGTTCTCCACGAGTCCTTCATAGGAGAAGCTTTTGCTGCACATGAGTCCTATTGTTAGTTTCAGCTTTTCGACGTAATTCTTCAGAGGGATCATTTGCATTCTTCTCACTGCTTCTATTTGGCATGGAGTGCCCACGAAAGCCGTTTCTTTCTTGTCTCGTTTAATTCCCTCTTGCAGGGCCAGCAGGTTTGGTGAGTAACAATATCTGGTGCCGGCTGATTCAAGCAGCTGTTGGGCAGTTGTGGCGAAGACTGGAAGGGGGTGAAGTGGCTTATGCCTGTCTATGCCTGACACTGCTGCTCCTTCAATCATTTTGGTTTTCAGCGCAAAATTGAGAAGAGTCGTCACCACTCCGCCATCTTGGCAAACCCTGAGAATACTCTTATCTGTTGACAAACTTAATATGCAAAATAGGATTTACCTAATCTGGGATTGAAAAGCCAAATTGCAGCGCAGGCGCTATAAACTTAAACAATTCGTCGAACGACTTTCTCAAAAAAGATCGATAAGATTGAATTTCTTAGCCGTTTCGCTCATCGTTTTTTCTTAGTTTATATTGCTTATGCTTCTGTTTCAATAATGTCTTCGGTGACTATAGGTAGCAGAGGCTCAGTTAAGGCGTTGTACTTCGGGGTTTACTGGGACAGTGAATGTAGTAATCCGGTTTCCAGCATTGATTGGGGGATAATGGAGCCTGGTTCTTCAGTGAACGTAACAACCTATATAAGAAACGAAGGCAACGCCCCCATGCGTATTGCATTGAACGCTACTAATTGGAGTCCTTCAAATGCTTCAGATTATATGAGACTTGAGTGGGATTATTCAGGGCAGATTCTTCAACCTAACGAAAACATTAAAACTGTCCTATTCCTCGTAGTATCGCTGGATGCGCTCAAAGTTACAGATTTTTCTTTTGACATTTTGATAACACCTTTTGATTGACTTTCTCGTTTTCTTTTTCTTGTTAAAATGAATGTGACTAATGTCGCCATGACGATCAAGACTATGAAGCTTTTGAATTCTGAAACAACCATGTAAACGTAGTACTTTCCTGCGTTGTCTTGTACAATATTGTTGCCGCTGTTGTCGTATGCTATTATTTTGTACTGCACTTGGGTGCCTGCTTCAAAGCCCGGAATTTTGCCCACGTAGATGCTCCCTGAGACATTGTTCATTGTCGTGTTTGTCCATGTGGTGCCTTCGTCTATGCTGTAAGAGAGTATAACATCACGTACTCCTATTCCTTCGTCTACAACCTCCACGGAAACGGTCACATTTTGGTTAGGTTCTACAGCAGCAGGGTCTGGGTCTTGAGAGGGCACACCGATTTCTGGCGGAGTTGTATCTGCGAAGCGTTTACCAATCGGCACTAAATAAAGCGGAACAACTGAGGACGGCAGTCCAAGGACACCGCGAAGGTTTTCTGCCGTTGTGCCATTCCATTCTTCGAAGCCTTGACTAATCAAGACTGCACTTAGGTTCCATGCAGATGCTTCGAGGCAAAGCTGCTGAATAACCGCTCCAGCGTCAACTTCAATGAACTCATGAGATAAAGTGCCGCCGTCTCCAGTGTTGCCTCCATTATACGACGAGTTATAAGCGATTAGGAAGATTGCTGGGGCACTTGCTGCCCATGATTGATCTGAACTTGCATTCACTATATCAAGTCTTTTGTCACCTTGAAGTGTTTCCAAAACGGAATGATTTTCCGGAGAATATTGAAATACTTCTGAAGAGTTTGAAACGAAGAGTACAAGCGGATAGATTCCATTTGCGCTTGGCGTTGTCCTATGATACGAAGTGTCGTGGGTAACGTTAGTATAGCCATAGGCTGCCCATAACAGTTGAGAAAGTTCCTGAATGGTCAAGTTTTCCGAAGACCATTTATGTGCAAAAAGCATGTCCTCTAAGGCTTGTTCAAAGGATGATGTGCCGTATTGAACAGGTGGTAGATCTCCAGTCATTAGGTTGAAGTTGGGAGACGCGTCAGGATAGGGGGTGGTCGGGTATCCCAAAGGCATGACTATTAGCGGAATCATGTCGTTTGTGAGTTTGAGGACATTGCGCAATCCTTCAGAATCTATGCTTCCGACGCAGCATGTTCCCAAATCAAGCGACAAAGCAGCTAAATACAAGTTTTGAACTACGCAACCAGCTTCTGTCGAGGCGAAATATTGGTTAGTCGTTTTTGTTTTATTCCATACTACGAGGATGACGATGCTGGCGTCGCTGGGCCAATTGGAATCATAAGGGCGTATAGTTTCCTTGTTAACACTAGCGTCATGCATAGCAATCGTGTTAGTTTCTGGAATGTACCGGTAGCTGGCAGTAGAGTTTACCGCAAAAATCGTCAAGCCGTATTCGTAACCTATTTGTGGAATGGTTCTGTGGCCGTTCCACAAGCCATAAGCAGCCTTTAATACTTCAATAAGTTGTTGGCTGGTAACATTTTCGTTAGTGTAGCTGCGTATGGATTGTCTTCGGCTAATGGTTTGCTCCAACGGAAAAAATGTGGCGTATGACGTAGACAACATAAGTAGGAGTATTAGCAGTGCAGTCAGATAGACCGACGTATTGAGTTTTCTCATAATAGAACACATGACTTAGACCCTAAAATATGAAATCGTGAAGCGAACACTATTGTGTTTAGAAAAAAGGTGGAGATTGTCTAATAGCCGTTGTTGAAATCGTCCAAAGCGTCTTTCAATGTTAGTGCGTAGTCTCTGTCCGCGTTTCGGGGATTGCTTCCAAGCGGATGGGCCGACAAAAAGTTGTCAGCTTCGGTTATTGTTCCAGATATTGACGTCGGGTCTACACCGTTAGCCACGTTTAGCTTTGCGCCTATCAATTGTGCGGTCAACATGAAGGTTGCATCTTTTGCATTGGCGTGACGAAGTATGTTCAGCAACTGGTTTTGATTATAGGTTACGCCGCCAATTGTCAAAGATGTAACTGGCCAAGCTGCAAGATGATTTTTCCAGTAGCCTATAGTGTAGGGTTCTGCTCCAGGGCAGTAACAGAAGTCAACTCTTCTCGTTTCCCCACAACCGAGGTATGTGACGCTTGCAGTGCCTATGATGTTGCCGACGGGAGTTTCAGCGATGACAGTGTAGTTTTCGTCGTGTCCTGCCAGCCAAGCTACATGGTAATAGCCGTTTGCATCTGTGATGCTCGTTCCAAGTTCTCCTTGTGTGGGAGGATCGCCCGGAATTACGCAGTAGCCCTCAAGCATGCCAGTTCTATTGTAGACTCGAACAATTATTCCTTGTACAGGCGTTCCACAGCGGTAAACGTAGCCATCGATTCCCTCAGTATACGTATATGAGGCATTGGCCGCCAGTGCCAGAGTAGATAGCGCTAGCAAAACTATTAAACCTAGAATTATTTTGTGTTTCATTTTTGCTTTCTCCTATCTCTTTTATAATCTGAATCGTGTGCATGATAAACTTTCTGGAAGTATCCTCTATAAGTCAGTTAAATAGCGCGTGCGCTAAAACTTACTAAGTCGCTGTTCTAAGTCGTATCTTTAGGCTCCTGTTCTAATCTTGCAGCGATTTCGTATTGATATCTCATCAGGATCATTATCAAAGGTTTAGCAAGAGGTATTCTTTCAGCGATCTGTTCTACATTTTTAATTTCTTGTTTGGTCATTACATGCAATAGTGGAAGAAGCGTGATGTAGGAGAGCAGGTAGACTAAACCAGCAATGATAATTTCAAGAATAGATGACGTGTGTATGACTTTTTGTATTAGCAAAGAAGGGACAGCAGAGACAGCTGCCGCAGAATATATGAGCAGTAGTTTCTTGTAGTAGAGTTTTACTTTGAACTTGCTTTTTGCTATGTACGTTCCATAGATTGTAGCTAGGAGGCTGCTGACTAGAGTTGCTAGTATCATTCCTTGAACTGAAAAGTACATTGTCAAGAAGGGACTTAGTAAAATAAACAGTAGAAAAGTGGTCAAACCGATTTTTAGTGTGGTAAACGTTTCTTCTATGCCGTTAAAGAAACTTTTTTGTATTTCGTATCCTAACCCAACGGAGAGGTATAGGAGAACGTTAAGGGATAAGAATGCCGGTGCTAGGGTCCATTGAGAGCCATAAATAACCTCGATGAATTCTTTCGAAAGTATTGCTGTTATCGTTACTGCTGGAACAATTAGCAATGTGGCATACATTGTCGAGAGGGAGAAGAACTTTCTGATTTCTTTGCTTTCTTTGTCGAATTTTGAAAACGCTGGGAAGAGCACTGTAGATATCGGCAAGATTAGTATGCTTATTAACGATACAAAGTTTGAAGCTGCTCTAAAGTTTCCTATATCAGCATCTGATGCGAACATAGAAAGAATTACGCTTTGCAGCTGAGGGATGATGCTGAAGAAGAGAGCGGAAATGTAAATTGGACAGCCGTATCCTATTAGAAATTTTAAAGACTTTTTGAAACTGTTGCCGGTTTCTATACTTGAGTTCAGAGATGTGTAAATTTTAGAATAAAGTAATGCGGCGCTAAGAATTCCCGCGGTCAAAGCTCCAACAACAAAGCCTGTTACTGCTCCGAGCACACTGAAACCAAGAAAAACCAAAAGAATAGCCAAGGCAGTCTTGGCTGAAGCTTGCACGTTCCAGACTAGTGTGCAGTATTCAGCATTATCTATACCTATAAAAACCGATGTAGAGGTATCCAAGATTGCATGAAACAACACTGCCAGCGATGCTATACGAATATACATGGAGATGTCAGGTCTGTTTACGGCATAGGTGGCGAAGTAATCTGAAAAGAGAATCGTGAAGCCGGAGATTATTAAGCCTATGATTAGTTTGAACAAGAACGCATTTCGGACAAGTGCTGCAATTTGTTTTGTTTCACCTTTAACGCGCAGGCTAGCTGAGAATCTCATGAGCCCTTGGTTGACTCCAAAGTCGATAACTTGCAACATAAGCGTTGGAACAACAAGAGAAAGAGTATAGACGCCATATAATTCTGGTCCTAAGAGGCGAGCCACTAGGAATACGCCGACGGCTTGAATAACTGTCGCCAAAACGTTTCCTGCAACTAGAAAGAAGCTTCCGCGAGCTGAGTCTTTTGCAATAGTTTCTAGATCTCTTGACAAGAACTCTGCTTCCTGATTTAGACTTGATTTTGCGGGAGCAATGCTCTGAGTTCTTTTGCGATCTCGTCCAGTTGTCTTTTGTTTAGTCGAATCCCACGTTTTAAGCCAAATTTGGATTTGACTCTTATCTCGAAATTGTCGCCAGCAAACCTTGGAATGACATGTAAGTGAACATGCATAATATGTTGAGAAGCGGCTTTTCCATCCGATAGTAGCAAGTTAATACCTTCGCATTTTACAGTGGATTGCCTGAGAGCGTTTGCAATCCGCATCGCGATCTTAAACATTAAAGCTCCTGTTCCCTCATCGAGCTCAGACAATTGTGTAATATGAGTTTTCGGAAATATCTCGACGTGCCCTGGATTTACTGGTTCAGCGTCCAAGATTGCCATAACTTTTTCGTCAGAATACACTATACTCGAAGGTATAATACTTTTAATTATGCGGCAGTAAAAACATTCTTCCATCCATTATCTCCTCAATTCAACGTTTCGCCTATTACACTCTGTTTGTCCAGACAACAAGCAACTCTTTTTTTTCTGGAGCTTCTGGGAATACTTCGGTTATGAGACGCTCACTGATCTTTTTTACGCTTAAATGACCAAAATGCTTTATGATTAATTCGTCGGATAGAGACCAAGGTTCACAAGTTGTTGGTTGATGATAGTTGGTTTCGATCCTCAAGATTCCTCCAGGCTGAAGAACTCGAGTTAATTCTTCCGCAGCTTTAGGGAAATCGTCGACGTGATCTAACGCGTTCACCGAAATCACCGCGTTGAAGAATTTGTCTCTCACAGGAATGTTTTCCGCGCAACCATTTATATAGGTTAAACGATTTGAATACTTCTCGAGAGGAAACCCCAATTTCTTGTATTCACCTATAAGTTGGTCTAGACCATAGATTTTGCAGTCAGTGAACGCAAGAACGTAGGGAATTGGACCACAACCAACATCAAGGATCGTCTTTCCGGCAAAGTAGTCTCTGGGTATTAGCAAAAGGTCAGGATATTTGTCAATATGTGCTTTGGCCCAAGTTAGTATTGCATTCTCTTTCAAGCCATATTCTGTTACTTTAATCTTGTTAGCCGGAGAAGAAACACCATAGTGGCAAGATTTTTTCCCCATGTACCATTTGACGTACTGCTGGATTTCTCTTTGCCAGAAAGCCAATTCGCAGTATTGCTTGTAGGACAGGCGATGAAGTCTTGATTTGAAGATATGATCAAATCGATATTTCAACCTACCAAGAACATCAAATAGTTGCTGGCTCATAGTTCTTGCATCCAACATATTCTGACGCGAAAATTGACTTACCTTTCTTATTTATGTTCTTAGCTATGTTTGGCAAAATAGTATATTTTACTGATTCACACGCTCTTGGTTTTGTCGCCCAAGAGCTTGAAATTCACGAATTACGCCTACAACAGCGAAGGCCATAGTTAACGTGAGTAGACTAAGTGTTACACTAGTCGTTCGGATTCCAAATGATGTGTAGTTTAAGACAAACCCGTTTATTATGACAAGCACTATGCTCATTCCGATACTTAAGGCAACGCGCTCTATTAAGTCCAATTCGGTCCTTTTTGTGGGAACAGGAACTTTGGTTGGGAATAAGGCTCTAACGAAGCTGTAGCCTGGGAGTAACCAGACGAAGATTGTTCCTAGGACATATCTTGCATAAACTGCTGGATAGACGTTTTCAGGTATCGTGAAGGTTGATAGTGCGGCGGAGAACGATAACACGATGGTGATCCAGTACCAGTAAGTTTGATGAGAAAAAACGTAGCTCTTAAACATATGTGGAAAGGAGACGATTGGTTGTTCGAAAGTTAGTTTTCCTTGGTCTTGCAAGTATAAAATGCGTTTCAAGATTTCTTCTTCAGATGCATTAACTCTAATCTTCACTGATTTGATAAGTTTTTCAACGTTTTCTGGGTTTTCATTTTCTACAACAGAGAATATATATTGATCTATAGAAGTTTCGTTTTGTTTGTTTTGCAAATAAAGCCCCTCGTAGACATACTGTTGATTGATTATTTATTAAGGTGCGTCGCGTGCCGTTGTACAAAAGCGGAAATAATTGAGGAACGCTATGTCTTTACTTTAGAGGCAAATCTTTTTAATAGTCCAGTTGCAGCAAGAGCCAAAATCATTAGCAACACTATATTTGATAATTCCGGTAATACGACTGTTTCCATTAAGGGATAGTGGTCTATGTTGTTCAAGTCAATTTCGTATGGTGTGTCTCCGATGCTGTCGAGATCAGCGTCTTCCCCATTATAGTCACTCCAATAGTTTCCTTTCCCATTGTTGTCCCATGTATTTGTTGAATTGTAGCAATGCGTTTGTTTAGTATTGTTTATGATGTTGTTGTGGAAAACGATGTTGCCCTCAGCTGAACAAATCCAGATTCCATATCCGTTGTTTTCCACAACATTACCGATGATAGTGTTGTTGCTCGAGTAGTCCAGAGCGATTCCGCACTCGTCACTTGAGAAAACGTGGTTATTTGCAATAGTGTTGTTGTTGGAAAAACTGAGACCGATTCCGCATTGGTTGTTTAAGATCTCATTATCAGTAATAGTACTGTAGTTGCAACCATCAAGCCAGATTCCATGAGCATTATTTATTAAAGTATTGTAGCTTATGTTGTGGTAGCTTGAAAAGTATATGCATATACCGCTGTCCCAGAAATCTAGCCCACTGTTTTGTATCGTGAAGCCGCTGATGTCGACGTTGTTGGCAGTCACTGTAACAACATTTCCAGTGCCGTTTCCGTCTATGATGCTTTCTCGGTTTTCTCCCTTTAAAGTTAATGCTTTATCTATTATTAGGTGCTCATAGTAAACTCCAGAATTAACAAAGATCGTTGATCCAGCGCTTGCATTGTTTATTGCCCATTGAATTTTCTGATAGTTATCATGGACATAAATAATATCAGAGCTTGCATTCACAAGAATCTTGGAATCAACCGAATTTAGGTTAAGCGACAACCATGCGACTAACACAAAAACTATGCGGACAAATCGTTTGTTGTTAGCATTCATGTGCTTCCCTCATGGCTCTTGGTTGCTTTATCAGTTGATTTCATGAAATATAAACAATATTCCCTCAATCGAAAAGTTTCTCCAAACGAACAAATTAAATATTTATAATGTGCAGAGTCTTCTAGAACTAATGTCTCAAAAAGAATGGAAAAATCATGAATCCAACATTAAAACTGTTGAAAGTTGTAGGCTCACCATTCGTTTATGAAAACTCTCTAGAACCTTCTTCAGAAGAGGAAGCTTTCGAATTATATTCACATGCAGTCAAAAATCGAATATCACTTCTTTATCTAGACGCTTTGTACAAAAAGAATAAGTTGTTTGCTCTGAAGTCTACTTATCGCAAGCAATATGCAAGATACATTAAGATCTTCGATGCTATGGTCAAAGTTTCAGATTTTCTAAGATCCTCAAATATTGAACATGCTATTTTCAAATCTATCAAACCTTTTCCTGATGCAAGCGTTGATATTGACACCTTGATCTTTGATTTAGAGGAATATGAAAAAACGATTAAAATTTTTCCAACGATGGGATATAAAATGCTGGGTTATGGTCCTCAGTCAGTCACTTTTTTCGATTCTCATGGAGAAGTTGGGATAGATTTGTACAGAGAAATCGCAGTAAGCTGGATCATTTATCTGGATAAAAAGAATCTTGAAAGGTATATTGTTCATGCCAAGCTTCCAGGTGACAGATACGTCAACACATTGGCACCAGAAGCAGATCTCACAGCTATAATTGCGCATTCTTTGATCAAGGAGCAGATGTATACTTTGGCTGAATTTTACACCATACTTGGGCATCTGAGAAAGATGAATATGGATGAATTGAAGAATCTAACTGCACTGATTAAAACAAACTACTTAGCGTCAGTTGCGAGATCTTTGATTTCTATAACCTTGGCATTGCATAGCCAAGCTTTTGGATTTGTTCCTAAGAAACTGGCAGTGTTGTCAGAAGACTTGGAAAGAGATGTTCTGGAAGAAAGACGACTTGAGCAGAACGCTTTTGAAACACCACATAAGTACCATTTCTTAATGTTGGCTAAAAGCCTAATGGGTAAACTTTGGGACCAAAAAACGAGAAAAAGCTTAGCAATGCAAGGATATGAAATGCTGAGAATTAGTTTTGCAAGAAATGTTTTTGGACAGATCCTTGATCATATAACAAGAGAAACGTACTAGAAAAGACTAGGCTAGCGTGCGCAGTTATTGCCCTTTTTTAAGAATTTGAGCCCTCGCAAACGTTTTTTTAAGAGTAAATAACCACTGACAATCCTGATGTATTGGTCTGCTATTATCCTAAGTTTGCTCGGAACAGATTCTGCCCTACTAAATTTTCTTGCTTTGTGGAGAATTAGGTTTCTTTCTATTGTCCAAGCTGTTTTGTATACGTCCTCTAGGCATAGTCCGGGCACGCGCATTGTAACATCAAAAGAGGAATACTTGCTCCAATCATGAGTAAGTATCCAATTGCTTTTCTCTGCAATCTCGTATAGTTTTGTTCCTGGATACGGTGTTGCATGATTTAGTGTGACACTGTCTGGTTCTATGTCTTGAAGGAAATCAACGGTTGCTTTCAGCGTCTTTATGTTTTCACCTGGCAATCCCAAAATTATATGTGCGTGTCTCCATATGCCGAGCTCCATTGCTTTTTTGAATGAATCTCTTGTGTTTTGCAGGGTAACTCCAGGCTTTCCAGTTTGAATTAATAAGGGATCGCCAGTTTCAACTCCGTAATTAATCCTTTCGCATCCTGCGTTGCGCATGCTTGATAAACTACTCTCGTCAGTCTCGTTGACTCTTGCTTCACATAGCCACATTATGTCAAGCTTTCTTTTTTCGATCTCATGACAAACCTCATTTGCCCATTTCTGGTCTAAGGTAAAGGATTGGTTTCTGAAGTCGAAGTATCTTATCCCCCTCTGGTTCAAGTGTTCTATCTCATCTGCAACAGTTGTAGGGTCCTTCAGAATAACTTTCTTTCCAAACCCTATAGGGTAGGGGCAATAAACACAAGGAAAAGGGCATCCTACGCTTCCTAGAATTGGAATGTGAAGGTACGTGTTTCCACCTGCTGTTTCTACGTACTCATATTGTTCTAATGGCAGGTTGTCATATATAGGCGCGTAACGAGTAAATTCTTCTCTTTTTTGCATAGGTGGATTGGTTCTAAGCTTTCCATTATCAAGCCAAGAGAAGCCTAATAGTTTCTTGAAATCTGCTGTCTCTTTGTATTCCAATAATAATGTTCTAAGACTGTTGACATATGGAAATGAGTCATAAGCAGCAATATCGATGCTGCCATCTCTCAGAATCTCCTCAGGCACCGTATTACATACCGACCCACAGCCTGCAACCAGTGAATTGGGCAGTTCTTTTTTAACAGAGTGAAGAATCTTTTTGTCGCTATAAATTGATGGCAGTGAAATCATTGAAAAAACCATATCAGGATCGAACTTTTTGACCCATCTCAAAATATCCCTTCTAGACAGTTCAAACGCTTGCGCATCAAGAATCTGATATTCGGAACCTGCTTCGTTTGCCACTGCTGCAGAGTAGGGTAGAAATAGATTAAGATAAGGTCTGCCACTGTGTTTTCGACGTATTCGAGACAGTGGTGTGGCTATTCCAAAACCTCCTGCATAGTCTCTTGTGACTTTTCGCCCAGGTGGATTAGGCAGGTTCAAGATAAGCAACTTGAGGTCAGTCAATTATCTCATTCCAATCTTTTGTATAGGGCGCGCTAGCTTGTTTAGAATTTAATTTGTTCGTTGGTTATCTTGTGTTAGGAAAGAGGCTTTGAGCATTAAACGAGTGCTTGGTTCATTGGACTTGGGTTCTGTTCGTAGGTTGTTGACATCTCTTTATCATGAGGTTGGACCCGGCAGGAAACCTTATGATCCTGTCTGCATGTTGAAGGCTCAACTGCTGAAGCATCTGTTTCGCGTTCCAAGCGATCGCAGGCTTGCGTTGCTGCTGAAGAAGGATAAGAGGGTTGCTGAAGCTTGTGGCTTCAGCCACAAGACGCCCAGTCACGGCTTGTTCACTCAGTTCAGGCACAGGCTTGGCAGGGACGCGTACGAAAAAGTGTTCTCTGCTCTGGTGGGTCAACTGTTGAGGGACGGAGTGGTTAAGGGCAAGGTCGTCGCGTTGGACAGCACGGCCGTCAAGGCTTACAGTCAGAGAAGCCTCGACAACAAGACGGGCAAGAGTGATGGTGAGGCTCGCGTGGGAAGGGGCAGGAGAGGCTTCGTACTCGGCTACAAGGTGCACGCGACATGCTGCACAAGCTCTGAGCTGCCCTTGGCGTTCACGGTTGAGCCCTGCAACGTTAACGAGAAACGCTGTTTTCATTCGTTGCTGGAGAAGCTGAAGTCCCAGGGCGTCAGCTTCAAGACAATCTTGGCCGACGCTCAGTACGACTCAAATAAGGTCAGGGAAACGGTCAGGAAATACGGTGCTGAACCCGTCATACCCCACAGGAAAAGCTCAAGGATCAGAGGCGCATTGAGGGTTGGATACGACTTTGTCGTCCACGGAGTCAAGCGTCTAGTGCGACTCTTCAGAAAGTGCGTCTGCATCGAAAGGGTGTTCAGCAGGGCCAAAGAATGGCTTCTCCTAGACAGCTTAAGAGCCAGAGGGCTGGAGCAGGCCTTCATACACGCTTGTTTGAGCTTCTCAGCCATGCTCACCGTGGCCTTAACAGCTGTCAGGCAGCATAAGCCAAGCCTCATGAGAAGCATAAAACACTACACCACCCAGTGAGACATGAAGAAGAGACGAAAGAAACCTTAGAGATAGGGTCAACCATCAAAGAAAAACCAGGAAAAAGGCAGAAGCCAGCTCAGAACTCTGTCTTCCAGATAGGAACAACCCGTCAAACAGAGAAAGATAAGCAGAGAAACTCCAAAAAAGACAGCAACCACAAGATCAACGGCAATTTCTAAACAGCCTAGCGCGCATTTACGCACAGCCTCCCGAAAGGTTCATTTTGTCCGGTTATGTCGAGTTCTACGCTTGGATCATGTTTGAGTTTTTTTGAAGGCTGTATAATGAGGAGACGATTTCCGTTGTGACGAATGCGGCTTTCAAACTTCGGTTTCCACGATTTACTGAATGTCTAACGCTTTTATTATCCCTTGGGTTTAAAAGATTAAACCTTATGATTTCAATGTGCGTTACTGGACATTACTAAGAAAGCTGAGGTTTAGTTGTCTAATTTCTTTCAGGTGTCTAAGCGAATAAAATGCTGCTTCAATCAAGTAAATTGGAATCCATCTGTTTTTTTCTTTCTTTCTGCCTAAAATTGTGCCTAAAGTTGTGGTAAGCAAAAAACCAAGGATGCTCCAACAGAAAATTGCACAGTTGCAAGGTGTTTGTTTGATTAGTTTAAAGAAGATGTATGTGCGATTTACTATTTTTTTGTAGGTTTCAACTTTTACGGATCCAGACATATGCATATGCTCATCATGAATTATTCTTGCTCTCGGAGTCAAGTACAGAGAACCCATATTTGCTTTGTATATGCGATAGGATAAGTCAAGATCCTCAAGAAATGACCAGCCTTCAAGTTTCTCATCAAATCTGAACGTGTCCAAGACTTTGCGTTTATAGGAGCAACACCCCTGCATTCTTTGCATTCTTATTATCCGAGTTGGAGGAAATGGTCGGATATCATTGATTGAAGGCATGACTAACCATTTGTTCCCTCGGTAATGAGATAAAAAGAAGGCCCTTCTCAAGTGGTTTTCCAGACGGCTTGAAGGAGATTTTAGCAGCGATGTTTCTCCATGACTTGTGAGTATTCCTTGAACTCCAATTGCGTCAGGAAAGTCTTTGTATATTTGCAGAATTTCTTTGGTATAGCCATTAGAAATGCCTACGTCATCGTCTATGAAGAAAACAACTTCAGTAGTTGAATATTCTACACCTAAATTGCGTGCTCTTGAGCTGTTCTTCTCATTTGTATGCTGATATTGGAAGGAGATTTTTTTCTTGGAAAATTCTTGCTTCATAATATCTGCTAACTCTAATGTAGAACTATCGTCACTTTGGTCCACAATAACAATCGCACTCGGAAGTATTTCTTGCCCTAATATTGATGATAAGAGCCTTTTCAATCTCATTGCTCTATTACATGTTGGAATAACAACTGAGAAGTCTAGTTTAGTTCCTTGCTTAAGTGAGACCTCAGGGATTAATCTCGGAAAAAGCACATCAATAATTTTCTTCTTTGATTCCTCTATTGTTAGAACTCCAGTTTTCAATGGAATAGCATTCATCTTTCTGGAGAGTATTTTATAAAGCTTCAGTTCCCTTTCGACTTCTTCCAGAGACAACTCGATATCTGGTCTTCGCTCAAGCACTGTAGTTAAATCGACGTCTAAGAGAAAAAAGACACAATTTTTCGGTATCATACTCAGAAGCAATTCTGCAAAATAGCTTTTTTCGAAGTGAGATTTTTTAACCTTTAAAGAAACAGAAACTATAGTGTCAACAGTGAATCTGTCAAGCACTAGAGAATGCCCTAAGAGAAGTGGCAGCTTTACCTTAAATATCACCAAGGGCAAAACGCTGCTGAATTCAATCAATGGCCATATTCTTCTAGTAAACCGGTTGTCAAAAAATTCAAGTCGAGTAACAATTATGCCGTTGGGGTTTGCTATGGGACGGCGCCAGTTTAAGGCTGTTAGCACGCGAGAAACTAGAAATGCAAAGGTGTGCTCTGCTTTGATCCAAACAATGTTAGGCTTATATCCACGAGATTCAAGGTCCATAGCAATCTGTTTCGCTAACGTAGTTTTGCCACTGCCATCAATTCCACTTATCAAAATACACCGAGGACGAAACATATTTCCGCTATGTCTTTCTTTCTTTTTGAGGTCCAAGTGATTTTGCCTCGAATTACTATGTTTAAACTGTATTAATGTTGTACTGTTCACAAGTAACGTTTATTAAATCACACGATACACTACAACGTACTCTTAACTACGAATTAAAATAGTTCAGTAAGATATAGATATAGCGTAACGCAAAAGTTGGTCAATGAAGAGACATAAAGTGAGAATGATGAAAAAACTTGCGTGGCTTATAATCGTAATTATTGTGCCAACTCTTCTGTTCAGCAACACGATGGGTTTGCTCAGGACATCCATAATAATGTCATCTCATGGGACTATTTTAAATTTGCGCCCGTTGCATGTTGAGGGTAAATACATTAAAGATGATTTGGGGAATATCGTGCTTCTTAGAGGAGTTTGTTTATACGAAATCCAATCTTATATTGACCACATTAAATATGACCAACCTATAGCTACACGCGTGCAAGTATTGAAAAATCTTGGAATCAACTGTGTCCGTTTGCCCATCAATAAAGCAGATTGGGATACTAATAAAGATACAAATGGTGATGGTGTCGGTTGCAGAGATTTCAATTATCAAGTTATTGACGCATTTACAGCAGCTGGCATTCACGCTTTTGTTGGGCTTCACTATGGTGTGAGCATTGATGAAGAGACGAGCTGGGCTAACAATCCTCAAATAGTGACTAATTGGTACCTTAATAATATAATAAACCGCTACAAAAATAATCCGGGCGTTCACATTTACATATGGAATGAGCCTCATTATGAACTATGGGGCGGAAGTGATTTAGGAGGAGGCGTTAGTAGCGGCTACTGGACTGCAATGCAATTAGTATGCGCATCATTACATAACGCTAAACCTGATGCTCTTATCGTTGTTCACGCAGACATGTACAACGAAGGGGGTTTCTGTCCAGTATTACGTTCCAATCACATTAACGTTGGAAACGTGATTTACACATGGCATTACTATTATTGCTATGGACCTGCTTTGCAGCCTTATCATCCATGGTTATCAGGAATTGACGACCCTACCTATGAGGAATTGAAACAAAGAGGATATCCCTATTACCAAAGTTACGCTGCTGGAAATCTAACTAAAGCAAGGCAGGAATTTGAAACATCGCTTTACAACAGGTTTCTTTGGGTTCCGCAAGAGCTAAACCTTACAATAATCAACGATGAATTTGGGTTCACAGGAAATGACATGCCTTATTTCTCACGCAGAGTTTGCGACATATGCCATTGGATTGGAAATGTCGCCGATTGTTTGTACAATGGAAGCCTGAAGCAACCTCCATATACAGGAGACGTATATTGCCCTAATTGTAGTTACCTGATACCTCAACCTCAACCATATGCAGAACCGGGATGGCCAAATTGCCTATCAGACTTTCTTAGCATCATGGAGAAATATGATTGCAACTGGCAATACTTTTCTTGGTGGCCAAAGGAATTTGGAAGCTATGGACTCAGCGATGATCCAATGACATCACTAAGCGTTGTCGGGCAGGTTGTTGCAGAATACCTAAATTCTACAAGTCTCCCCTAAAATCAACAAATTCGATCAGATTGGCGAGATCCTTCAAGTACCAAGAAGGCTGCTATTGCTTAGAGCATCATGCAATTTCAAAATCTAATCCTGCAACGCATAGTGGAGTTCAAATTACTATTTAGCATATATTACGTGCCATGAATCAGATTGAAAGACTTTCGAAAGCAATGGGTTGTTTGATAGAAAGTCCTCTATCTTAATAGTATCTTGCATTAGGGATGGGGATGTTTGGGTAAAGCCTTCCTTAACATATACGCGAAAACTTGTACCAATAATCTCGAAATCTGCTAGTTTGTCGAAACTGAAAGTGTTATTCGCATCGTAAAGCTCTGTTTCACCATGAGGAGTGATAGATGCATTATTCAGCAATATGTAATAACCAAACTCAGAACTAGAGCCAAGTATGACTGCAGAACCATTCCCGTACCTTGTGACAAAGTCGAGTTCGCTTAAGTAAGATGTTGGAGGAAAAGAAAATGGTGTATTAGCATACAAGTTGAACGGAAGGACTATAACAAATAGTATCATTGCCCCTAAGAGCATAATTTTCGACGTATTCACGATAATCTTGATGACTCTTCTGGACGCCTTACTTGAGAATTCAATAAAAACTGCAGCGAGAATTGAAAAGGCAGGAAGCGAGTAAATAATAGGTCGAAAAATCCATGAATTCGAATATAAAACATAAAGGTTCAACCAAAAAGTGCTCAGGAAAAAAGAACAGATGATGATGTTCCGATATTTTGATTTCTTAGCCAACAGTAAAACAGATAATGTTATTCCAATAACGGTGATAAATAGTGCTTCAAATAGTCTTAGATTAACTATAGGACGGTATGCCTCTGTGTATTTAAACACAATTTTACCTATTTGTGGTGAGGGATTTGGAGAGGCAAAGAATTCATAGAAAGCATTTATCGTAGTTTGAAAGGTACCGTAAATAGCACCATGAACTAGAAGTTGCCAGCTAAGCCAAATTAATAAGAAAATTACCCCTGTAGAAAAAACTCTAAACCATGGCTTTTTCTCAACTTCATCCTGTCTAACATTTGAGCGAAAGAACTTCTTACGAAGACCAAACAACGTCATGAAGAATAGAAGACCAAAAGTATTAATGATTAGTGCTGATGGTGAAGCTGGATGAGATACTACAAGTGCAAAATAGGACAATATCAAGATCACGTAGTAAGAAATGCTGGTTCTTTCGGCAAGAAAAACCTTCAACATGCAATATAACACATAAAACTGAAGTATAATTGAAAAACTCTGTCTATTGAATGCAAACATGTCTGTCCAAAACCAATTCAACGCGATAAATGTTAGGCAAACTATGGAAAGATGATTGCTTTTAACAAAAAATTTCGCTATTAGGCAGACATACAGAGTCAACATTAGTGGGAATGCCAATGGCAGAAATACAGCAATGCTTTCATAGGAAATGCCGGTTATGAGGCTAAACTGAGATGCAAAAACAGAAAGCCCAAGTGATTCTGATGACCAACCGAAACCAACATGACCATTTCGTAAAACAAAAAGCACTTCGCCAACAAAGAGATATGTGTCTGTATAAATTTTGTTCACATACATGAGCCGGGGAATAATGAATACAAAAATCTCTAGCGATATCACCGAGAAAATTCCCAAAAAGACAAATTTTCTGTTTAAGCCTTTTTTTATGGAGAAAAAAATCACCGAGCATAATAGAAGCACACTTAACAGAAAGCCAATCCAATAAACACTGGGGGTTAGCTTAACGTGGAAAAAAGGATCGGGTTCTGTCATGTCTATTTGTGGCAGGCTAACTAACGTAACTAAAGTAATTGAAACCATTATCAAGACGATGATAATTATGCTGCGCTCTTTAATACATGCCATAAATTTTACCATTCCGAGCCACTCTTAAAAGGTATAATTCTTTCGCAATATTTCTATTACTGGGGGCTCTTATCAATTTATTTGAATTTCAGGTAGAAGTCGCATATGTTATCGTTTTGTTTCAGTTATCTGGTTTTTCTATTTTTTCATGTGGTTCTTTCGTAGCCACTAACATACAGCGACTCCATTTTGCTTTTAATATTGATTTGGTTATAATTTGCCATAAACTTTCCAAATGAAGCTTACGGATTACGTTTTCTAACTCTATCCCGAAACCGTATGTGTTTACAATGTAACTGGCGTTCTCAAAATCTTTTCTAGACCATGCACTTGTATGCTGCTCAAATTTGTTGTTACGACTTCCACCTTGCTTATAATATCCGTATGGTGTACTGACAATAATTTTTTCATCACATAAATCCTGCAAAGTAAACAAAAATTTTACTCCCTCGTTCTTATCTAAATGTTCAATAATTTCAAATGCCATGATAATGTTTGCGGAGCGGGGACGGAACGGCGGATTTCTTGCATCACATAGCACTAAGTCGTCGTATGGGCAGAAGTTGCGGAGCTTTTGAAGGTAAGGTTTGAAAATGTCGCATCCGACTATATAGCAACTTTCACCTTCACTAATTGCCCTTAACAAATGACCCCATGCTCCAAAGCCGCAGCCGAGTTCTAAAACAACTTTTCCATGTAATTCTACCCCTTTAAAAGCATTCATAAAACCGCCGATTAACCGCCGAATATCCGAACTCATGGTTTTCTACACTCTCATAGTTGAATATCAAGCTTCCAATTTGGCTCCAAAACGGGCGTTAAGTAAAACTCAAATTCAAATGCAGAACCCGAACTTTCCTTCCTTGATCTCTTTAAGATGCTGCATGGTGAAAATGTACGAATGTATTATATTGTCAATTTTTCGCAATCCTAAATCTTTCTGGCTTTTCATTGAGATCATGGCACCGCCTAAACCAAAAATCAAGCCGCCCAGCTTACTCCAAAAAAAGATTAACTGATTGAAAGTCGTGTTTTCAATGTTTTTGTAAAAAAGATATGTGCTATACGCCATTCTCATTTGGATTTTGGCCTTATCTTCCAATCTAGACTTTCTCGATATCTTGTGATAGAGAACTGCAGAGGGAGTAATGAAGAGGGAACGAGGAAAAACTTTCCATACTCTATAAGACAGGTCCATATCTTCGCCGAGAGAGTACTTTTTCAGTTTTTCGTCAAATTTGAACTGCAGGAATACGTCTTTTCTAAGACTTTGATTTGTTCCGCTCAACCACTGACAATTTTGGATGTTATCCAGATAATGAGGGTATGTGGTTTCGCCTGATTGAAGAACCCTGCATCTATTTCTCTCATAGTGATGAAGATAAAATAGTCGTTGAAGTGAGTTGATCATCTTGGCAATCGCAGAAGATCTAAATCTAATTAGATTGTCTTCGATCACGTACCCTTGAACGCCAATTACTTCTTCATTATCATAGATTTCAAGCATTTTTTCGAAGTAGGTTTCATTTAATATAACATCATCATCCATGAACAGCAGGATTTCTGCTTTTGCATGGTCAGCTCCAAGATTTCTAGCTGCGGCTGAACTCCTTTCTTTTGTATTGCGCAAGTAGATCAAATCAATGCATTTTTCTAAGAAGATAGGTCTTAGTTTTTGGATTAGCTTTTCAGAATTGTCGGTGTCACTATCATCTACGACGATAACTTCTTTAGGTGATATAGTTTGTCCTAGAATTTGGCGAAGTGTACTTTCCAAATCTTTTTCTCTATTGAAAGTAGGAATAACAACAGAGACTTCCATAATATAGGCCTCGCTATCAAGAAATTCATAATTGGCGCATTTCTAATGTTCACTTTGTCTTACGATAGTAATAGCGCGCTATTCTACAGAATTAAAATTCAAAGATTTGAAACTAATTTTTTGTTAATCCAGAGTGCACTATATCCATATATTTCCTTCGTTAAATTAGCTTTAAGAGATACAATCGCCATTAACTGTCCATCCTCAACAAGTCTTGGAGCCTCAGGCATAACGAAACTTACGCTTTTTGAGGCGTTACCTCCACCTAGTGGTGAGATGGGTTCCTTTGCGCACACTATGTCGTCAAAGTACCCTTCTATGCCTGCATCACCCTCCTCCCAGCCGACCAAAATGTGTGTTAAATCAGGTATGTCTGACGTGTCCATGAGTCTTGAATAGGTTAAATTGTAATTATCGTAGAGGTAAAACCCGCCGTTCTTACCTTTCACCACCCCGATCTGTATGCTGTGGTACTCGTTCTTCGTGAGGTCGATTGGAAAGGCTTTAAACTCTGTCTTATTCTCGTTACCAAAATATGTGATGATTTCAACCTGCCAGCTGTTATTTATGTAGCGTATGCCAACGTTCATAGCGACAAACCAAGTTCCCTTCGTCCCTACTACGTCTGCTAGTCGACAGTCCAATCCATCAAAAGGCTCGTTTTCTATCTTGAAGGGAATGTCCAGAAAAACCGAGGTCTGTGGTAGAATATCAAAGCGTAATGCAGTTCTCCCATCGACTTTTTGAGTCATATGGCATGAGTGGATACCTGTCTTCGCGTTGTCAGCCACAACCTCAATCAGATTACTTTCATTAGTACAGTCAGCAACAACATAAGCGGGAAGCTTCCCATCTTCAAAATCCAATTTGATCGGCAGCTCAACCGACTTGTACGTCTCAACCGAGTTTAAAGGCCAGAATTGCCAGGCTACTATTATGCAAAATATCACTAAACTGGCTATCATGATGGAGCCTAAAAATATTTTTTCCCCTTTTTCTGTAAGTTCCCCCTTTTCCGTGACCATGTTCTGTCAATCCAACAATATATCAACTTTTAAATAAATTCATCACTGTTCCGACACTTCGGACTTTTCTGACTAACTTGTAACCGAATGTGTAGAATCTCCACAATTTAGGCTGCAATATAATATGATAATTATACAAGGTGACTTTTTGACCTCCCCAAGTCTTCTTATGAAAATAATGGCCACTCTTCGGATCGTTTGGTGTGCTTCCAAAGTCAAATGACTTCAAATTGCTCTCGGCAGCCCACTTAATAGAATGCGAAATCAAAACGTCCATAGGCCTTTTATCCTGATAATCATAAAGTGATCCTCCAGACCACGCATTACAGACACATCCAAAAATGAGAAGAAGAATCCCGCCTATGGGCCTGTTTTTATGTTCCGCTATGAAAATCTTTGCTTCATTTCGAGGGATAAACGTGTCCCAAATGTAATTGAAGAACTGAAAAGGTACAGGGGCACTCTCCAACCTATCCATAGTTCTAAGATAAATGTCATAGTAGGCAACAAGATCGCTATGATTTCTTGCTTCATAAATGTTTGTGCCTCTTTTCTCTCCTTGTTTTATCGAACGCCTTCTTGAGTCCTCAATCTTTTGGTGCACTCTGTCGATGCCCTCGGCTAAGTCAATAACAAAAGTACAAGTATCGCTATCAACTATCACCGGTTTTCCAATAAAATCTTTGGCGGCAAGATCTGGAAAATGTGCCCTGCGTATAGATATTTTGGAACACTTGTTCAATTTTCCTAGTTGAATAATTGAATGATAGAAATTCTTTGAAAAGGTCATGTCCATAAGACAATCTCGATTTCTAAAGATTGGGCCTCCACCATATCCTGAAAAAGGTAAACTTTCCAAATAACTACCCAATGTTTCTCTGACTAAGCATGCGGGGAAAACGCTTATCGCCTCTCCATTTTTTTCAACAAGCATAGGCAAAGAACTCAGCTTTTTAGACACCAAACTTAGTCCATTGCACCATTCAAGTTTGTCAAAAAAAGTGCCTTGTGGGTCTCTGGCGATAACTTGGTTCCATCTTTCTGTGTCTTTATTGTTTACTAGTTTTAGAACGATTGACAAGAAAATTTACCTCCGTAATAACAATCAGGTTAATGAATTAATAGATAAGATCATAGATAATTGCAAGACTTTACATATTCGCTCAATGTTGCATAAGTAACGCCTTTACGGAAGGCTATATGCGCAAACAAATCCTCCAGATGCTTCCAACCCTGAATCTCATCAATCTGCCATGCATGGCCAAAGACGTGGAAAACTCCGCCAGCACTTAAGACAACATCAAAAACTTCCTTTCCCAGCTCGCTCCACCTTTTTATTTTAAGAGGATTAAAAAGATATTTCTTGGATAAACCCGCTAGTCGAAAGATGCCTTTCAAATCTCGTATTGCATGTGGGTAAGCCCATGAAGTGACGTTAATTTCGTACGGATTTCTTGTGTGGCTTATGTAGAATGGCTTTGTTGTTCTAGCGCAAATATATCGGGCATCTCTCACCATCTTAGTATGGCTCTTAGCATAGCATCCTTTTGGATAGGCAAAAGAGGTGACAGGTTTCCCTAATTCTTTTTCCAACAGTTTCTTTGAATCAAATATCTGCTTTTGAGCTATATGTTCAGGAGCATTCGTTAAGACTGTATGATCAAGGGTATGAGCGCCGATTTCGTGATTTTCCGAAATACTTTGTAAATCGTTTTTCGATATTTTGCTTCCTATCCAATTATTTACAACAAAGAATGTCCCTTTGAGCTTGTATTTTTCTAGGAGTTCACAAATTTTGAGGTCTAGCTCTGTGGTATCATCCCAGCTGGTCACCACATAAACTTTCGCTCTTTCCATAGGATAATTTTTCCCCTAAATTGGCTTATATTAAAATTTTAACCACCTATCTTCCTATAAGTTTCTTTGAGTTTTTCACCAACGGCTTGCATCGAAAAATTCCGTATTACGTTTGCTCTTGCTTTCAGCCCTATTTTTCTGGCTTCGTTCTCGTCTTCTAAAAAGTAAACAATTGCATTAGCAAGAGAATCAGGATTTCCTGGAGTTACAAAAATCATGTCCTCCATATTTGTTCCGATATCCTTTATTACATCCACAGGCGTTGTCACTATTGGAGATGCACTTGACATCGCCTCAATCAATACTAGAGGGGGAGCAGTAATCCAATATGGTTTTTGGAAAGGAAGAGCAACAACATCAGCCATTGCATACACTTCTTCTATGGAAGGATTTGAACCGTTGAGGAGAATGTGATCCTTGATCGTCGAATTCAATACAAAACGATCTAGCAAATCGTCCGTTTGTTTACTTCTAGGGGGATATGAGATATACAATATTGCTTTTGGCATTTGCTTGGCAACCTTATTGAATGCCCTTAAAAGCACAAAGAAACCTCTGTCTGAATCAATAGCCCCCACATAAGCAACCACAGGCGTGTTTTCCGAAATAGAGTATTTTTCACGCAACTTCTGCTTATCAGCGGGTTTAAACTGGTTTATGTCAACAGGATAAGGGACAAAGTGAACGCTATCCCTGCTTAAACCTATCTCATTAATCAAAAAACGAAAAAGCGACAGGTTTGATGATAGAATGTGCGGGAAAACTCGGAGTTTGATTAGCAAAGAGCGCATTCTAAACGTTGTAGACATATGGAATGGAAAACTCGAATGGAAAAAGTGAGGAATACATTGATTCCCCAACCCAAAGAGTTTTGTATTAAACAGAAAGATTTCTTTTGTCACGTTCAACAAGTGCAGAATGTCGCAATTAAGATTCTTAGCCAGTAAAGTCGCAGGAAATGAAGAGAGTATTTCCCATATAGATGGAAAACTCGACGTCTTGCGATTCGATCTTGAGTGCGCTTGTATTGGATAAAAATTCTGTTTGGGTTGAGCTAATCTCTCCTCTAAAGTAACGACTTTTGCAGGAATACCAGCATTTATAGCTGCTTGTATTATTCTGATAGATGCAATATTGTGCCCTTCGAGATAATTGTTGATTGCATTATTGGCAACATAGCATACGCTTGGCATATCCAATTTAGTTTAGACCTCCTTTAAGACAGATTCCACTCTGTTTCCAACGGATTCGACATTATACAACTCATTTACTACCTTCCGCGCATTAAAACCAAGTTCGCAAGCTCTTTCCTTGTCTCGTATCAAGTTTATAACTTTTATCGCCAAATCCTTTGAGCTCAAAGGCTTAGCCAATAAACCTGTAAATTCATCAGCTATTAGGTCAGGTATAGAGGCTAATCGAAAGGCAACTACTGGTTTTCCAGCAAGCATTGCCTCAGCCATTGATAAGCCAAAAGATTCGTATAGACTTGCCTGTACAAGCAACGAGGCAGATGCGTAAACGGACGACAAGCTTGTAGATAAATGAGGCAGTATGACGACTCTTTTTGGAAACTTGCCTTGGAGTTTTTTCACACACCCCATAAGTGGTCCATCGCCAACAGATACGTACACCACATCTTCAGTAGACAATACATACTCCATCGTCTTTGCCAAAATTGGGGTTCCTTTGATGAACTCTAAGGCACCTACGCTTAATATGACTTGCTTATCCTGTGGTATATGTGGAATATGGGAACTATTAGTTTTCAAATCGATAATGACGTTAGGAACTACTCGGATTTTTTCTTGGGAAATTGAGTAATTCTTGGTTGCATAGTAGGCTTCGGTTGGTGTTAAAGTCAAAACTAGCCTGGCATTTTGGCAGGCCTTTTTCTCAAATCGCCCAAACAGGAGATGCCCGGAAACATTCCTAAGGAAATTCTTTGCGGCATGAGAAACCGCAATACTCATGTCCGAGGTCTTAAATGTGAACCTCAAAAGGTCAAGGCCACGCTGTGCATTGTTTCCGTGAAGTGTTACAATAAGCTTACCTCGAAGTTGGGATGGGATGAATAGGCCATTCACGCCTTGAACATCAATTACATCGAATTTATGCTTCTTATCCAAGTGTAAGATGTCTTTTTTGGTCTGTTGTGCAATGTCTCTAAACTCAAAGATATTTGAGTATCCGCGGATCTTATGTAATGAGCATGGTGTACACAATTCTGAGAGGCGACTGTGGATGTTTTCGGTTCCTAAAATGACATGTACTTCATGATTCCTTCTTGAGAGTACATGCGCCAAATTAGCAAGAGCAACTTGTCCTCCACCAAAACCGCGGGAAAGATCTACAAGGGCAATCTTTAATGTCTCCAAAAACAGGCTTCCTAGAAAGTTAATAGCCCAACTCGATACGGCGATTTTTTAACTGGCATTTGAGAGAATGTGCTCATAAAGTTGCTCAAAACTCTCTGCTACAGCTTTCCAGCTGCACACATCTTCGGGTATATGCCTCGGATTCATGCCAAAAGCCATAGTTATTCTTTCGGCGAAATCTCGTGGATTGTTTGGTTCTGCCAAGTAACCATTGACTTTGGGTTCCACCCTATATTTGAGGGCGCCTATTCTAGATGCCACCACTGGCTTACATCTCGCCCATGCTTCACTTGCTACTAAAGAAAAAGCTTCGACCAGATCTATACAACTAGGTATTACCACCACATCCGCAGCGTCATAAGCACTGATTTTTTCTTCTTCTGATAATACTCCCGTGAAAATCACATGTTTTTGCAGGCCGAGTTCTCTAACGAGGCTCTCAAGATGTTGCCGATAGCTGTTACTTGGACCTACTATTGTCAGGACGAAGTTTTTTTCTCTTTCTGCAATGTATTTTACAGATTTGATAAGAACGTCGACTCCCTTTAAAGGATGTATTCTACCAACGTACAGTATTACCTTCTCATGGTCTATTCCAAATCTGTTTTTGAACATCTTGGGGTTTTTGGGTTTCTGAAAGTAATGATCAGGTATTCCATCAGGTATGTACGCTACGTTCTTGCATAGCCGCGACATTTTGGCATAGTCCCGAGCATTTTTCACATGCGTTGTGTCGGAGATTTTGGCTAGAAGACCTACACTGATCTCGATGGGAAAAGCAAGTATCCTCATAGGCAGAAAAGGATGCCTAAAGGAATCAAAATAACAGAGAACAGATGTTACAATCGGTTTTCGCTGTAATTTAGACAAGAACCCCATTTCAAGAGCAAAAGATACGTCAGGTGAATGAACATGAACTATATCTGCGTCTCGAATCAGACGAATTGTGCCTTCCAAATTCCTAGGAATTACCAAGCGATGTTCGAGTTCCCACGATGGAACAGAAGCCACATTGAATTCTTCCTGAGGGATAATCTCAAACGTGGCATTTGGAGCAGTCGAAGTTATTACCATCAATTCGTGTCCTAGTTTTCCCAATTCTCTAGATAGATGATATACAACAGCTTCTTGACCTCCTACAAGAGAAGGCGGAAAATTGCTGATTTGCACGATTCTCATTTCTGAAATACCTCTAAAAAACTTCTGATACTTTCATGATTCTATTATAAATCGGAATTGCTAATTTGTTCCATAATAGGACCTTTTTGACAGAATAATCTTTCTCATAATAGTATACTGGAATCTCTTTACCTCCTAGAGTTTTCTTGAAAAAATATAGTCCCCATGTTGGACTACCTCTGCACGTTCCTGAAGGCGCAAAAAGCAAATCAAGGAAATCATAGCCATGTTCTTTTCCCCATTGGATGACAAACCACTTGAGCATCTGGTTAGGATTCAATGCAATCGCACTTTCTCGCACAAACGTTGAGTATGCAAAGATATCCTTCTTATACAGCAATGCAATCGATCCTGCTACCGGCTTGCCTTGAAAATACGCAAAAAAGAATTTCGCAAATCCTTTTCTGCATAGATTGTTCCATATACTTTCTAAGTAGGAAAGGGGATCAGGCGGTATTTTCAGGCGTCGCGACATGTCAACATTTAGTTTGTGCATTATGAGCGGCGAGTCGTCGGATTGCGCCTCTTTTATCTCTATATTGTACTTTTCAGCACTCTTCACACAACGCTTAAAACCCTTATTCAAGTTTCTCCATAGCTCGTCTTCTGAAAGTCGAAGATTTATAATGAAGGTACATCCAACCACTTTAGGAACGATTCTGTATCCCAAATGCTCTATTCCATTACACAGCCAACCGTCTTTTGACAAAACAATATGTTTCATACCACCCCTTTGTAAAATGATTTGTTCTATTTTTTTCAGTATTTGTAATGCGACTTTTTCTTTGTCTTCTCTTTCGACTACGATAGGTCCGTATGTTGTTTTGAATGTAGAGAACCTGTTTAAGACTTTGAATTTACCTCCGGGCCATATTGTGGATAGAGCGCCTCCAATTATAGAATCGTTTTGCTTGGCAACTACTAGATTCCAATCAAAACCAGTGCTTTCAAAAACTTCTCCCATCAAAGAGCTCTGCAAAATATTACCGCCATCATTTTCGAGCAGGAAATTTTCCCAATTCTGAATTTCTTTGCGATCTAACTTGTCCACTAACTTCACTATTGGCTTCATCATGCTACACCCTACGCTTTTATGATCACCAAGCTTGGGTCAGAAGATAATGTCTCTTATTTTCAAGTGAAAGTCGTGCAACGTACAAAATGCAAAGCCTAATTTGCTTGCCTCTGAGATCATCTCTTCCAGCATTTTCAATGGTAACCTGCCGGATAGATCCCGTGGATCGACGTAAATGTTAACAAAATTATTCTCTTCGAGAATTTTTTTGAAATCTTTAAAGAAACTCTTGGGTGATGCAGACAACATTGTGGGATAGAAGTGATGGTATGAGTCAAAAGGTCTAGAATGATGACTTGGACATGGGTTAAGAGGAACCTCAATTATGTCACCAAACGTGCAGCCACAACTTCCCAGAACAGAGGAATCGTATTGTATCTTGTTCTCTTGCAATATGCCGAAAAGTTCTTCTTGAAAGTGATGCAGAAGATGTGGACATCGAAACCCAACTGGTTGATAATCAAAATGACTTTTCATCAATCTTTGAAACTCTGCTATTTCTCTTTTCTTTTCAGGCGATGGAAGGTCTCTAAAATTTTGGGGATGCGTTGATGTATGATTTACGATCTCGTGTCCACATTCTATTAACAGCTCAATTCTTTCAGGAAATTTTTTCACTAATGTCCCTATGACTGCAAAACTTGTGTGTATGTTATTCTTCTCTAGAAAGGGTAAGAGGGTCTCTAAATTCAGCATGTCGCTTTCATAATCACAGTCAAACGATATGCATATAGTCTTCTTCCCTAGCCATTCGCCAAGCACAATTGTTCTGTCAGCTAGGAAAATTCTTGAAATAGTGTTTACGAAAAATGAGTGTAATAGATCCTTCATGTATTTTTCTTTCCATCCTAATTTCGTGCATTCAACATTGAATTTATTGTAGACGCGAAAAGTTCCGCAGAATGTTTCCATGTTCTGGTTAGCGCCTTGTTGTAACCGACATTTACTTTGTAGTCTACTTCTCGCCGTTTTTCAGCAATCATTGAAAAGCTACGTTGATAGTCCTCTGGTGTCAAGGCTGTTAACACGCAGTCAGAGTTGTTTAATACCTCGGGAATTGGGGTTGCTATAACAGGTTTCTTCTGCGAAAAATATTCCCACATCTTGTTGGGTGCAGAATAATAGGCTGTGGGATTGGACACAGCAAAGGGAATTGTACCTACATCGAATTCAACGATGAATTTAGGTACCTCTTCATAAGGAACAAAATCCAAAAGTCTCGCATGATTTTCTAGATTTTTTTCTCTTATCCAATCAGATACTTTATTCGAGTACTTCGTGTATAACTTGCCACCAATTATCAAGAGTTTAACGGGGAAACCTTTGCCTCTTGCTAATGCAATTCCATTTATGAGACTTCTCATATCAAGCCAGAATTCAAGGGTTCCAATATATCCTACAACAAGGTCCTCCTCTTCATACCCGAACTTCTGCCGTAACCCGCTACGATTGTTCAAGTTGAGAAAACACTCCGCTATTCCGTTCGGAATGTGTAAAACATTAGGCGCTCCAACTTGCCTGGCATATCTTTGAAGAGCCCCCGACGCGACAGTGACAACAGTCGAACGTCTAACCATATAGCGCAACATGAAATCAAATGTTCCAGTAATTAGTCTGCCAGGCAACTTACTTACATCAAACAGATATCCCGTAGCGCTTGTGGGATAATAGTCAGGCAAGTCAAAAATAGTTGGAGTGCCAAGATGAGATATAGTGTCAAGCATATCATAAGCAAAAGGTGCCGAAAGATTAGACATCACCACAACATCTATGCCTTCTTTTCTAATTATCTGCCTTATTTGATTCACGTGACTGAACATGTTTACAAGATAGTAGGAGGCCACATGGCCTGTTTTTCTTCCTTCAAGCTCATGTACTATAGTCTTAGACTTCAATCTAGGTTCTTCAAACAATGTGAACCTCGCTACATGAACCTCGAAGTTCTTTCCGTCATGCAACCTCTCGAATATTTGATTGTGCCTCTGAGGAAAAGGGTGACCTAAATAATCGCTACTAGGAACCAACAAAACCCTAATCATAATAAAGCACTTCATGAGCTTTAAGACAATTGCCCTGCAATCTACTAAGCCTTACATACAGCTTATCATGAAGCTACCCAAAATTAATTCGCGTATGAGTCCGCAATCCGCTTTAAGCCTTCTCTCAAGCTAATTTCAGCTTTAAATCCTAAGGTCTTCTCAGCTTTCGAAGGATCACCATAGTTGCTCCGTATGTCACCCTTTCTAGGTTCGCCATGGATTATTTGTAGATTCTTTCCCGCGACCTCTTTTACTGTTTGGGCTAAATCATTCACGCTAGTAGGCTCACCAGTACACACATTTAAAATCTCACCAACTGAATTAGCGCCTTTTAAAGCTAATATGGTAGAACTGACAACGTCTTCGACGTGTACGAAATCTCGGGTCTGCTCTCCGTCTCCAAAGATTACTAGTGGTTTGTCTTTTAGGGCATTATTCACGAACGTTGTGATAACTCCACTATACGAGTCATATTCACGTCTGGATCCATAAACGTTAAAATATCTTAAAATCACCGTTGGAAGCCTATAGCACTGATGGAACGCTTTACAATAATGCTCGGCGGCAGCCTTCGACGCTGCATAGGGCGATATGGGCTTCAGCGGATAATCCTCCTTAAGTGGTAACGGATTGCCTTCCCCATAAACAGCGGTTGAAGACGCAAACAAAAATTTTTTGACACGGCTTCTGACAGCCTCATTTAAAACATTCAACGTCCCATCCACATTGACATGATGAGTTTCCATTGGATTATTCACAGACTCCTCAACATCAATCAATGCGGCCAAATGGACAACAGCATCAGCCTCTTCCATAGCATTCCTAACAACTTTTCTATCACAAACGTCCCCTTTAACCAGCTTAAAATTCTCATCCTTTAAATATTCACTTATATTCTCAATTTTCCCAGATCGGAAGTTATCTAGGACGACGACGCTATAACCTCTCGCCAAAAGTCTATGCACTAAATGGCTTCCAATAAAGCCAGCCCCGCCAGTCACCAAAACTCTAGAAAACTTCTGCACCCAAGGACCTCCACAAGACCCATGTCGGATAGGATAGAAAATGTTACCTTTCACCGAAGTAGTTCAAGATCCAACCAGCAAACCAAACAAGAACTATAACTGGAAAAATAGCCAACACTAATATGCGCTTGAGCAAACGTATTCACGTCTCTAGAACCCACCTTCAGTTCACCATTTATAAAACAATTCTGAACGTCTAATTCAGATCCAGAATTAGCTTAGGGACTCAGCAAGAATCCTCCTGAAAATGGTGAAGCCATGTCTCAACTTCAGCTTTTTCTGTCCAAGCCTAGGCCTATAATATATAGGTATCTCCGAAATCCTGTAGCCTCTGTTTTCAACCAAGTGATTCAGCTCAACCTCTAAGTCAAAGCTTTTAGACTTGGGCTTCCAATCCTTGAGTATCTTCCAGCGGACAACCCTTAACCCAGTTAACGGATCATCCATTTGCACTCCATTCAACAAATTATGGGTAAAAGCAAGAAGTCTATTCCCAAAGTAGAGTATATTATGCAGGCTACCTAGATCAAGATGGTCGTTAAACCTGTTTCCACATACCATGCCAACATTAGGATTCTCTTCCAGAATCTTGATCATTTCTGGCAAGTATTCAGCCGGATAAGTGAAGTCAGCGTCAGTAAGAACCACATACGCGGTATCACCATTCACATGTTTGATAGCATGGGCAATAGCGTCGCCTTTTCCATTTCCACTCTGAATCAGAATCTTCACTCCGAAATCCTTTGCAATTTCCACCGTTCTGTCAGTGCTTTTGCCATCAACAACATAGAAATAAGCCTTCTTCAGAACCTTTTTTAGCTCCGCCAGAGTAAACCCTATACCCTCTTCTTCATTTTTAGCCGCAATCAGCACTGACAGTGGAGGAAAACTCATAAGCCTTCTCCTTATTTCATCCTTAAAACAGTTTTCCCTAAATTTAAACAGTCGTGGATAATACTTCTAGAACAAAAGTCCACAGGTTCTATGATAACCTCTATACTCAAACTGTCACGTTCAACCAGAAATTGACGAAACGATTATGAAAATGGAAAGTTCCAAGGTTACCATCATAAATCCAGAGTTCGAAGAATGGCTGATAATAGTAGCCTCTTCGGTTAACATCCCATAATGTCATTTTGTCAACAGTAAAAGTCGAATTGTTTATTTTAAGAAGCCCCACCGCACATCGATTTTCAAAAGCCGAAACATTCAAAACAGAAAACGTAAGCTTTGTTTCCCAACTTTCGCCGTCAGGAATCACAACATGGTATTCGTATAAAGCTGGCAGAGGGCTTGCGATTCCAGCTTCTGAATCTGGCAAAGGTTCAGTTTGATTCCTAAACTTCACTTTAATAACATAGTAACTCAGTGAACCCATATGATTACTTACGCCCAGAAAAACCTTGCAGACTTCCCCAGCTTTCACGTTTAATGGATAATTCTCAATCATGTGACTTGACCCTAAAACCCAAAGCTCCGAAAACTTTTCACCGCCCGGCAAATGCAGCACCAAGCCCAGCGTTGGCGAAGCAAGAATCAAAACGCCAACCAAGCCCACAGCAGCAAAAGCAACCTTGCAGTCTTCAAGCTTCATCATGCGCCACCTCAGGCTTCAAACCCAACATCTTCCTGACATAGCCGCGCTTGAACCAGCGCCAAACAAGCACCAGAACAGCAACGAACACGGCGATGCCCACCACAGAAAAAGTGAGAGACGTCCAAAAAACCGTCTGTGCCTCGTCCAAGGCCGACGCCTTCAAAACATCAGCGTCGCCCTTAACACTTTCAGCAATTCCGATACACTGGCCAGCCTTGCTGGCAGCTTCGCTTGAATTCCCATTTCCAAGCGCCATTTCAGCTTCCACCAGAATCCCGCCAGCCTCACTCAGCCTCAAAATCAAACCAGAAACGTTTGCCCCAGCCCTCTCAGCATCCAAAGTAGCGTCGAAAGCCTGGCGAACCGCAACATCAGCCTCCCCAACACTCGATGAAGCCTCATCAGCTCCACGAGCAATGAAAACACCATGCAAAAACAGACCCACCAAAGCAATAACCAACAAGAAAGAAACAGAGACCCTCAAAACCCGTTTCAACACACCTTTTTCACCTGGCGTTTCCGCCCAGCCACCGCCCTGAGCTTGTAGTTCTCCAAAGGCTGACACATCCTCTTCAAAACTTCCCTCTCAAACAGGGCACTCTGAAGTTCGCTCTCCAACTTTGAATATCTACTAGAAAAATCGTTGTATTTTTCTAGGAAACCCTGACCCTTCTCCGTAACTTCATAACCCTCATCGTTCAACCGTAAGAAACCAGTCTGAACCGTTCTCCTCAAGTACTTCTCCAAAAGCCTGTAACTCAAGTTTGCCACACCCATTATCCGCGTCTTCTTCGTACCGCTGCCAGCAGCATGCAGAATATCCGCTATGATACCCAGCCTATCCCTGTACTTAGCCATCTAGAACACAACCAAACACAAACAGAACAACAGAAAACAGAGAAACCTAAGACAAGATACACGCGTTACTTGTGAAGCCAGCCCCTGCCGCCCTTCTTCAACTGCTGCCCCTCTTTCTCACACTTGGACTGACCATTAACATAAGTTCTGGCTCTCGAATGAGTAACCTTATTCAATTCTGCCCGAACAAACTTGCCCCATCCACCAACATCAGGATCAGGAGAATAAACCAGACCCTGAGACGCGTAAACCTCCATTATCTGCGAAAAACTCGGAGCCTTAGCAGCCCTAGTCGCAAATATAACGTGGCCGCGACTCATAAAAAGCAACGGGTAATCACGAACAGAAACCCCT
>Ga0315289_10001859_pt1 | contig 32794 bp, 27 predicted proteins | sample YL17G11_40_MG_FD_203452 | JGI IMG/M metagenome (GOLD analysis project Ga0315289, IMG submission 203452) | Sediment microbial communities from Yellowstone Lake, YNP, Wyoming, USA - YL17G11_40 | ecosystem: Environmental > Aquatic > Freshwater > Lake > Sediment | place: USA: Wyoming | collected... | reverse complement strand
GCGCAATGGGCGGCAACCCGTGCCAACGGGCTATGGAGTCGAGCATCTCGGCAGTCAGAAGCGTCCCTTCCAGGCGGCGGCCACGCTTGAAAAAATCGGGGTCCACAGAGCTTAGGCCCCACACTGAAGGTATCTCCCCTTCCAGATGAGGCAGCTCATCGGCGACCGACGCGTACTCGTCCATCACGGGCGTGATGGTGCCGAAGGAGAAGTCCACTTCGGGGAAGAGCGTCCGATACTCCTCAACGAACTCCCTTGCCGACTTGCCGTAGCGCGCTTTGAAGCATTCCAGGTCCGCCTGGTCACCTGCGCCTGCGGATAGGACCACCTTGCCGAGCGGGAACCCCTTCAACACTTCAGCCGCGTCAATGCACTTGCCCCAGCCGCGACCTTTGTTATACGCCTCCCCGTTGCGCCTCAGCACATGGAAGTCATAGTGGATTGGATGGTTGAAAACGAGCATGTTGCTGCCGTCCGGGGCACGGTGCACCCACACTGCGCCGTAGGGGAAGACCTTGCGGGACGTTACGTAGTAGGAGACCCCCGCCTTGGGGTAGATCTGGGCGACCTGGGGGATGAGGCTGGGCAGGTCGGTGTGCGACGCCAGCTGCACGTCTATCCCGAGCTTGCGCCGGCACCAGAGCTTGCCCCTCACGATATTCCGTACGTGGCTCTCGCCGAGGGCAAGGTGCTCCAGGATGTCTACGTAGGCGGCGCCTATGTCGAGTTGCCCCCTTTGCCACAATTTCTTGACTCGGCTCTCGTACTCCGGGTGCTTTTGCAGGAAGTGCTCGAGGAACACGACGGTCTCGAGGAGGAACGCTTCGTCCTCGTGCTCGAGGCAGCGGTCCAGGTACTGCTTGATGACGTGCCTGCCGCGTTCCAGGCAGTACCGGTAATCGCCTATCCAGAAGAGGTCGAGGTGCGATTCGTGGATGTAGATGAACTGCGGCCGACTCATGCAACGCTCTCCTCGTGGGGTTTGCTGCGGACGAAAAGCATGCGGCGAGGCCATACCCACCTTATTCATCACAAGCAGACACAACGCCGGCAGTGCGCCCGCAACAAGATGATTCGGTGCCATTGAGGGTATAAGCAGTGCTCCAACTTGTCAAGGCGGGCGTTTAGAGACTTCGGATTCATCGCGCCTTGTCCGGCTCCACTTTGAGGTACAATGACGCAGCCACAGGAGAGGATGAGACAGCGCTGAGCAGCGACCCGCGCGTCGTCGTTCTCGGCATGAGTGCGTTCCAAGGCTGGGGGGCACTCCTTTCCTGCATGCCGGCGGCCGGAATGCTGCAAACTCTCTTTTGCATGCGGGAGCAAACATGCACACGATGACCCTCCTCGTCCAGGGCAGCCTCGTCGTTCTGGCCTTTTCGATCTTTGCGGCAGCGGCGTGTGCGGGCCCGCCTTCGACCATGGCGGGCACGGGGGCCGTCGCCCCAGCCAAGGGACCGCTTAAGGTCCTGGCCGGCAACCCGCGCTACTTTACCGACGGCACGGGCAAGGCCATTTACCTGACGGGATCGCTTACCTGGTCAAACCAGAATGACCAGGGCACGACCGACCCCCCGCCGGTGTTCGATTTCAACGGCTACCTCGATTTCCTCCAGGCCCATAACCACAACTTCATCCGGTTACGTAGAAAGGAACTGACCCAGTACTCCTTTGGCGGATTATACGACGATAAGATGGTGTACGTGGGGGGGGCCGCAGCCGTGGCCGCGGACCGGGCCAGGCCTGGCCCTGGACGGCAAACCCAAGTTCGACCTGAGCAAGTTTGACCAGGCGTTTTTCGACCGGCTCCGCTCGCGGATCATCGCGGCCCGGGACCGGGGGATTTACGTTTCGATCCTGTTCTTCGACGGGAACGGCCCCGCCGGCTCCAAGAAGCCGTGGTGTTGGGATGGACACCCCTTCAACGTGAACAACAACATCAACGGCATTGACGGCGATCCGAACAAGACCGGCCGCGGCATGGACTTCGACTCCCTGAGGGTCCCCGCGGTCACCGCGCTCCAGGAAGCCTATATCCGAAAGATCGTGGATACGGTGAACGATCTGGACAACGTGTTGTACGAGGTCGCTAACGAGTGCCACAGCGTCCCCCCCGGGAGCCTGGAATGGGAGAAGCACTTAGTCAACTACGTGCATGAATATGAGGCGAAGAAGCCCAAGCAGCATCCGATGGGGATGACGTTTCTCCTGGGCGGCAAGAATGACGACCTTTTCAATAGCCCGGCCGACTGGATATCGCCCGGTCCCGGTGGCGTCCAGGATCACCCCGGTGCATATGGCGGACTGGATGCCGACCCACCCGACGCAAAGGGGCGCAAGGTGGTCCTGAACGATACGGACCACTCTTTCTATTACACCGGGCTCCAGAAAGCAGGCTTCGACGGGCAGAGGGCGTGGGTGTGGAAGAATTTCACACGCGGCAACAGCACCCTGTTCATGGACCCATACCTTGAATATGACTCCAAGCGCAACAAGCCGAAGGACGGGAAACTCGACCCGTATTGGGAGACTATGAGGATCAGCATGGGCTACACCCGCGGCTACGCGGATCGGATGAACTTGGCCGCCATGACCCCACAGGGCGGCCTGGCCTCTTCGAATTACTGCCTGGCGAATACTGCGGCGAAAGGGGCGGAATTCCTGGTGTACGTCCCCAAGGGGCCGGAGGTCACCGTGGACCTTTCGGTTGTCTCCGGAACATTGGCGGTGGAATGGTTCAACCCGTCCACAGGCGCCGTGACCAAGGCCGAAGCAGTCACGGGCGGCGCCAAGCTTCCCATGACCGCGCCGTTCGACGGCGATGCGGTGCTGTACATGACGCAAACCACAGTGCCCGGCGAGGATTAGCCGAGGCCCGCCGTTTCGCGTCCCTGCGCTCAGGATGATACCCGCCCTATTCACCACGAGCAGACGGCCCGTCTGACTGCGCCTGGAACAGGGGGAGATTGGTGGGATTTAGGGTATCGGCAACGGTCGGAGTTGTCAAAGGCCGTGAGAGTTTGTCTTTGAAGGCACTCCGCCCGGAGCTCTTGAGGCTTGCTGGTAGTTCCGTGGCCCCATAAGGCTACCTGAAGAGGCACCTTCCCCGCGGTCTGTGGCAAAAGCTCGCTTGAGGGCGGGCCAATCGGCGGCTGACGGAACCTTGGCCCGGCGGGCGAAGGGACCACCGGGGGCCGCTCGCCGGCGGCCATATGGCCAACCGCCCTGTGCGCTGCAGCTCTTGGCGGGGCGCAAATGCCCCGGCTGCACCTGCCCGCCGTAGCCGCCTACTCCGCCGAAGCCCGCCTCAGGCGGACGAAGGCTGGATCGGCGAAGGCGGGTCGCTCGGGGCTTCTTCTTCGGCCCGTATCCCCTTGTTTCGAGGCCGACTCTATGCTATCATTACGATAGCTATCTGAACCTTGTCTGCCGGAGGCTCACGCATGCCCGATATACTGGTCCGTGGACTGGACGACGAAACGCTCAAGCGGCTGAAAGCGCGCGCCAGGCGGCACGGCCGGTCCTTGCAGGGCGAAGCCAAGAGTGTCCTCGAACAGGCGGCCGGCATGAATGCCGAGGATGTCGCGGCCATGCTGGACGGCTGGAAGAAGCGGTTCGCTGGACGCCGGTTCGCCGACAGCGCAGCCCTGATACGTGAGGACCGCGACCGATGAAGCTTGCCCGCCGGAATGTGCCATACGTGGTGGACGCCAGCGTGGTAGCCGCCGCCTTCTTCCAGGATGAGCAAGCCGACGCCTGTCGGTCCGTGCTCGTCTCCAAACACACGCTCCACGCGCCCGACCTGATCTATCCAGAGACCGCCAACGTCATCTGGAAGCGCCGACTGCGCGGGGAGGTCACCGAGCAAGAAGCCGCCGAATTGCTCGCCGATGTCCTGCGCATCCCGCTTTGCATCACCCCTTCGGGCACCCTCGTTGACGCAGCGCTGCGACTGGCGCTGAAGACCGAACGGACCGTTTACGACTGTCTGTATCTTGCGCTGGCGGTGCAGGAGAAGGCCGTCATGGTCACGGGCGACCAGCGCCTGGCCAATGCGATGGCAGGTGGCCCGCTTGAGAAGCACATTGTCTGGATCGGCGAGGAAGACTGATCGTGCACGCCGTGGCCCCGGTGAAGGCGGGTCGTTCGGGGCTTCTTCGGTTCCTGCAAAATAGAGAGCCCGACGCACGGAGATTGAGTGTCTCCACGCCATCGGGCTTGATCATTCAACGCCTGGCGGCTCCCCCGTCAAGCTTGAGCAGTCAATGCCTGCTATTCCCGAAGTGCGGCCGGGTAGCCCGTGCCGGGCCGCTCGAGCGTCGTGATCGGTGGCGTTGCCCGGAGCATTCGTCCTCGCGGGGTCCTCAGCGGGGTTCACGTGCCTGCCAGCCCCCTCTGCTCATTGCATACTCCGCGGTCTCAACAGGTTGTCCGTCCTCGTCGAGTCCCCAGGAAGTGCCGGCCTTCTCAAAGCCCAAGCGCTCTGGGACACCGCAACTCTCGCTGTTCAGCACCGGCACGATGATGCTGACAGATTCCAGGTCCAGACGCCGGAACGCATAGTCTATGAGTGCGCCACAGCTCTTCGTGACGACGCCCTTTCCTCTGTGACTCGGTGCCAGCCCGTAATGAAGCTGTCCGTGATGCAGTTGGCCGCTCTTCGTCCAATGAAAATCCATGATGACGTAGCCCGCGGCTTCCCCCTCGACGTAGAGCGCACACGCCAATCCCTTTCCCCTTGCGTGAAGCTCGGCAGCTTCCGTAAGCCGTTGACGAAAGGACTTCAGCGGCCAGAGCTCTTCAGACCATATTGCCAGTTCAAGGAGTTTCTCTATGTCAGCGTTCCGGATGGCACGCAGCTCAATGCCGTCGCCCGTCTTACACAAGCACATCTCTTCTTCATCCAAGTTAGGATCAGTGGCGCTTCCGGAAGCGCCGAAACGTTACATTGAATTCTCTCCAGGACGGCAGGCTTGCCCGTCCAAACCCTCGCCAGCCGAACCGTCAGGCTTGAGTTGTCAATGCCATCTTCCGGCTGGCTCAGCGGGAGTTAACCGTCCGCCGCAACCGGTCGCTGGAAAGGTCACAGATCCTTCTTTGCCAGTATGACGCATCCGCCCATGCCGACGTACGCCTCTTCATGCGGCCAACTTCCGGGAACGGCGTCTGGGGCCGGCTTCCGGTCTCGGCATGGGTCAACAACAAGCCCAAGCGAGAAACCTGCATCGAGAAGCCCGCCGAAGATGTCATCCATGTAGTGCCGGAATTCGAACGCGCCGTCCTCGCGATGCTGAATGACCTCGCAGTATGGCTTCGTAATCCGGTATCCCTCTCCATCCCACGCCACGAACTGCAATGCGGGGTTACCGACATCCAATCGGAGTGTGCCGCCGGGTCGGATCACTCTCCCGACCTCGGCGTAGACCTGCCGAATGTCAGGAACATAGCACAGACCCGTTGTGTAGACGATGTGGTAGGACTCCTCCGGCAGAGCCGACAGGTCGCGCATGTCTGCGTGGATCGTTGTTACCTCGTAACCGTAGTGCGCCGCCGCTTTCCTGTCTCCCTCCAGCTGACCTCGAGCGATATCGACCACTGTCACCCGAGCGCCAAGCAACCCGAACACCGCCGACTGCTGCCCGCCACCCGCTGCCAGGCACAAAACGTCCTTCCCTTGGACACCGGCCAGCATGTTGCCCGGAAACTTCTCGGCGAATCCGCGTGCGGCCAAGGGCTCCGGTACAGGGTCCAGCTCGCCTGCGCCAAACCGCCGAAGGAGGTCGGGGTCGAGATCTAGCCACGGGATCGTGCATCCCTCCCCGTCTTTCACACACTTCTCCCAGTGTCTCTGATTGGCCCTTGCGAAGTCATCTATTCCGACTTCGTTCTTCTCGCTCATGGTGTCTCGGCTCTTCCAGGAGGTCCTTTTATTCAGCGGCGATTGTGCGCGCCACAATGCCTGGCGGCCTATCCCGTCAGGCTTGAGTAGTCAATGCCTTCTGATTAGAAGGCCGCCTGCGACTAGGAAGCGCCGACCCAGCGACCGTGAAGTGGGCGGAAGGCCTGTGAATGTTGTCCGTTCCTCCACTTACTTCAAGCACTAATCTGTTTCTCGATCTCCTCGATGCGTCGTTGCTGGGCTTCCATGGTAGCGACGATGGCATCGATGAGACCGATACCAACCGGCCCAGTTTCGCTGAAATAGACCATGTGCCCCGACTTTCCCTTAAGGCTCTCGCGATGGTCTTCCACCTTCGCCTTCAACTCATCTAGGGTCATCTGATTCTCCTCTCCTGCAACCCTGCGAGGATCCTGCACGGGTACCTAAGGGTGCTCCTGGTACCTCCTGCCTGGCCGATCTTGGTACTGCCAGGTCCGCGGGATATCGGTCTCGGCGTACGTGGCCTTGCCGTCCTGAAATCGTATTATAACCTTCCCGTAGAACCGTGACATCATCAAAACTGCCAGAAGCCTGAATAGCCTCTCACCCTTCGGCATGCTCCGCCTCCTCTGCCGCAGGTATCCGCTTGGCCTTCCGCCCGGTGAATTGGTTCCACCTGGACACAATGACGGCGCAGTAGAACGCGTCAATCTCCATTAGGAAGCCCCGCCGGGCCAACTTGTTCCTCAGAGTGTCCTCAGCTCGCGGTCCAGCGGGCCAGGAGAATAGTGCCGGTTGAGGCCGCGGGTGCGGCTGACTGGTCTCTCTCGGGGCCGTGTCGCCCCCACCTCGTGGCGGAGCGCAAATGCCCCGGCCTGGAGGCAAAGCATCATTTTTACCGCCCGTTTTTTCCGTAGGCCCTATCCTGAGGCGGTGCCGCAGAGCCGTCGGGAGGTTGCTCCCGTAGTGGCAACGCTCAACACAAGTACTCCCCACTCAACGTCTTACGCCTGGACTAAGTACGTTTCCCGCCGGGAGCCGACGCGCCGCCCCTTCCCGGCAGTGTCGCCGGCATTATCCGGCGGCGCTCCCGTGTGAATTTGCCCGCCGCCTTTCCTTAGAATCCGCCTTGCTGTGACTCACGAACCGGCCAAGCACAAGCCGGGCAGAAGCGCTGCACCCGTGAATTGAAGGCTGACGCGGGCAAGCTGGCTGCGGGGCTCCCGGCGCCCCCGGTTTCCGGGCCGTCATCCGGCTCGCTCATAACCCGATGGGAAGAACGCCGTGAAGCTGAAGAAGCTGGAACTATACGGCTTCAAGTCCTTCGCCGACCGCACTGTCTTCGAGTTTGAGGACAGCCTTTCGGCCCTCGTCGGCCCGAACGGCGCCGGCAAGAGCAACGTCGTGGACGCCATCAAATGGGTCCTGGGCGAGCGGAGCGCCCAGAAGCTGCGGGGCGCCGAGATGACGAACGTCATCTTCGGCGGCTCCGAGTCGCGCAAGCCCGTGAACTTCGCCGACGTGAAGCTCACCATTGACAACTCCGATCACTGGCTGCCGGTTGACTTCGAAGAAGTCTGCATCCAGCGCCGCATAGATACCACGGCGCAGTGCGAGTACTACATCAATGGCCAGCAGTGCCGCCTCAAGGACATCCGCCACCTGCTCATGGACACCGGCGTCGGCACCAATTGTTACAGCGTCATCGAGCAGGGCCAGATAGACAGGATACTGCGCTCCAATCCCAAGGAGCGGCGCCAGGTCTTCGAGGAGGCGGCCGGCATCAACCGCTTCCTTGAACACAAGAAGGAAGCGGAGCGCAAGCTCGAGCGCGTGGCGGCCAACTTGCTGCGCGTCAACGACATCCTGGAGGAGCTCGAGCAGCAATTGCGGAGCGTCAAATACCAGGCCGCACGCGCCCGCACGTTCAAGCACCACGCGGAGCGCCTCCAGCGCCTGCGCCTCGCCCATGGGCTCCACTCTTACCGCGCCCTTGAGGCGGAGAAAGCGGGGCACGCTCGGGCCATCGAGGAAGCGTCCGGGGCAAAGGCCCGCCTTGCGGAGCAAGCTGCGTCAGCCGAGGCGGCGCTTGAGGCGGCCCGCACTCAGCTTCAGAACGCTCAGACGGCTCTATCCGGGTCGCGCGAGCGCCTCGCGCACATTGACGCGCGGCTGGAAAGCCTGGCGCGGGAGGCGGCGCTGAACCGCAAACAAAGCGAGGAACTTGGCCAGAGGCTAAAGGAGCTCGACCAACGGCGCAGGGCGCTCGAACAGCGCGCCGGCGACCTGGGCGCTGAGATCGGCGAGGCCACAGCGAAGCTCCAGCAAAGCGCGCAAGAGCTCGCCGACAAGACCGCCCGGTTCGCAGCAGGCCAGCAACAGATCGAGAACGCGCGCCGGCAGTTCCGCCAGGCGGAGGGCGGGCTGGAGACCAAGAAGGCCACCGTCTTCGACCTCTTCCAGCAGGATGCCCACCTGAGGAACCAGATCGAAGTGCTGGGCGCAGAAAGGCGGGCGCTGCAAAGCCGCCTTGAGCGGCTCGACAACCGCCAGGCGGAGCTCAACGCGCAGTTGAGCCAGATAGACGGCGAGAGAGCGAGCGCACAAGGAAGCCTGGACGCGCTCCAGGCCCAGCAGGCAGAACTGGATGCTCGCCTGCAACAGCTCAAGCGCTCGCTTGCGGAAGCGGAAGAGCGCCTGCGCGCCGTGGCGGCAGAGGAAGCCGAGGCGAAGGCGGCGGTGAGCGGCAAGGTTGCGCGCCACGAGGTGCTGCACGACCTGGAAGCCCGCGCCGAGGGTGTCGGCTCCGGCGTCAAACGCCTTCTGGACGCGCATCTGCCCGGCACCGTCGGCCTGGTCGGACAGAAACTGGAAGTCCCGCTGGACAAGGCGGCCGCGGTCGAAGCCGCGCTTGGCGACAAAGCACAGGCCATTATCATAGAGGGCTCGGCCGAGGCGCGGCAAGGGCTGAAGCTCCTCGCGGAGGAGAACGCCGGCCGGGCGGAGCTGATCGTGCTGGAACACATCGCTCCGCCCGACCGCGCGGGACTGAACCCGGTGCCCAGCGTCGAAGGCCGGCTGAGCGACCTCGTGCGCCCGGACGAGCAGGCGGCCCGCGCAGTTGAACTCCTCCTCGGCAACGTGCTCCTTGTGGAAGACGCCGAGCGTGCCATGGCGCTTCTGCGCGCAGGACTGCCGTCGGGCGTGCGCCTGGTCACGCCGGCGGGCGAATGCTACGGGGCGGACGGCGTCTGGGCCGGCGGAGAGCCGGAGACCCCGAGCATTGTCAGCCGCCGGAGCGAACTGGCCGCCCTCGACGTCCAGATAGCTGATCTCGAACGGCGTCTCACAAGCTTGAGCGAGCAGAGGCAGGTCTACGCGCAGCAAGTCGAGGGCCTTGAAGCCGAACGCGAATCCCACGGCTCCCGCGCAGACGACGTGCGGCGCAAGGCGACGGAGGCAGCAAGCCGTCTGCAAGCGGTCAGCACGCGCGCAAACGAGCTGCGGGAAGAGCTGCACCTGGCGGGCATCGAACAGGCGACCCTCCGGCGCGACATCGAGGACATGCACGCCCAGGCGGCCTCGCTGCAAGAGCGGTCCGAGCAGGTCCGCCGCGAGCGCGCCGATGCGCAGCAAGCCATTGACGCCGAGCAGGCACGCCTGCACGCCATGCAGGAGGAGCAGCAGGCGGTCGCCGAGCAGCTCAACGCGCTCAGCGGCGACCTGGCGCGCACAAGGGAGCAGCAGCGGAGCCTGCAATCGCTCGCCGAGCGGCTCCAGGCGGACAAGCAGCGGGCCGAGTCAGACCTTGCCGGCTTGCTCGCCGAGCAGCAAAAGGATGCGAAGCGCCTGGACGAGGCGGCCAAAGCGGCGGAGTCCGCCGCGACCCAGGCGGAGGCCCTCCGCGCCGAGAGGAGCGCGCTCTGCCAGGCGCTGGAAGCGGACTCGGCCGGCCTCCAGGGACTGCGCGAGCGCATAAGCGTCCTGGCCGGGCAGACCGGCGAGCTGGCGCAGCAGCGGCAGCAGATTGACGAGCGGCTCCACGCGCTGCGCATGGCCGAGAACGAGACGGCCATCAAGATGCGGGACATGCTCGACCGCGTCGCAGAGGACTATGGCGTGCGCTTGCAGTCGCTGGTAGCCGGGCCTGAGACCTGGCGGGAAGCGCCGCCCTTTACAGCCAAGCTGATCCGCGAGTTTGCCGAGAACCTGCCCGAATCGGCCGGCGCCGGACCTGCGGAGCCCGTGGCCGCCTGGTACAAAGAGCAGGAGGCCAGCGAAGCCGCTGAGGAAGAGCGCGAAGAAGAGGCGCCGGAAGTTGTCACCCTCGAGGAAACGACAGAGCTGCGTGGCGCGGTGCTGGAGCTGGCAGATAACCCAGCAACGGACTGGGAGCAGGTCAAGACCGACGTGGCGAGGCTCAAGGCCTACGTGGAGCGCGTGGGGAATGTGAACGTGGCCGCCATTCGCCAGCAGGAAGAATTAGAGGTGCGGTTCCAGTTCCTCACGGACCAGAAGGAGGACCTCGAGACGGCGCGCCGGCATCAGCGCGACATCGTCCGCGAACTGAACAAGAAAAGCCGCGAGCGCTTTCGCGAGGTCTTCGAGCAGGTGCGGCAGAACTTCCAAACCCTCTTCCGCAAGCTGTTCGAAGGCGGCACGGCCGACATCATCCTGGAACAGGCCACCGAGGAAGAGGACATCCTCGAAGCAGGGGTCGAGATGGTCGCCCGGCCGCCGGGGAAGGAAACCAACTCCATCACACTGCTCAGCGGCGGCGAGAGGGCGCTGACGACGATAGCGCTGCTGTTTGCCATCTTCCAGTCCAAGCCAAGCCCATTCTGCCTCCTCGACGAGGTGGACGCGCCACTGGACGACAACAACGTCGAGCGGTTCCTGATGCTGTTGGACGAGTTCCGCAACAACACCCAGTTTGTCATCATCACGCACAACAAAGTCACGATGAGCGCCGCCCAGGTGCTCTACGGGTTGACTATGGCCGACGGCGTGAGCAAGAAGATCTCAGTGAAGTTCGAGGAAGTGGACCGCAAGCTCGACCAGATGCCGGAAGCGCAGGCCAAAGCCGGCTGAAAACGTCGAGACCAACGGCCACCGCCCCAGCAAGCGTGCAGCCCCGCTTATTCTCTACACATAGCCCATGACGGCACAATGCCGTCCGTGTCTTGCTTTTCTGCCAACCCGATGTATACTGACGCACGAGCCGTAAGAGCACTGCGCTAAGTGGGGGTGTTGCTGGGAACCATGGCAACTTATGAACTACAGGGCGCAAGGCGCAACCCTCTGGATGATTGCGCGCCGGGGGAGAATCAGCCTTCTGTCCGCTGCATCCTGCGCGACGATGTGCACGGCATCTCGCTCTACGAGGGCGACTCGCTCTCGGCGCTCGACGGCCTCGTTGCCGAGCACGCCGAGGGTTGCTTCGACATGATCTTTACTGATCCGCCGTATTTCCTATCGAACGGCGGCATCACGTGCCATGCCGGGCATATGGTCAAAGTAGACAAGGGCTCTTGGGAGAAGTCGCGTGGCCCATCGGTTAATCACGAGTTCAACGCCGCCTGGCTTTCGCGCTGCCAGCGGATTCTGAAGCCGAATCGCACCATTTGGGTTGCGGGTACCCACCACGTTATCTCCAGCGTCGGCTACGCCATGCAGGAGCTCAGGTTCAAGATCCTCAACGACACGGCAAGGGAAAAGCCCAATCCTCCGCCGAACCTCTCGTGCCGGGGTCTCGCCCATTTGGCGGAGACTCCGACCGGTTAAGCCAGGAACGGAAGGGAGAACTTACTGTGGATGGAATGCCACTACAGGCGGAAGAAGCAATGGACTCGGAGGCAAGCAGTTTGGAAACGCTCAACGAACTGCTAAGCGAGGTGGGCGATCAGGTGCGCCGCGAGCGCCAGCTATTTCCCGGCAACAGACATCATCTCTCCACCCTTGTCATGGAACTTGGGGAACTTGCTGAGGCACTAATGAAGAGCGACCAGCCCGCAGTTGTGAGAGAAGAAGCAGTTCGGGTAGCTTGCATTGCACTGCGTATCGCCGCCGAAGGAGATACGTCATTCCCCTGATGCCGGGCCTATGAGTCATGTCAAAGGAAAAGGGAACAAACATGACATTGTTTCAGGTAGCCTTTCGCCTATCAGGTGAAATCGAAGTTGAATGCGACGACGAAGATGACGCACGCGAGTACGTGCACACCCTGCCGGCCGAGCAATTGCTGCGGTGGGGCTTCTGTAAGCAGCTCGTGACTTTTGATGGCGATGTCGCCGTAGACTGGGTGAAATCTCTTTCTCAGCCCGACCATCCGAAGAAAGAACCAGCGTCCCCGAGCAGACGTCACAAGTAACATAGTGGTGGCCGTGAACCTTGTGGTACAAGTGTGACCGATGATTACCCCGAAGAGTTGGAAGACCCTTGTATCAGAAGCCTTGCAGGAACTCGGTGGCGCGGCTACTCTACAAGACATCACGGCCTGCTTGGAGAAGCATCCATTGCGCCCGAGAACAGCTACATGGCAGGCCACGATTCGCCGCGTCGTTCGTCAATACAAGATCTTCGAGCCGTTCACCAGCCACACTGGAAGGGCCGGCTACCGTTTGGTGGCGGCGACGCAACCCGAACCCCCGAAGAAGCTTGACGGCAAGGACCCACACGGCGAACAGCAGGGCATGCTTCTGCATCTGGGCATGATCTGTGGGTATGAGACATTCACCAACGCCACCGACCGAACGACTCGTTCGTTTGGCGGGAAAGCAATCTCGGAGTTCACCACTGTCCGCAACGATGCCCAGAGTCTTCGGGGCCTTCCGCTGCCCAAGCTGCGGCTAACCGATGTCATATGGCTCGGAGAAGACGCCGAAGGCCTGTATCCGAGGTACGCTTTCGAGGTCGAGCAGAGCACAAAAGTGAAGAGTGGTCTGCTCAGGCTATTGCGAATCCCTGCTCGGTACCACACCGTTCTCTTCATCATCGGCCGGGGCGAAGACGAAGGGCGCCTCTTCGAGCGTTACATTTCTGACTCTCCGTTCCGGGAACACAGTTCTCGTTTGAGGTTTCGCCGGTACGACGAAGTCATGGAGTTCTACAGCGCGGCGGTAGGGTTTGACGGGCGACGGACCGCCTTCGGCGTCGAGCTGAACTCGATGTGCTCTTAGCGCTGCTTTGTTGACTTCCGGGACTCTTGCCGGCGGCCCTGTCGCATATTCAGGGCCCGACGGCATGTTGCGGAAGCGTTCCGCGGGAGCGCCGGAAACCGAGGGCGACTGCCGTCCGTCCCTACGGGACGGCTCTCGGGGGCGACATCGAGACCCAGGGATGAATCCCTGGGCTATTGCCGGGCGTCCCACAGGGACGCCCAAGACACACAAGAGCCAGACATAGCTTGCCCCCATCAGGGGCTGGTGGCAATAGCCCAGCGATTCATCGCTGGGAATCCCAGAGCATATTGCAGAAGCGTCCCGTAGGGACGCCTGAAAAGCACGCCATTGCCGCCCGCCCTTACGGGACGGCTCTTGCACCTGACGCGATTTCCCAGAGTTGACAAAGTAGTTTTAGTCATTCGCTCGGCCGGCCAGAAGTTCAGACGGAGTACCTTAGCTATTGGGTCGTCCCGCTCTGTGCAGGTGCTTCAAGCCGCGGGCTCACTTCGCCGGAGGCTCTCCGAAGCGCACCACGAGGGCCGTCATGTCGTCAACCAGCGGCGAGTCGCCGCAGTGCCTGCGGGCGGCCTCGACGATGTTGAAGGCCATCTGCTTGGGCGGCGCGGCCAATGAACTTAGCGCCGCGTCCCGCACGCCCTCGGTGCCGAATGCCTGCTGCGCGGGGCTCTGGGCCTCGAGCAGCCCGTCGGTGTAGAGGACGATCGTGTCGCCGCGGCTCAACTGGACTGAGCGCTCCTCGAACTCTCCGTCCTCCTGCAGGCCGAGCAGGAGCCCCTCCGTATCCAGCCACCCCTTCTCCCCCAATTGTATGAGGAGCGGCTTGGGATGGCCGGCACGGCAGAAGGTCACGGTGCCGGTGGCCAGCTCGATCTCGGCGTAGAAAGCGCTGATGAAAAGCTCCGCATGGACCAGGTCATCGAAAAGGGCCCGGTTGACCTGTGCCATCAAGCCCGGCACCGAGCGGCGGTGCACGGACTCGCTTCGGACCACCGCACGAAAGGCCGTCGCCATGAGCGCCGCGCCCATGTCGTGGCCTGACACATCTGCGACCACCAGGCAGAGGTGGTTGTCAGTCAGCCAGTAATCGAAAAGGTCGCCGCCCACGTGACGGGCCGGCTTGCAGTGGCCGCCGATCTCCAGCGCGCCCACTCTTAACGGCTCTTCCGGCAGAAGGCTGAGTTGAATCTTGGCCGCCAGCTCCAGTTCATGCTCCAGTTCCCGGCGCTGGCGCTCAGCGTTAATGAGCCGGCAGTTGTGAATCTGCGTGGCGGCCGTGGCGGCGACCGCGCTGACCAACTTCAGGTCGCTGGCGGTGAACATGCTGCTCTGGCGCTTGCGCGTGAGGTTGAAGACGCCGAGCACTTCCTCCCTGCCGTGTTTCTGAGAGCTGATCTTCAGCGGCACGCTCAGGAAGCATTTGGCCTCGCGCAGGTCGCTGGAGCCGAGCCTTTCGGCCGGCATCGGGTCGCCTTCATTGACAATCACGCCGTGGCCGCTCTCGAAGACCTTGCCGCTGACGCCTTCGCCGGGCTTCACGCTCACGTCGCCCCGGATGTTCTCCGGCAGCCCGACGGCGGCGCGGATGGTCAGGACGCCCGTCTTCTGGTCAGCCACCATGATGGAGGCGCGCTCGCAGTTCATCAGCCATGCGGCCTCCTTCACTAAGAAGTCGCAGATCTCGTCCTCATCCAACAGGGCGCCGACGCGGGCGCTCATCTCGTAGAGGAAGTTGAGTTCCTCATAGCGGTCCGCCACCTCCGTGGCCAGGCCGGATATGTCCTCCTCGGCGGTGAAAATTCTCGTGACGACTTCGGCGGCGGCCTCTGCGGCCCGCACTGCGCGCGCACCTGCCTCGCCGGCCGCCACGCCCCAGCCCGTCCTGTTGTTGCCGATACGCACAGGCACGAAGGGCCGTTCCGAGCGCCGCAAGCCTTCCTCCTGCTGAAACTCCAGGGGTACGCCCGTCAGGGCGGAGAGCCGCTCGAGGACGGTGCGGTACTCGCCCGGCTGGAATTCGACGGGGCCGTAGCCGCGCTGCTCACTGCTGTCCCAGAAGAGCTTGACCATCGCACCGCATCCGGCAAAACGGAATCTGCCGCAGAGGGCGGCCGAGGGGCGTCCGGCGAAGGCCGGACGCCACGCGGAGACCAACTGCGGTACCAGCGGCGATTATACAACCGGACGGCTTGCCAGGCAATCGGTATAAGTAGGGCGCCATAGCAGGAGTGGCAGAATAGCCAGTTGCCTTGTTGTAAGCCTCCGGATGGGGGCGCGTCACGTGCAACTCGCAGGATGGTCCGCCGTACGGCGGACGGCACCCGGGTGACGATACACAGCCGAGGGCCGGCCCGCCACGGCGGGTGAACCTGAGGCGGATGGCACCCCCTTAGTACGGGGCTCGGCGGGACCAGACTGCAAAGGGCTGGGAGACGGCGTGCCCTTGCGGGCCGAGACCCGAAGCCATAGAATCCGCCGGCCAGCACCGCCATCCGAACACGCACAGAATCGAATGCGGAAACCAACTGACATGCCGCGGCCGGAGGACACGTCCCATCCCATGACGTCCCGCCAACGGCTCCTTGCCGCCGCCCGGTGCCAGCCCTGCGACCGCGTGCCCGTGTCGCCCTTCGGGCTCGGCCGCCTCGACCCCGAGGGCGAAGTCGCAGCCGAACTCGTACGCCGGTGCGACCCGTTCTTAGAGGTCGGCGTCGGCGTGAACGTCTTCGGAGGGGCGAACTACCGCGACGAAAGGCACCCGGAAGGCGACTTCACGCGCGTGGTCATCCCCACGCCCCGGGGCGCCCTCACCCGGGTCATCAAGAAGACCTCCGTGGCCACGCATTCCGTCGAGTTCCCCTGCAAGGGACCGGCGGACCTGGAAAGATTTCTTTCGATACCATGGGAGCCCCAGCCGCCGGACCTGCGTCCTTACCGGGCGACGTGTGAACGATGGGGCGAGGAGGCGCTGGTGCTGGCCATGTGCCCGGACGCGCTCTGCATGCCGGCGGAACTGATGAGCCCGCAGGACTTCTGCCTGCTGCGCGCGGACGCCCCCGGGCTGATGACCGCCGCCGTCGCGGAGGCTGCCCGGCGCGCAGAGGCATACGTCGAGGCGGCGTGCCGGGCGGGCGTCCAAGGCTTCCGCATCATCGGCGGAGAGTATGCCTCGACCCAGCTCGGCCCGCACGCCTTCGAAGAATTAGTGGTGTTGCACGACCAGCGCCTCGTGGAGATCATGCACCGGCACGCCGCCCTCGCATATTACCACAACCACGGGCGCATCATGGGTTACCTGGAGGCCATAGCGCGCATCGGTGTGGACTATCTCGACCCGCTCGAGATGCCGCCGTACGGCGACATGGATCTGGAGCGGGCGCGGGACATCATCGCCGGGCGGTTCTGCATCGTGGGCACGTTCGACGATATGGAGATGCTCGAGAAGTGGCCCCTGGAGCGAGTGAAGGATGCCGCCCGGGACAGGCTGCGCCGGTATGGCACGCGCGGCATCTGCCTGGGCGGATCGGCAAGCGGCACCTACACGGAACGGGCGGCACGCGCCTTCCTGGCCCTGGCCGATGTCGTGAGCGAGCCGGCCTGAGCAGCAGCCGCCGGACGCGGCGGCGCGCCGGAGACCGGCGGTTTGCCGAACGCTGGCAGTTTGCCGCGGCGGGTGATAGAATGCGCCGAAGGGTGCGGCGCAGGACAAGCGGATGCGGACATCGTAGCTCCTCCATTGTAGGCTCGGAAGTCTGCCATGAATCGGACATCAAGCGTTAAGGCGGCCGTTTTCATCGGCTTTCTGGCGTACCTGGTACTTGGCGTGACGAGCGCAGACGAACAGAGGCCGGGCCCCGCACAGCATTTCTACTTCCTCGGCCCGCACGTGTTCCCCTTCGCGCAGGGAATCTCCGGCCTCACGCCTTACGACATGAACGGCGACGGCAAGACGGACCTGATCCTTATGGACCCCCGCGCCAGCAAGTTCCACATCCTCCTCCAGAAGCCTGCAGGCGCCATGGAGGAAAACAAGGAGCCGGAGTGGACAGACAAGTCCGCCAATGAACTCGCGCCGGACCGCCTGCTGGCCAAGGAGGAAGTGCGGATCAATGAGCCGCTGCTCGGCTATGTGGTGGGCAGCTTCGCCGGCGCCGATGGCGCCATCGCCTACCTGACTGACGGCAAGGAGCTGATTGTTGAGCGCAAAGACAAGGACGGCAAATGGGAGAGCGCGCAACGATTCCTGCTCGACCTCGATTCGAACTTCGTCGGCGGGTTCGAGGCGGCGGACCTGGACGGCAACGGCAAACAGGACATCGTATTGCTGGGCCAGAAGGAACTGCTCATCTTCTTCCAGGACAAGGATGGAAGGCTGGCGGAGCCCCGGCGCTATCCCATCGCGAACGAAAAGTCCGGCGGGCTGGTCCTGGGCGACGTGAACAATGACGGGCGGCCCGACATCATCTACGTCTCGCCGGGCACGCTGTATCCGCTGCAAGTGCGCCTGACGCAGCCCGACGGCTCGCCCGGGCCGGAGTATCGGTTCCGCATGCCGGTCCCGCGTGACGTAGCCGTCGGGGACTGCCTCGGCGACGGCAAGAGTGAGATCGCCCTTATCGAGGCCACCACAAACCGGATCAAGCTCCTTCGCTGGGAGCTTCAACAGAAAGGCGCCGGTGCGCAGGCGGAGACCGGCGCCCTCGAACTGGTACCCTTTCCAAAGGACGAGAAGGCCAAGATGCGCAGCTACGTCATCGCGGACGTGGATGGCGATGGCCTGCCGGACGTCGTCGTCACGGAGCCGGGCGCCGCGCGCGTCAGCCTGATACGCAGCCGGAAGGGCTCCGGCCTGATGCCGCTGGAGAGCTTCCCGTCGCTTCAGGAGACGTCGAGCATAGCGGCCCTGAAGGCGCCGGACGGCCGCACCGACCTCATCCTTTGCAGCAAGAAGGAAGGCATCGTGGGCGTCAGCCGCTTCAACCCGGAGAGCGGGCGCCTGGAATACCCGAAGCCGATCGAGATAGGCGGCGAGCCGTCCGCGATCGCGGCGGGCCAGCCGGAGGCGCGGAAAGGTCCGTACGTTTACTGCGCCGGCCGCGGGCCGAAGAAGGCAGGGGCGGACAAGGGGTCGGTAGAACTCGTCACGCTCGAGCGCAGGGCGTCCGGGTATGAAGTCCTCAAGCGCCAGCCGCTCGATGGGTTCAAGGAGCCGCCTGCCAGGCTGCTGGCCGTGGACGCGGACGGCGACGGCCTCACGGACCTGCTGGCCTTCCCGGAGTATGAATCCCCTCAACTCCTCGTCCAGGGGCGCGACGCGCGCTTCAGCAACGCGAGCGCTGCGCCGGGCTTCCGATCTCAACTGCTGCGGAACTTGAAGGGAGCGGCCGTTGATGCCGCAGCGCCGCGGCGCGGGCAACCTCCCGCGATGTTCCTGGGCAGCGAGAACTTAGTGCGCGTCGTGCGATACGACGGGGCCAACCTCGTCGTCGAGGACCAGTTCAGCGGCGAAAACGCGCGCAGTTCCTACGCCGCCCTGGCGGCAGCGGACGTGGACGGGGACGGCGAGGTGGAGATCCTCGCGGCGGACTACACCACGAAGTGGTTCTCAGTCCTGAAGCGCGACGAGAAAGGCGTCTACCAGGTCTCGCGGAACGTCGAGATCGGGCCTTTCGAGTTCCTGGGCATGGCCGTGGCCGATGTCAACGGCGACGGCAAGCCTGACGTCCTCATCGCAGGACAGGACCAGTTGGGCGTGCTGTTCCTCGGCGAGGGCGGGCCCAAGCTGACGGAAGTCGCCACAATTGAGACCGATCAGAAGGACGCGACCTACGCCGAGGTGGTGATTGCCGACCTGAACCACGACGGCAAGAACGACCTGCTGCTGAGGGAGGTGCAACAGCACCACCTCGAGATATTCTGCCGGCAGCCGGACGGCAAGTGGAAGACGGGCATGCGGTTCAAGGTCTTCGAGGGGCGCGTCTTCGAGCGGCGGGAATCGCCGGCGCCTGAGCCGCGGGAGGTCGTGGCGGCCGACGTGACGGGGGACGGCCTGACGGACATCGCCATCATCTGCCACGACCGCGCCATCGTCTATCCGCAAGAAGGACCGCCGCCGCGGGAAGAGCGGAGCGGTGGCAAGTAAAGAAACCGCACATCAACGCGAGGCTGCAGGGGTAAGAAGTCTTTTGACACCAAAAGGCCCTGCGGTATAATCCTCACGACAAGCCGGGTGTCGGGGAGCTGGCCTATGACGGAGCAGGCGGATGTAGGCAGTGAGCTGTTCATCGGCCTTGTTGGCGCAACGGGCAGCGACCTTGACTATGTGTCCGAGGTCATCTCGCGTTCGCTGGCAGGGGTGGGATTCAGGTCCGTCTCCATACGGCTGAGTGACCTGCTCAGGACGCTCCCACACCCGCCCTGCCCCCAGATCCAGGAGAGGCCCGAGGAGAAGCGTATCGAGAGCTTGATGGCCGCCGGCACATGGCTGCGCAAGCGGCTCCAGCGTGGTGACGCGCTTGCCGCACTGGCACTTGGACGTACTCAAGATGAGCGACGTACGTCCAGTGGTAGGAGCCGTCGGGCGGCGCACAATATGGCATACATCTTCCGCTCCCTGAAGCACCCCTCGGAAGTGGGGACTCTCCGGTTCATCTACGGCAGCTCGTTCTTCCTGATCGCGGCATATTGTCCTGAGCAGGCACGGCAAGCCCGGTTAGCGGAAAGGATCGCGGACACCCACAATTCACCAAAGCCGGACGAATTCATTGCCCCCGCTCAACGACTTATCAGGAAGGACGAGTCAGAGATGGGGACAAAGTACGGCCAGAATGTCCGGGAAACCTTCCCGCTCGCCGACCTATTCATCGACGCAACGGAGCCGGAGACGGTGCCGCGTGCCATAGACCGCTTCATGGAAATCCTTTTCGGGCATCCTTTCCGCACGCCCACCCGGGACGAGTATGGCATGTTCCATGCACAGGCAGCCAAACTGCGGTCTGCGGACCTTTCGCGCCAAGTAGGTAGTGTGATTGCCACGAAAGACGGTGATATAGTGGCTGTTGGAGCGAATGACGTCCCGAAAGCCGGTGGAGGCCTTTACTGGTCTGAGGATGCGCCGGACCGACGGGATTACGCCCTCGGGTATGACACAAGTAGCAAACGGAAGAAGCAGATGCTTGTCGACGTCATCGAACGCCTCAAGAAAAACGACTGGCTGGACGATGACAAGAAGACGCTATCGCTTGAGCAGCTCTACGCTGAGTCGCTTCCAATCATGGGAGACGCGCAGCTGATGAGCGTGGGGGAGTTCGGGCGAAGTGTGCATGCAGAAATGGCAGCCCTCAGCGATGCCGCACGCCGTGGGGTGCCTGTCCAGTCGGGCACCCTGTACACCACGACTTTTCCGTGTCACAACTGCGCCAAACATATCGTAGCTTCAGGGATCAAGAGGGTCGTCTACATCGAACCATACGCAAAAAGCTTAGCGGCAGGATTCTACGAAGACTCGATCCTCGTAGACGGGCCCAGGGGGGATGACCGACGGGTCAGTTTCGAGCCGTTTGTCGGTGTTGCCCCTAGGCAGTATATGGACCTCTTCGCGATGGTCAAAAGAAAGGACGCAGAAGGCAAGCCAGTTCGCTGGGATCCTTCGAAAGCGTCGCCGAGGATAGTAGCGTCGGCAGAGGTTTACTTGGCAAAAGAGAATCAGATCCTCGCCGAGGTAACGAGGCTCATGAACGAGAAGTGCTTCAGCAAAACCCGGACGAAGGGGAAAGGGAGGAAATGACCCGAGAAGATTGGCTCAAACAGCGCACACGAAGGGCACAAAGAGAGGTCCAAAGGCTCCCGGAGTGGATGAGGGCGGCGTTCGAACTCGACCGACGCCACCAGCAGCAGGACATGACCAGCGACACACGTCATGAGAGTTCCCGGGGCCCTGAAAGTAAGCGGGAAGTGGGCCGGGAAAGGACCGACTTCCTCAAACACCTAGACGCGGCTGGTTGAGCTCGCACCGCATGTGCTGCTCGGTGTGTCTCAGCCGCTGGCCGATGCACCGAGTTTTCCTCCAGGTACGCCAACGTCATATAACAATCGGTCACACGGCTTGGCGTTTGCTGCGGTCTAAGCTCCGTGGGGGGAGTTGCCTGCCGACATTACATAGATAGGCCTTGGTGGAATTCGCAGCAAACCTGCGGGCGGATTCTCATAGATACCCCAAATCCCGCAGACGGTATTTGATCTCCGCAGCATCTGCAGGAGCTAGGGGCGGGCCTTCCGACGGGGCTCCACGCCGTGCGCCTCTCCGCTCGACCTTCCTGATAGGATGGGCCGCCACAAACTCATCCCTGACAAGGCCCATCAGAACCTTGCCTTCCATGTGGCGCGGAACCGGCAGGCCCATCGTGTAAAGGACCGTCGGAGCGATGTCGGTGATGTGGGCATCCACCTCGGCGCCGGGCTTGATGTCCGGCCCGCATGTTACCAGTACGCCACCAAGCCTGTGGCCTCCTGCTGACGGAGAGACGTTTCCGAAGAGCGGTTCGGTCGGCGAGAGCCCTCTCCCTACGGCCCCGTCCCTGAGAAGCAAGTAGACATCCGGCGCCTCCGACACGGGCAGGCCCTCGAGGATCTCCTCCTTCCGCCAGACGCCTGTGACGAGCATCTCGCGGGATTTTGGATCGCGCAAGGCCTGTAGAGCCTCGATCAACGCGCTCCGCACTTTCTCATATTGCTCGCCGGGCTCGACAATGCCGTGGGGTTCGCGCCCGCGCAGGTTGACCCAGATGCCGTAGTCCGAACGCGACTTCGCGACCGCCAACGTGTGCTCCCAGTCCACCGCGTCGGAGACGAAGCCGAATGCGTCTCGCCTCAGGGCCTCGGCTGCCCGGGGCCCCCTCAGGCGCGCCAGCAGATGCATCGCAGGGCCCAAGAGGCCGACCTGCGCCGCCGCCCGCGTCACCTGCCGGAGGATGCTCAGCTTCATCGCCCCCTGCCGGGCGCGGCGACGGTCGAACGCTATAAAGCCCCGGTCAGCAAGGAACCTGTTCAAGCCGCACAGCCCTTCCAGCGGACCCATGCCGTGGTCGGAAACGACGTAGTAAGTCGCGTCCGAGCCGAAGTGCGATGCCAGCAAGCCGATGGCGCGGTCGAGCGCGCAGTAGAAGTCGCGCACCAACGACTGGAGCCTGCGGTCGGCCGCCTCGGGACCTTTGCTGCAATAATGCCAGAACCTGTGCTGGATGCGGTCCGTCTCGCGGAACACGCAGATGAAGAAGTCGGGATGGAACCGTTCCAGAAGGTACGCCGTAACCCGCTCAAAACGCAACTGGGAGCGCAGGATGGCGCGGAGGCAGCCTGCCGACGACCCTCTCGGCAATGGCTGCTCTGTCACGTCAAGGCCGCGCCGCTTCATCTCGGGAAACAGCCCCGGCGGGAAGACCGCCGCCTCGGTGAGCCGCGGCGTCGGCATGCCGGCTACCATGAACCCGGTCACGGGAGAGGCGGGGAAAGTCAGCGGCACGTTGAGCACGCCGACCGTACGGCTGTGCGCGCCCGCTACGTCCCATATGCGCGGCGCGGCCACGTCGCCCGACTCGACAATCCGCGCGCCCGCAGGGCTCCACTTCAGGAAATCGAAGATGCCGTGGGAGCCGGGCCCGACGCCGGTGGTCAATGAGGTCCAGGCCGGTGCAGTGGCGGGGGGGATGGTGGAGGTCAGCTCAGACCGGCTGCCGCGGGCCATGAGGGCGGCGAGGTTCGGCATGTCCCCGGCGGCGACCCACTTGTCGAGCACGCCGAAGGTGGCGCCGTCCAGCCCGATGATGCAGGTTCTGCCTGTGCCGGCGGGCATATCCTACCTCGACGAGGGGGCTGACCACGCGGCGGCCGTGCGTGAATTGACGAACTGCAGGGAATCGGTGTTCACTCGGTGCGGCACGGCACGAATTGGCAGCACCGCCATGTCTCGCGCTGGCCAGGCGGCGGCTCAGCGTGCGAGCACAGGGTGACTGCGCAAGAAGAAGAAGAAGATGAAGATCCACGCAAACCAGACGATGAGCAACACCGCTGAGACGACAATGCCGGCCGTAGCCAAACCGCGGCCCTCGAGTCGCCCGCCGCTCTTCTTGATGTCATTGAGCGCCACAATGCCGAAAATGAGGCCGACTATGGCAGCTATGCCGCACAAGAGGCCGGAAAGCCCGAGCACGAGCGAGGCGATGGCTTTGCCGCTTGTCTGGGCGGGCGCTGCCGGCACCGCTGCCGACGGCGGCACGCCAGCCGATGGCGCGGCCGGAGCGCCGGCAGGCGCCTGCGTCAGGGCGGTCCCGCAGTGAAGGCAAAACCTCGACCCATCCGGGCTGCTCTTACCACACTGCGGACAATCCATGTGCGCCTCCTCGTCGAACGGATCAGTGCATGTGCATCCAGTCCATGCGCATCTCGTGCATGTGCCCCAGCGACGCCAGCATGGCCCATAGCCCGAACAGGAAGTATGAGGCCAGCACCGCTCCGGAGACCGCGATGCCTGCGATTGCCAGGCCGCGGCCCTCGAGTCGCCCGCCGCTCTTATTGATCTCGCTGAGGGCCAGGATTCCGAGGATTAACCCCACTATTGCCGGGGCCCCGCAGCAGCAACAGAGGAGCCCTGCGATGCCGAGCACGAGCGAGGCAACGGCCATGCCGCTTGTCTGGGGCAGAGCCGCAGGGGCCGCAGGCCTCTCAGGCAGCGCGCTCCCGCAGTTGTTGCAGAACTTCCCCTCCTCCGGGTTGCCCTTGCCGCACTGTGGACAGTTCATCGCCGCCACCTCCCCCAAATGACCGGCGGAATCCCGGCACCCCGTTTCCACACCCCACAGGCGGAGGCCGCCTTCAAGCGAAGGGCACCGGCCAAGCCGTCTTCACCAGCCGCAGACGGGCCGCCGACAAGGACCCGCCCAGGCGCGCCCCCGAACGGGATGCTCATGTGTTGCCACAAGTCTAAACTGCGCAACCAGCCAAGTCAATCCCGAGATGCGGGCGCGGGGTCAGAACTCAATCCCCTCAGTGCCGGGCCGGCCTGCGTCGTAGGCGTGCTTGACGCAGTCCATGGGGGTGATGGTGTCGGCCATGTCGGCGAAAGGCTCATACGCGCCACGGCCGGTAAGGATCACGTGAACGCGCCGATCCCGTTTCTCGACAGCGGCCCTGACAGCGCCAGCGTCCACGAGCCCACGAGAGACCGCGAAGAGGACTTCGTCGAGAACGACTATGTCGTAAGTGCCGCCCGTGAGAGCTTGGCGAGATTGTTCAAGCGCCTTCTGGGCAGCCCCGCGGGCCTCCTCCATAGCCTCGGCGTCATCCTCGTGCAGGAATCCGGTCCCGGCAGGGCGTATCTCCACCAGGCCGCCGAGCATCCGGGCGGCCGCATGTTCGCCGCAGAGCCTGCGCTTGACGAATTGCACGACGAGGGTCTTCATGCCGTGCCCTGCCGCCCGGAATGCGATACCCAGGGCGGCGGTGGTCTTGCCCGACCCTTCGCCGGCGAAGATGATCACCCGTCCCATCTTTTCCCCCATCGGCACGCTCCGCGTCACATTGCCCTCTTACTCGTCGTGTCGTCGTGGTGAGGTCCTGGCGCCTTTCCCGCGGGATGGCAATGCGTCTCCGTGGTTAATCTGGGAACTATGCCCGGGGGTGGGCCTTGTCGTAAGTCTGTTTCAGGTGCTCATTTGAGAGATGGGTGTAGATCTGCGTCGTGCTGAGGTTCTCATGGCCGAGGAGTTCCTGGATGGCCCGCAGGTCTGCGCCGTTGCTGAGCATGTGCGTCGCGAAGCTGTGCCGCAGTGCATGCGGGCTGATGTGACGGTCCAGGCCGGCCAGGGCGGCATACCTGAGCATGAGCCGCAGGATGCTGCGCGCCGTGAGCCGCCGCCCGTTCCGGGCATTGACGAACAGCGCATTCGGGTCACGCCGAGTCGGCGCGTCTTCGCCGTGAGATGCCAGGTAGCTGCGTATGGCCGCGATGGCGCAGCGCCCCGCCGGCGCTATGCGCTCCTTCTTTCCTTTGCCGCGCACGCGCAGCATGCCGGATGAGAGGTCCACGTCCTCATGGTTCAGCGCGACAAGCTCTCCCACGCGCAGGCCGCCGCCGTACAGTGTCTCGATGATGGCCAGGTCGCGGCGCCCGGCCCAGGTAGACGTGTCCAGCGCCGCGAGCAGCCGCTCGACCTCGGCAATGGTAAGAAATGCAGGCAACTTCTGCTCGCGCCGGGGCGAGCGAAGCGCCCTCATGGGATTGCTCCGCTTTATCCCCTGCTGCAAAAGGAACTTATAGAAGGAGCGCACGGCCGCCGCGCGCCGCGCCAGGGTCGAGCGCGCCAGCCCTCTGACCTGGAGCGTGGCCATGAAAGCCCGCACATCCTGGACGGTCGCGGCGGTCAAGTCCCGTTTGCGCCGCTTGAGGAACTCCTCAAACAGTGACAGGTCCGTGGAATAGGCGCGAAGCGTATTCGTCGAATACCCCTTTTCCGCCGCCAGCCTATGCAGGAAGTCGTCTATGACCTTGCTCATGGCCCGCCTCCAGCGGGATATTACCCAGGGCCGGAAGGCAACAGCAAGGGAAAAGGCGCAGGCCCGCCACGAAGGTCACCCAGCCGAGCCCGAGGGCCACATCAGGGTTACTTTGCCGAGGGTGGCCGACCAACACTTGACAAGTCGTTTCGGGGCCGATAGGTTGGCGGGTTCTCTCCATCCGAGTCCCTCTGACAGTTTTTATGGAAGCCGTCCGAAGATGGACATCGAAGCGCTGGAAACCGGCCAACTTATTACCGACGCGGTGTTTCTGGTGGCAGAGGCGAAGCTGCAAGTGGACCGCCGAGGCGAGAAGTACTATGCCCTCACGCTGAACGCCGAGGGCGGCCGCCAGGTAGATGCCAAGGTCTGGGGCGACAACGTCTCCGCCGCCATAGAGGCCGGAAAGGGGATCGAGGTGCTCGCCCGTGTGGATGAATACCGAGCCAGGAAACAGCTCAACATCCAGCGCTACAGGATGCTGCCGCCCGCCGAATTCGACTCGACAACGTACGTTCGGACCACGGAGATAGACGTAGACGCCGCTTTCGAGACCCTGTTCAACTGGGACAAGGCCGAGTTCTCGAATCGCTACTTTAAGCGCCTGCTGGCCGAGCTGCACGGTAACGAGGGCTTCGCTGCGCAGTTCAAGGAGAGCCCGGCCGCCAAGCGCCACCATCACAACTACCGGGGCGGCCTGATCGAGCACACGCTGGAAGTCTGGAAGCTGGCCGACAGCGCCAGCCGCGCCCATGGTGGGCCGTTCGACCGCGAGCTGCTTCTCTGCGGAGCGGCCTTGCACGACATCGGCAAGGTGAAGACTTACTCCCTGACGGCGGGCATCAGCGAAAGGACCGAAGCGGGCGAGCTGCTCGACCACATCTTCATCAGCGGCTCAATGATGAGCAACCTCTGGGACAGCGTCGTGCGGCCCGCGGTGCCGCCTGACAAAGCGGAAGAGGCCGCGAGGCTCAAGGGCCTTCTTTTGCACATCATCCTGAGCCATCATGGCAGGTATGAATGGGGCTCGCCCGTTGTGCCTCGGACGCCGGAAGCGCTGCTCGTCCACTTCTGCGACCAGATCAGCTCCACGTTGCACACCTGCTTCACGGCGATCCGCGGGGCCGCGCCGGGCGAAGTCTGGACGGAGGACGTTTACATCATGGACCAGGCGCGGCGGCTCTTCGTATGGCCCCAGCGGGAGGCGTAAGCCCTGATGGTCAGCACAGCAAGGCACCGTCCTGAGCGCACCAGCCCACTGGGGGACGTTCCGAACGGCTGGGACGCGAGGAGGCAGCGCACGTCACCCGGCACTCGGTGACAATGGCGAGACGGCGCCACGTCTGCAGGAGGGATTGTTCCTACACATGGACGAACTGAAGGAAGTCTTCAAGAATCCGGGCGCGCCGTACCGCGGCAAGCCCTTCTGGGCCTGGAACGGCAAGCTGGAGGAGAACGAACTCAGGCGCCAGGTCCGCGTGATGCACCGCATGGGGCTGGGCGGGTTCTTCATGCACTCGCGCGTGGGCCTGGCCACCGAGTACCTCTCCGACGAGTGGTTCCAGATGGTCGAGGCGTGCGTGGACGAGGCGGGCAAGCTCAACATGGAGGCGTGGCTCTATGACGAGGACCGCTGGCCCTCCGGCGCGGCGGGCGGGCTTGTCACCAGCGACCCGCGCTTTCGTCGCAAGGAACTTCAGATGGTCGTCTGCGACCCCAAGGACGCCCGCTTCGACCAGAGGCCGCTTGCGCTCTTCTCCGCCGTCATCGAGGGGAACAAAGCGACACACATGCAGCGGGTCGGCCCCGACTGGGACGGAAAAGTCAAGCCGAAAGACGCCCAGGTGCTGGCCTTTTTCGTGGCATGTGAGAAGCCCAGCTCATGGTATAACGACGCGACGTACCTGGACACGATGGACCGCGAGGCCGTGCAGAAGTTCATCGAGGTGACGCACGCGGCCTACGGGAAGAGGATTGGCAAGCATTTCGGCACCACCGTGCCCGGCATCTTCACGGACGAGCCGAACCGTGGCAGGCTGTTCGGCAAAGCCTCGTTCGGTGCGCAGAGCGCCGAGGCCCGGGCCGTGCCCTGGACGCCGGCCCTGCCCGAGCACTTCCGCAAGCGTTACGGATACGACATCCTCGACCACCTGCCGCGCCTCTTCTTCAGCGTGGACGGCGAGGAACTCTCGCAGCCGCGCTACCATTACTACGACTGCACGACGTCCTTGTTCGTAGACGCCTTCGCGCGCCAGATATACGAGTGGTGCGGGAAGAACCGGATCATGTTCACGGGGCACGTGGACGCCGAGGAAAGCCTCCGCTCACAGACGAACGTGGTCGGCGCGGCCATGCGCTTCTACGAGTTCATGCAGGCGCCGGGCGTTGACGTGCTCACCGAGCTGAACTACGAGTACAGCACGGTCAAACAGTGCGCCAGCGTGCTGCGCCAGACGGGGCGCAAGTGGCTCCTCTCGGAGCTTTACGGTTGCACGGGTTGGGACTTCCCCTTCGAAGGCCACAAGGCCGTCGGCGACTGGCAGGCGGCCCTCGGCGTCAACCTGCGCTGCCCGCACCTGTCGTGGTACACCATGGCCGGCCAGGCCAAGCGCGACTATCCTGCCTCCATCTTCTTCCAATCGCCCTGGTGGGAGCAGTATCGCAAGGTCGAGGATTACTTTGGCCGGGTGAACGCCGTCATGAGCCGCGGCGACGCGGTGCGCAAGCTGCTCGTGATCCATCCCATCGAGAGCGTGTGGGCCAGGACGGCCCTCGATTGGCGCCAGGACCCGAAGATCCAGCGCCTGGAGACCCAGTTCGACGAGCTTCTCCATTGGCTGCTGGACGGCCACGTGGACTTCGACTACGGTGACGAGGAGATGCTCTCGCGCGTCGGCTCAATCGAGCAGAGCAAGGAGCCGGCGCTCAAGCTCGGCGTCGCGGATTACTCGGTCGTCCTCGTGCCGCCCATGGACACCCTTCGCTCGAGCACGCTAAGCCTGCTGAGGAGATTCAAGCAAGCCGGCGGCACGGTCGTCTTCTGCGGCGAGCCGCCTGCTTTCATGGACTGCACGCCGACGGAGGAAGTGCGCGCGTTTGCGCGGGAGTGTGTCTCAGTGCCTTTCCAGGTTAGCCCGGTCCTCGCCTCGGTGCAAGGCGCCCGCGTGGTGAGCATCTGCGACGCGTCCGGCCATGAGAAGCCGAAGACCCTCTACCTGCTGCACCGCGAAGGGGGCGAACTGAGGCTGTTCGTCTGCAACACCGATCGGCAGAAACCCACCGGCCCGCTTGCGATCGCGGTCCAAGCCGAGGGTGCGTCCCACGCAGACCGCACACGCCAAGTGCAGCTCTGGGACGCCGAGACGGGGAACCGCTATGCCCTGGACTGCAAGGATACGGACGGCGCGCTGAAGTTCAGCACCTGCATGCCGCCCAGCGGCAGCCGCCTGTTCGTCATCACCTTAGTGGCGGAGAGGCTGCCGGCGCCCGACGCGCTTACGGAGGCGCGTTCCATCAAGCTGCGGGCCGGCAACTGGTCGGCCGAGCTTGCCGAGCCGAACGTCTTCGTCCTGGACATGCCTGAATACAAGACAGGCAAAGGGCGCTGGCAAGGCCCGCTGGAGGTGCTGAAGGCGGACGCGCAGGTCCGCAAGGCCATCGGCCTGCCGGTGCGCGGCGGCGCGATGGTGCAGCCGTGGGCACGCCCGAAGGTCAAAGGCCCCGAGGGCCCCTTCTCGCTCCGCTATCGCTTCAGAGTCGAGAGGCTCCCGCGCTGCCCCGCCTACCTCGCCATCGAGAACCCTAAGTGCTTTGAGATCGCCCTGAACGGTAGTCCCATCGCCACGGAGTCCGAATGCGGATGGTGGGTGGACCCCGCCATCCGGCTGCTGCCGCTTGATGAGGCCGCCCTTGTCACAGGCGAGAACGTGCTGCTCATGAACGGCACGATGGATGACCGCTGCAACATCGAAATATGCTACCTGCTTGGGGACTTCGCCGTGGTTGTCGACGGGGCCGACGCTCGCATCGTCGGCCCGGCGGTGTCCGTGAAGTTCGGCGATTGGACCAAACAGGGCCTGCCGTTTTACGCCGGCTCGGTCGTCTTCCGCACCAACATAGACCCCGCCCTGCGCAAAGGCGAACGGGCCTTTGTGGAAGTTCCGGAGTTCGCCGGCGCCTGCGTGCGCGTCTTAGTGAACGGCCAGGAGGCAGGCATCATCGGCTGGCGCCCGCATGAGGTAGAGGTGACCGACCTCGTGGCCGGCAAAGGCGAGGTTGAACTGGCGGTGGAGGTCATCGGGCACCGGCGCAACGCCTTCGGCCCGCTCCACCATGTGCAGGCAAGGCCGCGCTGGGTCGGGCCGTCGGAGTTCCTCACGACGGGCGAGCTGTGGCAGGATGCCTACAACCTGCTGCCGGCCGGCTGCATGACGCCCCCGCGCCTGAGCATACGAACATAGAGACGCCGCTTCGAACCACCGGCGCGGCCTGGGCACGTTGGACGACTGGCAGGTGGGACTGTCGCGCGTATGGGTTCCTGCGGCGCGGGTCTAAGCGGCGATGGGTGCGGGGGAAGAGCAGACAAAGCGGCACCACACTTACTCCTTCGCGCCGCGCTGCTTGAGCAGGTTGACAGTGCCTACTCGGCCATTCTGGGCCGCGAGCGCCAACGGTGTCTTGCCTTTGTCATCCTTGGCGTTCATGTCTGCGCCGTGCGCCAACAGCAGCTCGACGACTTTCTGGTAGCCATCCCGTGCCTGCAAGAACAGGGGGGTGCCGTAGTTGTCCTGTGCCGCTAAGTGCAGGGGGGTCTGGCCGTTCCTATCCCTGGCATCCACCTGAGCGCCGCGCGCGAGGAGAAGCTCTGCCATCCTTGTGTTGCCCTCGGCGGCTGCATAGTGTAGTGCCGTCAGGCCGCCGTCGCCCCCACCGTTCAGGTCAGCGCCCTTGTCCAATGATGTCGCGCCAGCGCTGCTCGGCCCCGGAGACGTCCGCCGGTTCACCGCCGCGTCGGAAGGTGGCGGTCTGGCCCGCCGCGATGCGCTTCGTCTCCCCGGCGACCGTAACCAGTGCCTGTCCCTCGAACACAGTGACCGTCAGCGTGTCCTCGTCGGGCACACTCAACTGCGCCCTGGTGCCGGTGAGCATGACGCTCGCGGGACCCGTGTGGACCACCATGTCCCTCTTCTTGTCGCCGCCGGTGACCAGGCTGTCCCCCCGGAACAGGCTCAGGTCGCCCGAGCCGTGCACCTGCACGCGAGCATTGCCGGCCAGGTAGACGACGGGCGCACCCTTCCCACGAAAGGCAATCCGGGCGGCGCTGCCTTCATCCGTCCGGCAGAGTGCCCCGCGCGTAATACGGGCCGCCGCACTGCCACTGACCTCGCGCCCCGCCACGGTCACCGTGCCCTTGAGGGCGCTCGCCTCGCCGACGGGCCAGTACATGTACCAGCCGCCGAACGCCAGGCCGAGGATGACGATGCCCCCGGTGAAGCGAGCAAAGCTCAACACGGTGCTGCGAGTGGGCGCAGCGACCACGCTGCCCACGTCGTAGAGCAGTATCAGGGTGCCGGCTACGAGCGTCTCCGTAATCGGGTCCACGGTCGGGGTGATGATGGCCGCGATTATGAACGCGCCCAGTATCATGGGCTTGCGGTATCTCTGCATGGACTCGACGCTGATGATGCCCCACCGGATGAGGAAGTAGACGATCACGGGCGTCTGGAAGGCAAGCCCCGTGATAAACGTGAGCATGAAGAAAGTGGAGAGGTAATCGTCCACCATCATGACGGGCTTGGCCCATCCCGTGGAGAGGCCGATCAGACATTCCAGGGCAATGGGGACGAGGACGAAGTAGGCGAAGACGACGCCCACGATGAAGCACACTATGCAGGCAGCGCCGATCTTGAGGACTCGATGGCGCTCATGGAGGAACAGGCCGGGCGCCACGAACGCCCAGACGTGGTAGATGATCATAGGCGCTGTCAGAAGCGCCGCGCAGATGGCGAAGGCTTTGAGCTGGGGGACGACTACCTCGAAGTAAGTCCGGATGTGCAGGCTCGGGTCGAGGTCGTAGGCCCGCATGGCGTGCACGTGAGGGCGGATGAGGACGTCCCAGAGCGCCTGGCGGAAAACCCAGCACAGGACGAATGCGGCCGCAAAGGCGAGCACGCACCACATGACGCGCTTGCGCAGCTCGTCCAGATGGCCACCCAGCGACATCACGACGCTGTGGACGTCCTCGTGCAGTTTGGAGACCGGCTCTGCCCTGGCCATGCGCACAACCCCTGCGACCCGTCCTGACTCCCTGACGCCGACGCGACGCCCGAAAGGCGAAGCGCTGGAATCGCCTTACAGGGCATTATACAGGCGGCGCTCAGGACCGTAAAATACGGAGCGGCAGACCGCAAGAGAGGGGAGAGCGTGATGGACAAGATAGAGGAAAAGCTGAAGGAACTGGGCTTGCAGCTTCCGCCCGCGCCCAAGCCCATGGCGCAGTACATCCCGGCGAAGCTCGCCGGCGACCTCCTGTTCGTTTCCGGCCAGGGCCCCATGAAAGAAGGCAAGCCGGTGCGCACGGGACGCGTGGGCGCCGAACTCACGGTGGCGGAAGGGGCCGAGTGCGCCAGGCTCTGCGCGCTTAACTGCCTGGCCGCCGCTAAGAGCGTCCTCGGCACGCTGGACTTCATAGAGGAGATCGTGCAACTGCGCGGCTTCGTCAACAGCGCGCCCGATTTCGAGCAACAGCCCGAAGTGATCAACGGCGCTTCCGAGTTGATGGTCCAGCTCTTCGGCGAGAAGGGACGGCATGCCCGCGCGGCACTGGGGACCTCCTCCTTGCCGCGCAACATCCCCGTGGAACTGGAGATGGTGGCGCGCGTCAGCATGTGACGGCCAGCAGGCTCAGGATGTGGCCGCTCGGCCTCTCGCCGTTCGGAAGCGGCGCATGTCGCGCACTCAGTATTTCCTGCGGCGGCGCGAGGAAGCAATATTGAGGATCTTGCGGTACTTTGAGACAGTACGCCTGGCGATATCAATCCCCTGCCTGAGAAGCACGGCGGCAATCTCCTCGTCGCTGAGAGGCGTGGACTTGTCCTCGTTTTGGATCACCTGGAGCAGTTTCTGGCGCACGACCTCCCACGACTCGAACTCGCCGTCTTGTTTCTCCACGCCGCCCGTGAAG